>OGNF01000822.1_pt1 | contig 31839 bp, 30 predicted proteins | sample 1573321 | NCBI WGS metagenome assembly OGNF01 (sample SAMEA2581911, study PRJEB24529) | metagenome | biome: Human gut stool | place: China | collected 2011 | reverse complement strand
CTGAATTTGTTGTAACTTTGCTCATGAGAACGCCAGTATTAATTTGATTTTTAGTACCTTAAAGTTAATGCTTTTCTTGCAGATATGCAAGAGGGGCGTTCTTTTTTTGCGGGTCTATGAATTATTCAGGTTAAAGAATCAATCTCCATCCTATTTCCTAATTCCTATTTCCTAATTCCTGACAGTAAATCCTAAGCTCCAGCCAGCAAAACCTGCGAAAAACTGCGTCTCGGCCTGTGTATTGAAAGAAGCCACATCCAGCTGCATGAGCGCACAACCGGCGGCCTGGTCATCCACCATCCGCTGCTTGATGGCCTCCATCAGCGGCTGGGTCTCCTCGAGTGTGCTCCACGAGCATGAGCGCTGCGGGTCGAACTTCTTCAGAAGGAAGAGCACGCAGGGACAGCGCTCAGTGAAATTGTCGGCATCGCGGGCGTCGGCCGACGCCGCCGGCGGCAGGATGAAAAGTGTGGTGAGCCCGGTGCGGATCTGCTGGATCTTGTTTGCCATCGCGTCATCGAGCGTGACGGGCATCACATCCACATCCTCCTTGAAAGTGGCCGCGATTCCCTCCCAATAATTCATATACGATTTAAGCGATATCATTTCTGATTGTTTTGGTCGTGAATATACTCAAACTTGCACTTGTAGAGATAGAGGAGCACCGCCCAGAAGTCGGTTTTCTCCACATCGGCCACCGTGCCGAACACTCCGGTGCCCGCCACCTCGAAGGTGATGCCGGTCCATCCGGTCTTGTCGTCGGGCCGCGACTCGCCGGTGGGACGGAATATTATCCGGAAATCAATCTCCTGGCCGTTTACTTCCACAGGCGCAGCCAGAATGCGGCGCCACACACCGGTGAAGAGCATCGGCGCATGAAACTCCAAGAGCGACGGCACATCCCTCTCCTCCGGAATGTGATAGAGGATGCGGGCCACACTGCGATAAGCCTTGGATGTCTCAATTTCCGACTCACCCGCATTCTGCATAATCTCGAGGCAGCGGGTGAAATCCCCGTAGGAGAGGCCGTCGAGCCAGTCGCCCGGGCCGGTGAATCCGGCATATTCCTTAAGGATATTCACGGGAGTGTCGAAATCGAGCGAGACCTTTTCGCCGGCCTTTACGAAGAATCCGTCGATGGCCGGCAACTGGCGCTCGATCTCGGCCACATATTCGGGCAGGAGGATAGTGAAATCATCCATGCCTAAGAGCCGGGACATCCATACAATCCGCAGATTCTCCAGTGAGAGGATTCCGGAAGCGATCGATGAGGCGAGGAAGCAATAGAATTCATATTGCTCCGGAGTGAGTTCATCCACATATTGGGGAATCTCCACCTTTCGGCCGCGTGTATCAATCTCCACCATCAGAATGTCATTCCTTTAGAGTGAACGATTGGCCCGGGCGTATATGAGCCATCGCCGGAGGCGGTGGCATCATTGATCATAAGCTGCAGGCGCTCGAGGATGCGGCGGGCGTCCTCACCCAGGGAGGCGGCCACGGCGGCGCGGGCCTCCTGCTCGGCTCTGAGGCGCGACTTTACAGGCTGGCTCTGCTGCACCTGCACCACTCCCTCCGGAATCACCTCCACCGGCAGGCGCTCCACGGCCTTCTGCATCGTGAGCAATGCCTCAGCCCGCGAAGCCGGTTCCCGGTATTGTTCGCAATCCTCAGCACCGTTGCCGTCAAGTAAGGCACGGAGGATGGCATCACCGAGAACCGGAGCGACCTGCGACTGCTGCACCTCACGCATGATGGGCAGAAGCGTGACGAAAAGCCGGTGGCTGCCGATGTAGTAATATTCGTCGAAATCCTCCTTGGAGCGGATGAGGCACTCCCGGCGGATCCTGTATTTTCTCGAATCAAGCCAGAACTTGAACTCATTGCGCTCGAGGCATTCCACAAGGGCATCTACGGCCTCATAGGCAAGCCGGAGGATGTTTTCCTCATCCTTGAATTCCTGGAGCGCCGTGAGGCCTTTTTCGTTTTCGCCGAGGCGCTTGGAGCGGCCGGCGATATCGTGCTGGGCGTCGAGCGTCGGAATAATGCGAAGCCACGTGAAGAAGGCCACGGCCTGCTGCATGTATCGGAGCGCCTCCGTCATGGCAGGGTCGACCTCCTTCTCATTGGCCGCATAGAAGGCGGAGATGGCCGCATATACCTCCGGACCTACTATGCCTGTAACCTCCCGGATGCCGAATGGCAGAAGCGGCTCCCACTTGTCGAAGGTGATGGAACTGGATATGAGGCCCACAGCGGCCACTATCTCTTCGGCGCCATGGCCGTCACGGTTGAATATGGTGATATCACGCATTGTCTTTCATCCGGTTTTCAGGGTTAACATTCTTTTCGGCCTCCACCACAGTGCGGTAGAGCCCTATCTTGAGGTTGGAGTCCGGGAAATTTACGTCGATGAAGGTCTGCCACGGGGAACAGAGCACCATGTCGGGTACGGCTGTCTCGGTGGCGTTGTACACTTTCAGCGCATATAGTTTCTCGCTTCCGCTGCCGAGTTTATTGTCAAGTATGAGGTTGGACAGCGACGGATCCAGTCCGAAACCGGATGTGGCTGCCGCCTCGGCCTTCTTGCAGATTAGCACCTGGGCCTCGATGTATTCCTTCACCTTATTGTCGATGGGCGTCACCTTCCAGCCCTCGAAATTGTTGGCCTCCGGATTCCAGCTCTGGGAGGTGTGCAGGAACTTGCCGGCATTGGTCTGGCCGCTCATGGCCTCGGCGAATTCCTCCATGGCCTTATCCTTGCACTGCTCGAGCATCGAGTCCTTGTATGGGATCTTGCGCTGCCGGCAGAGTTCCTTCAGGTTCTGTTCGGTGCGGTCCCAATACGACTGCGGGCTCTCGATATGCTTGGAGATGGCTGATGCGTTGGCATTGTAGGTGGCGAGGAGCGGCGCGAGCGTGCCGGCGAGGTCGAGCCAGTCGAAGGCGCCGATGAACCGCGGCACGCTGTAATGGTCGTGGCCGTAGGAATATATGTTGTAATATGCGAGCGACACCCTCGAGGCCAGTGGATTCCGAGGATTGAAGAGCGGATATATGCGGCAATTGGCAGGATCTACATTCGGGAAATCGGCCACCATGGCACGGGTGGGACGCACGCCCTCACCCTCATAGACAAATCTCACCTTTCCGGCGGGCACATGCTCGATGCGGGCGATGCCTCCATTCCCGATGCGAGAGCCCCGCTGCAGGGTGACCTTCACCCAGAAGCCCTCGAGGTGGCAGAGGTCGATGAGGCAGCGGTGCATCTGGTGGAGATAGTCGGTGCGCTCCAGCGCCTCCTCCACCTTGCGGTCCACGGCCCATTGCCGGTAAAAGATATTGTTGGAGTCCACGGCGTCGGTATAGAACCGCGGACCCTCGCCCCATTGCAGGCCGGCCTTCTTGCCCATGATGCCCTCGCCGGCATAGAACTTCTCCAGCAGGCGCTGCACATGGCCCGGAAGGTCGTTGTCGTCGCCGAACGGGATTACGGGCGTGCCGTTTACATTGATATATTTCAAGCCGGAGGTAGAGACGGAATGCCCCCGGAGCATGAATGTGGAGGGAGTCCATCCCTTTCCCTTGGCGCCCATGGAGAAGGTGTAGATCTCTCCGTTGCCATTTTCAACAAATCCAAAATTCCCGCATCTGCGAATCATAGCTGAATCAGTGTTAGAGGGTGGTCGGCATACCGTTGAACTCCACAATGAGCGGTTGCCAGCACACCATCGGTTGGTTAGTGTCGGTGTCGGTAAAGAAGAGCTTGTAGGAGGAGGCATTGATCTCTTCATCGCGGGCCGCAGGGCGCACCCTGGCATTCTTGATCTCCACGATCCGGCCGCCGCGGCCTGTCTGCCGGTTGTAGGTGCGGAATTTCATGGAGAAGGTCTCGCCGAGCTTGCTGATGTCGCGCATCTGCTCGATAGCCCGGAACAAATCAATCGTTGTCTGATTCTCTTCCATACTCAATTTATTAATTCACTGCAAAAATCGCGGTTTACATTATACCGATGAAGGACACCAAAAAGTTATCAGGCCCGTTTCTCAACGAGCCTGATCCGATTTCTAAACTAACTGTCATAATAACAACTTCTTTCTCATTCAAAGTCTTCAGGAGCGTCAAACTCTATGTCGCTCCCTTTATCAGAACGCTTATCCGCATCATTTACCCATGGCTTCTCTGACAAGAAGAACAGATCCTCCCTCAATGATGAGAGCGCCTCGTATGTTTCCTTGTGCTCAAGATCATCGTCGTGGTCAAGAAGCACCTTCATCGCTGCCCGGAGCGCCCTGTCGTAATATTCCAGGGTGCCGGCGGCATGCTGGAGTTCCCTTATCACCAACTGGCCCCTATCCGTGAGCCGTATTCTTTCATTTTCCATAATGTGTAGTTTAGGTTTGCGCTGCAAAGATACTTAAATTACTGAATATATCATTCAATTACCTATTTAATAATCGTATTTATAACAAATATGGGCTGGATATGGCTGTAAATTGGGGAGAAAATTACGCAAAATCGCCTAAAACGGCCAAAATTTTGGTGAAATTCCGCATAACTTGCGTAGAATGAGCAGCGAAAGGCCGCGAATCGGAGGAAAGAGTGAAAAAAACGAGGTAAGCGTGGTTCGCGGGCCGCTCAGAATCGCACCGATGCTTACCGCCCCTTGGAAAGTGACATGTGAGAACCGGACGCCCATCTGTTACCATGGACGCCCGGCCAGATTCATTACCGGTAAGTGGTCAGTCCTTGTTGTCGAGCCAACGGCGGGCGAGCGCTGCCGTCTCATCGTAGCCGGAATTGGATCCGGCGGCGCGGGCTGCATTGAGCCAGTCGCGGCGCATCAGCAGGTACTTGAAGGCGTCGGAGAAGTTAGTGGAGAGTCGAGGCAGTTTGAGGGCCGGCAGTTTCTCGCTCTTCTTCACCTTGGCCACAATCTTTGTCTGGCCACGATATTTCACCTCGGCCTTGGCCAATTCGATGCTGCTGATCATCTCCTGGCAGTTGAGCGCATCCACGAGCAACTGCGGAAGGCCGCGGGTCTGGCCGCGCATAAGGTCCTGCATAAAGTAATATTCCGAGTGCTGCCGGAGGTTTGACTGCTTGCGCGACATCAGTTCAACGCTCCACCCTGTGGGACGTCCGTTGGCATCGCGCTCGATGGCTTCCTTCATCTTGCCTGCCGCATCCTCGCCCTGCTTCTGATAGTTGTTGCCTGCACGGTCGTAGTAGAGGCGCAGCACCTTGCACTCATGCTGCCCGAAGAACTGGAGGAACTGGTCGGCAAGGTCGCGATACCAGCCGGGAGGAATCTCGTAGAAACATTTGTGCACGCGATATCTCGCGCCGTCCTCCTGCCCGATGACAAGGCTGAGCATGTTGCCGAAGTCCATGCCTCCATCGAGAGGGAGGGTGGGATTGAGATATCGCAGTTCGGAGCCGGAGAAGGCGGCCTCGCCGGAGTAGGTGCCGTTGGTATACTTATGCTTCTCGGAGAAGAGCACATAGAATCTTGCGTCCCTCCTCAGCGACGGGCGCAGGCCGAGCACGCTCTTCATGAACTCGTAGCGGTCGAGGGCGCCGTTGTAGAGGCGCTTGGCATAATCGAGTGTGAGCACGTCGATATTGGCGAAGGAGGAGATGTTGATGAAGAAGGTCTGCCCCTTGCGCATCTTCAGCAATGCCTCCTGATAGTAGTTGATTTTCTTCTCGAGGCGTGCAATCTTGCCGAGGTCGGGAGGCGCCACACCATTAAGGCGGGCTCTCTTCACCAGCAATTCATTCAGCACTCCGGAAGCCTGTATGATGCGGATGATCCTTTCCGGATCCATCTCGGCGGCATAGCGGAAAAACCAGTCGAACTCTCCCTCCGTGACGTCGGGCATGTCGGTGGTGATGGTCACTCCGCCATAGAGATGGCAGCGCCCGTAGGTGATTGCATCTCCGCGCAGGATAGGGAGCACCCTGGCCGCCCGCTGGTCGGAGGCATACTTCGCCTCGTCGAACACAAGATGTGCCACCGACTTACCGGCCAGCAGTGACGGATTATCGAGGGAGCCGAGATAGAGCACCGTGCCGTTCCAGAATGTATAGGCGTGCTTATAGTCGTCAACAATCTGCGAGCACTTGCGGCGCCATTCCTCCGGCGGCCGCCGTCCCTTTATATAGTGCACGCCCTCAATCCAGCCCATCAGCCTCCAGCCGTTCTGCACGGCAGGCATTATGTTGCCTATGAGGTTGGAATAACTGTTGGCCACGATGGCGAGCGGAGCGCCGGGCATCATGGTGACACAGCGCCAGAGGCGGCGTGCGATTATCACGGTGCTCTTGGCCACACCGCGGCCACCGATGGCCACAAAGTTGGTGGTGTCCACCCAATCGGTGAGCACCTGCAACTGCGAGCCATATTTCATCGGCACGTCACTGCTGCTCTTCCTTCTCATCGCTGAATTCCTTTATATCCTCGTTCATCCTCGCAAGAAGATTCCTCGGCGAGATTCCGGCATCCTCCTTGACGCGCCTGCGGCTCACCTCCGGCAAATCGGGAATAGTGTCGATGAATTGCTCGAGAGCCTTGCGGTCGGCCTTGGGAGCGCCCATTGTGGCCGGGTCGGCGGTATAGATCACCACGGGTGTCTGATTGAGCAATTCATCGGGTATTCCCTCAGCCGGAGCGTCGAAACAGCCTCGGAGTTTGGCAGCCTCCTGCAACAGTCCTCTTGCATCGCGCAGATTACCGGAGACGGCGGCCATGTCGGCCCACTTCTCATAGCGCTCGGCATAGAGGTTGGCCCATGCCTTGGAGGAGACTCCTGTATCTGAGTAGAAGAAATTGAGTGCGTCGGCATATACCTGTCGGGCCATCCAGTCGGTGAGCCCGTAGAGATCCGATTTGAGGAGCTTGATGATTCCGGCCTTGGTGACAATCCTTTCGCCTCCCGGGAAAAGCATTCTGGCACGCAGGCCGCGCACCAGCTCCATGAGCGAATAATACTGCTGCTCGGCCGGAGTGAGGGAATCTATCGTGCCGCCGCGAAGCACCTTCTCGATCTGGCGGGTGTCCACATTGTCGAAGTCGAGGCGCGATGGCTTAACAGGAGTACTCATCGTCGTCGGAATTTAAGATCATGTTTCGGAATCTCATTTCTTCGGATATCTCCCGCAATTGCTTTATGGCCTCGATGTCGCCATCCTCGGCTTTTCCGCAAATCCTTTCCATGGCAATCTGCATCGTCTCTTCATAGCGCTCGGCATAGAGAATCTCAGGGCGCTTCTCTTTCAATAATATCAATGGCTGCATATCATTTAAGATTCAATATTGCCACCTTTTTGCGGAGGTCGGCAAGTTGGTGGCCGGCCTCGGAGCGGTCGCAGGGATGGCAACCGGGCCGCGAGAGCTGGCGGGTGAAATATTCGATGCTGTCACTTACTTTTTTTTTCGACGGTCAAGTTCCTCCTCGAGAAGCGCCTTGCGCTCGGTCCATTTCTTCACTGCGGCCTGCACTCTCTCGAGGTCCTTGCCTTCGGCCTCGGCCTTGGCGAGAGCCTTCTTCTGCTTCGAGAGATTCACCTGTGCGCTCCTCAATTTGCCGACAAGATCCACATCGCTGAGAGCGGAGATATCCTCGGCCACTTCCATCTGTCGGAACTTGGAGGCCTTGCCCAGCACCACATGGTGCTCCTTGTAATATTCGAGTTCCTCCCATATCTCGCGGTTGGCCAGATATTGCTCCACAATCTGCTCGCATTCGGCCGCAGCCTTCTCCGAGTCCTCGTCGCCGAGCACCTGCAGACGGGAGAATGCCGATCTGTAATTTCCATAGGCCGTGAACATGTCGGCCACCAGGATCTTGAGCACATCCGGACAATCCGGCTCGGAAAGGAAGGTGTATTTGTCGCGGAAACGGATCATCTTCTTGGTGGTCTCGGAGGTGGGCTTATAGGAAGAAACCTCCTCTTTCGGATCTGAAAATACCTCCTCGATGGCATCGTCGGGGCTGATGGGCGAGCTTGACGCGCCTTTCGCACGTTTCGGAAGGCGTGCAAGTTCGGCCGAGGATATCCCGGCGAGCTTAGCCAGTTCGTTGTGGAGAATCTCCGCATTGGCAACAGTCTGGTCGAGCGCGAAGGAGCGTTTGAGCATAAGGTTGGCGCCATACTTGTTGTAGAGCGCCACTCCGGCCGAATAGTCACGCGGGCCTGTAAGATATTCAACAATCTCTTTTCTCATATCGATTCAATTTTGATTGGCACAAAGATATTCCGCCGGTAATTACCATCATAGGACACGGCAAATAAAAAGGCCCCGGGAATTACCGGAGCCATAACCAAATAACCTAAATCTAATATCATGAAAAAAACAAAAACTTGCTATGCTGGAACGTAGCGGCTCTGCTCTATCCACATCAGATTCTCGCCACCGGCATTGTATGCTCGGAGCGTCAGCTGCGAGCCCTCGGTGGCCGTGAAGGTCTTTCCGGCCTTGAGGACAATCTTGCCTGTGACGGGCGCGACTGTGGGCGATGTGCCGTCGCAACCGAGCAGCGTGATCAGAGAGCCGTCAGATCCGCCGGTGATGGAAGCAATGGCAGCCTCGCCGGCCGAAAGTTGATACTGGCCGTCGGCGGAGAAGGTGACGGATGTGGCAGCGGCCGTAACTGTGGTCACCGGTTCCTCCAAAGGGATGGTTCCCTTGTAGATGAAGAGGTCGTTGCCCTTCGAAATCTGCTGAAGGGTGAACTCATTGGTGTTGCCATCCTTGTTGCCTGTGTAGGAGGGCGTGATGGTGCAGGGATTGCACAGCGTGCCGATGAGGTCGGCAGGTTTGCCGTTGCAATAGCGCATGATGCCGATAAACTTGCTGTTGAGTTCGTTCACCTTGAACTCGCGCACCTCCTGATTGTTGCCGGGATGGTTGAACTTGATGGCGGGCGTGAAACCGATCTGGTCGGTGTCGCCCTCGGCCGCGGATGTGATCTCGGCTGTGCCGGGAGTCATGTAGAGGCAGATGCCGTAACGTCCCGGACGCATCACGATGTTATCCACGATTACCACTCCCTTGTCGTCGGGAGCAGGCATATAGGCGATGTCGTCCACATTGAGCAGAACGAGCTGGTCGCGCAACTGAATACCGATGCCGGGATTACCAGCGGCCCGCGGTACGGATTTTCTTATATACATAATCTATTGGTGTCTATGAGTGAAACATTGATGGAGGGCGCGGCGCTCAGGCCGCACCCTTCACTGATATCAACCGCGGGCGATCTCGTAGAACTTGCCGTCGTTGGCCTTCACCAGTTTGATGAACTTGCCGGCGCTGAGCGTCATGGCGGCGGTGAGAACGAAATTGCCGGAATTAGCGATGGTCGAGGCATTGGTGGAACCCGCACCATGGATGGTGTAGACTGTGCCCTCCTTGGCATCCGTCAGATTGGTGATCGCCGTTGCCTGGGTGTTGGCATTCGTGACGAATGTGGTGGCGCCCTCTACGCTGGGAGTGGTGGCGTCGGCCGGGAACTCGTAGGAGTCGGACACCTCGGTGTTGCGGTCGAGCTCGATGAATTTGCCGTCGGAACGTTTCATGAGCTTGATGACGTCACCCTTCGAGGGTGTCCAGTCGGCTGTAATGAGGTCGAACTTGCCGGCCTTCTTGATCTTCACGCCGTTCTCACCGTCGGCCCCACACTTGAGGGTGATCATATCACCAATCTGGGCATCCTTGATGTCCTTGATCTCATAGAGCGACGAATTGGCCACAGTCACAATCGACTTGTGGACCTTCACCGAAGGATCCGCATCCTTGTCGGCCTCGACAAAGAAGCTGGCGGGACGGTCGTACTGGTTGCACCAGATGAGCTGGCGGCTGCCATCCATCTCTGATTTGTCGGTATACTTATAGCCGACGGCCTCGGCTGCGAGTCCCTCCTTCCATTCGCTCCAGGCCTTGAGACTCCAGTCCTCCTGCTCGAGGTTGAAGCGGAGCATCTCTCCGGCCACATTGTCGTAGGTCTTGACGTTGCCTTCGATGGTCCAGACGATACGATGGTGGTTGTCGGCGTTGGGGATGGTCTCGATGCGGACACCGGGATATTCCTTCACATAGGTGATATTCTCCTTATAGTCGATGTTGCGGCCATAATGAGCCTCATTGTACTTATGGTACCAGGGGAGCATGAAGCTCGGGATGTAGAGCACGATCTTGCCGGTGTCGCGGAACACTGACGGAATCATCGAGGTGCCAAGGTAGAACACCTCGCCGATGTTGCCTGGTGTGATTTCAGGAAGCTCGAAGGGCTTGATCTGATAAACCACTTTGCCGGTGGTGCCTCCATCGGGAGTGAAGTCGATGTGGCCGTCAACCTTCTTGCGGATGTACTCAAACCATCCGTCAGCGGCCTCCATGGCACGGCCGGGAGTGTTAGGATTGGGATCCTTGCGGACGCCGTTCACGCGGCGCTGCTCACGCTCGTTGTGAAGTTTCTTGGCCGTCTCAACAAGCAGATACTCGATAAACGAAAGTTTGAGAGCGTTGCTGCCCTCCTTGTTTAGATATGCAATCCAGCTCTTCTCGATGGCCTTGAGGTTCTTGAAGCGGAAGGCAAACATCACGTCGTACATGCGCAGCGTCTCGTGGCTGAACTCGTAGGAGCCCTTGGTCACGTTGTCGAAGTCGCTGTCCATCGTGTTGTCGGCCTGCGAGAACTCACCCAGCCAAACATTGGCGAGAGTCTCGAGGTCGGTATGGCCGGACTCCAATGGGAAGATGGTCTCGATTGTGGGGAGTTCTACAAGGAACGATTGCAGACGGGTGCGCCAGGGCGTGCGATAGAAGGCGCCGAGGTCCTCCTGCAGGCTTGCATAATCGAGACGGGTGGCAGCGGCCACGGTGCGCACAAGTCCCTGATTGGCAAGAAGGGCAGCCTGTGCACGCTGGTTGTAGGGACGGTCCATCGAGAACATCTCGCCCTGCATGCCGCCGAGCTGCTTCTCATCATGGATATTGAAAGTAAATGCGGGAGCTGCGGCCTGCATTGCCTCCGGTTCGGGAAGAGCGGAAAGGGTGGAGATCTTATCTTTAAGGGAAGCAATCTCCTGCTCCTTGGCCGCCAGAGCGGAAGCATGGGCGGCGCTGTCGGTGGCCGTCTTTGACTTGAGCTCTTCCAGTTCGGCGGTGCGGGCCGTGAGCTGCTCAGTGGTCTGACCCAGTAGAGCGGAAACCACTGCTGTCCTCGAAGCCTCCGACGAGGGCTCCTCCTCTGGCTTGTTAAGCGACGCCTCGAAGTCATTCAGGAAGCGGTCGCTGAAGTTGTAACCCTTGAGAGTTTCGCGTTCTGCGGCCGAAAGGCTCTTTCTGCCGGCCTCCTCATGGAAGTCCTTCAGACCGAGTATGCCGAGAATCGCGGGTACGAAATTTGCGAAATTCATCTGATAAATTTTAAAAATGAAACTTAATATAACTCGGAAGCCTTTCGGCTCGTCGCTTCTGCCAATACCCAGATAACAGCCTCATCCACTCCGCCGAGCTCATTGATATAGCCTAACTGAACGGCCTCTTCTCCGGCGAACACGGCTCCACGGAAGAGAGGGAGTTTCGGGTCGTAACCTATATTGAGATGCTTCGAGACGGCATTGCAGAATATGCGGTTCAGGCGCTCCGCATTCTCCTTTACCAATGATTCGTCGCCCTCATCCACAAGTTTGCGCACCTCGATGTTCTTGAGGTCGGCGCTGTCGGGATAGATCTCCCAGAAGTCGATTCCGTTCTGGTCGAGGAATCGCTTGAAGGAATAGAGGCTGGAGACCACTCCGACACATCCCACCTCGCAAACCGAATCAGCCACAAATGTGCGGGTGGCTGCGGTGCCGAGCCAGAAGTGAGCCGAGGCCATCGTGCCTGTGCACACTGCGGCCACAGGTTTGGAGCATTGCTCGATGGCGCGGGCCGCCTGCGGGATATGGGACAGCATGCCGCCGGGGCCGTCGATGTCGAGCACTATGCCGCATATCTTCGAATTCGACTCGGCGGCATGGATGTAATTAATCAAAAATTCTGTGGTCCAGGAATAGATCATTCCTCTCAGCCTGATTACGGCCACAGAGTCATCCGGCAGGGTGGAATCGGTCAATTCATACCATGCGGCCTGATATGGCGACGCGGCCATTACAGTGCATCCGGTAGAATTGAACGAGGCTTCCACCTGCTCGATATTGCCGGCCTTCACCGCAGGCAATATTATGGCAAAAAGATTCTCCAGGTCGGCACGACGCGCAACCCATGAATCCGACATTATCTGTTGAAGCCTTGTCATCACAATTTTTATTTGCAAATTAATCTCTCTTTATAGGAGTGCGGAAGGACTCAAAGCTCCACAAACGCATCTTGCCAGGGCTGAGTGCAGGCGAGCATAACCTTCAAGACTCCACCTTCATCTATCCATTTCAGGGTGGCCGGATAAGTGGGTGAGCCCATCACTCGCCGGTTGCCGCTCTCATCCACATAGAGGGCTATCAGCCGGCTGCGGGACAGGCGCATCAGGTGGTCGGTGGTGTCGGGCATGACGGCGGCAAGGGAAAACTCTATCTTCTTGCTGTATGCGTCGTTTTCCTCCGAACAACTTTTCCTCACGGTGCCCGGTATGCCCATGACACCGGGATTATCTGTAAGCTCGATTCTGGCTCTCGAGTCGTAACGCGAATATCTATAGACATGCGGGCATGGGATAATCTGCAGGCAGCTGCAGACGGTGACTGTGGTACGTGCCATATCTTTAAATTTAATTGTTTGTAAATCAACGTTTCAGCATTTTGCCGACATTTTCACCGCATTTTCAGGACAAATCATGTCATCCTGTAGGTTATAAATATACATCATTTCTGCTTGCGGCGATAACCACGCTTCGAGCGACGACGCATCTTGTCGCGCCAGCGCTGGTAGTTCTTGAGCAGCGCATCCTCGGAGATAGACTCGATGCCATATCTGCAGAGAAATTCAAAAACAGTATCTTTGAACAGAATGCCATGGATGTGCTTGTTCTCATCCATCATGTCATGCAGCTCCGCCCACATCATCACCCTCATCTTGTCGCCCAGACGTTTGGCGGCCCTGGCCGAAAGATAGTTGTATTGTTCAGGACTCTTACCTCCTGCCACATTGCCCTCCCTGCGATCCGGAAGAGCGAGTTCGAGATTTCCTGAATCGATTCCGGCATCGGCCGGGCGGCGCTGAAGAAGGTCGTAGAGAAGCACATAGATGTCAAGCTGGGAGGGGAAGCGGACCGCTCCCACTCCGGCGTCGTAGTATTTGCCACGGATGTATTCGGCCACACATGGAGCGACGTCTATCTTAACTGTTATCATCAGAAATCAAAATGATAGATTTATTTGCAAAATTAGTAATTATTTTCCATAGTTGCCAATTTAGTCACATTCATATTTATCTAATTCGGTATAACTTAAGGTGAACTTTGTGACAAAATCTTGTTACTTTGTTACATTGTTACAACAGCAAGATTTTCAGTGGATTAATCTTGATACAAAAAATTTATCCGGTTTGTAACATCCTCTCGAGGTTGTTACAGGAGGTGGGTGTAACAGACCGATAACAAACCGATTTTTTTTTGTTACACGTTTGTTACGTGTTTTGTTACGCCTTATTTTTTAATTATTTTATTGATTTTATGTTTGTTATTGTTTCAGTCAAACATCTGTTACAAAGTAACAAAATTTTGAGGAAAGTTAAAGGGGAGATGGTATGGAAGAGGAAAATGAGGGGCTGACGCGGGAAAGAAAGCCGGAGCACGCATCACTGCGAACTCCGGCTTTCCCGGTCAAATGTCCAGATTCCGATTCATAATACGTTGTTCCCCTTCCAAAATAATACGTTGTTCCCCTTTTAATCCATTAGATTAGAATAGTGTGGGAGTGTCATCGAGGCGAGCCTTGCGGATGGAGACAAGATGTTCCTCAGCCTCACGCTGGGCGAGTTTGGCTGCCTTTACGCCATCGACGGCCTTGTTGACAGCCTCCAGCGCCATAATCTCCGCCTCATTCTCCTCGTCGCGCCGCCGCAGAGATCCGGCGAAATGATTGTAGAGCACATCGTAGCATTCGCGGCGATAGCGGATGACAGCTTCTCGCGCCTCCGGAGCAACCTTGCCCGGATTGATGGTGAATAACCACCCATAGACGAATTTTAACGCCAGGCACACCATCTCTCGCTCTTTATTGTCAGCGCCAACCATTGCGATAATCGCAATGGTTGAAGACAATGTTTCGTCCGCTTGCAGTTTATTGTATTGGGCTGCGAAGTCAATGCCAAGAGCCTGGCAGATGGGTTTGATGGGGACGTATGTCTCGCCATTGTGGTTAACTGTAACGATGTCTACGCCGTTGATCTTTGAAATGAAATTTTGATTTTCCATGTCTGTAAATGTTATTTGGTTTGTTGGTTTGATATCCTATTTCTGTTTTCGCTCACGCTCAAGTTCCTCGAATATGTCGCGGGCTGATATTCCCTTTGACGATTCATCATTCACCTCGAACACATCCTCCACATCGGCGCTCTTCTTAGCCTCTTCGATGGCCTTCTGCTCTTCAGGACCCACTATGGGATGACCTTTGGAACGAATGTAAATCATCTCCTTCATCACCTTCTGATGCGTGACAGAATCCTCTACCCTCCTCAGAATGCGGCTGCCACTATTGCACAATTCATCCGGATTCATGCAATCGATATAATCGCAGGTGTAACAGAAGCCCCGTAAGGATTTGGAGAAGCGCTGCATCGTGATTTTCTGCACGCCGGAGAAGCGCTTGTAATCATTGAAGGCCGTCTCCCTGACCACCTCGCAGTCGAGATTGTCGCCATCCTGGGCAAAATATTGCTCGGCCCACTCCCGGAAATTGTCTGACATATCGCGCAGATACTTGCGAAATATGATATTCTCCATCTTGGGCTCAATCTTTACCGGCAGTTTAGAAACCGATAGATAGAACTTCAAGCACTGAAGCAGGAAATTGATATCAGCCTCCCATTCGCTCTCGGTGTAGGAACTTGACATAAGATTCTTTCCGAAGTCATCATTGATGCCACGGGTCTCCAGATAGTCATTCTCCTCGGTGCGCTGGTGATAATAGTCGGAGAATACCACGAAGAGCATTCGTCCGACAGTACTGGCATTAAACTCTCGCGGCACATAATTGGTGGTGAATGCAAATTTCGGTGCGTCGTCGAAATTGAGTAGGAAGGAGGATTTCTTCTTAGGATTAATCACCATATCCGCGGATATTGAATCATAGAAATCCTTGAACGGAAGGTATTCGTCGCAGTCATCAACAATCACGATGCCCACATGCTTGTTGATGCGCTCGAAGGCAAACTGATTTTTGAGCACATCCTTGTTTCGACCGCTGATAGCCTCAAACCGCACCATGGTGTTAAGTCCTCTTACCATAAAGCTCTTTCCGGAACGACCATTGCACTGGTCATTCTCTCCGATGATGTTGTCCATAAGGAATGGCGCCCACGGGCGTGAGAGGGACTTATATCTATGTAGCATATATCCGATGGTGAAGATCTTGCTGATGAGGCACTGCTTCTGCTCCTGGATCTCCGCCGCATCTAGCAGCGGCCCGGCTATGTCGAATTTATGCTCCTTCAGATATTGCGAGCGCTCAGCCTCATCCATATCCTTCACTCCCTCCTCAAGTTCCTTGCGCCAGAATAGGCGCGATGAGTTGATGAGATAGGCGAAAAACTTTGAGGCATGAGGCATTATCTCGATATCGAAATCTTCACTCTCATATTTGCCGGCTCCGCTTGAAATCGTGAACATATCCGGGATGATGCGGATATCATGCTGGATGATATCGGTGTCCCAGACATAGCGGCCTTTCGACACATCCTTTATATCGTATTTCTGAATCTCCTTGCCTGTGACCACCACGAAATTCCTTGGAAAGAAGAAGGTCTGTGAATCCTCGGTATAGTTCTTGAAATCGAGTTCTACAGATTCGAGCGACTCGATATAGGCGGATGTGAGCAGTGGTGTGGATCGTACCAGATTTCGCAATTCACGCGGCTGAGAGGTGTCGATGCACCATTGATGCACAAATGCGCGAATCCTGCGAGGATTCACATATTGAACCACACTGCCCTTAATCTGGATGAATTCGGCTGTGCCATCGCTGCCTGCCGATTCCATGGTATAGAAGCCATTCAGTTTGAGGAAAGTGAGAAGGCAACTGATATCGATGCTGTATTTGAACTGGCCGCCACCACCCTTGCTTGGCACCCATCGGCAAGTCCAGAACTTTGCCGGGCTGGCAATTTCGAGGAGATTCCGGAAATCGCTGTTCTTTTCCCATATCTCCATCCAGTCGCGGAAGTCCTTCCTCGGATTGCCTCGATGGTCCCGGTATGAGAGTAGTTTCTTCGGCAACCAGACAGTATAAATGTCGATGAAACGAAGAGCCAACTCCGTGCCCTTCTTCCTGCCGGTGTCGTCGATATCCGGAATATTGTAGACTCTATCCACATAACGGGTGATATTTCTCCAATCCTCCTCTGTGACCTTATATGTCTCGGAGTTAAACCATATGGGATTATAACCCAATGAGCGCACGCATATCGCATCACGCTCACCGCTGCATATCACCGCCTCAGGCAATTTCTGCTCTACATAATTCTTATCCTGATTCTCCGGATCATTGTGGAAAATCCGTTCCTCCTCCTGATTGAATGCAGTGTATGCAGCCGACAGTTCATAGAGGCCGTTGATGTAATCCTTAGGCTTCTTGTCGCGAGGCTGATACTGGAAACGATATCGCTTTTCAGCGTTCAGGGGCTCATAAATCTTGTAGAAACAGGCCTTCTTGCCTTTGGCGTCGGTAAACCAACATTCCCGCATGAAAATAGGATAATTCTCATTGGAATATTTATACAGCGCCTCCCGATTCTTCACCGACACAATCATCTTCACTCGATACCAGTGCATCTTCTTGAGATGGTCGGGTGTGACTCGCGGGCCCATGATTGAGCATTCCTTCTCCGTGAATTCCTGATCCGTCTCCCAACCGACATATCCATCCGGTTGGTCGTCGGTGGCCGGTTGCTTGCGGATATCCGGGCGATTGAGGGAACGAGTAATCTCATCCGGTATGTTGAAATGGGCCGCAAGGTCAAGCATCGCCTCCTTGAACGAGATATTCCTTGCATCCATATGAATCTGGATGGGAGTGACGGCGCGTCCCTCACCGCCGAAATCCGTGACCTTCCACACCTGTCCCTGGGATGTGTTGTATAGTTTCAGGCGGGCGCTCGGAGTGCGTTCCGAGGCCCGCATCCTGAAGGACTGATTGGTCTTGGCACACTCCCTCGCCTGCGGATAGTGCATGGCGATGATGTCAAGGCCGCAATCTGTGGCTGCGTATAATTTTTCTGGGGTAACCATAGTTGTAACAAGTTACAAAATTACAATCTTGGGGAGGGAGCGGGAGGACAGGTCTCTTGGGGGGACAAGCGATTCCCATTCACAATACGAATGGGCGAATTGAAGGCCGTGCTGATGATTGAGCTGATATCCTCAACCACCTGCGGGCTCTTGAGGGCTTCACAGGTGTCGAAGGCTATCATCGTGCGCCGGTCATTCTTGCGATACAGTTGAGTGACGTTATAGCCATCGAGGCTATCAATATAATCGGCAATGCGGGTGTCGTTCGGTTTGTTAACCACGAGCATCCATTCACCTGTTTTCTCCTCGAGGAGGAATGCCAGACCTCCGTCGAAGCAAATGCTCAAGTTAATCATGATCAACTTGTGTTTGGGGCTCCAGGGAATCCCCGGCGCTTACGCCTTCGCCGGGGACCTCCGTTGGAGCGAGGTTAAATATATGGTTACCAAAATACTGTTCTGCATACTGGTTCATTATCACCTTGCAGGCGTATGGGATAATCGTCTTGCCTGTGCGCCAATTGCCAAGGATGATAGTGCCGCTCTTGCTGCGACCTGGTCCAAAACAGGCTGAAATAATCCCGTTCTTTACCTCCTTTATGCGGCCGTAAGGTATATTATATTTCAGCCAGTGGTTTAAATAATCAGCGTCTGTAACTAATTTTATTTGCTCGAAAACTTGCATGGTTGAATAATTGTTTATAATTTGATAGCGCAAAGATACGATTTAATCGTTGTATCAGTAATTATATTAGCGTTAATAATTGTTAAAATAGATATTAATATGGCTAACTTTCAGATTATTCGCGACTTATGCGAAAAGAAAAAGCTCACCATTCGTGAACTTGCAAGTAAGATTGAGCGCAATGAGAGTACTATTCAGAGTATGATCCGGAACGGGTCGACCAATACTGGTACTATAGAACTTATTGCCAAGGTGTTAGAGGTATCTCCGGCAGTCTTTTTCGATGGATTTGCAGAGGAGAATGAGGTGATTTCGCTTCGCAAGGAGATACAGCACCTCGAGGCGCTTTTGACCGAGAAAGAGCGCACAATAGCGATTTTAATGAGCGACCGAAAAGCAACCTCAGCCACAAAACAGGCACAGTAATTTAATAACTTACTAACGGGCAAAATCACTCATACTCTGGTTGGAACCTCCAGAAAGCCCGCACCATCCGCGGGCTTTCGTCATAAGTTCGGGGATATCACCACCGACTGGCTCCGGATCTATGCCGCCCATCTGCGCGACGACCACCATAACGCACCCAACACAGTGGCCAAAAACCTGAGCAGACTCCCAAACTGGGAACAAGTGTCATGGACAGCCAGAGTGAAGGCCTGCACTTCCCCATTCAGAGAAGGGAGTTGATGGCAACAAGAGGATAAAGGGAATAAAACGTCATGTAGCCGGTGACTCCAACGGCTATGTGATTGGGGTGTCGGTCACTACGGCAAACGTCCATGATTCAAAGGGAGCGATTCCTTTGATGGCGCAACTTATTGCCAACCATAGGAATATACATCTGATAAAGGCTGATCTCGGATATGCTTTCTTAAGACCCACGTTTGAGAGCACAGACATGCCGGTGCTGGAATGTGTCAAATCTAATTTCGGCACTCCTCATTTCATTCCCATTCATGGCAGATGGGTGGTGGAGCGGACATTCTCATGGATGGAGAATTATCGCCATACCCCCTTCATTAGGACAGTCTGGAATAAAGTTACTTCTAGTGCGGCATCTTTTCGGTAATTTTCGCCAAGCCTCATCGGCCACATAGCACGCTATACTCCCTCTTCAACTTGCAAAAATTTCTCGAAAAATCGTCGCCCCTGCGTTAACATTTTTTGTGGGATGGGTCTAATAAGCGGTGTAGTCGCTCCGCGACTATCAATTATCCGAAAGAATCATCAATCCGATCAATCATCAATCATCAATCCTGTGGAGGGTGGTGTGGATGTTGGTGGCGGCGCAGTGCTTTGTGAAGATGTCGCGGGCGGTGGCTTCTACTGCCTCAGCGTCGAGGGTAGGGTCAAAGAGATGGATGGTCATCAGGAGATGTCTGGTCGATTCCTCTATCTTTGTGCGCTCATTGTCGGATGTCGGGGTTCCGATGCCCCCTACCCCATCTCTGAACACTGGCAAGCCCTCAATGTTCAGCGGACCCCGGCCGATGCCTTCGTATGGTTCGTCGTGGCGGCCGATGCCCAACGTCAGAGTATCACCCTGCACTTTGTCGGCGTCGAAACAACCTACCGAGCATCCCGTGATCAGCGACAGCATATTGCCGGCATCCACCAGCGCACTTACCATATAGAGCCCAAGCCCCCTGACGATGCGGCGCATCAGTTGCTCCTGCGAGGGACGATAACGGTTGGGATCCTTGCCACAAGCCTTATATGCAGCCCGGGTGGCAGCAATCGGCGACCGCTTATTGATATCCTCCACTTTATATCTCGATGCGATATCATCGGCAAGACGGTTCATATCGGCTTGCTGCTCATCGGATGTGGTGCCATTCTTTACATCACAAGTCACGACGAGCGCCCTATATCCGGGCACCCGTCGTGCAAAGTCTTCTTCGATTTTAAGATTCATAAGATTATCTTATTATCTTATTATCTTTTTACCATTTCGGATATAAATGCCTCGATTTAGCGGCTCCTTCACCTCGCGGCCGCTGATGTCGTACCATTTATTGTCGCCGCTGATCTCTTGGGAATCATCCACAATGTTCTCCACTCCGGATGTGGCATAAGAACAGATTGCCTTCAGGGCCGGAGTGGCTTTGCCGTCGCGGCTGTCGAATAGCGGAGCGTTATACCAGCCCGAGAGCGACGTGCCCTTGGCATTATATTCCATCCACCACCAGAACAGTCCGTCGGCCTTGGGGTATTTATCAAGCGTGGCCACAACATCCTTTGCGAATTTTTCCTGACCGGCAAGAGTATATGGCCAGGCAGCGGTATTGTCGTGAGTTGTGCCAGGCACCTCCCAGGCGTAAGGATATCCGGTCTCCACAAGCATGATCTGCTTGTCGAAATTCTTTGACAGGTCAGCGAGGGCGGCATCAAGTACATTCAGCCCACCATGGAAATAGGGATAATAGCTTATGCCGATTATGTCGTAATCCACTCCAAGTTTCGCCATCTGATTGTAGAAATAGCGCTGAACGTCAAGTTTTGCTACGCGCTCCGTGTGAATCACAATCTGTGCGTCAGGACATACCTCCCGGCAAGCCTTCACGGCAGCCTTCAGCAGATTGCCGAAACGTTCCCAGTTGGCGGGGTTGTTCATGTACACTTTTTTCTTGTTCTTATCAGAAGTACCTTCCGGTCCCCAGAGCAAGCCGTAACTAATCTCGTTGCCGGGCTGGATAAACTTCGGAGCGGCGGCATCGGCCTTCAGCACCTCGAGAGTGTGACGGGTGAAGGCATAAACGCTGTCGCAAAGTGTGGCATCATCGAGATTTTTCCAGGCATCGGGGGTGGTCTGCTTTGCAGGGTCGGCCCAATAGTCGGAATAATGGAAATCGAGCATCAGGTCGAAGCCATCCTCCACAATCTGCTTGCAGAGCGGGCGGATGTAAGCGAGGTCCTGCACCACATTATTCTTATCATCGCCCGTATATTTCGAAGGGTCGTTGAAGAGGCGAACGCGCATGGCGTTCATTCCCTGCTCGTGGAGCCAGGGAAGCAGGTCGGCAATGCGCTTGCCGCCAAAGTCCTTATATTGAGCCTTAGACTTCTCATAGTCGGGCAGAAGGGAGATATCTCCACCCACATAATGAGTGGCACTCATGGAAAATGCAATGGCCGCTAATGCAAACGCAGAGATTATCAGGTTCTTGAGATTCATAGTAGTCTATTTAAAATTTGAGCAATATGGCTCAATGTATCAACAATCTGGCAAGCGAAATTACTGATAACGGGAGTAGATTTCCACTCCGAGTTTCTTGGCTTTGGAAATGTCACTCTTGTTTTTCGGGTTTACGCCATACTTTGCAAGGTCGGGGATCACAACTTTTGTACCGGGACGAATACGGTCGGGATGGCCAAGGAAGTCCTTGTTTTCCATATAGATGTATGGCCAGAGGTTGAAATTGCCATAATGGTCCTGAGCCATTGTGGTGAGATAGCGGGTCTTGGTAATGGTGTCATAGACGCGCTTGTCGCTTTCAGCCGTAGGAGCAACCTCCTCCTTTACCTGGGCATTATTATCTGCGACCTCAGTTTGCGGTTTTGCCTCGGGCTGTGCGGCCTCATGTTGCGCGGAAGGTGCCTTCTCAGCCACCTTTGCTACAGGGGCTGACGAAGGTGCAGGATTAATGTCTTTGTCAACGATATAGATAAATACCACCCAGGCGATTACAATCGCCACAATCGAAGCTGCCACACCTGTAAGGAAACCGAACAGGAATCTGTGACGCTTCCGCTGCACCCCGTCATTCAGGATCTGCACCTCCTCACGCTTAACGGGCTCCGTCTCTTCTGGAATATCGGAGTCTCGAAGATTGTAAATTGGCTGATCTTCCTCTTCATCTGACATATCGGACTTATCAGACTTATCAGAATTATCAGACTTATCAGAATTATCAGACTTATCAGAATTATCAGAATTATCAGACTTACCGGACTCTTGTAGGGCTTCCGACATTTCTGGCTCTTCCGGCTCTTCGGCTTCAGATATGTCTTCCACTGCGGTCAGGGCTGTCAGTTCCTCTTCTGCGTCGGATGCCACAATCGCTTCCTCTTCCGCAAGTTTGGCCAATTCGGGCTGCTCATCCTCCTCCGCAGGTTCCACAATCTCCACGCTGTCGAACATCTCGAAAGGAGTATTGACAAGAGAGGCCAGATCCTTCGTTGGTATGAACACTACTTTCTTATGCGCGGGGATTACAGACTCTGCACCATTATTCACATTTACGCTTTTGCGGGACTCGACATCAATACATTTGAACACACCGAAATTCTTCACTTTCACAGAATCACCTGCAGCCAATGCATTGGAGATTGCTGTGAAGAATGCTTTCACGAAGTCCTCACTAAGTTTTTTTGAGTCGCCTGTATTGGCGGAAAGCAAATTTACGAGAGCGGGGAGTGTTATCTTTTCATTCATCGTTGCTGGAATTGGAGCGGACCTTCTGGCGAAGGACGGCAGAGGGTTTGAACACGATGGAAAGCTTTGGAGGGAGAAGCATTCTTTTGCCGGTGGCGGGGTGGATGGTTATGCGTTCGAGGCGTTTTTTCTGTTCGAAAGTTCCGAAACCGGGAACAACCACGGCATCGCCGTCGCGCACCGATGTGGCGATTACGTCGGCGAGTGAATTGATAAGGATTTCCACCTCGTCGGGCTCCCGACCGACAGTGTCGGCTATGTGTGAAGCAAGGGATTTTGAGTCCATAATTACAAAATTAGCAAAAAAGTCTGAAAGGAGCGCTATGAAAATAAAATTCCGCGTACAACACTTTGCTTCGCTTGGTGCTGTACGCGGAAATATGCAGTGGATTGCTGTCGGTCGCGACTATGCGGTTAGTTCGGGCGGGAGGATGGGCATCGCGCCTTTCTTCGTACATACGAAGGCCGATGTCTGGACAGCGAGAGAATGTGCTTCTTGCACGCTTTTCCCTTTCAGAATAGAGGAGATAAAGGCTGCGGTGAAGCTGTCACCGGCACCTACCGTATCCTCCACCTCTACTGTGGGCGTGGGCTGGAAAGATACATTGCCGGGAGTGAACACATAACTGCCGTTGATGCCACAAGTCAGGATGAGCATCTTCAGATTGTACTTGCCGAGAAGAATCCAGCACTTATCCTGAAGGTCGATGCCGGGGTATCCAAACATGCGGCTCACCGTAACGAGTTCCTCATCATTGATTTTCAGAATGTTGCAACGCTTCATGGAATTGCAGAGAATCTCCTTGGTATAGAATCCCTGACGGAGGTTGACATCAAACACCACGAGATTGCCTTCATCCTTGGGCATGATGTCGAGAAAGCGGTTGATGGTGTTTCGCGACACTACATTTCGCTGAGCCAGTGAGCCGAAGCAAACGGCCCTTGTCTTTCTGGCCAGTTGCTCAAGGGCTTCGGTGCAAGGGATGTTGTCCCAGGCCACATTCTCCTTGATTTCATACTGCGGCACGCCGGCAGGGTCGATTTCGACCTGAACCGTGCCTGTGGGATAAGGCACCTCGGCAATGAGTTGATTGAGACCTTTGGAAGTGAAGTTTTCAACGATTTCCTTACCCAGGAGATCCTGACCCACTGCGCTCACTACACAGCTTGGCAAACCGAACTGCGAAACATGGTAGGCGAAATTGGCAGGAGCGCCACCAATCTTCTTGCCTTCAGGAAGGACATCCCAAAGGGCTTCGCCCATTCCTACTACAATATCATTCATACTTATAGGGGAGTTTGCTGATTGTTAGATTATTCTGATTTTCAGGGTGTAATACATCAGATATATCACCCCGACCGTCATCACGGCCACAGCGCCTACCTGACCCACTGCATCGGCTGCATAGCCCATGGCCAGAGGGAAGATTGTTCCGCCGAAGAGACCCATGATCATCAGGCCCGATACCTCATTGCGCTCATTGGGTGTATACATCAGCGCCTGGGAGAAGATCACGGAGAAGATATTGGAATTTCCAAAACCGATCAGCGCGATACCCACATAGAGGGGCATCAAGGCGTGGCAGAAGAAGAGGATCACCATTCCGGCGAGCATCATGATTACGCTGCCGGCGAAGAACAGTTTGGGCGACATCGAGCGCAGGATGAAGGCGCCGAGGAAGCAGCCCAGCGTACGGAATATGAAATAGACGCCCGTGGCGAAACCGGCTTCCTCAAGAGGGAGGCCCACACGCTCCATAATGATCTTTGGGGCAGTGGTGTTGGTGCCGACATCTATTCCTACATGACACATGATTCCGATGAAACAAAGGAAGATGAAGGGGCGACCAAGGAGTTTCAGGCACTCTGCAAAGCTGCTGGCCTTGTCGGGCTTTTCCTCATCGATGGGGGTGGCGGCAAGGAGCGTGATGGAGAGGAAGCTGACGATGGCATATATCAGGAATAACACTCTCCAGCCAAGTCCCAGCGTGGGCATCAGGGTAGTGGCCCCCCAGGCAGCGATGATCGGCGCGAGGAAGGATGCGATTGCCTTCACAAACTGGCCGAACGTAAGCGTGGAGGCGAGTTTGTCGCCGCTGATGAGATTCGACACAAGGGGATTGAGGGAGGTCTGCATTATGGCGTTGCCGATTCCGAGAAGGGAGAAGGAGATGAGCATCACGGCATAGCTGTCGCCGAATGCCGGAATGATGAGCGATGCAGCCGTAACCACAAGACTGATGAGCACTGTTTTCTTGCGTCCAATCTTATTCATCAGCATGCCGGTGGGCACGGAGAAGATAAGGAACCAGAAGAAAACGAGCGAAGGGAAAAGATTTGCCTGGGAGTCGGTGAGGCCTAAATCTTTCTGGACATAATTGGATGCTGTGCCCACAAGGTCGACGAAACCCATGGCGAAAAAGCAGAGCATCACAGGTATGATCTGGAGTAGAAACGATTTGCGGTTTCCTACGAGCGATTGAGTCATAGCCATAATTATATGTTCTGATGTTTTAAAGTTAATTTATAGAGTAGATCTTAAGGTTATCAATCCTTGCTTTGTGTCCCTCGGCTGCCACGGAAATGATGGAATAAGGCATCGTGGGGAACACAAGGTTGGTCATTACAAACTTGCCGTCGTTGCCAAATACCTCCATGCTTGACTTGTCGATGAATATCCGGAGCGAAACGCTGTTGCCATTATCGAAGGTAGGAGCCACAGTGACAGCGGGGAAGTCTTGGCTGAAGTCTACTATGCCGCTGTGGCGACGGTCGAAGGAGAGGGTATTCTTAGATGAATCGTATTTCATGGTCACGGATTCGCCGGCCTTGTTGGCAAACTTGATGTCCACTGTTTCACCCTTCTTGCACTCCACGTCAAGGAGAATCTCACATACTCCTCCATTGGATGAGGGAAGTGCAAACTCGCGTGCTTTCCTGCCAACCGACTTATTGGAGACATTAAGGGTGAGTTTGCCACGGAGTTTCAGAAGTTCGGGGGAGGGAGCCGATGACATATAAATCTGACCGTCGTCACCCTTGAAGAGGGCTGCCTCACGCGGAAGAGTGTTGGAACTGCGGAATTGCAGGGTTGGAACTTCTGCGGCATACTGCCAGTTGCTCATCCAGCCGATAAGTGTGCGGCGGTTGTCGGGAGCATCGCTCCAGCTCACAGTGGCATAATGGTCTTTGCCGTAATCCATCCATTTGGTAGCGATTTTGCCGGTGGCATCAGTGTCGGCCTTGAAGGTCTTGCCATCGAAGTCGCCTACAAAATATTGTGTGGCGCTCCCGCCGAAGGGCCCTCCGGGATTTATGTTGCACACCAATACCCATTTCTCCTCACCGGTGCCGTCAATCTTGAGTTTGAAGAGGTCGGGACATTCCCACACGCCATCCTGCGCTCCTATTCCTTTGCCGAAGGAACTTTGCAGGGTCCATTCCTTCAGATCGTGGGATGTGAAGAAGAGCATCTCATGGTCGAGGGCATGTGCTAATGAAAGCACCCACTGCTTGTTGGCCTCGTCCCAGAACATATTCGGGTCGCGGGCCTCGCTCTCCAGCGTGATGATGGGATTGCCGTGATAAATCGTGAAAGTCTGTCCGTTGTCCTCGCTGTGGGCGAGGCTCTGTACCTGGCTTCTTCCTGCAGAAGTATAAAGGGATATCACGGCATCCTTGCCGAATCCGGCCGTATTCTCCTTATCCACCACCGAACTACCGCTGAACACTGCACCCAGTCCGTTGGCCTCAATAGCCATAGGATGATGTTCCCAATTCACAAGGTCCTTCGACGAAGAATGTCCCCAGGTCATATTCTGCCATTTTGAGCCGTATGGGTTCCATTGGTAATAGAGATGCCATTCCCCATCCTTATAGAACATTCCGTTGGGGTCGTTCATCCAGCCATACTGGGGAGTATGATGATACACCGGACGGTAATATTCCTTATTGGCGGTGTCGAAAGTGTCCGACAGCGTCAAATTGCTCCAGCAGGCATCCTCCTTCACCTCGCGGATATTGGAGCGGTCCTGGGTGGTGATGATGTTGAGCAGCACGCTATGGTCTTTGTATGGAGCGAGGTCGAAAGGCACAAGGTAATCCACCTTGCTTTTGGCGAGACGCACATTGATGGTCTTGTCTATTTTCCCATCCACAAGCACGTCGACCTTTGCCTCATCATTCGACTCCTGCACCGGAAGCAGAAGATAGCGGCCATCGCCTGTGATTCTTACCAGAGTGTTGTTCACTCCGAGATGATCCACTTCAACGCCCTCGGATGCGAATGCGGCGGAAGTCGTGAAGGCTGCCCCGAGCATCATCAGGCACGTGATTCTATTTTTTAGTCCATTCATTGTATATCTGTTTTCGTTCTGATTCAGAATTAAACTAAACAATCTCTTTTACCTAAAATCTGAAAAATCTTTTTTACCTAAGATTTCCTATCAAAAACCTTTCATTCACTAAGACCGGGCCGGGAGATGCAGGATTCTGCACTCATTCCCAATTCGATATCGCAAAACTACTACAATATATTAATGAGCGTTATAAAAAATCGTGCTTTATTTATAAAATATGTTGCATTGCCCGTTTTTTTATATTTTACACACTCTTTTTCATAGGATAATCGCTATCTTTGCAGTGACCAAAGCAATCTAAAGCAATCCTGACAAGAAATGAACAGTCCATTATTTCGCATTCTCTTATTGGGAATATTTCTAATCCTGATCGGCTGCAACGACAACAAAGTATATAAGATAGGCGTCTCACAGTGCAGCCAGGACGACTGGCGCACGAAGATGAACGAGGAGATAAATCGTGAGATAATGTATCACGAGGATGCCGAGGTGGAAATCCGTTCTGCCGATGACAGCAATGAGAAGCAGATCGAGGATATCAGATATTTCGTAAAGAATAAATTCGATATCATTATCGTTTCGCCCAACGAGGCAGCAGCTCTAACTCCTATAATAAAAGAGGTTTACGAAAGCGGAATCCCGGTTGTGATTTTCGACCGTAACATCAATGGCACCTCCTATACGGCAAGAATCGGCGTAAACAATGAAGGCGTGGGACGTTCCGCCGCCCATTATGGGCTTCACATGTTGGGCAAAGGGGCAAAGGCGATTGAGATTTTCGGATTGAGGGGCTCTACGCCTGCGGAGGAGCGCCACAATGGATTTATCAAGGAATTTGAGGCAAACGGAGGTAAACTCCTGGCCAGCGGCACGGGCAACTGGAACAAGGAAGATGCCATGCCGGTGGTGGATTCGCTGCTGAAGATATATCCTGATGTAGACCTTATCTATGCGCATAACGACCGCATGGCTATCGGTGCATCGGAAGTGGCTCATAAGCTCGGGCGCGACGATATACGCATCATCGGTATCGACGCCGCACCCAATATCGGCATCAAAGCAGTGACCGACAGCGTGATTGATGCCACATTCCTCTACCCTACCGAAGGACATCGATTGATACAGACTGCTTTAGCCATCCTGAAGAATGAGCCATACATGAAAGAGACAATATTGCCGGCTTCCTCGGCCGTGGACCTTTCCAATGCTGATATACTACTCTTGCAGAATGAAGCCCTGAAACAGGAAACCGGGAAAATGAAACTGCTCAAAGCCCAGATTAATGATTACTGGGACAAACATACGTCGCAAACCTACCTCTTCTACGCAAGCATTGCCATCATCTTCCTTCTCTTCGGCGTGGGTTTCCTTCTGCTGCGGGCTTACTGGCAGAACACCAAGCATCAGAAGCAATTGATGACGCAGAATAAACTTCTTGAGGAGGAGAAAGATAAGCAGACCGAACTTAACGAGCAATTGCAGATTGCCACGCAGTCGAAACTTGTGTTTTTCACCAACGTTTCACACGACTTGCGCACACCGCTCACCCTTATCGCAGAGCCAGTGGCCCAACTCGCAGAGGCCGACAATCTCACTCCCCAGCAAAAGACGCTCATTAAAATCGCCAACAAGAATGTAAAAATCCTACATCGCCTTATCAATGAGATACTTGACTTCAGAAAACATGAGAATGGCAAACTGAATCTCCGCCTCACCGAGATAGATTTCAACCAGGCTATCCCTGATTGGATGGACTCCTTTTATTCCCTGGCCCGAAAGAGAAATATCAAGCTTACTCTCGCCACTCCGTCGCCGGATATGCCGATGCCACTGGCTGTGGATGTGGAAAAGATTGAACGCGTATTCTTCAATCTTCTTTCCAATGCCTTCAAGTATACTCCCGACGATGGGGAGATCACAGTTTCCTATAAATGCGATGACAACTCGCTGACATTCAAGGTGGCCGACACTGGTGAGGGCATAAGCGAGAGAGATCTTGGCAATATATTCGACAGATTTTATCAGGTGGACCGCATTAATCCCAAAGGATCGGGCATAGGGCTGTCGCTTGCAAAGGCTTTTGTGGAACTGCATGAAGGCACCATCGAAGTGGAGAGCACACAGAATGTGGGTTCGGTGTTTACGGTGATTTTACCTGTAAGGCACATTGCCGAAACCACCACAGTAACAGACAAGACCACAGGCACTTCGGAAGCCGCTGCTATACTTGAGAAAATCGAAACCAATCCCACATTTGAGGATAACAAGCCGATAATCCTTGTGATTGACGACAATCGGGATATTCAGGAACTTGTGGGTGGCCTTCTGAGCACTGACTATAATATCCTCAAGGCATCCAATGGAAAGGAGGGTGTGGCAATGGCCGAAAAATTTGTGCCTGACCTCATCATCTGCGATGTGATGATGCCGGTGATGGATGGAATGGAATGTTGCCGAGTTATCAAGAATCGGGTGTCCACATCTCATATTCCGGTGCTGATGCTTACGGCCTGTTCGCTGGATGAGCAGCGCGTGCAGGGATACGAGAGTGGTGCCGACGGCTACCTCTCGAAACCGTTCAACAGCCAAGTGCTGAAATCAAGGTGTTCCAGCCTTATCCTCAACCGCAAGCGAATAAAGGACCTCTGGCTTTCGCAAAATACCGTTGCTGAGAAAAAGGAAAGTGAAAAACCGGCTACGAAGGAATCTCAGTCCACAGATGATATCGACAATGAATTCTACCGTCGTTTTCTTGCGATATTGAAGGAACAGATGGGAAATCCGCAACTAAGCGTGGACATGATGGCTTCTGACATGGGCTTGGAACGTTCACAATTCTACCGCAAGATAAAATCTCTTACTAATTTCGCACCTGTGGAACTGATACGGCGCATACGTCTGCAGCGAGGCCGTGAACTATTAATCAACACCGACAAGACCATAGGGGAGATTGCGTATGAGACAGGCTTCTCCTCGCCGGCATATTTCACCAAATGTTATCGCGACGCCTACGGCGAGACCCCCTCGAAGGCGAGAGGTAAATCCGCAGACGCATAGCAATCCACATCGCTTAGTCGCGAAGCGACTGCCTTGCATATTAACCGCGTGCAACACGAAGCGAAGCTGAGTGCTGTGCGCCGAAATAGCATACCCCTCCCTAAAGTCGCGGAGCGACTACCCATATTTCCTGACTTCGCCACTTTAAAATACCTAATTTTATAATTGGTTAATTTATAGAATAGTACTAATTTTGCGTACCCCGATTTGGGGTACGCAAGCTGTTTTTGGTATGTTCGTAAAGAAAAAGAGAAACCGTTCGGGTACTGTAAGTGTAGTGATTGCAGAAAAAATCCTAGGCAGATATTCTGAACTAACCACCATAGGAGTGTCCTCGGATGAATCAGTTGTTGAAGAACTGGTACTTAAAGGCAAGGAATGGATCGACCGTGAGCAGCAGCGCAGGCATCCCCGTCTTGCCCTGTTCGACGATGAGCACTTTAAGTGCGAACAGGAGCGTATGGATGCGGAAAGGCTTCTGTCCAGCATTACAAACATCACGATCGATGGCGCTGATCTGATACTTGACCGGGTGTTTGACAATGTCGGATTCAACCGCATTGAGGATGAGATATTCCGAAAGTTGGTTAAGGCTCGCCTATCATACCCGGCGAGCAAATCCGCCACCGTAGAGTATCTCAAGAATCATTTTGACGAAGATGTAAGTCTTTCGAAGATTTACCGGTATCTTGACAAGCTCAGCGACAGTCAGCACCGCATCGTACAGGACATAAGCGTCGGTCATACCAGGAAGATATTGGGCGGCCACATCGGAGTACTGTTTTACGATGTCACTACGCTTTATTTCGAGGCAGACTACGAGGACGAGCTGCGCAAGACCGGATTCTCCAAGGAGGGACGGCACAAGAATCCCCAGATTATATTGGGACTGCTGGTAAGTATCGGCGGTTATCCGTTGGCCTATTGCATCCATGAGGGCAACAAATACGAGGGACATACGATGCTTCCGGTCGTGACAGAATTTGTCCGCAAATATGAACTGGAGGACTTTATTGTCGTAGCTGATTCCGGACTTATGAACTCAGACAACATCGCAGATCTCGAAGCCAACGGATACAAGTATATCATAGGCGCCAGAATAAAGACCGAGAGCAAAAAGATAAAGGAATGGATACTCAGTCAGCCCAAGAATGACCGTCAGATGGCTGAATACGACAAAGGAGACGGCAAAAGGCTGCTTGTGGGATATACCTCAGACCGTGCGCGCAAAGACGCGTATAACCGCGAAAAAGGTGTCCGCAGGCTTGAAAAGGCCTATCGCAGAGGCTCACTCACAAAAGACCATATCAACAAACGTGGTTATAACAAGTTCCTCACAATGGAGGGAGATGTAAAAGTGACCATCGACTACGCCAAACTTGAGGCTGACGCCAAATGGGATGGACTGAAAGGGTATCTCACAAATACAACTATACCTGCATCAGAGGTTTATGCGGCATACCACAACCTGTGGCATGTGGAGCGGGCTTTCAGAATATCCAAATCCAAAATCGAGATACGGCCGATGTTCCACTTCACACGTCGGCGCATCGAGGCTCACGTCTGCATCTGCTTCGTCGCTTTGAAAGTCTATAAGGAACTGGAACGGTTGCTGAAGATTGCCAGCATCAATATAAGTGTTGACAAAGTGCTGGCATTGGCTCAGACCATCGTGACAATACAACTGACCTTGCCACAAAACAAGCAAACGATCACCAGAACGATGCTTATGAAACGGCATCAACGCATCGCACCTCTATTTGAGGATGATTTTTGGGGTACGCAATGACGAAGTCAGGAGCGACTGCCTTGCATATTAACCGCGTGCAACACGAAGCGAAGCTGAGTGCTGTG
>OGNF01000818.1_pt1 | contig 31883 bp, 28 predicted proteins | sample 1573321 | NCBI WGS metagenome assembly OGNF01 (sample SAMEA2581911, study PRJEB24529) | metagenome | biome: Human gut stool | place: China | collected 2011 | reverse complement strand
CCGCCGTGCCAGCGCGCCGCTGCGGCGGCTTGCGGCGGTCGGGCGGCCGCGGGGGGGCTTTTGGCGGCCGCTGCGGCGGCCGCCTTTTGTGGCGCTTTGCGCCCCCCCGCGTGGGGTTTGGGGTTTCCGCCGCTGCGGCGGCGGTTTTTTCCGCGGCTGCTGCGGCGCGCTGCTTCGCCCGCGCTGCTCGTCTGCCTTGCCTTCGGCTGCGGCTTCCTTCGCGCGCTGCTGTCGCGCGCCGCCCGCCGTGGTTTGGCTTCGCCCGCGCGTGCTCGTCTGCCTTGCCTTCGGCTGCGGCCTCATTCGCACGCTGACGGCCGCGCTACTGCCGCGCGGCCTTTTTGCGCCTTCGGCGCGTTTTGTTGTTCAAGGCGAAATTGGATGCAAGGCGCAACCGCAAGCGCAACATATTGTGCCGACTATTCACTTGATATACCATATACGGGCGAGTTCGGCAAAACTCGAATTATTTTGCCGAATTATTTGTGGATTTCGTCAATAGACACTGCCCTGCGCTTCTGGTATGCTCATATCAGAAATCGAGGTGTCGGACATGGACTATACGGATGCGCCGCAGGTGCTGCGCGACTTTTTGACTTATCATGAAACGATCTGCGGTCACTCTAAGGCAACCGTTGATCAGTATTATCTTGACCTGCGGATGTTTCTGCGGTTTTTGAAGCTGGAACGCGGACTTGTGTCGCGCACTGCGGAGCTGGATGAAATCTCGATCCACGATATTGACGTGGCGTTTCTGCGCGCTGTGACACTTACCGAGGTTTACAATTTCCTTGCCTATCTGTCGCGCGACCGCATCAAGCAGTCTAACGCGCACGAACCGGAATACGGTCTGAGCGCAAATTCCCGCGCACGAAAAATCGCGGCGATCCGCAGCTTTTTCAAATATCTGACGATGAAAGCAAAGCTGCTGGAGGAAAACCCCGTGCAGGATCTCGACTCCCCAAAGATTCCAAAGACGCTCCCCCACTATCTCACACTCGAAGAAAGCAAACGGCTGCTGTCTGCGGTGGATGGGAAAAACAAGGAACGCGATTATTGTATCCTATGTATTTTTCTCAACTGTGGATTGCGTATCTCCGAGCTTGTTGGTCTAAATCTGCAGGATGATCACGGCGACAGCCTGCGCATCCTCGGCAAAGGCAGCAAGGAGCGCGTGGTCTATCTCAATGATGCCTGCCGTGAGGCGCTCGACCGCTATCTCGCAGTCCGCAAAGAAATCGCGCCGCCGCGCACGACGGCAATGTTTCTCTCCAACCGGCGCACGCGTATCAGCTGCGACTCTGTGCAGGTCATGGTCAAGAAAAACCTGACGCGTGCGGGGCTGGATGCCAGCCAGTATTCAACGCACAAACTGCGGCATACGGCGGCAACACTCATGCTGCAAAACGGCGTTGACGTGCGCACGCTGCAAGAGGTGCTCGGGCATGAACATCTGAACACGACGCAGATCTATACCCACGTGGATAACGACCAGTTGCGCACGGCGGCTGCGGCAAATCCGCTTGGAGAATTCTCCCCAGACGAGAATTTGGCAGAAAAAATCTCCGATCCCTGAGTGTGGGATCGGAGATTTTGCGTTTTATTCTGACTTGATCTTCGGCAAATAGTCTCGTACACGGTGGTGCTGCTTGTCAAAACCGAATGCGCGGATCGCCATCAGCAGCGTGCCGAGCGCGGCTGCACCGTCCAAAACGGCGGCAAACCAAAGTGTGCAATAGCCGAGCTCCGCCATCACCAGAAGCAGCATCTTTACGGCGGCGCCGATCACCAGATGCTCACGGCAAATGCCCTCGACCCAGCCGGCAGTCTCGATCGCCTCCGGCAGCAGGTACGGGTCTTGGCTCGTGAGCAGGACATCGGCATCAAACCGCTCCTCGCTCTCCTCCGGAATGACACAGACATCCAGGTCAGCGCCCGAATGCTCAGGATGCGCCGTGCAGCGACGGTCATAGTAAAGCAGCAGTTCCCCATCGTCCAGCTCTTCCACCTGCTGTGAGAGAAGCTGCTCTTTTTCTTCGCTGCTGCATTTGCAGTAGAGATGATCCGCCTGCAGCTCCTTTGCGTTTTCGGACACGGAGTCATTGCTGGCGTTGCTGAAGAGCGTGATCGTGTGCACGCCGAGCGCGCGCAGCTCTTCAAGCGCGGGCTTGACGTCCGACTGCACAACCTCCTGCAGCAGGATCTTGCCGGCATACTGTTCGCCGACGGATACGTAGACCACATACCCGTCCGTCAGATCTTCATCGGGGATATCCACCCCCTTGAGGATCATCAATTCACGCGTACCGACACAGACACGTGTCGATTCAATATACACTTCCACCCCGCTCTCGGGAATGTCCACCGCATTGGAGAGGTACTCGCTGCGGATCGGACCGGTATAGGCGGCGCAGATAGCGCGCGCCGTGCGGCTGTTGGAGCAGGATTCGGCATTGGCGGCCAGCTGCAGCAACGCATCCGGCGTCAGCTGATCCGACTTCACGCTGACGATCTTCGGGAGCCGATTGTCCCCCTCCCCTTCGTCGACCGCAACTGCGCGCACGGCGTTGAGCGCGCGCATACTGCGGCAGCTGCGAAACAGGACATTGCAGCGATATGCGCCATTGACGGCGCTGTACCACACGAGCGGCACAGAAATGAGCAGCGCACACGGCGTAGACAGGAACAGCGTGATCATCGCGGCGTGGATCGCCTGGGAAACCGTTGCTACCTTGAGCACACTCTCGAGCACCGCAACCAAGATTGCAACACAAAGTCCGGCCGGCGCAAGATAGCCGACCCATTTCGGCGCAGAAAATTCAGCGACCGAGTGGATCTCCCCGCCGACAGCATCCTTCAGCGTCTTCTGCGCGTGCTGCGTCACGACTGCGATCAGGATCGTCACAAGCCGGTACACAAGCAGGAAAACGGCGGCATCCACCGGCTGGGCGACCGCCAACGTGCCGATCACGCACACGGTGATGAGCACTGCCGGCCGAAATACTTGCCGCGCAAGGATGCACGAGAGCGCAGCGGCGAGATAGTCATAGCCGGAGATGAGCACGGACAAGATCAAAAGCACATAGCGCAGCGCCGTGCTGTGTAAAAGCGCGCCGACGACGCACAGGACGAGCGCAGCAAAGAGCCGTGCGATCAGCACAAGGCTCAGCCCCGTTTCCGGAAACAGGCGCAGCGTTTTCCAATCATAGTCCGGCCGATCCGCAGCAAAGCAGCTTGCGGACAGGCGCGTCAGAAGTTCCTGAAAATTCATGGGTATCCCCCCTATTTAGACGGAGCGGTATGCGATGCGTGAACAGCTCAGGCTTTTCCGTCGCAGCCGAGCACATCGATGATCTTATGCTTGACGAGCTGCTTGATGTTCTCGCGCGCGGGGCCAAGATACTTTCTGGGATCAAATTCCGACGGATGCTCGGCAAGATACTTACGCACCGTACCGGTCATAGCCAGACGCAGGTCGGAGTCAATATTGATCTTGCACACGGACAGGCGCGCGGCATGACGCAGCTGATCCTCCGGCACACCGATCGCGCCGGGCATATTGCCGCCGAATTCGTTGATCATCTGCACATATTCCTGCGGCACGGAGGACGATCCGTGCAGCACGATTGGAAATCCCGGCAGACGCTCGGAGACTTCCTCCAGAATGTCAAAGCGCAGCTGCGGCTTTGTGCCGGGCTTGAACTTATAAGCACCGTGGCTCGTGCCGATGGCGATGGCCAGCGAATCGCAGCCGGTGCGCTCAACGAATTCCTGCACATCCTCGGGGCGCGTATAGGACGAATCCTCAGCCTTGACCTTCACATCGTCCTCGATGCCGGCAAGTGTGCCGAGCTCTGCCTCGACGACGGCACCGTGCGCGTGCGCATATTCCACGACCTGACGCGTCAGTGCGACGTTCTCCTCAAACGGCTTGGATGAGGCATCGATCATGACGGACGAAAAACCGTCGTCCACGCAGGACTTGCACAGCTCGAACGAATCACCATGATCCAGGTGCAGGCAGATCGGCAGACCGGTCTCGATCACGGCGGCCTCCACGAGCTTGACCAGATACGTGCGGTTTGCGTACTTGCGTGCGCCGGAGGACACCTGCAGGATCACCGGAGCGTTGCATTCCTTTGCAGCCTCGGTGATGCCCTGGATGATCTCCATGTTGTTCACATTGAACGCACCGATGGCATAACCGCCGGCATACGCTTTTGCAAACATTTCCTGAGAAGTAACAATCGACATTGACAAGTCAACTCACTTTCATATAATATAAGAAACGGTGATAGAATGAATATCTCCGATAAGGGGTTCAATTCATTTTACACATCTTTTGAGATAATAGCAATAGAAGAATTCAATGTTCCCTGAAAATCAATCAATTTTGTGAATTTGTGGAGGTAAGCTATGTCCGGTGTATTGAAAGGCGCGTGTATCTTTGGGCAGTCCGGAGGACCGACTGCTGTCATCAACGCCAGCGCTTACGGCGTGCTCAAGACCGCATTGGAATCGGATGCCATCACCAATGTCTACGGCGCGGCGCACGGCATCCGCGGTGTTCTGGACGACCGTCTGTATGATATCCGTCAGGAGGATCCGGATGAGCTCCGCCTGCTGCTGCACACGCCGTCGTCTGAGCTGGGCTCCTGCCGTTACAAGATGGCCGACCCGGAAGTGGACGATACGGATTATCGGCGCATTCTGGAGATCTTCCGCAAATACGACGTGCGCTACTTCTTCTATAACGGCGGCAATGACTCCATGGACACCTGCAATAAGATCAGCCGCTATATGCAGGCGCACGATTGGGAGTGCCGCGTGATGGGCGTACCCAAGACGATCGACAACGATCTCTTCGGTACTGACCACTGCCCCGGCTATGCCAGTGCCGCCAAGTACATAGCGACCTCGTGCATGGAGGTCTCCAAGGACTGCCGCGTATATGATAACGGCACGATCACGGTCATTGAGATCATGGGTCGTCATGCAGGCTGGCTCGCGGGCAGCGCCGCGCTGGCGACGTACTGCGGCGCCGGACCCGATCTGGTCTACCTGCCGGAGGTGGACTTTGACATGGAGCAGTTCTTTGCCGACGTGCACCGTGTCTATGAGCAGAAAAACAGCGTCCTCATCGCCGTCTCCGAGGGCATCCACTATGCCGACGGCTCGTTTGTGTCCGAGGCGAAGGCCTCCACGACGGACGGCTTCGGCCATGCGCAGCTCGGCGGTCTGGCTGCACGTCTGGCGCAGGCGCTCAAAGAGCGCGAGCACGCAAAGGTCCGCGGCATCGAGCTTTCGCTGCTGCAGCGCGCCGGTGCGCATCTGGCGTCTCAGACCGATATTGACGAGGCATTTGCCGCCGGGAAAACCGCGGTCGAGACCGCTATTGCCGGTGAGACCGGAAAGATGGTCGCCTTTGTGCGCGAAATGGTTGACGGCAAGTATACCTGCCGCATGGAGCTCATCCCGCTGGCCGACGTCGCAAACTACGAGAAGAAAGTGCCGGTCGAATGGATCGTCCCGGAGGGCAACAACGTCACGCAGGACTTTATTGACTATGCCCTGCCGCTCATTCAGGGTGTGCCTGAGATCCCCTTGGAAAACGGTCTCCCCCGCTATGCACGGCTGAAAAAAGTGCTTGCAAAATAACGATCAGCAGAGCCGGTGATCATCGCCGGCTCTGTTCGTGTGTAAATCTGCTGTTCAAACAGTCCAAAGTATGCTATACTGATTTATTATCTATATTTCGAACGTAACGAAGGAGTTTCCCAAATGATCACTGTTGATGACCTCTCGCTGCAGTACAGCGGCGCACCGCTGTTTTCCAAGGTAAACCTGCAGTTCACTCCCGGCAACTGCTACGGCATCATCGGCGCAAACGGCGCCGGAAAATCCACATTCCTGAAGATCCTCTCCGGTCAGCTCGAGCCGAGCTCCGGCGGCGTGCATATCGATCCCAAGGCGCGAATGTCTGTGCTCAAGCAGGATCAGACGATGTATGACGCCTACACCGTCATGGATACGGTGATCATGGGCAATCAGCGCCTGTATGACTGCGGCAAGGAAAAGGACGCCATCTATGCCAAGGACGAGATGACGGACGAGGACGGCATCCGCGCTTCCGAGCTTGAGGAGGAATTTGCGGATCTCGGCGGCTGGGAGGCGGAGTCTGACGCCTCGCGCATCCTGCAGGGACTGGGCGTCTCGCCGGAGTTTCATGAGACCATGATGTCCGACATGGATCCGCGCCTGAAGGTGAAGGTCTTGCTTGCGCAGGCGCTCTTCGGTCACCCGGACATCATCCTGCTCGACGAGCCGACGAACAACCTCGACCTTGCGAGTGTCGTCTGGCTGGAGGATTTCCTGATGGATTACGACGGCACCGTGCTCGTCGTATCGCATGACCGTTACTTCCTCAATAACGTCTGCACGCACATCGTCGATATCGACTACGGCAAGATCAAGATGTATGTCGGCAACTATGACTTCTGGTACGAGTCGAGCCAGTTGATGCAAAAGCTCGTCAAGGATCAGAACAAGCGCGCCGAACAGAAGATCCAGGAGCTGCAGGCATTCATTGCCCGTTTCTCCGCCAACAAGTCCAAGTCCCGTCAGGCAACGTCCCGCCGTAAGCTGCTTGAGAAGATCGCCGTTGAGGATATGCCCGCCTCCAGCCGCCGCTATCCGTGGGTCGGCTTCAAGGCTGAGCGAGAGCCGGGCAAGGACCGCCTGTTCGTGACGGATATCAGCAAGACGGTCGACGGTGAAAAGCTGCTCAACCATGTGAGCTTCATCGTCGGCAAAGAGGACAAAATCGCCATTCTCGGCAAGAACGAGCTTGCCGTGACGATGCTCTTCAAGATCCTCATGGGCGACGAAGAACCGGATGAGGGCACGGTCAAGTGGGGCGTTTCAACCACGCAGGCTTACTTCCCCAAGGATCACAACAGCTACTTTGAAAACTGCGACTATGACCTCATTGACTGGATGCGCCAGTTCTCCGCGGATAAGCGTGAGAGCTACCTGCGCACGTTCCTCGGCCGGATGCTTTTTTCCGGCGACGATGTGTATAAGCAGGTCAAGGTCCTCTCCGGCGGCGAGAAGGTGCGCTGCATGATCTCGAAGATGATGCTCTCGGGCGCAAACTTCCTCGTCTTTGACCAGCCGACGAACCATCTTGACCTTGAAAGCATCGCGGCACTCAATAACGGCATGGATGCTTTCCCGTATAACATTATCTTTACCAGCCACGACCACCAGCTCACGCAGACGGTCGCCAACCGCATCATTGAGATCACGCCCGACGGCATCATTGACCGCCGCTGCACGTATGACGAGTATATGCACATCTCCGGTCAGGAAACGGAATAAAACCATGGAGCAGCTTGCAAAAAACCAACTGCATACCGCCGAGATCACCGGGTACACGTCCGAGGGCGCCGGTGTGTGTCACATCGCCGGGCGCGCCGTGTTTGTTAAGGGCGCACTTGTCGGCGAGACGTGGCAGGTGCGCATCCTCAAGGTCACGTCGGCCGCCGTTTACGGTAAGGCGGAGCAGTGCCTGTCCCCTGCCGCTGCGCGCACAGAACCGCCATGCCCTGTCTGCCGCACCTGCGGCGGCTGCAGCCTGCAGCACATGGATTACGGCGAACAGCTGCGCATGAAGCGAGCGCGTGTCAACGATGCGCTCACACGTATCGGCGGCGTTTTGACACCGGTGCAGGATATCATCGGCATGGAATACCCGCTCTGCTATCGCAATAAGGCGATTTACGCCGTCGGCATGAAAGACGGCCGCGTGGTCAAGGGCTTTTACCGCGCATCCAGCCACGATGTCACGCCGGTCGAGCAGTGTCTGCTCCAGCTCCCGCTCGCAGACAAGGCGGCGCAGGCGGTCTGCGACTGGATGAATCTGCGCGGCATCGCCCCCTATGATGAGCAGACCGGGCGCGGCACAGTGCGCCATCTGTTCACGCGCTGCGCCATGCACACGCCCGACGCCGTGCTTTGCATCGTCTCTGCACGCGGCTTCGGCGCGCAGACGGAGCAACTTGTTGCATACCTGCGCGAGCATTGCCCGGAGCTGACCGGTATCGTACTCGATATCAACAAGCAAAAGGGCAACGTCGTGCTTGCCGGGGATTTTTATACGCTCTGGGGTGTACCAGAGCTGACCGACCGGCTCTGCGGACTGACGTTCACGCTCTCGCCGCAGGCGTTTTATCAGGTCAACCCCGTACAGGCAGAGCGGCTGTATGAGCGCGCGGTGGAGTATGCCGTCAATGCGCCCTCTGATCGTGTGCTCGACCTGTACTGCGGTGCAGGGACGATCAGTCTGTGTCTGGCGCGAAAGGCTGCGCACGTCATCGGCGCGGAGATCGTGCCGGAGGCGATCGAGAATGCGCGCCGGAATGCGGAACGAAACGGCATGGAAAATGTAGAGTTTCTCTGCGCGGATGCCGGTGCTGCCGCAGCGGAGCTCGCGCAGCGCGGTATCCGTCCGGACTGCATCGTGGTCGATCCCCCACGCAAGGGTATGCAGCCGGATGCCATTGACGCGATGGTATCCATGAAGCCGCCGCGCATCGTCTATGTCTCCTGCGACCCGGGCACGCTCGCACGCGACGTGAAGCTACTCACGCAGCGCGGCTACACGCTCACGCAGGCGCTGGCCGTGGATATGTTCCCGCAGACACCGCATGTGGAGAGTGTATGCCTTCTGGCATGGAACGGGGAAAAATGATATTGGAAAAACATTTTGAAATATATTTCTGAATACGGAAATCCCTTTGTCAAGATCTCTTTGCGCCGTCCGGCCGTTCCTATGGTGGATGTACTTACCGGCACGATCATGAACCGCGACGAGCTTGCGATGATCATGAAAGGGGAATTTGGCGATTATGAGCTCCGAATCCCCAACAATGACATGGATGCGATCCGCACGATGCTGGACCTCCCTATCCGGTTTTAAGCGAGAAAAGCGAATTTTGCAAAACTCCTCTTGCAATCCACCAGATGTTGTGATATAGTAACTCCGTTATAATAGATGATTTCCCCTATCATGAAAGGATGAATACCATGACTACTTTGGAACTGATTCTGACGATTATCCAGCTGCTGTCCGGTCTGGCCGTGACCGTGATCGTGCTGATGCAGTCCGGCAAGAGCGCCGGTCTGTCCGGCGCCATTGCTGGCGGTGCGGAAACGTTCCTTTCCAAGGGCAAAGCCAAGACGCTCGACGCCAAGCTCGCCAAGGCGACCAAGTGGTTTGGTCTCGTCTTTGTTGTCCTGACGCTGGTGCTGACCGTGCTGATGCACAAGGGCGCATAATCGCGGTAAAACAGCACAAAAGAGCATCCCCCGAGATATTCGGGGGATGCTCTTTTTCATGTCAGGCTCAAAGCGTGATCAGTCCGGATATTCCGCACGGCTGCCGCCGATGAGCTTCGGTCTGGTGCGCGCTGCGTTGACCGCCGCCTCGCCGATCGTCTTGACCGACAGACGCAGCGGGACTGCCACGTGCTTGAGGTGCATACCGATCATGGTGTTGCCAATGTCGAGCCCGGCGTCAGCCTTTACGAATTCGACCGCGACCGGATCTTCCATCGCCTCGTAGACCGCCGTTGCGAACGAGCCGCCTGCTTTCGGGCGCGGGCGGACGCAGACGATCTCATAACCGAATTTCTCAGCCGCTGCGCGCTCCATGATCAGGGCGCGGTTGAGATGCTCGCAACACTGCGCCGCAAGATAGAGACCGCGCTCGTTCAGGATCGGCAGGATCTCGTCGACAACGGCTTTTGCCGCCTCCGGCGTAGAGCCCTTACCGATCTTCTGCCCCATGATCTCACTCGAGGAACAGCCGATCACGACCTGCTGCCCGGGTTTGAGCGCGGCTGCATCCAGCAACTCGAGCAGAGCCGCACGGGCTGCACTGCGTACTTCTTCATACATAAAAGGTCATCTCCAGACAGTTATTAAAATTTCTTATTTTCATTGTAGCACGCTGCGGTTGATTTGACAATCCTCTGCAAGGCGTGTATCATAAATGTGAACCAAACGTAACAGGAGGACTCTGTTTTGAAACGTATACTTGCATGTCTTCTTGCCGCAGCGCTGCTCGTTTGCGCCGGCTGCGGCACGAAATCCGAAAAACCGTCCGTCAGCGGTGCTCCCTCGAAAACGGAGACGTATTACGCTCCGCTCACCGGCGAGCAGCTGAGCGCAAAGCCGGAAAACACCCGTCCGTTCGCCGTTATGATCAACAACATCGTCTATGCCCAGCCGCAGGTCGGCATCAGCAAGGCGGACATGATCTATGAGATCCCGGCCGAGGGCGGCATCACCCGTATGATGGCGATTTTCAGCCACCTGTACGACATTGAGTCTGTCGGCAGCATCCGCAGTCTGCGCCCGTATTATCTGAGCGTTGCCCTGTCGTATGACGCCATCGTCATCCACGCCGGCGGCAGTGAGCAGGCGTACAGCGATGTCAAGACCTACAACGCCGATCACCTCGACGGTGTGCGCGACGGCAATACCAGCTCCATGTTCTACCGCGATAAGAGCCGTGGGCAGCACGGCTCGGAGCACACGCTGTTTTTCCACGGTGCGAACGTGCAGTCGCTTGTGGAGAAATATCAGTTCCGCACCGAGCACAACAGCAGCTACAAGACCGGCCTGAGCTTCGCGGACAACGCGGTGCAGCAGTGCACTGCCGACGCCGCCGCCGCACAGGTGACGTTCAACACCTCCAAGAGCACGTCCTTCACGTACCACGCCGATACCGGCAAGTACACGGCCATGCAGTATAAGGGCGACTACAAAGACGGTGCGACCGGCGAGCCTGTCCCCTTCTCCAACCTGCTCATCCTCTCGGCTGACATGAAGACGGTAGACAGCTATGGTCGCCTCGCGGTCGATCTGATCGGCAGCGGCACCGGCTACTTCGTGACCGGCGGCAAATATGTGCCGATCAAGTGGGCGCGCAGCGACATCAACAGCTGCTTTACCTACACGCTTGAGGACAGCACGGCACTGAATCTTTCGCGCGGCACGACGTATGTCGGCGTGATCCCGACCAACGGCGGCAGCGTGAACTTCAGCTGACGCTGCAGCAGCAAAATCACCCTCTGTCCATCGACAGAGGGTGATTTTTATCCTATCTTATTCCCACGTCTTCCACACGTCCGGACAATAACCGACAGTCGCCTGACGGCCGTTGCGGACGATGGGCGTGCGCAGCAGGGACGGGTCGTCGAGCAGGCGCTCGATCTTGTCCTGCTCATAGGCCAGATGCTGCACGAGCGCATAATCCGCCGCCTTGGGGTCAAGCATTGCCTCAAGCCCCACGGCATTTTTCACACTCGTCAGCTCGCCGCGGCTCATCCCGTAGCGCAGCAGGTCAATGGCCTGATACGGGATGCGGCGCTCCTTAAAATAGCGCTCGGCCTTTTTCGTGTCGAAGCATTTGGACTTTCCCCAGATCTGGATCTTCATGCCGCGCCTCCGCTCAGACTTCGATGATCACGGGCAGCACCATGGGGCTGCGGCGTGTAGTCTTATACAGGTAGCCGCTGATGTTTGACTTTACGCGGCCCTTGATGGCTGCCCAGTCGTGCTGCTTCTGGCGCTCGCAGCTGGCAAGGCTCTCGTTGACGACACGCTTGAGCTCGCCCATGAGTGCCTCCGCCTCCTTGACGTATACAAAGCCGCGCGTGATGATCTCCGGGTCTGTGACGGGCTTGCCGTTTTCGGACGAGAGCGTGATGATCGCCATGACGATGCCGTCCTCGGCGAGGTGGCGGCGATCGCGCAGCACGGCACTGCCGACATCGCCGATGCCGGTACCGTCGATGTACACATCGCCCGCGGGAACGCTGCTTGTTGCGCGCATACTGCGCTTGGTGATCTCAATGACTTCCCCGTTTTTGGCCACAAGCACATTTTTCGGCTCGACGCCCATGAGCTTGCCGATCTCGGCGTGCTTGCAGAGCATACGGTATTCGCCGTGCACCGGGATGAAGTAATGCGGCTTCGTCAGCGCGAGCATCATCTTCAGCTCTTCCTGACAGGCGTGGCCGGAGACGTGCAGCGGCGTGTTGCGGTCATAGATGACCTCTGCGCCCTTCTGGAACAGCTCGTCAATGACGCGGCTGATCGTGATCTCATTGCCCGGAATGGCCGAGGCGGAGATAATAACGCGGTCGCCCGCGTCGATCGTGACCTGCTTGTGCTCGGAAAATGCCATGCGGTGCAGCGCGGACATCGGCTCGCCCTGGCTGCCGGTACAGACGATAACCGTCTTACTGCGCGGCAGGCTGCCGATCTGCGACATGTCCATCATGACGCCGTCGGGAATGTCCACATAGCCGAGCTCCGTCGCCACGCGCATGACGTTTTCCATGCTGCGGCCGGTGATGCCGACCTTGCGCTTATACTTTGCCGCAACATTGATGATCTGCTGCAGGCGGTGAACGTTGGATGCAAAGGTCGTGACGATGATGCGCTTATTGCAGTCCTTGAACAGCTCGTCAAAGCAGTCGATCACGCGCGCCTCCGATGCACAGTAGCCGGGGCGCTCCACATTCGTGGAGTCCGACAGCAGCGCGAGCACGCCATCGTTTCCAAGCTGACCGAGGCGCGGCAGGTCGATCATGCCGCCCTGGATGGGCGTGAGGTCGATCTTGAAGTCGCCCGTGTGGATGACCGTGCCGATCGGTGTCTTGATCGCCAGCGCAACGGAATCGGCAATGCTGTGGTTCGTGTGGATGAATTCAATCTCAAAGCAGCCGAGCTTAAACTTATCGCCCGGTTTTTTCGTGAAGATCTGCGTATGGTACAGCAGGTCGTGCTCTTCGAGCTTGAGCTCGATGATCGCCGCCGTCAGCGGGGTCGCATAGATCGGCATATCGAGCTGCTTGAGCACATACGGGATCGCACCGATGTGGTCCTCATGACCGTGGGTGATGACCATGCCGCGGATGCGGTTTTTGTTTGCCTTCAGATAGCTGATATCGGGGATGACCAGATCCACGCCGTAGAGGTCCTGATCCGGAAAGCCCATGCCGCAGTCGACAAGGAACATATCCTTGCCATACTCGTAGATGGTGAGGTTCTTGCCGATCTCACCAAGCCCGCCGAGCGGGATGATTTTCAATTTGGATGCCATTTGTAACTCCTTTACGTTCGCTTTCGGGCAGACTACTCCCCCGGAAGCAGGTTGATATTTCGAGAAATATGTACGAAATGCGTTGCCGCGGCGGCGGATACCCAGAGTATACCCGGAGATCCGAGCCGTCAAACCTGTTACATTTCCATTCGGCCGGCCAGCGCTCGCAGGAGCGTGGCATCGTCCGCATATTCCAGATTGGATCCGACCGGGATGCCGTAAGCCAGACGTGTGATCTTCACGTCAAACGGCTTGAGCAGACGCGCGATGTACATCGCGGTCGCCTCGCCTTCCGTGTCGGGGTTGGTGGCCATAATGACCTCCGTGATCCCGCCATCCGCTACACGCTTGATGAGCTCTTGGATCCGGATGTCATCCGGGCCGATATGATTCATCGGCGACAAAACGCCGTGGAGAACATGATACACGCCGTTGAATTCACGGCTGCGCTCAAACGAAAGCACGTCACGCGGCTGCGCCACGACACAGATGGTGCTCTGGTCGCGCTTCGGGGACGCGCAAATGCTGCATGTCTCCTGGTCCGTGAGATTCTGGCAGATGCTGCAGCAGTGGATGTTCTTCTTGGCATCCACAATGGCGGCTGCAAACTTCAGCGCCTCCTCTTCCGGGAGGGACAGGATGTGAAACGCCAGCCGCTGCGCACTCTTGCGCCCGACACCGGGCAGCGCAGCGAACCGATCGATGAGATTTTCAAGTGCATTCGGAAAAAAAGACATGACTATACCGTCCTGAATCAAGCGTTGCGGATGGCGGCGATGGCGGCCGCGCGATCACTCTGGCGGAACACGGCGCTGCCGGCGACCAAGACATTGGCGCCCGCGGCCTTGACAAGCGGAGCCGTCTCCGGGTCGATACCGCCGTCCACCTCCAGCTCACAGCGGGGGTTATGCTGCAGAATGCGCTCGTGCAGCGCTGCGATCTTCGGCAGCTGGTCGGCCATAAAGCGCTGCCCGCCGAAGCCGGGCTCGACCGTCATGACCAGTGCCAGATCCAGCAGCGGCAGATACGGAATGAGCACGCTCTCCGGCGTTTTCGGCTTGATGGCGAGACCGACCTTCTTGCCGTGCGCTTTCACGTCCTCGATCGCGGCAAACACATCCTGCGGCTCGTCCGCCTCGACATGAAACACGACCAGATCCGCGCCGGCATCGCAAAAATCGCCCACATAGCGGTGCGGCCGATCGATCATGAGGTGTACATCCAGAAACATCTGCGTATGCTTGCGCACGGATTTCACGACCGGGATTCCGATCGAAATATTCGGCACAAAAATGCCGTCCATCACGTCGATGTGGATGTAGTCCGCGCCGCCGGTCTCGATCTGTGCAATGTCATTGCCGAGCGTGCAAAAGTCCGCCGAGAGGATGGAAGGTGCAAGTTTGGTCATGGATGTCACTCCAATCTGAAATGATCCGGCTGAGCCGGATGTGATACTGCGTACTATAACTAATTGATTATACACCAGTTGCGGATATCCTGCAAGTGCCGGAGGGAAAAAATCGGCTTGACGAAAGCTGTCGCCTGCGCTATGATGAGTTTTGGATACTTTCCAATATGAGAACAGGAGCGAGGCAAATGTCTATCGAAGCAGGAAGAGCATATTTCCGGCAGTTTGGCATGGAAGACCGTGTGCAGGAGTTCACAGTCTCGAGCGCGACCGTTGATCTGGCCGCAAAGGCGCTCGGTGTTGAGGGTGCGCGGATCGCAAAGACACTGTCGTTCAAGACCGCAGACGGCTGCATGCTGATCCTTGCCGCCGGCGATGCGCGCATTGATAACCATAAATTCAAGGAAAAATTTCACATGAAGGCCAAGATGCTCTCGGCGGATGAGGTCTTGGAGCTGGTCGGTCACCCCGTTGGCGGCGTGTGTCCGTTTGGCTGCAAGGAGGGCATCCCGGTGTATCTGGACATGTCGATGCAGCGGTTTGAGACGGTGTTCCCCGCCGTCGGCAGCCCGTCGAGCGCGATCGAGCTGAATCTGGAAGAGCTCTTTCAATACTCCAACGCGATTGAGTGGATCGACGTCTGCAAGCTCCCTGCCCCGGCTGAGGCGTGATTGGACATAAAAAAACCTGACGAGCCATTGTTCGTCAGGTTTTTTTATTCAGGATCGGACACTTGCTGATGATCACGGCAGCAGCTTCGTCATGCTCTTGAGGCTGATGGCCAGCGTAGACACATTGTGCAGCAGTGCCGAGGTCGCCGGCGGCAGAACACCGGCCACGCCCAGACAAATCAGGAGAAAGTTAAAGCTGATGATCTTGCGGTAGTTGCTGTGAATGCGCTCCATGAGCGCGTCGCTCAGACGCTTGAGCGTCAGCAGTGCATACAGATCATCCGCACTGACCGTGATATCGGCGACTTCGCGTGCTATAGCGGCGCCGTCGCTGATGGCGACGCCGGCATCCGCCTCGGACAGTGCCGGTGAATCATTCACACCGTCGCCAAGCATAATGACCTTTCGCCCGGCTGCATGTTCTGCCCGAACGAAGGCAGCCTTGTCCTCCGGAAGAACTTCGGCATAATAGGCATCCACACCGACCGCTTCCGCGACCGCGCGGGCGGTCTTCTCATTGTCTCCGGTCATCATGACAAGCCTGGACACACCGAGCGCACGCAAGCTGCGGATAACGTCGGCCGCTTCCTGCCGCAGCGGGTCTTCCACGCAGATGACCGCCGCCAGTACGCCGGAAACGGCAAGATATAGGTGGGAATATGTATCCGGAAGTGCGTTAAATTTGGCCTGCTCCCCTGTCGGGATGACGCAATGCTCGTCGTCAAAAACAAAGTGATGGCTGCCGATGACGACCTTCTGCCCATCAACGCTGCTGGAGATGCCGTGCGCGACAAGGTATTCCACGTGTGAATGGCACTCCTCGTGGCTCAGGCCGCGGCGCGCCGCCTCGGCGACGACCGCTTTGGCCATGGAATGCGGGTAATGCTCCTCCAGACATGCAGCCAGCCGCAGCATATCCGCTTCATCATGGCTGCCGAAGGTAACGATCTGCGCGACCTTCGGCTCTGCACGCGTCAGCGTACCGGTCTTGTCAAAGACGATCGTGTCGGCTTCAGACACAGCCTCAAGGAACCGGCCACCCTTAACAGACAGATGATGGTCGCTCGCCTCTTTCATCGCAGAGAGCACGGCGATCGGCATGGATAGCTTGAGCGCACACGAAAAATCGACCATCAAAACAGCCAGCGCTTTGGTCATATTGCCTGTCAGGAGCCAAACCAACGCTGTTGCGCCCAGACTATACGGAACGAGCCGGTCCGCAAGATGCGACGCATGATCCTCCGTTGCGGATTTGAGTTTTTCCGATTCCTCGATCATACGGATGATGCGGTCGTAACGGCCGCTGCCGGCGCTCTTTTCCACGCAGATGGTGCAGTCGCCCTCTTCGACGACGGTACCGGCGTAGACATAGCCACCCTCCGCTTTGCGGACGGCCAGCGGCTCGCCCGTAATCGACGCCTGATTGACCATCGCTTCGCCGGAGACAACTTTTCCGTCAAGCGGGATCACACTGCCGGTACGAACGACAATGTGGTCGCCGATCTGCACGTCGGCCACCGGCACGAGCACCGAGCCGGCATCCGTCTCTTTCCAAACCTTATCCACATTCAGAGACATGGTCTGCGCGAGGTCAACAACGGACTTCTTATGCGTCCATTCGTCGAGAATATCGCCAATACCCAGCAGGAACATGATCGAGCTTGCCGTCTTGAAGTCCTTGCGCAGCATCGAAACGGTGATCGCCGTTGCGTCCAGCACCGGCACCTGGATCTTCCTGTGCATCAGGCACGTCAGACCGGTCTTGATATACGGCACGGAACGCGCGGCCGTGATCAGCGCGCGCACCGAGCTCGGAACGAACAGCTGCTTGATGCCGCGCCAGCACAGCGATGTAATCAGCTTGTCCTCAAATTCGCGGCTCATGGCGCGGCTGCTATGCTCCGGCGCGAGCGCCTGCTCCTTGGCATAGGCAAAGGACGAGAGCGCCTTCGTAACCGTTTCCCGCGGCCCGTCGTAGCAGATCACGGCGTCGCCGGTGCGGTCATAGACTGTCGCTTTTGTGACGCCGGAGACCCGATTCAGGTATGCCTCCAGAACATCCGCCTGCCGCAGTGACATAGCGCCCTGCATCGTGCGCACGCGCATGCGGCCTCGGGTTTCATGCAGGATCGTGCATTTCATGCTTACTCAGCCTTCTCCGCCGTGTCCTCAATGACCTCGGCCTGTTCGGCCGCGCGCTTTTCGTTGAATGCCTTTGCACCGGCCAACACGTCACCGGCGATCTCCTTGATGTTCGTCACGACCGACATGACATCTTCCTTCTCGCGCAACGCGGCTGCCGTCGTATACACATACACCTTCTGGGCATCTTTACTTGCGAGAATCTTTGCACCGACTGTTGCAAACAGCGCGCCGCCAACAAATGCTCCCAATTTTTCCATGCTCATAACGATTTACCTCCATGTTATTAGATCCGCAGAATTGCGGTCTGGTTAGCTTGCTCGAATTTCTGTTAGATGCAGCTAACTTTCAATTTCAAGTTATACCACTCTAACCGGCTTTTTTCAAGTGTTCGGATAAAAATCTACACATTTCGGCAACGTTAACAAAAGTGCCCCGCCAGAAACGGCGGGGCACGATCAATCTGTCGGATATTTGGTTACTTCAGCAGCATCTTACGGAAATTCTTCTTGCCGCGCTTGAGCACGACGCCTTCTTTCAGCTCCGCCTCGGTAAAGGTCTTGGCGATGTCGGTGACCTTGTCGTCATTTGCCGTCACGCCGCCCTGCTGCACATTGCGCCGCGCGTCGGACTTGGACGCGCACAGACCACTCTTGACGAGCAGGCTGAGGATGTCGTTTCCGTCCTCGGCTGCGATCTCCACCGTCGGCACACCCTCACCGGAACCGCCGAACACAGCCTTGGCAGCGGCTTGCGCCTTGTCGGCTTCTTCCTCGCCGTGCACCATCTTCGTGAGCTCATAGGCAAGGATCTCCTTCGCCTTGTTGAGCTGCTCACCCTGCCAGCCGTCCATCTTGTCGATCTCCTCGAGCGGCAGGAACGTCAGCATACGGATGCACTTGAGCACGTCAGCATCGTCAACATTGCGCCAATACTGATAAAACTCAAACGGCGAAGTCTTGTTCGGGTCGAGCCAGACGGCGCCCTTGGCGGTCTTGCCCATCTTCTTGCCCTCGGAATTGAGCAGCAGCGTAATTGTCATCGCGTGGGCATCCTTGCCGAGCTTGCGGCGGATGAGCTCCGTGCCGCCGAGCATGTTCGACCACTGGTCGTTGCCGCCGAACTGCATGTTGCAGCCGTAGTGCTGGAACATATAGTAGAAGTCGTAGCTCTGCATGATCATGTAGTTGAACTCGAGGAAGCTCAGGCCCTTTTCCATGCGCTGCTTGTAGCACTCGGCGCGCAGCATATTGTTCACGGAGAAGCACGCACCGACCTCGCGCAGAAGCTCAATGTAGTTGAGCGGCTTGAGCCACTCGGAGTTGTAGAGCATGAGCGCCTTGCCGTCCGAGAAGTCGATGAAGCGCTCCATCTGGCGCTTGAAGCATTCGGCATTGTGCTTGATGGTGTCCTCGGTGAGCATCTGGCGCATATCGGTACGGCCGGAGGGGTCACCGATGAGCGTCGTGCCGTCGCCGATGAGGGCGATGGGCTTGTTGCCGGCCATCTGCAGGCGCTTCATCAGGCACAGCGCCATAAAGTGACCAACGTGCAGCGAATCCGCCGTGCAGTCAAAGCCAATGTAAAACGTGGCTTTGCCGTTGTTGATCATGTTCTTGATCTCTTCCTCATTGGTCACCTGCGCGATCAGGCCGCGGGCGATCAGTTCATCATACAGTGTCATCATCTTATCTCCTCATACATGTCATTCTTTGACCTTGTTCTCAGCAAGGATTTCCTTAGCGCGCTGAGCACCCCATGCGATCATATGGGCACAGTGACCCTTGCCGCCGTTCTTCGCCACAAGCTCCTGACAACGCAGGCAGCCAAACTCCTCGCGGAAGCTCTGCGTCATTTGCTTGGTCATAGCCGTGGCAGTTGCCTGATCGGCGGCGAGTCCGAACGCCATCACGGCGCCGGTAACACTGCCGCAGATCTCACCGCAGCGCACGCCGCCGCCAAAACCGGTCGCAACACGCCGGGAGGTATCTTCATCCAGTCCCGTTTCGTTTTGCAGCGCCATCAGCACGCTCTGCGCACAGTTGCAGCCGTTCGTGTGATATGCAACGGCAGTTTCTTGGATGTTCATGATTGTTTATCACCTTTCTCAATGGATTGTTTATAGGCAGCGGCAGAAGCAAGCTGCTCAGCCGCGCTGGCAAGCGTCAGCAACGTGATATGCTCGCCGCCGTAAAGCCGCGCGATCTCGCGCTGACGGCCGTCATCGTCGAGCAGCTGCACCGTTGTGCGGGTGCGGCCATCCTGTTCGCGTTTTTCGATCAGATAGTGCTGATCGGCCATTGCCGCGATCTGCGGCAGATGCGTGATGCAGATGACCTGCTTGGTCGCGGAGAGCTTGCCGAGCTTTTCGCCGACACGCTGGGCAGCCACACCGGAAACGCCGGCATCCACCTCGTCAAAGACCATGGAGGGCACATCATCGCGCTCTGCGAACACATTTTTGAGCGCCAGCATGATGCGCGAGAGCTCACCGCCGGATGCGATCTTGCTGATGCGCCCGAGCGCCTCACCGGCGTTTGCCGAGATCAAAAAGCGCACATTGTCCGCGCCCGTGCTCTGAAAACCGGGTATGCCGCCGAGCGGCGTGATCTCGACGTGAAAGCGCACGGACGGCATGGACAGCTCGCGCAGCTCGCGCTCGACCTGCTGCTCGAGCGCGGCGGCGGCTTCCGTGCGCCTGTGCGTCAGCTCCGCTGCCGCAGCAAGGGTCTGCTGTGCCTGCTTTGCAATCAGCGTCTCCAGCTTTTGCAGCCGGTCACCGGCGTATTCGATCTGATCGAGGCGTTTGCGGACCGAATCGAGCAGGTCGATCAGTCCCGCCTCGTCGGTGTTATACTTTCGCTCCAGCCGCCGCAGCAGTGCCAATCGCGTCTCGATGCGGTCAAATTCTTCGTCGGAAAAATCCAATCTGTCACGAAAATCGCGCAAAGTTTCCGCCGCATCCTGCAGCGTGAACACCGCGCCCTTGACTGCCTCCGGCAGCGCCGCGAGTTCGCCCGCGTAGTTTGCCGCCCGCTCGACCTCCGACAGCGCCTCGCCCGCGAGCGCCGTGGCGGAATCGTCCCGCCCGGCCAGCAGTGCATAGGCCTGATCGACAGCCTCGGAGAGCTTCTCAAAGTTGCGCAGCAGGTCACTGCGCTCCGTAAGCTCCGCCTCTTCCCCGGTCTTGAGCTCTGCGTGCTCCAGCTCTTCCAGCTGGCGGCGCAGACTGTCAGTCAGCAGCTCTTTCTCGTTTTCATAGGCCGAGAGCGTGTCGCGCTCCTTGCAGAGCGCCTGATACGCCTGATATTGCGCCTGATAGCGCGCGAGCTCCGACTCTAAACGGCCGAACCTGTCCAGATTGCGCAGATGCTCCCGCTCATCGAGCAGATGCCGCCCGTCATTCTGGCCGTGGATATCCAGCAGCAGTGCGCCCAAATCGCGCAGCTGCGCCGTCGTGACCGGCACACCGCAGACACGGCAGGACGTTTTCCCCTCTGCAGTGATCTGGCGGCGGATGATGAGCTCATCGTCACACTCGATCTCGTTGTCATCACACCACGCACGGCACGGCTCGGGGTCGAATGTCGCACACACGACCGCTTTGTCCGCGCCCGTGCGCACGAGCTCACGCGAGGCGCGCGAGCCGAGGATTGCGTGCATGGCGTCCACGAGAATGGATTTGCCAGCGCCGGTCTCACCGGTCAGGATGTTCAGGCCGGAGCCAAGCTCCAGATCGGCACGCTCAATGACCGCGACATTTTCAATATGCAATTCTCGCAGCAAAGCGCTTCACCTCCTGCGGCGTGTTACAGCAGCTTTTCGATCTCTCGGAAAAGATCATCGGCGGATGTGTTGTCCTTCATGAGCAAAAATGCCGTGTCATCGCCTGCGAGCGTGCCGACAAGGGTGTCGATGCGCATACTGTCGAGCGCGGAGCACGCGGCCGGCGCAAGACCCGGCAGCGTTTTGATGACAATGATGTTCTGCGCCTCGGCATAAGACGTCACGCACTCGCGGAAGATCTTTCTCAGGCGCTCATCATAGTCGGGAAATTCATCTGCCGACGGCGCGGCATAGCGGTATTTCCCGCTCGGCGAGAGCGTTTTGGTCAGGTGCAGCTCCTTGATATCACGCGACAGTGTCGCCTGCGTGCTGGAAACGCCGTGTTGTGCCAGCACGTCCATGAGCTGATTTTGTGTCTCAATCTCCTGCTCAGAGATGATTTGAAGAATGATGTTTTGTCTGGTAGATTTCACGTCGTCCCTCCTCACAGTCTGTCTGTCAATTTTGCAAAAGCCGTCTCATAAAAGCTGCGGATACCGGTATCGGCCAGCAGCGTATAGTTTTCCGAACGGCGGATGCGAATCTGATCGCCGCGGATAAGCGCAATGCCGTCTCCGCCGTCTGCCACAAGAATGGCCGGGCGGTCATAGATCCGATCCGGCACGATCGTGATCTGCCGACCAGGGGCGAGCACAAAGGACTTGCCCGCCAGGCTGTGTGCGCAGATGGGGGTCATGATGATGTTCTCATTTTCCGGCTCGACAAGCGGACCGCCTGCCGACATGGAGTAAGCCGTAGAACCGGTCGGCGTGGCGACGATGATACCGTCGCCGTGAAAGCGCGTGATCGGCACGCCGTCACCGTATGCCGTGATGCCGATGCAGTCCACGTGTCCGCCATGGATGACCACGTCATTGAGCACAGACTGCGCACAGATGACACGTTCGTTGCGCACGAGCTCCACATCGAGCATCATGCGGCGGCTGATCGTATACTGCCCGTCTGCGATCTCGAGCAGAATGTCCAGCTCATCGTCCTCGAGCCCCGCCAAAAAGCCTTTGCCGCCGAAGTTCACGCCGATGATCGGGATCGGATGGTCGCGCATCTGCGCGGCGACGTGCAAAATCGTCCCATCGCCGCCCATAACGATGATGAGTCCCGCGTCCTGCGCCGCTTCCGCAAGCGGCTGCGGCGAAATGCCGTCCGGCAAATATGATTTCGGCGAAAACACCGGGGAAATGATCACCTGATGCCCGTGCTCGGTGAGCATCCGGTAAACCATTACCGCCTTTTGCAGGCCAATATCACGGTATGGATTGGCCGCTATGACAATGTGATTCATAGGCCGCTCTCTTTTCCGTGCGCCAACGCACCGTGCGACTGCGCAACGACGGCGGCCGGGTCGAGCTGCGGCGCATCATGGCTACCCTTGCGCAGGTAGCCGAGGTACTCAATGTTGCCCTCGGGCCCCTTGATGGGCGAATAATCCAGTCCCATGACGGTGTAGCCCGCGCCGGGAACAAACGCCAGAAAACTCTCCAGCACCTCGAGATGTACCTTCGGGTCACGGACAACGCCCTTTTTGCCGACCTCTTCGCGCCCGGCTTCAAACTGCGGCTTGATGAGGCACACGACCTCTGCGTCATCCTTGAGCAGCGGACAGACCGCCGGCAAAATCAGTTTTACAGAGATGAAGGACAGATCCATGACCGCAAGATCCAGCGGCTCGGGGATCTGCTCGGCGGTGATATAGCGCACGTTCGTGCGCTCCATGGAGATGACGCGCGCATCGTTTCTCAGGCTCCACGCGAGCTGACCGTAACCGACGTCGACGGCATAGACCTTCGCAGCGCCGTTTTTCAACAGCACATCCGTAAAGCCGCCGGTAGAAGCACCGCAGTCGATGCACGTCAGACCGGTCGGGTCAATGGGAAAGACCTTGAGCGCCTTTTCCAGCTTAAAACCGCCGCGGCTGACATAGGGCAGCGTGTTGCCGCGCACTTCGATATTCACATCCGGCGCGACCTGCGCACCGGGCTTGTCCGCGCGCTGGCCGTTGACATAGACCACGCCGCTCATAATGATCGCCTTCGCGCGTTCGCGGCTCTCGCTCAGCCCCTGATCAAATACGAGCTGGTCAAGTCGTACCTTCTTCATGCGCCGTTCCCCTTCTCTCTGTCATTTGCGCACAGCGCCTGTGCAGCGGCTGCAATGGCCTGCGCATCCAGACCATACGCCGTTTTGAGTATATCCGGTGCGCCGTGCGGGATGATGCCTCTGCCGAGATTCAGCAGCCGGGCCTCTTTCATTGGCAGCCCTGCCTGCTCCGCTGCGGACAGCACCTGCTCTCCGATGCAGTTGGCGGCGCACACATCCTCGACCGCCAGCAGCCGCCCGGTCTTTTGCAGCGATGCAAGCACCGGAGCTGTTTCCAGCGGCGCGACCTGCGCAAGCTTTACGACCTCTGCCGAGATCCCCCGCTGGGCAAGCAACTCCGCCGCCTGCAGGACATCGTTGATGACGATGCCATAGGTCAGCAGTGTCAGGTCGCTGCCCTCGCGCAAAACCGCGGCCGGTTCGAGCGAGCACGCCTGATATGCGCCCTCTCCGCCGCGCGGATAGCGTACGGCGACCGGTCCATCCAGCTCCGTGACCGCCTTGCGCAGCATGGCGCGCAGCTCGGCAAAGCTCGCCGGGCAGAGAATGCGCATATACGGCACGGAGCTCAAATAGCTGATATCAAAGCAGCCGTTGTGCGTATCTCCGTCGTTGCCGACGATACCGGCGCGGTCAACGCCAAGCACAAGGTGCAGCCGCTGCAGCGACGTGTCATGGATGAGCATATCATACGCACGCTGCAAAAAGCTCGAGTAGATCGCAGCGACCGGCTTGAGTCCCTGCTTTGCCATGCCGCTGGCCATCGTGATGGCGTGCCCCTCGGCGATGCCGACGTCATACAAACGCTCGGGATGCGCCTTGGCAAACGTCTCCAGCCCCGTCCCGGTCAGCATGGCCGCCGTGATGGCGACGACGGTCGGGTCTTCGTCCGCAAGCTGCGAAAGCGTCTGACCGAACACGTGCGAAAAGTCCGGCTTCGAGGCAGGCAGTGCGCCGCTCACGGGGTCAAACGAGCTGACACCGTGGTATTTTTCCGGCGCACGCTCGGTATACGAGATACCCTTGCCCTTTTGCGTCACCACGTGCAGCAGCACCGGCTGGCGCAGGTCACGCGCCCAGCGCAGCATTTTTTCCAACTGCGGCTCGTCGTGCCCGTCGACTGGTCCGATGTAGTAAAAGCCCATGTCGTCAAACATATTGTTCGGCAGGACGAGGTCTTTCACATGCTCTTTGATGTGGTGCAGCACACGGTAAAGCCCGGGCGCTTTGCCGACGGTACTGCGATAAAACTGCTTAAAATGCAGATATCCCGGCTTGACACGCTGCTTCGACAAAAGTGTTGCCATGCCGCCGACGTTCTTGTTGATCGACATGCCGTTGTCGTTGAGCACAATGACCATGGGCTCGCCGCTCTGTCCGGCGTCCGACAGCCCCTCGTAGGCCAAGCCGCCGGTGAGCGCGCCGTCGCCGATCAGGGCGATGACGTCATAGTCTGCGCCCATGAGCGTGCGCGCCCGCGCCATACCCAGCGCAACAGAGATCGACGTGGAGGCGTGGCCGGAGACAAACGCATCGTGCACGCTCTCATCCGGCTTCGGGAAGCCGGCAATACCGCCATACTGCCGCAGCGTCGAAAACGCTTCGCGCCGCCCGGTCAGGAGCTTATGCACATAGCTCTGATGACCGACATCAAATACGAGCCGGTCGCGCTCTGTGTTGTAGACACGGTCGATCGCGACCGTAAGCTCCACCGCGCCGAGGTTCGAGGCAAGATGACCGCCGGTTTTCGAGAGACTTTGTACCAGAAAAGAACGAAGTTCCGCACACAGCTCCGGAATTTCTCCCGCCGGCAGCGCCTTCAGGTCAGCCGGTGAATGGATTCGCTCTAATATACTCAAAACAGAATACCTCACGTATCGTATAATAATACAAACTATACTATAACAAAAAGTGCCGGACTTTACAAGTGTAAGCCGACACTTTTCGCAATTTCACCGCGGGCGGTGTTTCGTTGGTTCAGTTTTTCCGGTCTGCAAGCGAGCGGGCAAGCTGCTGCAAAAATGCGCTGTCTGCAAACGCGCCGTCAACGGCGGCGGCTGCCTGCTCGGACAGCTCATGCACATACGCGCCGCAGCGTTCAAGACCGTAGAGTGCCATGAAGGTGTTCTTCCCCTCGCGCGCATCCGAGCCGATGGGCTTTCCGAGCTCCGACTCTGTGCTGATGACATCGAGCATATCGTCGCGGATCTGGAAGGCCAGACCGAGCGCCTTGGCATATTCCGCCGCCGCCGCGCGCTGCTGCTCGTTTCCGCCGCCACAGGTCACGCCCATGAGACAGGCGGCATAGATCATAGCCGACGTTTTGCGGTCGTTGATGTCCATCAGCTCCTCTTTCGTGAGCGCCTTGCCTTCGCCCTCCATGTCAAGCTGCTGTCCGCCGCAGATGCCGTTTTCACCGGCAGCCTCGGCCAGCAGGCGCGCACACTCAGCACGCACCTCCGCCGGCAGTGCCGTCGAGAGGATCGTGCGGAACGCTTCCGCCTGCAGCGCGTCGCCCGCAAGCGTTGCCGTGCACTCGCCGAACACCACGTGGTTGGTCGGCTTGCCGCGGCGCAGGTCGTCATTGTCCATGCACGGCAGGTCGTCGTGGATCAGCGAATAAGTATGCACCATCTCGACCGCGCACGCGACCGGAAGCGCCGAGCGCACATCTCCGCCGCAGGCAGCGCAAAACGCGAGCACCAGCACCGGGCGCAGCCGCTTGCCACCGGCGGAAAGACTGTAGTGCATCGCCTCAAGCAGACGATGATAGGACACGCTCGTGTCCGTAAAGTACGTATTGAGCGCCGCATCCGCAAGCGCCTTATATTCGTGATACTGCGTCTGATAATCCATGCGTCATTCCTCTGTTTCGAACGGAAGCTCAACGGGCGCACCGTCGCTCCCTTTTTTCAGCTGCACGACCTTCTGCTCAGCATGATCGAGCATCTCGTTGCAGGTTTTGAGCAGGTGCGAGCCCTCCTCGAACAGCGCCAGCGACGCATCGAGCGGCACATCGCCCTTTTCCAGCTGCTTGACGATCTCGTCCAGCCGCTGCATGGACGCTTCAAAGGTCAGTTTCTGTTTTGCCATGGGCTTCCTCCCTGTCATTCACGGTGCAGTGCAGCGCACCGTCTTGAAGCTGTACGCGGATCGCATCTCCGGACTGTACCTGCGCCGCCGAGCGGAGCACCGCCCCGGCCGCGTCTGACGCCACGGCATAACCGCGGCCGAGCACCTTGAGCGGACTCATCGCGTCGAGCGCCGCCGCGCACTGCGCAAAGGCCCGTCTGCGTGAGGCAAGATAGCGTTCCCCCGCCGCGGTCAGGCGGCTGCGGGTGTAGTCAAGCTCCACCCGCCGGAGATCAAAATATGCCGCCGGAGACTGCAAAACGCGCCGGCCGGCCAAATTCTCCAACGCCGCGCGCCGCTGCGTCATCTGCTTGCGCATCGCCTGCGTCATGCGGATGTCATAGCTGCGCAGCGTCTCGCGCAGATCCTCCGCATTCGGCACGGCAAGCTCCGCCGCATTGGACGGTGTCGCCGCGCGCAGGTCAGCCACAAAGTCCGAGATCGTCACATCCGACTCATGACCGACGGCGGAGATGACCGGAATGTCCGAGTCATAGATCGCGCGCGCAACGCGCTCGTCGTTAAACGCCCATAGGTCCTCGATCGAGCCGCCGCCGCGCCCGGTGATGATGAGATCACCTACCTGATAGCGGTTGGCATAACGAATCGCCCCGGCGATCTCCGCCGGAGCTTCCGCACCCTGAACGCGCACGGGCAGCAGCACGACCTCACTGGCCGGCCAGCGCTTGCCGAGCACGCGGATGATATCGCGCACCGCCGCACCGGCGGACGACGTGATCACGGCGATCCGCTGCGGAAACTGCGGCAGCGGTTTTTTGTGCGTGCGGTCAAACAGCCCCTCTTTTTGCAGCTGCTCTTTGAGCTGCTCATAGGCGGCATACAGGTCGCCGACGCCGCCGGGGATCAGCCGCGTACAATAGAGCTGATACGCGCCGTCGCGCGGATAGACCGCGATGCGCCCGACCGCCGCCACACTCATGCCGCTCACCGGACGAAAGCGCAGCGACTGTGCGCTGCTGCGAAACATCACGCAGCGCAGACTGCTCTCGGCATCCTTGAGCGTGAAGTAGTGGTGTCCGGACGGATAGACCTTATAGTTTGACAGCTCACCCGTCACGCAGACGTTGCCGAGCAGCGCATCTGCGTCCAGAAGCTGCTTGATGTGGGCATTGAGCTCCGTGACGGTAAAGGATGTACGCTCCATCTCAGCCTTCGGCGCTGCCTTTGCCCGCCGGCGCGGATGCCTCAGCCGAGGGCTCGGCTTCCTGCGCAAGCTCGCCGCGCACAAAGCTGCCGAGCACACCGTTGATGAACGCGACCGTCTCCGGCTCTTCATAGCCCTTGGCGAGCTCCACCGCCTCGTTGATCGCGGCGGCATTCGGCACATCGTCCATATAGAGGATCTCGCACATGGCGCAGCGCATGATCGCCGCAGCGGTGCGCGAGATGCGCTCGAGGCGCCAGCCGCGGGCGTATTTTTCAATCATGTGGTTGAGCTCATACATATGGTCATAGACCAGGCCGGTCAGCCGGCGAATGTAGTCAAGCTGCGTATCGTCCGGATATTCCCGGAACAACGGATCTTCCTCCGCCAGCGTCGCAAAATACTCCCGACTGAAAAATGTCTCCGCCGTCTCGCGGGCATCCTCCCCGGCGAGCTGCGCGGCAAAGCTGAGCTGGATCGCGATCTCACGCGCAACCGTTCTTGTCATAGTGATTTCTCCTGCTTTTCTTTATTTGTCGAACGCCACACCGGACACGTGCACATTGACGATGGGCTTGCCGATACCGGTCATGGACTCCACCGCACTCGTGACGGACTCCTGCACCGCTCTGGCAACGGCCACAACGCTGCAGCCATAGCGCACCGTGATGATCGTGTCGACCGTCATCGTGCCGTCAACGATCTGAACCTTGATGCCCTTGGCAGCGGACTTGATGCCGAGCAGCTCGGCCAGCTCCGTACCGGCAGAGGTCGCGATCCCGGCAACGCCGTCCACTTCCGTGATCGCTGCGCGCACCATCGCGGCAACGACGTCCTCAGAGATATTGATGCTGCCCTTTTCATCCTGGCAAGTAATATAATTTTCCGGCATAGAAAAATACCTCCTGATAAAATTGTACAGTATAGTGTACCACGTACAGCGGCAAAAAGAAAGCAAAATGTTTTCAGCAGCGCAAAAAGATGCACCCCGGTGCATTCCGGGGTGCATCTGCGAAAAATACCGTTATGTTACTTCTTCACGTTCTGGCAGAAGTTCATCAGGATCGTTGCGACCTGCTGGCGGGTGGCGCTGCCCTGCGGGTCGAGGTAGACCTTGTCGTCAGGCGCCTTGGTGCCGTTGATGAGGCCGAGCGCGACCGCATCCTGCATGGCCTCCTTCGCCCAACTGCTCACCTGCGCGCCGTCCGGGAACGTGCTCAGGTCGGCGGGCGTCCACGTGCGCTCCATCTTGAGGACATGGAACATGTACTGCGTGAGGATGACTGCGATCTGCTCGCGCGTGACGGGCCCCTCCGGGTCGAACGTGGTCGGCGATTTGCCCGCGACCACATTGTTCTGGTACGCCCAGAGGATGGCGGGCTTGTACCAGTTTGCGGTCAGGTCGGTAAACGGCGTCGTGCCGCTCACCGCCGGTGTGCCCTCGAGGTTATAGAGGATCTGCACGATCTGCGCGCGCGTCGTCGTGCCGGTCGGGGCAAACGTGCCGTCGCCCATGCCGCCCATGATGCCGTGCGTCACGCAGTACTGGATGCCGGGGTACGCCCAGTTTTTCTCCACGTCGGTGAACATCTGCGTCACGTCAACGCTGACGGCCGGGATAGACTCCGTCTTCGTCTCGCCGCAGCGGGTGCAAGTGTAGGTCTTGACGCCGTCTTCGGTCTCAGTTGCAGGTTTCGTCACTTTGCCGCTGTCCCAGCTGTGGCCAAGCGCGTCCACGTAAGTGTCCACGTAACTGTCGCCGCAGGAGCAGGTGTGCGTCGTGTAACCCTTTTCCGTGCAGGTCGGCGCGGTGACGACATCCTTGTAGCTGTGGGTATGGGAAACATAATTGTAATGGATGTTGGCGTTTTTCAATGCGTCATTAGCGGTGCCAATTGTAATGCAATTCCATGCCGTCTCAGTGCCGGTGAAATATACATCTGTGAGAGATCCGCAGCAAGAGAAAGCGTAATTGCCAATGCTCGTCACACTGTCTGAAATCGTTACACTCGTCAAAGACGCGCAGCCAGAGAAAGCATCGTCACCAATGCTCGTTACGCTGCCCGGGATCGTATATACCGCAAAAGCACCTGGACACTGCACCAAAGTTGTCTTATCTTTATCGAACAGAACACCGGACGCATCGCTGACATAATGACTGTTGCCCTCAGCGACCCATATACCGGTCAAAGAGGCACAACTGCTGAACGCTCCCCTGCCGATGCTTGTCACACTGTTCGGGGTCGTCAAGCCGATGCCAAAGCTGCCCAGATGGTACTGCATGGCGGTCTGCAAAAGATCCATACCGTTCAGCCCGGCGGTGATCTCCTGCGGCACCAGCAGCATCAGAAAAGCAGTGCAGCTGCAGATGACCACCGTGTCGATCAATACGCCCAGCGCCTGTACAAGACCCATCTTTACCGGGTCGTCGCACTCCGCAGCGGCAGCGGCGCAGGGGGCCGAGCCGCTGCCCGCCTCGTTGGAGAACAGCCCGCGCTTGACACCGTTCATCAGCACCGCACCAAAGCCGCCTGCGGCCACCTGACGCAGGCCGAAGGCCTCGGCAAAGATGCGTGCCAGCACGGCGGGCAGCTGCCGGAAATTCAGCACCACGATGCCCACCGTGATGACAAAGTAGCACACCGCCATGACCGGCACGATGAAGTCAAGGCTTTTTACGGTGGCATTCTTGCGCAGCACGATCAGCGCTGCCAGCAGGGTAAGCACCACGGTGGTGGCCAGTGGCGGGACGTGAAAGGCGTTTTCAAAGGCAGAACTGACTGAGTTGGAGATGACCTGGCTGATGCCGCACCAGCAGATCAGGCCGGACACCGCAAACAGTGCTGCGCACACCGAGCGGCGAAGCTTTTTGCCCCGCTTGCGCTCGGCCAGCACATGCAGGTAGTAGGCCGGGCCGCCCCGCCAGCCGCCGTACAGCGGGTCCGGCACGCGGTATTTCTGCGCCAGAGTGGATTCCACAAAGGAGGTGGAAGCACCCAGCAGCGCAGTGACCCACATCCAGAACACCGCGCCCGCACCGCCCGCCGAAACAGCGGCCACCACGCCTACAAGGTTGCCCATGCCCACCCGGGTAGCGGTGGAGATGACCAGTGTCTGGAAGGAGGAAAGCCCGCCCGCAGCCTGCTTTTTTTCGCACACTGCGCCGATCATATCCCGGAACAGCCGCACCGGCAGCAGCCTTGTGCGCAGGGTAAAGCCGATACCGGCTGCAAACAGCAGCACCACCATAAAGGAGATGCCAATGCCGCCCGCCACCGGCAGGGTGAATAAATCGCCCCACAGCAGATGGTAAAGCGCTTCGATCAGATCAACTATCAAGAAAACAGCCTCCTGTACTTTTGAGAAATAAAGTTGCTACTTCATTATAGTACAGCACAGAAGAATTGTAAAATCTAAAATATTGATAGTGTGGATTCACCAAACTGAACACAGTGCGGCAAATGCAGTTTACCTCTGCGACCCCACTTGTGAAAATGCGTTTGTCGCGCTCCGCAGAGCTTGTCGGGGCAAAGCCCCTCCATCTGCTAACGCAGACCGCTCTGCCGCTTAAAAGCCCCACTGGGGCTTTCATTGCTACGCTACGCTCCGCAAACGCGGTCGCTCCAAACGTAAAATTAAAATAATTATTCCGCTGAACATGCCCAGAGCTTAAGCGGAGGGCATTTTAAATCGTCCTACAAAAAAGGGACTGCCGCACGGTTTGTGCAGCAGTCCCGGAGGAAGAAGCGCCTTTCAGCGCGGGGAAAGCTTACAGGATATCGATGTATTCACCGGCCAGCGCCTTGTTCATGCTGCGCACAGCGCAGAACTTGCCGCACATGCTGCAGGTGTCGCTGTGGTCGTCCTCGGGCAGGCGTGCGTCGCGGATGGCCTTGGCGGTCTCGGGGTCCAGCGCACAGGCGAACTGTGCATCCCAGTCCAGTACGCGGCGAGCATCGCCCATCTTGTCGTCAATGTCCCGGGCGTGGGGGATGCCCTTGGCAATGTCAGCGGCGTGGGCGGCGATCTTGGAGGCTACGATGCCCTGCTTCACGTCCTCCACATTGGGCAGTGCCAGATGCTCGGCGGGGGTTACATAGCACAGGAAGGCCGCACCGCTGGCTGCTGCCACTGCGCCGCCGATGGCAGCGGTGATGTGGTCGTAGCCGGGGGCGATATCGGTGACCAGAGGTCCCAGCACATAGAAGGGTGCGCCCATGCAGATGCTCTTCTGCACCTCCATGT
>OGNF01000814.1_pt1 | contig 32103 bp, 26 predicted proteins | sample 1573321 | NCBI WGS metagenome assembly OGNF01 (sample SAMEA2581911, study PRJEB24529) | metagenome | biome: Human gut stool | place: China | collected 2011 | reverse complement strand
CAAGTGATGCATATAAAACAAATGTAGCCCAATCAACAACCGGAAATATCTATGGTGTTTACGATATGAGTGGTGGAGCTATTGAAATGGTAATGGGTAATTACAATGATACTATAATTAATGCAGGATTTAGTTCAATGCCAGCAGCAAAATATTATGATAAATATACAATTAAGACAGGAAAAACAGGAGATGCGACAACGGAAACAAGTGGATGGTACGGAGATAGCGCTTATTTCCCATTCCCGCGCGTCCCTTGGTTCACTCGTGGGGGCGACTACAACCTTGGTACTAATGCAGGAGTGTTCTACTTCAGCTACTCCTTTGGTGGTTACACCGACGGCGCTTCTGCCCGTGCTGTCGTGTCTGCGCCATAGACTTGGCGAAGTGAAACGAATCAAAGGCTATTTCCCATTGGCTTGAATAATTATAAATGTTAAAATAAAAACTGATAAAAAAATCAAAGTTAAAAGTGATATGAACCCCGTTTCTTGGACATAAGAGAAACGAGGTTTTTATATGTCAAAATTAACTTATGAAGATAAAATAAATTTATATACTGATAAAAAAGGAGGAATGTCAATAGGAAGTCTATCAAATAAATATAAAGTAAGTAAAAATGTAATCAATTATCTAACTGCATTAATAGATAAACATGGAATAGACATTTTAAGAGCAAAATATGATGAATAAAACTATTTTTTTAGAACCTCGTACATCATCACTTGTTGGTTCCTTGTATAAAAAACTGTATTATAATTTGTGTTAAAAGATTGCTTTTTTTAAATATTTATATAGTGTAATTAATTTAAAACACTTTTATTTTATATAAAAATGTTATATAATTAATTAGGTGGTTTTATGAGGAAGTATCTATTACTGTTACTATTATTATTAACCGGATGTGGTAAAAATAGTAATATTGAAGGAGTTTATGATAGTAATTATTATAAAGTATATTCTCCTTACAAGGAAAGTGTTGGTGGATATACTAAAGATTCATACGATTTAAAAGATGTAGAAAAAACACTTATGCAACTATCAAGCAATTATTTTAAAACTAACAATACTTATTATCAAGAAGGTCAATATTTAACTAATGATGATTTAAAATATTTATTAAATGATTGTCTAAATCAAGAAGACGATTATATAAAAACTATTTATGAACAAAACTACCTAAATAATGACGGAACACTAAAAGGAATTTCTCTAGCAATAGTTTTAGATGATGAGATTGAATACAAAGAAGATGGCAAAATAAAAACAAAAACTATTAGTGATGAAGAATTAATAAAATATGCTAAAGAAGTTGCACCTGATATTATAAAATATACAAGAGAAAAAATACCTAACGTTAGAATTTTATTAGGTATATATATAGATTCAACTGACGGAAAATTTGTATCTTTTGCTGTAACTAGTGATGAAAAATTAAAATTTAAGGATGTTAATATAGAAAGTTATAGTTTAAGTGGTAATTATGTTGCTAAAAATGATACAGACAATTATAATTATTATATTGAACTAAAAGAAGCATTAACTGATTTTGATGTTTACATCGATGGAAAAGCACTATATCAAGACAATAAAGTTAAAAGCATAACAATTAATATAAACACTAGTTATTTAACAAGAGGAAAACTTTTATATTTAACTAATTTAGTTAGTCAAAATTTAAAATTTAATTATTCAACTAAAGTTTATATAAATTATAATAATAAACCAAAAGCACTATTAGTAAAAGAAGAAAATACATTAGAAGTAAAAATATATTTAATGGAGGAATAAAATGATAGAAGAAAATGAAGTAAAACACATTGCTGATTTGGCAAAATTAGAAATAAGCGAAAGTGAAATGAAAAAATATCAAAAACAATTAACTGATATTTGGAATGATATCGAAAAAATAGTTAATGTTGAAATACCTGATGTCGATATTATGATTAGTCCATGTATTAATAAAAATGTTTACGAAGAAGATAAAATAGGTTTTCATTTAAGTAGGGAAAATATTTTTAAAAATGCAAAAAAAGTAGTAGGAGACTACATCGCAGTTGTTAAGGTGGTAGAATGAAATATTTAGATTTAGATATAAAAACAATTAATGAGAAATTAAAAAACAAAGAAATAAAGCCTATTGATTTAGTTAATGAAGCATTTGAAAGAATAGAAAATGATAAATTAAATTGTTTTATAACATTAAATAAAGAAGAAGCAATCAAAAAAGCTATTGAATTAGAAAATATGGAAGTTGATAATTTGTTATTTGGATTACCAATTGCTATTAAAGATAACATTATAACTAAAGATTTAAGAACAACTTGTGCATCACATATATTAGATGATTTTATGCCGATATATGATGCAACAGTTATAAAAAAAATAAAAGAAAAACACATGATTATAATTGGAAAAACTAACATGGATGAATTTGCTATGGGCTCTACTGGAGAAACTAGTTACTTTGGTCCAATTTTAAATCCGTGGGACCATTCATTAGTTCCAGGAGGTTCTTCTAGCGGTAGTGCTTCTTGTGTCGCAAGTCGTATTTGTCCTTTCGCATTAGGTAGTGATACTGGTGGAAGTATAAGACAACCAGCTAGTTTTTGTGGAATTGTAGGACTTAAACCAACATATGGTAGAGTTTCAAGATATGGCTTAGTTGCTTTCGCATCAAGTTTAGACCAAATAGGACCTATGACTAGAAATGTATTTGATAATGCGATTCTTTTGAATGCTATTTCTGGTGTTGATGAAAATGATTTAACATCTTTTAATAAAGATGAAGATTTCACAAGATTAATAGGACAAGACATTAGTAATTTAAAAATTGCTGTACCAAATTATTATATGAGTGAACTTATTAATAAAGAGGTTAAAGCTAATGTTTTAAACATAATAGAAATGTTAAAAAATAAAGGATGTACAGTTGATTATATTGATGTACCTTATTTAGAATTTGCTATTCCTTTATATCAAGTTATATCACTAGGTGAGGCAAGTTCAAATTTAGCTCGTTTTGATGGAATTAAATATGGTTTACATATCGATGGTAAATCATTAGATGATATGTATAAAAAGACACGAAGTGAAGGATTTGGAAATGAAGTTAAAAGAAGAATTATGATAGGTTCTTATGTATTAAGTGGTAAGAATGCAGACAAATACTATAAAAAAGCTTTAAAAGTAAGAAGAGTATTAACAGATAATTTAGTAAATGTTTTTAATAATTATGATTTAATTATTGGGCCAACAAATACTAATGTTGCATACAAACTAGGAACTAAAAGTGATGATGCTTTAAAAAGCTTCTATGATGACATTTTAACTATACCTGTTAATATGGCAGGACTTCCTGCAATGAGTTTACCAATCGGTTTTAATAGTTCTAATTTACCAATAGGATTACATATAATTGGTAATTACTTTGAAGAAGCTAAAATATACCAATTAGCTCAATTTATAGAAAAAGAATTAAACCTATCTTTGGAGGTGAAGTAATGAAACCGACAATTGGAATTGAAGTTCATGTTGAACTTAAAAGTTTATCTAAAGTATTTTCAAATAGTAAGAATAATTTTAATGACCCTGTTAATACTAATGTAAATGTTATTGACTTAGCTTATCCAGGCAGTCTACCAAGATTAAATAAAGAAGTAATTAATATGGCTATTAAAGCATGTCTTGCTCTTAATTGTGATGTTACAAGACTAATGCATTTTGATAGAAAAAATTACTTTTATGCCGATTTACCAAAAGGCTTTCAAATAACTCAACAAGATACACCAATCGGAACAAATGGTTACATAGAAATAGAGAATGGCAAAAAAATTAGAATTGAAAGACTACATATTGAAGAAGATACTTGTAAAAGCATTCATTCCAAAGAAACATTACTTAATTTTAACAGAGCCGGAGTACCACTACTTGAAATAGTATCAAAACCTGATATTCATAGTGGTTTAGAAGCAGTACAATATGTTGAAAAATTAAGAGAAACTTTACTATATTTAGGAATAAGTGATGTTAAAATTGAAGAAGGAAGTATGAGATGCGACGTTAATGTAAGTGTTAGTGATAATGATACATTAGGAACAAAATGTGAAGTTAAGAATATTGGTTCAATTAGCAATGTAAAAACGGCTATTGATTATGAAGTATCAAGGCAAACAGAACTTTTAAAAAATGGTGAAATAATAAAAGAACAAACAAGAAGATATGACGATAAAACTAAAACAACTATTTTAATGCGTTATAAAGAAACTGGAAACGATTATAGATACTTTCCTGAACCAGATATTCCATATTTTGAAATAACTGATGAATGGATAAGAGAAATAGAAAAACAAATGCCTATTTTAACTGATGAGTTAAAAGAAAAATATGAAAAATTAAATATTAATCCGCAAAATATTCAAACTCTTATATCAAATCGAAGTTTATGTATGTTTTTAGAAAGTGTTATAGATTCAGTTGACGCGGTAATTGCAAGTAATATTTTAACAAGCGATATAGCAGGATATTTAAATAAAAACATTGTTTCAATTGAAGATACAAAGTTAACAAAAGAAAAGTTTATTGAATTAATTAATATGCTTAAAAATGAACAATTATCAAGTAAACAAGCAAAACAAATCATACCTTATTTATTAGAAACAGATAAAAATATTAGTTCATTGATTGAAGAATTAGGCTTGGTTCAAATTACAGATAATACTAAATTACAAGAAATCATAAACAATGTACTAAACAATAATCAAGAAAGTGTTAATGATTATAAAAACGGACATGAAAATGCTCTTAAATATTTAATGGGGCAAATTATGAAAGAAAGTAAAGGACAAGCAAATCCTAAGTTAGTAAATGAATTGTTAATTGAAAATCTTAAAAAGTAGTTTTATACTGCTTTTTGTTTATATTGATTTTACAAAATTAATAAAATATAGTATAATTTTATATGTTAGGAGTGAAATAATGAATTTTATAAAAGAACACAAAATAGCCATAATAGTAATAAGTGTATGCTTAATTTTAATTATATTAGCAGGATTAAGTATTTCAAAAATGATGTTTCCATCGAGTGCTGAAGATATTAATGGGGATAGATTAGTTAATGCAGTGGCAGTCGAACCAGAAAAAATTAACCAAATTTTAACTGAATTAAAAGGTAAAAGTAGTGTAATTGATGCTACATACAATAAGAATGTTCGTATTTTAAAATTTTTTATATCTTTTAAATCAGATACAAAATTAGAAGATGCTAAAAAGTTAACTAGTATTATAACTTCTAATTTAACGAATGACATTTTGAATTATTATGATATTGAAGTATTTTTAGAAGCTGATAATAATGAATTTCCAGCAATAGGACAATGTTTCAAAGGAGAAAAAACTTTCTATTTCAATGGTGATGGAGGATTAGAAGATGAACAATAAGAAAAAGATTAGTATTATTGCTATTATTGTAGGTGTTATATTAATTGGTCTTTCAATATATTTTATATTTACTAAGGAAGATAAAAATAGTACATTAACATTAATTGAAAAGCAATGGATTGAAACAAATAAAAACAATGTAATTGATATGTCAATTGTATCAAATGTACCGGTTTTATCTTACAATGGAGAAGGACTAATTGTTGATTTCCTAAATTCATTAAATGAAACAACTAATTTGGCATTTAATAAAATCTCTTATAATAACAAAGAAGAAGTTAAAACCGATTATGCTTTTAAAATCAAAAACGATGTTGAAGAAAATGACATTTTAATTTATGAAGATAATTATGTTATTTTAACTAAAAACAAAGTTAGATATAATAACATTGATGAATTATCTCATCTAACAATAGGTGTTTTAAATGAAAATTTAGACAGTATTAATAATTATTTATTTGATACTGATATAACTTTTAAGACATTTTCTAAAGAAGATGAATTATTAAATGAATTTAATAAAAATGAAAGTGAACTTGATGCGATTGTCCTTCTAAAAACAATTAATTTAAAAACTATTTTTGATAACAATTATACAATTGCTTATAATATTACCGAATACAAAAATAATGTTGTATTAAGTTTGGGTAATAACGAAAAATTAAATACTATTTTAGTTAAGTATTATAATAAATGGAAAAGTGAAAATTATACTGATACTTATAATAAATATTTATCAAATAACTATTTTTTATTTAATAGTCTAGATGATAGTCAAGTAGTTAAATTTAGAAGTAAAAGATATGTATATGGATTTTTAGAAAACGCTCCATATGACGCTACTTTAGATAATAAATTAGCAGGTATTAACAATGAATTTTTGTCATCATTTAGTGATTTTGCTAACATTGAAATAAGTTATAAACACTATAAAAATGTTTCTGAACTATTAAATAGTTTTAATTCAAATAACATTGATTTCTTTTACGGCGTTAATGCTTCAAAAGATTATAAACTAGATGTTTTTAATACATTACCAGTTTATGATAATGATTACGTTATATTAAAACACCCAGCTAATAATTTAGTAGTTAACTCATTAAAGTCATTAAGTAATAATAGTGTTTATGCTTTAGATAATTCAAAATTATTTTATTATTTAAAAGATTTAGGTTTGAACGTTATTGGATATGATAATGATGATTCACTAGACAACATAAAAATTGATAGTTTTATAGTTGTGGATACTAATAATTATAATTATCATGTTAAAAATAAATTAAAAGATTATATTATTGCATATAATAATTCTTTTGACGATTATAATTTTGTAATAAGAGATATTAGTGATAATAAAGTATTTAGTAATTTAATAAATTTTTATATTAGTTTTAATGGAACTAACAAATTTGTAAGTAATGGATTAAAAGATTTATTGATTATTGATATGTTACCGATTATTCTAAAGAAATTAGCAGTAGTTTTAGGAATTTTAGTTATATTATTAATAGTTTTTTTAGCAATTATTAAAGCAAAACCTAAAAGCAAAAAAACAACTATTACTAAAGAGGATAAACTAAGGTATATTGATACACTAACTTCACTAAAAAATAGAAATTATTTAAATGATAAGGTTGAAGAGTGGGACGAGAGTAGTGTATATCCTCAAACAATTGTTATAATTGATTTAAATAACATTGCTTATATAAATGACAATTATGGTCATGCTGAGGGAGATTCTGTAATTGAACAAGCAGCAAGCATTTTAATTGCAGAACAATTAGAAAATTCAGAAATAGTAAGAACAAATGGAAACGAATTTTTAATTTATATGGTAGGTTTTGAAGAAAAACAAGTAATAACTTACATCCGAAAATTAAGCAAAGAATTAAAAGAATTAAAACATGGTTTTGGTGCTGCTATAGGTTATAGTGTTATAAATGATGCTATTAAAACAATTGATGATGCAATCAATGAAGCAACAACTGATATGCGAAATAATAAAGAGGAAGCAAATAATTAATGAGTAAACTTAAAAATTTTACATTATGGAAAATACTAAGACAACCAGAAATGCTAATATTACCAGGTAATTTAGCATTTTTCTTGGTTATGTCGTTGTTTCCAATTATATCTTTCTTTGGAATAATAGCATCACTATTTTCACTATCTACCGATATACTAGTTAATGCTGTAAATGATTTTCTACCAACAAGTGTATCTAGTATACTAATTCCTTTTATTGATGGAAGTAATTTATCTGCTAATAATATATTTTTTACTTTAACTGGTTTTTATCTATCTAGTAATGGACCTGATTCTTTAATAGTAGCTTCTAATTTACTTTACAAAACAGAAAATAAAAATTATATTTATAGAAGAATAAAAGCTTTATTTTTGACATTCTTTGTTTTTCTATTACTCATATTTATATTGTTGTTTTTAACTTTTGGTAATTTAATTATTCATTTTTTAAGTGGTTATGAATTGATTGGCGAAGTAATTAGAAATAGTTATGCCCTAATAATGATATTTAAGGTTATTATTTCGTTCTTTTTCATCTTTTTCTTCATTAAAATTTTATATACATTAGCTCCAGATAAAAATATAAAAAGTTATTCTGTTAATAAAGGTTCAATTTTTGCAACCATTTCTATATTGTTAGTTACATCTATATTTTCTTATTATGTAACGAATATAGCAAGATATGATGTTTTTTATGGAAATTTATCTAATATTATTATTTTGATTTTTATGGTTTATATAATTTCATATATTATTGTTTTAGGAATTGCTATAAATGCCAATTATTATAATAGTATAGAAAATAATAATTAGTAAATAATATTTATGGGCTTTAAGCCCGTGGATATAGACTTGTTTGAAATGCTTAAAAAGTCGTTTCAAATAACAAAAAACAGTGTTTTTTCACTGTTTTTTTAAATTTTAGACATAAAAACTACCATTTCAGACATAATTTATTTTTTAAATAATTTTAAATGTTATAATTATTATGTGAAGGAGAGTTTTATATGAATAAATATAGAGATTATGATGAAATTACTGATTTACCTGGTATTTTAGATGTAGTAGATACATTTGAAAATGCTAGAGTTAATAATAATAGAGATTATATTATCGCACTTGTCGGAATAGATAATTTTAATTATTATGTAGAAAAATACGGTGCGGGATTTGAAACAATAATTTTGCAAAAAATATCAGATGTTTTGAAAGAAAGATTTGATATTTTAGGTTTTATAGGACATTTTGAAAATGATGAATTTTATATGTTGCTTAATACTGATGATTTAAAATTAGTTATAAATAAATTTAAAGGTATTAATGAAATACTTAAAAATCAACCATTGAAATGTGAAGATGGAGAAATTACTTTAAAAATTTCTGTTGGATTAGCGATTCACTATTGTAATGGTGATTTTAGTAACAACCTCGTTTTAGCGCAACGCTCACTTAGAAGAGTTAAAAATAGTGATAAAAATATATTTTATTATGATATAAAAGAGATTGTATATTGAAAATTTGTGTTAAATATTATACATTTATGTAAATATGTGTTGGGAGTGTGTTTTGGTATGTTTGGTAGTTCTTAACATATACCTATAGTACTTCAAGTTATACACAAAATGGTTTGCCGAGTTGCCAAGCTAGTACTGGTTACTCCAATTGCTCTGGTTCATACAGCAGTAGCCAATCGAGTATGAAAGGTAAAGTTAATATATCATGTAAAACTAACGGATATACTTGTCCATCTGGTTATACAAAATTAAATAATAGCTATTGTTATAAATTAGATTAAATTTTATTTAAAATCGTAAATAAACACACTCTTTATGATTGACTATAAGCCAAAAAAAGTTTATAATGTTACTATAGGGAGTGTGTTTAATATGGCTGAAAACATTCGTAATAAATTTAAAAAAATTTTAAAAAAAGAATTATTTTCTGGCTTTACTCTAATTGAAATGATTGGCGTAATAATTGTATTATCGATAATCGCATTAATAGTATATCCTACGATTGGTAAAATAATAACAACTAATAAAACAAAAGCTTATGAAAAACAAATTGAAGTAATAGAAGATGCAGCTTCTAATTGGTTGATTGAAAATGAAGGCAAATTGAGAGATAATGCCTACGCTCTACCTATAAATGACATAGTTAGTAGCGGATTTGTTGAAGAAAATGAATTAATTAATCCAATTAATAACGAACCACTTACAGGTTGTGTTTTCATAACGTGGAGAAAAAACATTAAACAATATGAATATAATTATTTTGAAGATTGTAATGATTTCGTAATTCCATCTTTAGTATCATTAACTGCAAGTAGTAATGAAAATAAGTATGGATGGCGAAATAAAGATTTTTACATTTCATTAAATGGTTCTGATATAGAAAATTATTACTACTGCATTGGCGATAAAAAATGTGAACCAAATATAATAGTAAATAACATAAATGAATCCATAGCATTTAACGAAGAAGGAATAAAGTATGTTTGTGCTTATGGAATGAATAAATCAGGAGAAACAGAATCTGTATGTGAACGATATAGACTAGATAAGACAAAACCAGTTATTGGAACGATTGTATTTGATGGAACAATTGGATTAGATAAATGGTTTGTATCTAATGTAACAGTAAAAGTAACGGATTCAACCGATGCTTTAAGTGGAATAGATACTGATGTATTAAGTCCAAGTGAAACATCAATCACAAAAGATACTAAAGGCATAACTTATACATTAACTGCCAAAGATAAAGCAGAAAATGTTAATACTATTTCTTATTCTATTAAGTTAGATAAGACCAAACCAACCGTTGGTACATTAGTAATAAATGGAACAAAAGGAGAAAATGGTTGGTATAATAGTGACCTAGCATTTAGTATTACAGATGGAAGTGATAAAACATCTGGTCACAAAAGTACAACGTCAAGTGTTTCCAAAATAACAAGCGATACAACTGGAACTAAAATAATAATAACAACTACTGATAATGCTGGAAATATACAGACAAGTGAACAAATTGTAAAAATGGACAAAACAGCGCCAAGTGCCCCAACAAATATGAATTTTGTATTTGCAGATTGGAGTGTGTACACAAATAATACATGGACGAATAAAAACGTGTATGCGGCTTCTAGTAAAACAAATTATGGACCTAGCGGTTCAGCGGATAGTGTTAGTAATGTATGGAAATATCAAATATCTACAGATAATGTTAATTGGGTGGATTACAATTATACTGCTAGTGGTATTTATTTAATGGATGCAGAACAAGTACATACAAGGTATTTTAGAGCTCTTGACTATGCAGGAAATGCAAGTAATTCAATATCTAGAACTGCTAAAGTCGATAAAACAAAACCAACAGTAGGCGAGTTGGTAATAAATGGTACTTTAGGAAGTAATAGTTGGTATACTAGTGATTTAACATTTGGTGTCAAAAATGGAACTGATACATTAAGTGGACACGCTAGTACAACATCAAGTATTAGTAGTATAACTTATAACACAATAGGAACAAACGTAGTTGTAACAACAAAAGATAACGCTGGCAATACAGAAACTAAAACTTATACAGTTAAAGTAGATAAAACTGCTCCAACATTTACAGTTAGAACAACAAATGCTGAAATAGTCGAACAAACTAACATTACGACATTAACTTACTTTAACTCACCGACATATTCAATAAGTGGAGGAAGTATTAGTTGTAATCCTGTTAATACAGCTAGTTTAGATGTTGGTACTCGTACACTTACATGTACTGCAGTAGGTGGTAATGGATTAAAAACACAAGCACATACAACAGTTTTGGTAGAATCATTACCTAATCCTCCAGTGTTGTATGCTAATATGGTGCCTATAAAATATGAAAATAATAAATGGGTAGTAGCTGATACTAGTCAAAAATGGTATGATTATTATAACAAGCAATGGGCAAATGCTGTAATATTAAATAGGGGAACAACAAAATCAGTAGGACAAGAGGTAACTGAGGAAAATGTTGCATTATGGTATGTATGGATTCCAAGATATAAATATACTATATTTAATGGGCAAAGTGGAGTAAGTTCTAATGAACAAGTAATTAAAGTTTCATTTGAAAAGAATACAAATAGGACTGGAACAGTAACTTGTGTTGATGATTTTAGTGTATCAGAGCGAAGTGAAGTTTGTACAGATAGTACATATGGTAGTGTAACTAACTTTAAAAGTACATATACGCATCCAGCATTTAAATTTGGAAGTACTGAATTAACTGGGTTCTGGTTTGGTAAGTTTGAACTTAGTGGAAGTTCAAGTTATGTAAAGATGGTACCAAATGCATCAAGTTACACTGGTGCAAATATGGGAACATACTTTAATGCAGTTAAAAGAGTAGAAAGTACTTATGGTATAACAAATGCTGATTCACACGTAATTAAAAATATGGAATGGGGAGCAGTAGCTTACTTAAAACAAAGCAAATTTGGTCAAGGTGCTACTGAAGTAACTATAAATACCAAAGTATACACCGGTGGTGGAACAGGCGATGCATATAAAGCCAATGTTTCTCAATCAACCACTGGAAATGTGTATGGAGTATACGATATGAATGGTGGATATTGGGATAATGCAATGGGTATTATGCTAAATTCAGGTAATGCATTTTATACTGGTAGAACAGGGCTTTCAAGTAGTATAGACCCTAAATATTACGATAAATATAAATATGGTGGTAGTACAGTACAAGCAAGAGGAAAACTAGGAGATGCCACAAGAGAAACTATGAAAACGTATGGAACAACTAAAGGCGGTTGGTACAGTAACTATGCTGATTTCCCATTTGGTAGTTATAATATGATTACTCGTGGTGGACGTTATAGTCACGGTGCTAATGCGGGTGAATTTGCTCTTGATTATATGACCGGTGCTGGTGGTTATAACAATACAACTCGTGGTTCTATTACGGCAAAATAAATTTAAACTATGTCAAGTGACATAGTTTTTTGTTCATATATATTAATAAAGTGCTATAATAATAATAGGTGATTTATTATGTATGACAATAAAAAAATATTTATTTTAGGAATGGCTCGTTCTGGATATCAAGTTGCTAAACTACTTCATAAACATGGATGTGAAATATTGATAACTGATATGCAAGAGCAAGATGAAGAAAAGGTACGAGAGTTAAGTGATTTAGGAATAAATTTGATAATTACATCTGAACCAGAAAACTTATTAGATGATAGTTTTTCTTATGTTGTTAAGAATCCTGGTATTAAATTAGACCATAAAGTATGCTTAAAAGCAAAAACTTTAAATATACCAGTAATAAATGAAGTTGAAGTCGCTTATAATTATTTACCAAACAATGTCAAAATAATTGGTATTACTGGTTCTAATGGTAAAACTACAACAACAACTTTAACCTATGAGTTTTTAAAAGAAGATAATAAACCAGTTCATTTAGGTGGTAATATAGGATATCCATTTTCTTCATTAATTGAAAGTGTTAAAGAAAATGATATTATTGTATTGGAACTATCTGCTCAACAATTACATGATTTTGATGATTTTAAAGTTAATGTAGCAGTTTTAACAAATTTAACTGAAGTTCATTTAGACCATTTTAAAACATACGAATATTACAAAGAAACAAAAAAGAGAATATTTAGACATCAAGATGAAAATGATGTAGCTGTATTAAATCAAAATGATTTAGATACATTAAATTTAACTAGTGATTTAAAAGCTAAGAAATTATATTTTGCTCGCACAAAACATGCTGATGCTTATATAGAAAACAATTATATTTATTATAAAAACGAAAAAATAATAAATATAGACAATATAAAAATCAAAGGAAATCACAATTATGAAAACATAATGGCTGCTATTATTGCGGTAAAACAATTTAATGTATCAAATGAAGCGATTGTTAATGTATTAGAAACTTTTACTGGTGTTTCTCATAGATTACAATTTGTTAAAAATGTTAATGGAAGAGATTTTTATAACGATAGTAAAGCTACTAATGTTAAGTCTACAACCATCGCACTAAGTGCATTTAATAAACCAACAATTTTATTGTTAGGTGGGTTAGATAGAGGACATTTGTTCGATGGCTTATTGCCGTATATGAAAAATGTTAAAAAAGTTATATGCTATGGTGAAACTAAGGAAAGAATTTTAGAGTTTTGTAACAACAATAATATCGACTGTGAAAAAGTCGATGTGTTAAAAGAAGCAGTTAATCTAGCTTATAAAAATTCAGTTGAAGGCGATGTAATTTTGTTATCACCTGCTTGTGCATCATGGGACCAATATAAAAAATTTGAAGATAGAGGCGACGACTTTATAGATTGTGTAAATAGAATAGGAGAATAAAATGAAAATAGTTGATATTAAAGCAAGAGAAGTATTAGATTCAAGGGGAAATCCAACAGTTGAAGCTGATGTTATATTAGAAAATGGTATAGTAGGTAGAGCAATTGTTCCATCAGGAGCATCAACAGGAACTAAAGAAGCATTAGAGTTAAGGGATAATGATAATAGATATAATGGTAAAGGTGTATTAAAAGCTGTTAGTAATATCAATAATATTATTAAACCAAAATTAATTGGTATGGATGTATTTGAACAAGAATTGATTGATAACACTATGATTGCTTTAGATGGAACAGAATTTAAAAGTAATTTAGGAGCAAATGCTATACTTGCTGTATCTATGGCTAACTTAAAAGCCGCTAGTCTAGCTAGTAATAAACCATTATATAAATACATTGGAAATGGAACTATCCTTCCTAATCCGATGATGAATATATTAAATGGTGGGGTTCATGCTGATAACAATTTAGATTTTCAAGAATTTATGATTATACCTGTTGCTAGCACGATTAAGGAAAGAATTAGAATCGGTTGTGAAATATTTCACACATTAAAAAAAGTATTAAAAGAAAAAGGATATAATACTAATGTTGGTGATGAAGGAGGTTTCGCACCATCACTAAATAGTAATAAAGAAGCCCTAGATTTGATTGTTGAAGCAATCAATAAAGCAGGATATAAAGCAGGTATTGATGTATTTATTGCCCTAGATGTAGCAGCAAGTGAATTATATAAAGATGGTTTATATAATTGTGACGGCAAAGTATTAAATACTACTGAATTAATTAACTTTTATGAAGAATTAATTAATGAATATCCAATTATATCAATTGAAGATGCAGTAGATGAAAATGATTGGGATGGATTTAAATTATTAACCGAAAGAATAGGAAACAAAATTCAATTAGTAGGTGATGATTTATTTGTAACTAATTATAAATACTTAAAAAAAGCAATTGATTTGAAAGCTGGTAATGCAATTTTATTAAAAGTTAATCAAATAGGAACGATAACAGAGACACTAAAAACAATAGAACTTGCTAAAGAAAATAATTATAAAACTATTATTTCTCATCGTAGTGGGGAAACCGAGGATACCATAATTGCTGATTTAGCAGTTGGGTTGAATTTAGGACAAATAAAAACTGGTTCATTATCTAGAACAGATAGAACATGTAAATATAATCAGTTAATTAGAATTGAAGAGGAACTAGAAAATTAGTTCCTTTTTATATCAATTTGTGGTATACTTAATGTTAGAGGTGACTAACATGCCAAAGAAAAAAAAGCGTAAAGAAGTAAAAAAAGATAGTAACGCATGGATTGAAGTAAAAGGCATTTTATTAATTTTAATAACTGTAATTGGTTTATGTAAATTTAAACCATTATCAAATATAATAAACGGTTTTGCTGGTTTTTTAGTTGGTGTTTGGTGGGGTGTTTTACTTTTACTAGTAGGTATTATTGGTGGATATATGATAGTAAAAAGAAGTAAACCTGACTTATTAACATCACATTTCATCGGATTATATGTAATTATAATAGGATTACTCGCACTATCGCATGTTGGTTATATAGATAAAAATATAACTAAAAGTCTAGAAGAAGGACAAAGTTTAAGTTATAGTGTTGTTTTTGAAGAAACATTTAACAATTTAAATAATTTTATTGATGGTTCTCTAGACATTCAAGGTGGTGGGGTAATAGGAGCGCTATTTGGAGTAACGTTAGTAAAACTATTATCAATAACTGGTGCTAATGTTGTGAGCATAGTTTTAATGGTATGCGGCTTTATAATGTTTACAGGTATTACTTTATATGATATCGCTAAAACACTAAAAAAAGGCGTTAAAAAGACAGTAGAACTTAAAAATAAAGCCAAAATAAAAGAAGAAGTAAAAAAAGTTGAAGATTTCTTTGAAAAAGATAATAAACCTGTTGTTTCTACTGATGTTCAAGATAAGGAAGGAAAAGATAATAGAGTAATTATTTCTAGTGTCGATGAACTAATTAAAGATGAGGAGATAAAACCTGATTTTAATGACGAGGATATTGAAATATTAGATGTTAAAGATTATTCATTTCCTCCAATTACTTTATTAAAGAAAAATACTAAAAACAATTCAAAAGAAAACCAAGAATTAGTTAAAAATACTATTCCTGTTTTACAGGAAGTATTTAAGGATTTTGGAATAGATGCTAAAGTGGTTGCTGTAAATATAGGTCCGGCTGTTACGCAATATGAAATGGAAGTTAAAGCTGGAACTAAATTAAGTAAGGTTATTAGTCTAGATAGAGAATTAGCTTTAGCGCTAGCTGCTAAAAGTGTTCATATACAAGCTCCAATACCTGGTAAGAAAACAATTGGTATAGAAACACCTAATAAAGTAAATACAATGGTTAGTGTAAGAGAATTATTAGAAGCAATTCCTAAAAGTTTATCTGATTCAAAACTATTAGTAACTTTAGGAAAAGATATTTTAGGAAAACCAGTATTTTGTGAGATTAATAAAACACCACATTTATTAGTAGCTGGAGCAACCGGTAGTGGTAAATCAGTATGTATCAATAGTATGTTAGTATCTATTTTAATGCGTACTAAACCCGATGAAGTTAAATTAGTGTTGGTTGACCCTAAAAAGGTAGAACTATCAATTTATAATGGAGTACCACACTTATTAACTCCAGTTGTAACAGACCCTAGAAAGGCTAATATTGTTCTTAAAAAAATTGTAGCAGAAATGGATAGAAGATATGATTTATTTGAACAGAGTGGTACTAAAAATATTGCTGGTTATAATACCTATATTGATAAAAAAAACAAAACAAAAGATGAATATGGCCAAATTAAAAAAATGCCTTATATAGTTGTTATAATTGATGAATTAGCTGATTTAATGTTAGTAGCAGCTAAAGAAGTTGAAGATTCAATTATGAGAATAACACAAATGGCTAGAGCTGCAGGAATTCATTTAATAGTAGCAACGCAAAGACCATCAACAGATGTAATTACTGGTGTGGTTAAAGCTAATATACCATCTCGTATTTCTTTTTCAGTATCTAGTAGTATCGATTCAAGAACTATTCTAGATATGACAGGAGCGGAAAAACTATTAGGAAAAGGGGATATGTTGTTCCTACCACAAGGTGAGAATATACCTCTTCGTGTTCAAGGAACATTTATATCAGATGATGAAATCAAGTCTGTAGTTGATTACACTATCGCACAACAAAAAGTCCATTATGATGTTTCAATGGAAAATAATGAAGTGGGAACTACAACTGGTGTTGAGATGGATGCGACTGAAGAACCTTTATATAATGATATAGTTGAGTTTGTTGTAACTCAGGGCAAAGCTAGTGCTTCATTATTACAAAGAAGATTTAAAATTGGTTATAATAGAGCAGCAAGAGCAATCGATATATTAGAAGAACGAGGAATAGTTGGACCATCAAATGGTTCAAAACCAAGAGAAGTATTATTTAAAGTAGAAAATAAAGAATAGTGTTTTCTTGTAATTAAGAATGATGGAAATCATTCTTTTATAATGTAGAATTATTTAAATAATTTCATATAACTGATAAAAGCATAAAAATATTCAATACAAAATATACCAAATCATATATTTTTTGGTATAATGGTTATAGTGATTATATGAAAAAAGGTGTATATATACATATTCCATTTTGTAATAACATTTGTAATTATTGTGATTTTTGTAAAATGTATTATAACAAAAAGTGGCTTGATGATTATTTAAATGCATTAGAAAGTGAAATAAAAGAAAAATATAAAAATGATATTATAACAAGTATCTATATAGGTGGAGGAACACCAACTAGTTTAGATTTAAAAGAACTAAAGAAGTTACTTGAAATAACGAAAAATTTTAAACACAAAAACATTGAATTTACTTGTGAGTGTAATATAGATGTTACTATAGAACAAATAAAATTATTAAAAGAATATGGAGTTAATAGAATAAGTGTAGGAATTCAAAGTGTTGATGAAAATAATTTGAAACTATTAGGAAGATTTCATACAAAAAAACAAGTAGAAGAAAAAATTAAATTGATATCAAAATACATTGAAAATATAAATGTTGATTTAATTTATGCTATTCCAAATGAAACAATAGATACATTAATTAAAGATTTAAATTTCTTAACTAATTTACCTATAAAACATATATCTACATATTCATTAATGATTGAACCTCATACAAAATTATACATAAATAATATAAAACCTATAGATGAAGAGATAGATTATAATATGTATGAAACAATTAAAGAATATTTAACTAAAAAAGGTTTTAAACACTATGAAATAAGCAATTATGCTAAAGAAAACTATGAATCTAGGCATAATTTAACTTATTGGAATAATTTTAATTATTACGGTTTTGGATTAGGTGCAAGTGGATATATAGAAAATATAAGATATGATAATACAACAAGTATGACTAAATATTTAAATAAAAAATATGTAGAAAGTAGCCATGAACTAACAAAAAAAGAAAATTTAGAAAATGAATTTATATTAGGACTTAGAAAAATTGAGGGAATTGACAAAAGTGTATATAAAAAATATAATATAAAAGAAATAAAAATTATAAATGAATTATTAGAGAAAGGATTATTAAAACAAAATAAAGATAGAATATATATTGATGAAGATGATTTGTATATTTCTAATAGTATTTTAGTTAATATAATAGGTGAAATTGATGAAGTGTGATGTTTTTAAAACAGAAATAAATTATATCAAGAGTGTAGAACACAGAAAGATAATAGAAAATTTATTGAATAATTTACCAGATTATTTTTATAAAATACCAGCTAGTAGTACAGGAAAGTATCATCCATCTTTTAGTTTAGGTGATGGTGGTTTAGTAAGACATACTAAAGTTGCAGTTAGAATTGCTAAAGAATTACTAGATAATAATGTTATAGGAACTCATTCATTTAATGATAATGATAAAGATTTGATTATTATGGCATTATTATTACATGATGGTTTTAAAAGTGGAAAAATAAAAGAAAAATATACGAGATTTGATCATCCTATACTAGCAAGTAATTATGTTTTAGAAAATAATGAATTAAAAGAAGACGAAAAAAAATTAATTGCTAATATGATTGCTTCACATATGGGAGAATGGAATACTAGTGATTATAGCGATATTACTCTTCCTCTTCCAAGTAATAAATATGAAAGATTTGTTCATATGTGTGACTATTTGTCAGCTAAAAAATTTTTAGATGTAAAATTTGAACAAAATGAAATTGTTGAATAAAAATAAACTTCCTAATCATAATAAGGTTAGGAGGTTTTTTATGGAAAAAAACAAATATAAAGGAATTGTTAAAAAACACACACCGAAGGAAGATACATTAACTAATTGTTTAGTTGCTTTTATAATTGGTGGTGTCATGGGGGTAATTGGTCAAGGTTTAGTTTCTCTATACAGTTATTTGTTTCAAATTTCAACTAGTGATGCATCAGTTCTTATGATTGTAACTTTGATTTTTCTGGGATGTTTATTTACTTGCTTAGGATTTTTTGACAAATGGGTTAATTTTGCTAAATGTGGTCTTATAATTCCTATAACTGGTTTCGCGCATGCTATGATGAGTGCAGCATTGGAATATAAAAAGGAAGGATTAGTAACTGGAATAGGGGCTAATATGTTTAAATTAGCAGGTTCAGTAATTATATTTGGTGTTGTTAGTTCATATTTGTTTGGTTTATTAAGATTAATCATAATGGGAGGTTAAAAATGACTTTTAATTACAAAAATGTTTATATAAATAATACTGCTACAATTACAGGCCCATACGAAGCTAAAGGACCACTTAGTAAATACTTTGATAAAAGTTATAATGATTTATATTTTGGCGAAAAAACATGGGAGTTAGCCGAATCAAAAATGATTACTGAGAGTGTTGATTTGCTTTTAAATAAGGTTAATAAAACAAGATTTGATATAGATGTGTATATATCAGGTGATTTATTAAATCAAATTGTTGCTTCTAATTATGCTGCTGTCAACTTAGGTATTCCATATATTGGCATTTATGGAGCTTGTTCTACAAGCGTATTAGGTCTTATTATTGCTTCTAATATGTTAGATGCTAATCAAGTTAAAAGTTGTATAACGAGTACATCATCACATAATAATGCTGCCGAAAAACAATTTAGATATCCTGTTGAATATGGTGGACCTAAACCTAAAACAACCACATTTACCTCAACTGGGGCAGCCAGTGCATACTTGAGCAATTCTAAATGTGGTATCAAAGTAGAAAGTGCTACTTTAGGTACAGTTTTAGATAGTGGAATAAAAGATGCTTATCACATGGGAGCAGTTATGGCTAAAGCTGCTGCTAAATGCTTATATGATCACTTAAAAGATACAAAGCGAGAGGTTGGTTATTATGATTTGATTTTAACTGGTGATTTAGGTGTTTATGGAAAAGAAATATTAAAAGAATATTTAAAAATTGAATATAATATAGTTTTACAGAATTACGAAGATACTGGTGTTATGTTATATGATCGAGAAAAACAATCGGTTTATGCTGGCGCTTCTGGACCAGCTTGTGCACCTTTAGTAACATACAGTTATATATTTGACAAAATGTATAAAAAGGAATTGAAAAGAGTTTTATTAATTGCAACTGGAGCTTTGATGTCTACTGTGATGGTTAATGAAAAAACGACAATTCCAGCTGTTGCTCATGCTGTAAGTTTGGAGGTGGCTGAATGACTTATTTAAATGCTTTTATTTTTTCTGGTATTATATGTGTTATAGGTCAAATTATATTAGACAACACTAAATTAACTCCAGGACATATAACAACGATTTTTGTAGTAGTAGGTTCTTTTTTAGATATATTTAATATCTATGATAAATTGATTTTATGGGCTTCCGGAGGAGCATTGGTACCTATTACTAGTTTTGGCCATTTATTAATCCATGGAGCAATGCATACAGCAAATGATATGGGAATAATGGGTCTTATGACTGGAATGTTTGATTTGACAGCGTCCGGTATAACTTCGGCAATTGTATTTTCATTTATTTTTGCATTAATATTTAACCCAAAAGATTAGTATAAATATATTGTCGAACAAAAAATTTAATAAATTTACTAATAACTATTGAAATATTTTAAAAAATATAGTAAAATGGAACTACATTCTTGGAGTAGTACTCAAGAGGCTGAAGAGGCGTCCCTGCTAAGGATGTAGGTCGGGTAACCGGCGCGGAGGTTCAAATCCTCTCTACTCCGCCATTAGTAAATTACCGTTGATATTCAACGGTTTTTATTTTGCTTGGTCTTGTTTTTCTTCTTAAGACATTGTTTTTTAGAATAATCAAATTATTTATGGTTATAATAATAATGTAATAAAAATTTTAATAAGTTAGCACTTTACTATTGACATTGCTAATAAAAAGTGATAGAATATAAAATGTAAGGAATGATAAAGCCTTACAGGTATTGAGTTGTATATTAAATTGTGCGACTATTAAACACATAAGGAAAGGAAGTCGATTTGTATGATGATGATACCTAGAAGAAAAGATTTTGATATATTAGAGGATATTTTTAAAGACCCAATCTTTAATGTTGATGAAAGTAAGATTATGAAAACTGATATTAAAGAACATGAAAATAATTATTCTATTGTTGTAGATTTGCCAGGATATAACAAAGAAGATATTAAAGTTTCTGTTGAAGATGGTTATTTAACTATTCATGCAACAATGAATTCTGAAAACGAAGAAAAAGAAAAAGGAAAATTTGTCAGAAGAGAAAGATATTTTGGCGAATGTTCAAGAAGTTTTTATGTAGGTGACGATATTACTACTGAAGACATTAAAGCAAGTTATAAAAATGGTTCTTTAAAATTAGAAGTTCCTAAAAAAGAAGTAAGAAAAGAAATCCCTGAAAAAACTTATGTAGAAATTGAGGATTAATATAAAACACCAGTTCATTAATGAATTGGTGTTTTTTTTGAAATAAAAAAACCGAGAAATAAGAACTCGGTTATTTGTAAGATGGTGCCTAAGGCCGGACTTGAACCGGCACGGAATTTGACTTCCGCAGGATTTTAAGTCCTGTGCGTCTACCAATTTCGCCACTCAGGCATGTAATAGTTTGACTAACAAACTAATAACATTTTATACTAAATATTTAGTTATGTCAATACTATTTTTTAAAAAAATACTATTTTTTAGATAATAAATAAAATGGTCGGAAAAACAGGATTTGAACCTGCAACCTCTTGGTCCCGAACCAAGTGCTCTACCAAGTTGAGCTATTTCCCGAAAATGATTTTATTATGTTCTTGTTAATAATCTAAATTTGGTGTTCACGGCAGGACTTGAACCTGCGTTCTTTTCCTTCGGAGGGAAACGCTTTATCCATCTAAGCTACGCGAACATAATTAAATTATACACCAATAATTGTTAAAGTTCTATTAAATTGTTAATTATTTATTTAAAAAGCATATAATAATGTGGATTGAGTATTGATTTTATAAATATATTTAAATAAAAAAAATTTTTGTAAAAAATGGTTGACAATTCATTTAATTATATGATACAATTAATTCGTTCATTGAAAAGACATGGAGGAATACCCAAGTTGGTTGAAGGGACTGGTCTTGAAAACCAGCAGGTCGTGAGAGCGGCGCTAGGGTTCGAATCCCTATTCCTCCGCCATTTTGAAGTTGTATATCGCGGAGTAGAGCAGCTTGGTAGCTCGTCGGGCTCATAACCCGAAGGTCGTTGGTTCAAATCCATCCTCCGCAACCAAATGGTTCCGTAGTGTAGCGGTTATCACGTCTGCCTGTCACGCAGAAGATCGCGAGTTCGATTCTCGTCGGAACCGCCATTTTTTATGGCTTCATAGCTCAGTCGGTAGAGCAAAGGACTGAAAATCCTTGTGTCGGTGGTTCGATTCCACCTGAAGCCACCATAATATATTATAGGTCTTAGAGGATGCACCCGTAGATCAATTGGATAGATCGTTTGACTACGGATCAAAAGGCTAGGGGTTCAAATCCTCTCGGGTGCGCCATGATATCGGGAAATGGCTCAACTTGGTAGAGCACTTGGTTTGGGACCAAGGGGTTGCAGGTTCAAATCCTGTTTTCCCGACCATTTATTTTGTTAATTAAAGAATATATATTGACTTTATTAATTATATATGATACTCTTTATAAAGACCACATGGGGGATTGGCTCAGTTGGCTAGAGCATCTGCCTTGCACGCAGAGGGTCAACGGTTCGAATCCGTTATCCTCCACCAATTTGATTATTTAACTCAAACTATTATGTTTGAGTTTTATTATACTAAAAATTGTGATAAAATAATAAATGAATGTAGATACTAAAAAAATATAAAAGACAGTTTATAAAAAGAGAGGTGAAGTCGAGTTCTGTCACTCGATGAAATATGGAAAAAATTATATTAGTTGATGGAAATAATTTATTGTTCAGAAGTTATTACGCCACTGCTTATAATGGAAATTTAATGAAAAATAGTAAAGGATTTCCTACTAATGCTTTATATGGCTTTATAAATATGATGAATAAAATAATAGAAGAAGAGAAACCAGCATACATTATGGTAGCTTTTGATAAAGGAAAAACATTTAGACATGATAAATATGATTTTTATAAACAAGGAAGAATTGAAACTCCTAATGAATTAAAACAACAATTTCCTGTTGCTAAAGATATACTTACAAAAATGGGAATAAAATATTATGAAATTGATAATTATGAGGCAGATGATATTATTGGAACATTTGCTAAATTTTGTGATTCTAATTTAAAATTTACAGGAACAATTATTAGTAGTGATAAAGATTTATTGCAACTTATATCACATGATGTTGATATTAAATTATTGAAACAAAAAGATTACATAAGATATAATGAAGATACATTTAAAGAAGATTATGGAATTGAACCAATCAATATAATCGATTTAAAAGCACTGATGGGGGATAGTAGTGATAATATACCAGGTGTAAAAGGAATTGGCGAAAAAACAGCTTTAAAATTATTACAACAATACAAGACATTAGATGGAATTTATGAAAATATTGATAATATATCAGGTAAAACAAGAGAAAAATTAGAAAACGATAAGGAAATGGCATACATAAGTTACGATATTGCAACAATTGAAAAAAATGTTCCACTTGATTTTGATATTGAAGATACACTTTATAAAGGTCCAACCGAAGGGTTAACAACTTTATATGAAGAACTTGAATTTTATTCGTTACTAAAAAAACAAGAAAAACATAATACGCAATCTAAAAAAATAGATGTAAAAATAGTTAGCACCCTAGAGGAATTGGAAAGTAGTATAGATTTAAAACAAGAATACAGTATTTATTTAGAAATTGATAATCCAAATTATCATATAGCTTCACCTCTAGGACTTGCAGTTTATAATAAAAATACTAGTATTTTTATTCCAGAAAATCATATAAATATTTTAAAAAATAGTAATCTACTTGAAAAATTAAATAAATTTACATATGATATAAAAAAAACTTATGTGAGTTTAAAAAAATTAAATATAGATTCTTCCGATTTTACATTTGATACTATGTTAGCAGCAAGTATGCTTGAATTAAATGTAAAAGATGACATTGCCTATCTTGCTAATACATACGAATTAGATATTCCATTTTATGAAACTTACTATGGAAAAGATAACAAAAAAATAGAACATTCTATTGAACAATTAGCTGATATTTGTATTAGAAAAGCAAAATTTATATATGATACAAAAGAAGAATACTTAAATAAAATTCATGAAGAAGGAATGGATGAATTATATAAAACAATCGAATTACCACTCGCTAAAGTATTAGGAAAAATGGAATTAAACGGTGTTTATGTGGATAAAAACATTTTAAATGAAATGGGAGAAGAAATAAAAATAAAAATTGATTTAGTAAGTAGAGATATATATAATTTAGCAGGAGAAGAATTTAATATATCCTCACCAAATCAATTAGGAAGAATACTTTTTGAAAAATTACAACTACCTCATGGAAAAAAAGGAAGAAATGGTTACTCTACAGCGGCTGATGTATTATCAAAATTAAGAGGAACAAATCCGATTGTTGAATTAATAATAGAATATAGAATGCTTACTAAGCTTTATAGTACATATGTTGAAGGGTTAAACAATTATATACATGAAGATGGTAAAATTCATACAATATATACTCAAACATTAACAAGAACAGGAAGATTATCTAGTATTGAACCTAATCTTCAAAATATTCCGATGCGATATGAATACGGAAGATTGATAAGAAAAGCTTTTATTCCAAGTCCTAATTCGATTATATTAAGTTCTGATTATTCACAAATAGAACTTAGAATACTTGCTCATATTGCTGATGTTTCAGAACTAAAAAAAGCATTTAATAATGATTTAGATATACATACTAAAACTGCTAGTGATATATTTAAAGTTGAACAAGAAAATGTAACTAAACAGATGAGAAGAGTCGCTAAAGCAGTTAATTTTGGAATAATATATGGAATAAGTAGTTTTGGATTAGCAGAAAACTTAAATATAACAAGAAAAGAAGCAAAAAGTTTTATCGATAATTATTTAAAAACATATCCAGGAGTAAAAGATTATATGGAAAAAACGATTAGAAAAGCTTATAATGATGGTTATGTAAAAACACTATTTAATCGAAAAAGAACAATTGATGAACTTAAAAATTCTAATTATATGATTAGAAATAGTGGTGAGAGAATGGCTCTAAACACACCAATTCAAGGAACTAGTGCGGATATAATAAAAAAAGCAATGGTAGAAATAGACAAGGCTTTTGAAAAAAATAATATAAAATCAAAAATGATATTACAAGTTCATGATGAATTAGTTTTTGATGTTTTAGAAGATGAAATCAATTTGGTTAAAGAAATTGTAAAAAACATTATGGAAAATGTATGCAAATTAAAAGTTCCCCTAAAAGTAGACATAGAAATAGGAACAAATTGGTACCAAGCAAAATAATATAATTAGTAGGTGATAAAATGAGTGCTGTAACAAAAACAATGGTTGTTAGTATGATTGTTAATGTATTTTTATCTTTAATAAAAATCATAAGTGGAATACTAGGAAGTTGTAATTCTTTAATAGCAGATGGAATTCATTCTATAAGCGATTTATCAACAGACATTATTGCTATAATAGGAAACAAATTATCACTAAAACCAGCTGACAATAAGCATCCATATGGGCATGGTAAAATCGAATATTTAACAAGTCTTATTATTTCTATAGTTATTTTATTTTTAGGTTTTTCTATTATTTATAACACAATTAATAGACAAACTGTAATTCCTAAAGTGTGGGTATTAATTGTATCTTTTATAACAATAATATCTAAATATTTTTTATCTTCGTTTATAATAAAGCAAGGAAAAAGAATTAATAGTACTATTTTGATTGCTTCAGGTTATGAAAGCAGAAGTGATGCTGTAGGGTCAATAGGCGTTTTCTTATCCGTAATAGTCATGCATCTATCTAGTTATATAAACATATTTAAATACGCAGATAAAGTAGCAACAATAATAATAGCAATTTTGATTATAAAAACAGGCTTTAATATACTAAAAGAAAATATTGGATTATTGCTAGGTGAACAATTAATAGATGAAGATTATCTACAAAAAATCAAAAATATTATTTATGAAGAAGAAGATTTAAAAATCAAAAATATTCATATTTTAAGAAATGGCCCATATAACCATTTAGTCGCAACTATAACAATGAATAATTTTATGTCACTAGAAGAGGCCCATGATAAAATTGATTTAATCGAATTAAAAGTAAAAGAGTATGATGAAAAAATAAAATATGTAACTATTCATGTAGAACCAACAATTGACAAATAACTATGATAAATGTTATTATTTAAGTTAAGAAGGAAAGTGAAATAATGATTGATATTAAATTAATACGAGAAAATAAAGAATTAGTAAAAGAAAACATTAGAAAAAAATTTCAAGATTCTAAATTGCCACTAGTTGATGAAATTGAAGCATTAGATATCGAATTTAGAAATTCAAAATTAAAAGGAGATCAATTAAGAGCTAATAAAAATAAAATCAGCAGTCAAATAGGTCAACTTATGAAAGAAAAAAAGTTTACTGAAGCTGAAGAAATAAAAAAACAAGTAAAAGAAAATAACGAAAAAATTGAAGAATTGACAAGATTAGAATTAGAGTTAGAACAAAAAATAAAAGAAAAAATGTTATTAATTCCTAACATAATTGATTCTAGTGTTCCAATTGGTAAAGATGATAGTTTCAATGTTGAAAACGAAAGATTTGGAGAACCTTTTATTCCTGATTTTGAAATCCCATACCACGCTGATATATGCGAAAAATTAAATGGATTAGACAAAGAATCCGCTGGAAGAACAAGTGGGAATGGTTTTTACTATTTAATGGGTGATATTGCAAGACTTCATGAAGCAACGATTGCTTATGCAAGAGATTTTATGATTAATAAAGGTTTTACTTATTGTATTCCTCCTTTTATGATTAGAAGTAGTGTGGTTAATGGTGTTATGTCATTTGCAGAAATGGATGATATGATGTATAAAATTGAAGGGGAAGATTTATATTTAATAGGAACAAGTGAACATTCGATGATTGGTAAATTTAAAAATCAAATAATTGAAGAAGAAAAACTGCCTATAACTTTAACGTCTTATTCTCCGTGCTTTAGAAAAGAAGTTGGAGCTCATGGTATAGAAGAAAGAGGTCTTTATAGAGTTCATCAATTTGAAAAAGAAGAAATGATTGTTATTTGTAAAAGTGAAGAATCACTTGATTGGTATAATAAAATGTGGAAATATACAGTTGATTTTTTTAGAAGTTTAAATGTTCCTGTCAGAACCTTGGAGTGTTGTTCTGGCGATTTAGCAGATTTAAAAGTTAAATCATGTGATATTGAAGCTTGGAGTCCAAGACAACAAAAATACTATGAAGTTGGCTCTTGTTCAACTTTAGGAGAAGCCCAATCAAGAAGATTAGGAATAAGAATTAAAACCGCTAACGGTACAGCTTATCCAACAACACTTAATAATACAGTAATAGCCTCACCACGTTCTTTAATTGCCATTTTAGAATGTAATTATCAAAGCGATGGTAGTGTGCTTATTCCAGAAGTTTTAATTCCTTATATGGGCGGAATTAGTGTTATAAAACCTAAATAATTTATTATTTTATATAATATAACAATTCTATAGTTCTACCTTTCGTTTTGATTAGATTTTCTTCTTTTAAATTTTTAATTTCACGATACATAGAAGATCTATCAACAGCAAGGTAATCAGCTAAAATAGTATAAGAGAAAGGCAAATTAAATATATTGCTTTTCTTTTTTTTTGATAATATATTAAAATAAGTCAATAGTTTATTTCTAATCGTTTTATTTGTTAATATTTCTATTCTTTCGTTTGATTTGGCTATTTTTTCCTCCATAATTAAAACGAGATTTTTTAAAAATTGATTATAAACACTTAAACTAGTAATATCATAATTATAAATACTATTTAAATCGATTATAGTTATTATTGTATTAGATTTAGCTATTATTTCATATTCGTCTTTTTGGTTATAAACCATAGTTGAACCAAAGATGCTTCCTTCATTTAATTCTTCTATAACACTTAAATTACCATTGTAATCAAGTTTAATAATAGTTAGTATCCCTTTTTCAACTAATCCTATTATATTATCTTGTTTAATACTAGAACGTATTTTTTCGCCCTTTTTTAAATATAAATTACTAGCTTCTAATGTTCCTAATAGTTTTTCTTTACTTTTAGGCGATATGTTAAAAAATAAATCTCTCATAATTTACACTCCTTTATATAATTTTAACAAATTTTTAAATTTGTTGCAATTGCAACAAAGTATTTTAAAAAAATATTATATAATGTTTTTAACGTAGGAGGTATTTATGAAAGTAATTAAAAGAGATGGACATATGGTAGATTGGTGTCCAGATAAAATTGAACAAGCTATTATGAAAGCTAATAATGAGGTCGATGAAGAATTACAAGCCTCACCAACTCAAATCAAAAATATAATAAAATATATTGAAAAACTAGGGAAAAAAAGAATTTTAGTTGAAGATATTCAAGATATAATTGAAATGAAATTGATGGCGATTGGTAAGTATGAACTAGCTAAAAAATATATAACATATCGCTACACAAGAGAGTTAGTAAGAAGAAGTAATACAACAGATAGAGCGATTAAAGAATTAATAGATGGTGAGAGTGAGTACTGGAACACTGAAAACTCTAATAAAAATGCTAAAGTAGTAACAACTCAAAGAGATTATTTAGCAGGTATTACAAGTACTGATATAACAAGAAGATTTTTACTTCCAGAAGATATTGTACAAGCTCATGATGATGGTATAATTCACTTTCACGATGCGGATTATTTTGCTCAAAACGCACTACACAATTGTGACTTAGTTAACTTAGAGGATATGTTACAAAATGGAACTAGTATTAATGGTGTTTTAATTGAAAAACCACATAGATTTTTAACAGCCGTTACTATTGCAACACAAATAATAACAGCAGTATCATCTAGTCAATATGGTGGTGTTACAATAACATTAACTCATTTAGCTCCATTTGTAAGAGATTCATATAATAGGTATATTAAAAAATATCAAGAAAGAAAATTGAATAAAGAACAATGTGAAAAATTTGCTAAAGAAGATTTGAAAAAGGAAATAGTTGATGGAGTTCAAACATTTCAGTATCAAGTTAACTCTATGACAACAACTAATGGACAAGCCCCATTTTTAAGTGTTTGTATGTATTTAGGTGAAACTACTGAATACAAAGAGGAATTAGCAATGATTATTGAAGAATTCTTAAATCAAAGAATTGAAGGTATGAAAAATGAAAAAGGTGTTTATGTAACTCCAGCATTTCCAAAACTTTTATATATTTTAGAGGAAGATAATATTCATAAAGATAGTAAATATTATTATTTAACAGAATTAGCAGCTAAATGTACAGCTAAAAGAATGGTACCGGATTATATATCGGAGAAAAAAATGTTAGAATTTAAAATAGATGCTAACGGAAATGGTAATTGTTATCCTTGTATGGGATGTAGAAGTTTTTTAACTCCTTATGTAGATAAAGAGGGAAAACCAAAATATTATGGTAGATTCAATCAAGGTGTTGTAACAATTAATTTAGTTGATGTTGCTTTATCTTCAGATAAAGACATGGATGAATTTTGGAAGATATTTGAAGATAGATTAGAGTTATGTCATAGAGCCTTACAAATAAGACACAAAAGATTAAGTAAAGCTACAAGTGATGTCGCACCAATATTGTGGCAACACGGTGCTTTAGCAAGACTTAAAAAAGGAGAGTCAATTCATGATCTACTACACGATGGTTATTCTACTATCTCACTAGGTTATGCAGGACTTTATGAATGCGTTAAATACATGACAGGAAATAGTCACACTGATAATGGCATTGGAAAAGAATTTGCGTTAGAAGTAATGCAAAAAATGAACGATAAATGTAAGGAATGGAAATCACTAGAAAAGATAGATTATAGTGTTTATGGTACTCCAATCGAATCAACCACTTATAAATTTGCAAAATGTTTAAAAGAAAGATTTGGAGTAGTTAAAGGAATAACTGATAGAAACTATATAACTAATTCTTATCATGTTCCTGTATTTGAAGAAATTGATGCTTTTACTAAATTAAAATTAGAAAGTGAATTTCAAAGATTAAGTCCAGGTGGCGCTATATCATATGTTGAAACACCAAATCTAACTAATAATTTAGAAGCAGTTTTAGAAATAATTAAATTTATTTATGACAATATTATGTATGCTGAATTAAATACAAAATCAGACTATTGTCAAGAATGTGGATATGACGGTGAAATTTTAATTAATGATGATTTAGAATGGTATTGTCCAAATTGTGGTAACAAAAACCAAGATACTTTAAACGTAGCTCGTCGTACTTGTGGTTATATAGGAACTAAATTTTGGAACAAAGGAAGAACACAAGAAATTAAAGAACGTGTAATGCATATTGATAACAAGGATTTATAATTATGAACTATAATAAAATTCGTAAAATGGATATTTCAAACGGACCAGGCATTAGAGTGTCAATATTTATGCAAGGATGTACATTTAATTGTAAAAATTGTTTTAATAAGGATACTCATGACTTTAACTTAGGCTATGAATTTAATGATGATGTAATTGAAAAAATCCTTAATCTATGTACATTAGAACACATTGAAGGATTGTCTATATTAGGAGGAGAACCACTTCACCCTAAAAATATATTAGGAACAACAAAATTGTGTAAGAAATTTAAGGAAAAATTTCCAAATAAAAGTATATGGATTTGGTCAGGATTTTTATTTGATGAATTAAAAGATAAAGAAGTATTTAATTATGTTGATGTTTTAGTTGATGGAAGATTTAAAGATGAATTAAAAAATATAAAACTAAAATATTGTGGCTCTTCTAATCAACGAGTAATTGATATTAAAAAATCAAAAAAAGAAAATAGGTGTATATTATGGCAAGAGGATTTGAAATAGTAAATGATTATAAAGATAAAAATATAAATCTACCAATAAGAAAAACAAAATATTCAGCAGGATACGATATAGAAGCAGCCGAAGATATTATTATCCCACCTTTTAAAAAAGGTATTAAACCGACACTAATTCCAACCGGATTAAAAGCATATTTTGAAAATGATGAATTTTTGATGCTTGTAAATCGTAGTTCAGGACCTAAAAAAGGATTAATTTTACCTAATAGTATAGGAATTATAGATAGTGATTATTATAACAATGAAACTAATGAAGGACACTTTTACTTTCAATTTTATAACGTTACTGATAAAGAACTAATAATTAAAAAAGGTGATGTTATAGGTCAAGCAATATTTCAAAAATTTTTGTTGACTGATAATGATTATTCAGATGGGATAAGAACTTCAGGATTTGGTTCAACTGATAAAAATAGTTGAAAAGTATAAAAATATGTGATATATTTATAATAGCCATGAAAGATTGGTAATTGATTTGTACATTTTAATTTGCAAATCAACAGAAAATAAGGAGATTGAGAATATGGTTATGTTAAATAATGTATA
>OGNF01000810.1_pt1 | contig 32142 bp, 32 predicted proteins | sample 1573321 | NCBI WGS metagenome assembly OGNF01 (sample SAMEA2581911, study PRJEB24529) | metagenome | biome: Human gut stool | place: China | collected 2011 | reverse complement strand
CTACAAAGGTACGAAAATTTATTGATAAAAGCAAATTTTTTATGTTAAAAATCAACCTTTAAAGACGCTGTAACATATTGATATATAGCTATTTATGAGGTTTAACGCTTTGCGGCAAAGTATTAATACATTACATTTTACTTCTGTATATGTAACTATATAAACGCCAAATGTTAATATTTTAACATTTAACCAGTACGTTATTATGTAATATTTTTTCGGTCAAGCACTTTGTAATAAGTTTTTGTGTTTCACGAACTAGCAATAATGCATAATTATACAAGGAAATGAATATAAACAAAGTTATAATGTGCTGGTTATTAAGTGGTTACATAAATTGTTTATAAATATAAACCGACAATTTGAAATAATTACAAAAATAATGTTTCACGATGGTTTACACTATATAAACCGACACAAAATGTAATAATTTCAGAAGAAACACCCCATACCCCTATATAGCTATAAATCAGCGCGGTAGTCACCTCATCTAAAAATTTTTTCTTCCGATTTTTCCAGCCTTTTTGTAAAGTTTAATTACTTCTGCTATCAAAAGTACATTTATGCATATTCATTCATCCGTTATTTATTAATATTTGATAGCACAAACTCTTACTTTGCAGACCAAACCATAAATGTATACCTATCCTTCATTTAATGTATACCTTAAATGTATATTTATACCCTTTATTTACTAGGGTTTTACCGGATATTCAAGATATTATCCGTATCTTTGTATTGTCGATATTTTATAGACGACATGTTGTAAGGACGACCTGACACGTGTTATCCTTCAGAAAGCCCCTGTTTATCGGGGGTAATCCTACACAATAACGGAAAATTAATATTATTATTGTACATAAATGGAAAATGGTATTGCTATAGACACATTGCACGCTCAGCTGCTTGACCTTTCGAGGCATGACGAGTACGGCTTCGAAGAACTCCGTTGCCAGGACTGGGGCAAGGCGAACTCTGAGAAGTACAACAAGCTGAAGTCCAATTTCATCAGGTCAATGAGACGTCTGGCGAAGAAGGCTCCGGTGAAGTACTACAATGGTGCTTACTACATGTTCAACGGCAAGATATACGAAGCTGTTCCGAAGATAGTCCTTGAGCAGGCTTACCAGCTGTTGCTCCTCGACCTGGCCATGGCTCCGATGCTCGGCATTAGCACGGTGATGAACAAGTCGTTCATGGAGGTGATAGAGTGCTACAACATACTGAGACCTACCTTCGACATCGTTGCATTCGCCAACGGAGTTGTTGACTTCGGCAGCGGTCTGAAGTATCCGAACGTGATGCCGTTCTCTCCCGAGTACCATGTCACATACTACCACCCATACGACTACAATCCGAAGGCGAAGTGTGACAGATGGATGAACTTCATCAAGGAGGTCCTTCCAGACAGGACATCGAGGATGATCCTCCAGATGTTCCTCGGTCTCGGTCTCATACAGAGAGGTACTGCATACAATCCGTACGAGGGGAAGGAGTCATCGAAGATTGAACTCTGTCTTCTCCTTATAGGTACTGGAGCCAACGGAAAGAGCGTCATCTTCGACGTTGCCTGCAACATATTCGGCAAGGATAGGATAAGCAAGATGGACTACGCTGACCTCACTGCCGACGGTGACGAGGGAATGAGGGGAAGGTATCCCATCAGGAACGCCATCTTCAACTGGTCTTCCGATTCCGACCCGAAGAAGTTCGGAAGGAAGAACACTGGTATGTTCAAGAGGCTCGTGAGCGGTGAGCCCGTCCCGATGAGAAAGCTCGGCAGGGATATTCTGGAGGGGAACTCAATCCCCTACCTCATCTTCAACCTCAATGAGCTTCCGTTCCCAGACGATGCTTCGCTCGGATTCATCAGGCGCTTGCAGTACGTGAGCTTCGATGTGACCATCCCAAAGGAGAGGCAGGACCCGGAGCTGGCTAGCAAGATCATCCGTGAAGAGCTGAGCGGAGTGTTCAACTGGATATTCCGCGGCGCGATGGAGCTGAGGAGCAGGAAGTACAGGTTCCCGGCAGCTGAGGGCAGCAGGAGACAGTTGCTCATCTCCCTTCTAGGAAGCAATCCTATCTATGCCTGGATAAGGGCGTATGATATGAGATGCAGCCCAGAGGCGAGGGGCGAGATTTCGGAGTGCATGCTTGCCAAGGAGATGTATGAGAGGTTCGTCGAGTTCTGCAAGGCCAACGATGTTGAGGAGAAGGATATCCCTACGATTCAGAAGTTCGGGCGTGATATGAGCGACAAGTACGGCTTCTTCAAGAAGAGGTCACAGGGCGGAATGACGTATCAGGTGTACGGCGCGCAGATGATTGACCTTAAGCAGGAGCTTCTCATCAATGACGTGAAGAATAAATTGCGTGGTGAGGAGGACATCAAGCAGCCTGAGAGCTTCATTCAGCCTGATGATTAACGGTTATAAAACAGATTTCTATGATAGACAAGGAATATATCAAGGAGATTATCTCCTGTATCACGAAGAAGAAGGCTGACGGGAATATTGTTCCGGCCACCGCTTCGATGCAGGAGATTATGATTGCTGTCCTCGATGATGCCCTGGAGTGCATGAGGACCATGTGTAACGAGAGGGAGATTGCGGTGAACAGAACGTTGAACAGCGTTTCATTTAAATGTTTGTAGCTTATGGGAGAAGAACTTATGTTTTGTATATCCGATGCCTTTATAGATGGCGACAGAATACGCGGATCTATTCATAATGTTGTGGACAAAGCTTTCGAGTCCGGTATCAAGATGTCGTCTTGCCGATACAAGAATCACAGCATCACGCTTGACGCGAGCTTTGAGCCGGAAGGTGGTTTTGACAAGCTGCTGCTCGAAATCCTCTACGGCGACAGAATCAGGAAAACCACAGAGCGCCTCGATAACGAATGGCTGGAGAAGATGTGGAAGGTTTCCGATGACGATATTAGAACGTTTCGGAGTATTCAAGTGTGTGATTTTCTAAATGAGAGATGGTCATGAAAAGACATCACAATCCGAACAAGGTTCCGCCGTTCAAGCCAGACCCTGAGCATTGGACCAGGAAGGTTCATTCATGGAAGGCAAAGGTTGCTTATGAGACAGAGGATGATGCTTGGGAGTTTCTGAATCAGATTCCGAAGTTAAAGGCACTTGGTTGGCATCCTTACTTGTGCAAGGTTTGCTCAAAGTGGCATATTGGTAGGTTACATAATTAATGATTATGAAAAAAGAAGATAGACTTAAAATATATCACAAATACGATGGGCATTGTGCTTATTGCGTCACGAGCATAGATTATAAGGATATGCAGGTTGACCATTTTGTTCCGAAGAATCGAGGTTGTTACTCTCGGTGGAGCGACAAGGAGGGAAAGTTTGTCGTATCCCATGGCGATGATTGCATGGAGAACTATATGCCATCTTGCAGGTCTTGCAATCTTCGTAAGCGTGATATAAGTTTGGAACAATTTCGCTCAGAGATTACAAGACAAGCGAAAGGTCTGCTTAATGGCAAAGCTTCTTTTCAGGTAAAGATGTCTCTAGCTTATGGTTTAATTGAAGAGCACTTTGATAGACCTATTGAGTTCTATTTCGAGAAATTTAAATAGTTGAGAATATGGAAATTAGAGTTAACGTTTTAGGAAAGGTCGCATATATACAAGGAGAAAGTAGGGATAATAAGGCGAAAGCCGAACTATACCCATCAGGAGAGGGTGTGTATGCTGTAATGGATGGAGACGATTTCGTGTGTCTAAGAGTTGTGTCTTCCAAGATTCATGATGATACAAAAGGCGATTATTATGCATGTGTAGAAGAAAACTGGACGCATGCAAGAATCGCAAACTCTATAAACGTTATAGAGTACGAAGAAAGGTTGAAGGATTATATAGACAAGCGTTTCGATGAGCTACAATCAGCTATCGAAAATACAATGAGTAGTGCAGATAGCATAAATGATGCAGCATGCTCTATAAAGAGTTCTATTGAGAAGATAGAGAAAGATGGTGTTGGTAGTGGAAAAGGTATCAGCGAAAAGACATTATTGTCTGCTATCGAGATTGTGTCAAAACAAAAATAGTTGAGAATATGAAGAAGAAAGGATATTACGAATACGGAAACGAAATCTACCCTTTGAAACTTTGGGTACACATCGGTAAAGACTTGAAAGAGCTGATAGATTCCAGTTTTGACGGGTGCAATGCTCCCGATAGAGATTACGGCGGCGTTACGTATTCAGATGCTGTCAGAAAGAGCGACAACAGACGTGGTGTTCTAGTCTCGTTTCAATGCTCGAAGGATATGTCGATGGATTATTGCTGCCACGAGGCTTCTCACGCCTGCGATGCCATCGAGGATGCTATTGGTATGGAGCACGGAGACGAGCCTTCTGCTTACTTGATAGGTTGGATTGCGTCTTGCATCAACAAGGCTCGTTTGGGTATTGGAGATTTCGTTGAAATTAAAGATAAGGAGAAATAGCTTATGATTAAGAAAGAAGATGTTAAGACAGGATTAGAGTTTGTTCTTCCATTCAGAGTGAGAGAATACGAAGAAGAGGTGGAAAGATTTCGTCATCATCAAATAATGGGCGAAGACTGCCATGTATTACCAAGGTACAAAACAGATTTAGAGATTCATGGTGGATTTAAAATCATTACAACCCCATGCCGTCCTATTTTTAAGGTTATAGATAGTCCGATTGGGTGTTTTATTCCTTCCATTGACAATTCTTGTTGTTTATTTGTAAAAGTAACTTGTGACGAGATTAAAAACGAGGTCTTCATGCTTTCAGTTAAAGATGTTATGAGGCGTGGCGAAATTTTGAATAAAGAAAATCTTGAACCAAAGATACACGAGTGTTCATCTGCTGAAGATGCTAAAACATTCAAGTCTATCACCGACAAGATGAGTGATACCTATAAGCGCAAAAATCATGATTATGGGAATGCTTTTTCCGAAATGTATGATGAGCTTGGTATCAACTACGGCTACGGAAAGATACGAGAGAAAGTGAATCGCATCAAGACATTGAAGGACAATAAGGCGCAAGTTGCTAATGAGCCATTGGAAGATGCTCTTCTTGACTGCGCTAACTATTGTATTTTGACATTGATGGAATATCAAAAACGTAAAGAGCATGGAACAGACTAATTACACTTGCAAGGATTGTTTCTTCTTTAAGGATGGAGTTTGTCATCACCCTACCGTGAATATGTTCACTTCGGAAGAAGATCCTTCTTGTGAGCATTTCGAGTATAAGGAAATAAAAGTTGAACTTTAAAATATTGTTATCATGGCATTACCATTTGGAAAGACTATCAAGACAAGACACTTCACCGTGTTGAAGTTCAGTAAGAGCTTGTCTAAGAAAGAGGTTGCTTCACTCAGAGAGGATATCCCTGCTGAGATCAAGAAGCATTTACAGAGAGGCTCGCTGCCTTTTATCAAGATTGCGAACATTGCCGGCACATGGGGAATCGAGTACTCTATCGGTACATCAATGTACGCTGCACTCGATGAATGTGTTCCTGTGGCCGTAGGAGACCATTATGAGTTCTCCAAGGATGATGGAAACATCATCGAGGCATTTGCCCAGCTTATGTATGCGGATACATCGTTGCCTGGCGATGCAGAATACACGGCAGGTAAGTTGAAACTCCGTGACGAATACATTGTTCGTGAGGCTGCAAGAAGAAACGCTGCTGTCGACGAGGGTAAGACTGAAGAGCAGCTTCGCAAAGAAAGCGATGAGGCAGTTCAGGAGGTCATCGACCGAGACAAGCACGCCGAGACTATTCTTGAGATGGCAGAACAGATTAAGAAGGAAGGAGGCAAGGATGAGCGATAAATTGCTTGAGGTCGTTCAAGACCATACTTCCCTAGTACAGGCGCTCCAGTTTATTTTGGAGGCCGCAGAGACGAAGAAACTGCCATCATACGGCGTTCTTCCTACATTTAATGACGATATGCTTGAAGATCGGATCAGAAAGACTCTTGAGCTCATCACTGGAGAGAAGTATCCTGATTGAATTTATATTTTTCTTCTACTTTATATATATAAAAGTTGAGGGGCAGCATCTGTGAAGACGCTGCCCCTCTTTGTTAACCAATTTTAGAATTATGCTCAGCAGAAAGAACCTGTGAACATTAATCTGTTTGCAAAGGTACTTGGTTTTGCAGAAATTCTAGTAAAACAAAATTACTTTAACACGAATTTAACTATTTTCCACCCTTACAGAGTCCATTTTTGAACAACAAGCAGTCATTCTTGCCGGTTGGATAATTTATTGGGAGGTAAAAATGGCAAGTCGTATCTTCCGTCTGAAGCTCATCCTGCTTAATTTTGGCAAAGTCTCCAATCATCTTTGTGTAGTCAGCCCATTCTTTGGAAGATGTATTCTTAATTTTTGAGCGGGCGATAACGAGGTCTTTGAGAATCTGTTCCTTTGATGTAGCCTTTGCGAGCTGTTCCGGGGTTAAATCTTCGCTATGCTCGTTTTCAATCTTCTTGCCATGTACCTCTGCGATTCTCTTCTGGACAGACTCTTGGGCTTCGAGCAAGTTCATCTCGTTTTCGAGGAAGGATTTCTCCCAGTTGAGTCCTTCTCCCTGAAAGGCGATGGCCCAACTGTCACGGATAGGCATTCCTGAGCCACGGAGACTGGCGTAGATGTAATAGCGAGGGTCTTTCATCTTGAGAGCCTTCGCCTTCTTGTACGTATCGACGGATAACGTGTATCCTTTTGTTTCTTCAATCATAATCTTGATATTTAAAAGTTCAACATTTGCTGCCTGCGGTGTTCTCTCCATACATTGATAGACTTGCCGTATATCCAATAGTCGAACACCTCTTCCGGCGACAATCCTTCGTCTATCATCCTTCCGCTAGCCTGGATATCCTTGATGGCCTTAATCCAACTATTATAGATATGAGGATAGCTTTTGCAGTCGGCGAGTTTCTGCTTATAGTTGTGCATAGGGCAGCACAGGCAGCCAATCCTATAGTAGCCCTCGTCGTACAGCTTACAATGCTTGATGCCGAGTGTATTCAAGAATAGCCATACCTCATCATCGGTCCACTCTATGATTGGAGAGATGAGGAGCGATTCGTAGCCTCGGATACAGCCTATGGTACGCTCGTCACTCGCGTTGGTGATATTTATCTCGTGGATGCCACCCTTGGTTGGGCGACCACGCTTCTGACTGTTCCTCTTATCACGGAACTCGTCAAGACCTTCAAGATAGCCGCTGTACTTATGGTTGGTAATCTCAACCTCACTCCTACCCGAACGCTGCCTGCTTTCTGCGTGACGGATTCCGATGAGAACAACGTTGCCTGCACCGATGCCCTCTTTATAGACTCGGCAGCACCATCGTATCAGTCTTGTCGGGAGCATACCTTCCTTTCGAGCCTGATTGTAGATGCTGATTTTTGGCTTTATCATATCTATGTCCGGATAGTGCTTGCGGCAGAACTTGATTACTTCTGGTGGATCGACGGACGTAAGCCCCATGTGAGCCTTGAACTTCACACCTGCAATCTTGGCAATGTGATAAAGACACTGACTATCCTTGCCTGAACTGAACGATAGATAGAAGCCTTCGTTAGGCGAGTATGCCAGTGCAAGCTTCTCTGCCTTTCTCAGCAGCTCTACAGAGTGCTTTATCTTCTCCTGGAATTCTTTAGGGAACTTCGGGAGAATTTCTTCTAAAGTAAAATTTAATTCAGAATTTATCATACTACTTATTTTTTATAAACAAACTCGGCACGGCAAACACAGTTTGGATGTGCGGGGATAACCATCGTGTTAAGCGGATGTACATATCCACATAAATCATCACAAACGGGACAAGGATACGATGAGCCTCTGTGGACTAAGTACCCGACAGCTCCATTCTCCAGTCCATACTCCTGTTCTGCCTGTCCCCACGCTAAAGCAATCACCTGAGAAGCGTTTCTTACGATGTTCTGATAGGCGTTCTTGTAGTAGCCTTTTCCGTAAGAAGGAACATCGATGTTAATGTCCTTTCTCTTCGCCTTGGTAATGACTGATGTGTGATATGGGTTCTTGTAGCCGGTTCGGATGGAAGATAGTAGCTGCTGGTCTGAATATCCCATAAGAGTACCGGCCTTGATCATCCTTACAATATCTTCAGCAAAGTTTCCGAGATAGACGGCGTTTCTTTCAGATGTCGTCTTTCCGTAGATGTCGCTGACGAGAAACGATTCTATATTCTCGCTGTCAATCCATAGAATCTTGCACGAAGCCTTTGAGTAGGCAGAGATGTAGCTATTGATACTCTCCTCTGCCTCAGCAGTAACATTCTTGGCGTAAGAGAGCAGGGCTGACTCGTTTGTGAGCCTGCCCGCACCTCTATATCGCTTGCTTGCGGTAACTATCTTCTGCGTTGATTTCCATAGGATATCTGATATGTGACTCTCACAGTTTCGGATTGCCTGCAAGCGCTTCCTGCTGTAATCGACAGAACGTTTTAACTCATCCATAGGCTATTAATTCTTCTTGTTGAATTCGTCCCAATGTGACTCCCCTAACCTGTTTCCGTTTGAATCAGTGTTAAATTTATTGGGGCGCCCACGCTTCCTTCCGTTACCGGTATTGACTGAGGCCGAGTATCCGTTAATCTGAGCTGTAGCTTTTTCCTGCTCGATGGCGTTCTCTGTTTCGTTGTCCGCACGCTGAATATCCATGAGGAGGTCCTGCTGGTCCTCTTCCTTCTTCTCGCGCATAATGCGGTCGTATTCATCGTTAACTGGGAAGTCTGGGCAACGCTCAGATGCAGTCTGCTTTGAGAGGAAGTTGTTTTGAACAGCTGTCGCCAAGTTTGTTATTATTTCAGATTTATTCTGATGCACATAGATTTCCACCCAAGCGTGAATAGGAAGACCGGTCATAGTGGCCATGCAGTTTTCTTCAACTCCGATACCATACTTTGAGATACGAACAAGTTGATCCAGGAACGGATGCATCTTCTTAGCATCGTTCTCAGCAACCTCGATAGCAGGAGAATAGAGCAGCTTGATGGCAACGCCCGGAAGGTCACCTGACTTCAGCTCCGGTGGCTTTACTGTGAACGAAAGCTCATAGATGAGGTCATACGACTTGTTGAGCTGTGTCGCAAATGCATCGGAAGCGTCCGTTCCGTTAATGAAGTCAGCATCACCATTCGTATCGGTAATCTGAATCATCTTAGCAGATCCGTCTGTATCTCCAACAACGGTAATGTCGTCACCATCGCCCTTCAACTTCATTATAGGGAAGGCGTAAGCCTTGTTGTTCTCGCAGAGATAAGAGAAAGCTTCCTCGTAGTCCTCGATGTTCTTCTGTACAACAGACCAGCATGGGCCGTCATCGTTTCTTACGTATGCAACAGGGATAAATGGGAAGCCGTGAGCTTTCTCTTCAACGCAAGTGTAGTCGTCGATTCCGAATATCTTGGCAATTCTCTTGATAGTCTCCTTGACCTTGCCTTCGTTAACTTGCTTCTTGAAGCGGTAGAATGTCTTGTCATCCCACACCTCTACCCATTCAATCTTTTCATTACCTTCCTCGTCGAAGTCGTAATACTTGCGAGCAAACACAACGAGTTCACCAGTAAGAGGGTCGAACTGAGGATACAATGTGTCTCCTCTATCGAAAGCCAATGTGCGAGTACCGAATTTCTTGTTTTTGTCGAAGAATCCGACTACAGCAGCCTCAGCAACCTTCATGTACGAACTTACAGCCTCATAGTGACGAATCTCCATATCGTGCATATACCATCCCTTCTTGAACTTGGCAAGAAGATTGATGTACTCTTCCTGTTTCTTCATCTCTGGATCACCAGCAAGCTCAAACTGAATATCGTTACCTGTCATGTGGAGAACGTGCTTCGTATGAATAACCTGCTGGAAAGCAAATGCCGTTCTTTGAATCTCCTGGACATACCATTTCCCGTCTTCCGGATTCTTTCTCCAGATATCAGGGTAGAGATCCTTGTCGAAGATTTTGTGGGACGTAGGATAGAACTCACGAAGGAAGTCCTTCTGAGTCTTAATCACTCTGTACAATGTATCTTGCGGCATCTGAGGGTCTTCATTATCGGACACCTCGTTCCTGCAATAGCCATCGTGGGTCATGTACCCCTTTGGCGTGAGTTCAAAGAAAGGCTTCTTTACCAGAATCTTTCTGAAATTTGTTACCTTGATAGCATCCATAATCCTTTTACCTTTTTATTTTTCTTTTTTGTTAAACTGAATATCATTACATAAAACCAAGATTCAAAGAAGTCAGGCGAGTGCCCGACATATTTCTTGGCAATCTTCTTAGGTAACAGCTTGAATCCCCTATCATCGCTATTCTCGTCACGTCTGAGCATCTTACGCTCCTTCTGAAGAATCTGTCTGAGAGGAACCTTGTCGAATCCGTTTCCGGAATACTTTCTTTCAAGCAGGGCTGAGTCGATGGAAATCTGCTTCTCCTTTATCATCTTATAGAATAACCATGCACACTGAGACTTCAAATCCTTATAGAGGTATTTGATTCCTTCTTCTTCCTGATGATTCCTAGCGATAGGTGCTGCCTGGTTGTTGAATGGGACGGCATCCTTGAAGAATCCCTTGAAATACTGACCGATACCCTGCATATCGTAAGTGAAGTTGCATTCCTCAACGCCCCACTCTCTCAGCTTAGCCTCAACTACCGAAACAAGTGTCTTAGGGTCCAGCCTCAATACAACCAAGTCTTTACAATGCCATCCTTCCCAAAGCCACATCACGAAGTTATCGCCTCCGGTGAATGCGATATCGGCAGAAGCTCTGCGCTTTCCATCTCCTATCTGTTCTGCATTGTCGTAGATTTCATCAAGGTCTTCCATCTTGATCATGTCATCTCCGGCAGCTTTCCAGTTCCAGTTAGCTTCCAGGTCTCGCATACGCTGCTCTTCGTCCTGTTGGGCAAGGTTGGCGAGATATGAGGCATCGGTAGAGATAAGCTTAATGTTCTCTGATACGTCTGCGCGAACAAATGTTGCCGACTTGATGAACATTTCGAGCTTTGTATAACCAAGTTCCTCATAGCTATCCTTCCAAAGGCTATCGATAATGCCCTTGCACTGCTCGTACACCTCTTCTCTCGTGTTGCCCCAGTAGATTGAGTCAGGCGTATCGCCATCCATGAAACAGTATCGTATAACTCCGTCCCGTTCCGGTATAATATAGCCGTTCTCGTCAACCCACCAGTCAATGAACTTTCTCACCCAAGATTCCGGGTCCGGGTTACAGGTAATCCAGAAGCGGTTTCGGATATGCGCTGCATTTCGGTTATTGGTCAAGAGGTACTTGAACTTCTTGTATGGACACTGAGTACCCTCATCGATGCAGACGTAGGCATACTGGCGACCCTGGAATCGTGTCTTGAAGTCCTGATAGGCTCCAGCATAGTACGAGAATTTGAGCCATCCTCCGTTATCGAAGTTCCAGGTCATGTCATTTTGTGACTTATTGTAAGTTCCAAATTGGGAGAACAATTTATAAGAGTCTGTCACTAAGGACTGTAAGTCGTCTTTTTCGTTACGAAGAATTGTTGCATGAAAATCTGGATTTTTAATATCCTTCAGAACTTCCATTAGGGACGAGAACGATTTTGAGCCGCCTCGCGAGCCGCCAACTATCTTAATATCAGCGTCTATAGACAGCATGCGTTCCTGACCGCCACGCTGAGCTATAATCTTCAGCTTGTCGGGATGCTTCTTGTCGGCGTCTCTTAATGATTGGATATACTCTTGAGTGTAAATAGGCTCTCCGTTATCCAATTTTAATCCTGAAAATACATCTTTCTGCATAAATATACATTTAATACTGCAAAAATATACAATTTTTCTTTGATAATTGTATATTTATTCATATATTTGCAAAATAAAAGGTATATTTATACGTTTTCGAGGTGGAGGGACCACTTTCTGGATAACATTTTTAATTAAAAAACAACATGACAAGAGAGGAACTCTTAGCATTAGTGAACAAGGAGGTTGATACCACCAAGTTCAAAGAACTTAGCCAAAAGACCATCGATGAGGAACTTGATGATGTTTTGGAAGATTTCGGTGATGACGAGGAAGCGAATTCCAAGTTGGTTACCAAGTTAGCAAACCGTCTGAAGCGTATCAACGGCAACTTGCACAAGAATATCTCTGACGAGGTAAAGAAGAGCAAGGAGGAAGCTGAACGCAAGAAGAAGGAGGAGGAAGAGGAGCGTAAGCGCAAGGAGGCTAAAAAGGATGACGATCCTGACGACAAATACTCCAAGCTGCTTGAGAAACTCGAAGCTCTCGAAAAGGCTAACGCAGAAAGAGACAAGAAGGCTGCAAGGAAGGCAACCATCGAGTCTGTAAAGGCAGGTTTGAAGGATAAGTTCGACAAGGCAAACCTTGAAATGAAGAACTACTTCCTCAATGCTGCAATCGCAAAGCTGGAGATTCCGGACGAAGATGTCGACATCGACGACCTGGTTTCTAAGGCTGAGAAAATCTACACCGCAGAGTACAAGGAGGCTACCGGTGAAAACGGTATTCCTGCAAAAGGCAGTCGCACGTCTAGCGGAGGCACGTCCACAGATGATGACAAGTTTATGGAAGAAGTGGCCGAGCGTCGAAAGAAGAGATTCGGCGGTGGAGACAAGAAGTAATTTCAGGATAACAATTTTAAAAAGGTAAAAAGATTATGGACAACACTTCTATTTCCAACATGGAACAGATGGGTACTCGTGGCATGCTGAACCACGGTGCGACCATCATTCAGACAGAAGGTAAGGTCGGCGGAACCCGATATGTGTTTGCCGGTCTTGAGGCGCTCATTAAGAATGCCTTCGTTCACCCACCTATTGGTGGTAAGCTCGTCAATCCGTTCAAGGGTCAGGCTAAGATTTATGCCGGTGACTTGATTGAGCACGACCTTGGTTTTACAGCTGGCAACGAGGGTCCTGGTGCAACATTCAAGATTCTGAAGGCTTACGGTGTAGCAAAGGCTACAACCGCTGAGACCGATACAGAAATCTACATCGTTCGCAACGGATTCGTTCACATTCCATTCCCAGGCGACAACATCATGATCGGCCAGAAGGACTTCAAGACTAAGGCAAAGGGTGTGACTGTTTCTGCTGTTGAGGCGACAACCGATGACACAGCAGGTGATGTTTGGAAACTTACACTATCTGCTGCTCTCGGCGCATTGAAGGTCGGTGACGTACTGGTTGAGGCTGCTGGCGCAGGTGCTTCGGTATTGCCGATGGTGACTAACCCTAACTGCTTCGCTCCGAGCGACAACGATTTTCCTTATTTCAATGCCGGCGGAGACAAGTATCATCAGCCTCGCAACAACAACAACTTCTGTATGTTGAATCCAGACTGCGTTATGTGGCTTGACCGCATGGGTCCTGTTCCTCCTGCCGTTAAGGCGATGAACAAGTCACTCTACCCAGAGTTCTGGCACATTTAACCTATTGTCTAACGTAAAAAGATTGATTCAGGATTATGGCAAAAATTGATATTGGTGTCGAGCAGCTTGCGAAGTTCTTCACTGGTAAGGGTAACAACACTTACCTTCAGAAGTTCGTCAATCGTGACGGCGTATTGCGCTGTAACAACGGCTGGTATCTGACACAGGGTGACATTGATCCAAACCTCACCCCTACATCTAATAATGGCGACGCAACCTTCAAGGTTCGTCTTCGCACTTTGAACCCTGCAACCTTGATGAACCTCCGTGCTCCTCTCGGCGAGGGCTATCAGAACGACCACGAGGGTATTGAGTGGTATACCGCTTCAATCCCAGACTTCGCTGCTGACGGCTTCCGTGAGACTGCGACAGAGCGTTATCACAAGATGAAGCTTCTCCAGGATGAGTTCGGCAACGATGCAGACCTGGTTGATGCTTATCTCGACAAGGTTCAGGTATTGTATGACTCTCTTGACATGACCATGACCTACATGTCAGCACAGTTGAGTTCTAAGGGTGTTATCGACTACGACAAGATCGGTCGCGGTATCCAGGAGCCTCTGTATGACGCAAAGGTTCCAGTTGAGAACTTCAAGAATGCAGGTAAGCTTGCTTGGAACGACGCGAACTGCGACTTGCTCGAACAGATGCGTAAGTTTGAGGAGGATTGGCGCAACAGTCATATTGAGTACCGCAGTGTACCTCTCGTATGGCAGATGACCAAGAACGACTACAACAACGTATTCTTGAAGAACAAGCAGATTGCCGAGCTGTACAATAGCTGGGCGAACGCTAACTTTGTGGCAGTATTGCAGAACTACGGTCCGAACAACGCAATGTTCCTGAAGTCTGTTGCTGACCTCAATGGCCTTTCTCCTATCGAGATTGTCGATGAGGTTGAGCACAACAAGCGCTTCGACGGAACTGTTACCGAGATTCGTGGTTGGGCAGACGGAACAGTCGTTCTTCGCCCTGCTGGTAAGCCATTGCGTTTCATGCGCAAGGAGATTCTCGACAAGCGAATCTTCGATACTCTCGGCAATAAGCTCGTGGATGTAGCTTGGGCACAGACAAACAACGGTCTCGGTCTTCTCCGTAACATGGTTACCGCTAACGGTATGTTCCAGGAGTTCAAGACAGACTTGTTCCTCGCTTCTGTTCCTGCTATGCTCGATGCTCCTTACCGTTGGATTATCGACATTACCCAGAAGGATTAATCCTTTAACGTAACTAGATTGTATGACTATGGATTCGGAGATGAACATTTACACTGTGAACGACTACCTTATTAATAAGGTGAAGTTCGAGATGCCGATGAAGGCTCTGTTGGGCATCATGCACGACAGGGAGCTTGAAAATGGCATCGACCTCGAAGCCTGCGACAAGGATAAGGTGAGACTTGCCTATGCCGACATGCTGAAATGGTTTGTTCTTGGTCCGAGCAAGGTGAACAACACCTCCGATTCCGATAACGGATGGACTCATTCGGGAGGTGGCTATGATATGTCGGACAACGACAGGAGCGAGATGAAGGCAGAGGCTAACGCTATCTATGCAGAGCTGGAGCCTGAATCGATGCTCAAGAAGAAGTCCACCTTCCGGGTGACCTCCCACGGAGTAAAGAGGGCGAATTATTCTCCTTGGGGAGAACCTCTCCCTCACATCATCAAATAAGGCGTATGGAAAAGGAAAACATCAGAAACCCAAGATATCCTCACATCATCAAGATCGTGAGGAAGGTCGTCGGAAAAGCCGACCCTGATGACCCGTTTGCCGATGATGATGCTCCAGTTGGTGAGGACAAGGAAATCATTCTCTACTATGGCGAAGGTCGCAGTTACACAGATACCACTACAGAGGGAGACAAGAACGTCGACCAGAACAAGAGGAAGGCATCGATTCCGGTCAGATATGACGAATGGGATGCTGGTAAATGTCCTCTTGACGGCGACACCATCTACTCCACTGTCGGTAACAATACCGAGGTAGGTATGGTAAAGGACTGCGAGCCGGATAATAACAGAACCGTCGTGTATTGGAACTTAACAAGGGTTTAGATTATGGCAAGTTTATCAGGTCAGTTTTTACAGGTAGAGAAGAAAATCCGTCAGATGGCTGTAGCAAAGATGCAGCAGAAGATGGAACATGCGGCTGAAATGACAATGAAGGCTGCTGACAAGTCTCGAAACTATGATGACGTAACCGGTAACTTATACAAGTCAACAGCCATCGGTGCATATTACAACGGCTCATTGCAGTCGATTCATTATGCTCCTGGCCCAGAGCCAACCCGAGTAACCCTTGCTGCTGGAGAGAGATACAACCTCGATAAGTATTATCGCAGTTCGTTCTCCTTCAAAGACAGCGGAAGGAGACCTTACAAGGGTGAATACGGAGAAGGTGGCGAATATGGTCCAAACGCGGCGTGGGATGAACTTGTTTCAAGGGAGCACAACAAAGGAAAGTACGATGCTACATGGCAGATGCTCCTTGTTGCCGGTGTGGATTACGCTAAGTTTGTCGAGGTGAAGAGAGGTCACGACGTGATTACCTCTCTTAGAGAATATTTGGTTAGATACTTTAGAACGATGTAAGATATGGTTAGTATTAAGACTCTATATTTCGATGTCGGTAATGCAATGAAGGGAATTTGCGACAAGCTCTACTCCCGGAGCCGACCAAAGGCAGTTGATACGAAAATCAACAGCTATATCGTGGTATACTTCCCATCTAGTATCTATAACAATGAGATGAACTCAAGTGGAGTTTACAACGATTTCACCACTACAGCTCAAATCGAATTGTATGTGCGCGATAAAGCTTCAGCAAGCAATCCAAATACATTCGATGTATCTAGCGTTGACGAGAAAGTCCAGGAGATTATGGACAGATTTCCAATCTCTACAAAAAATCTCATTGTTTCAAATCCTCGTATAACACTACAGACAGACGACGGCGCAAGTTTTTCCGTGACGATCATACAAGGAAGGTTACGTACGAAATAAGTATTCAGGAATTCAGGTATAACAATTTAAAATATTTTAGATTATGGCTATGACAACTATTGACAAGATGAAGGACATTTTCAATGGTCCTAAAACTCTGCTCTACTCAAAGGCTATTACCGATTTGAGCAAGGCTACAGTTGACATCACCCCAGAGGTTGAGCTTCCTGTTACCGTTGACTCGCTGAAGGCGACTATGGATGATCCAACCATCAACCACTACAAGGTTATCGGTCTGGCTGGTGACTGGGCAACTACAGCAGAGCTCGGCGACTTCAACGTAGAGTTCGTTGTTCCTTCTAAGGCAAAGGACTTGCTGACAATTATGTTCGGCGAGGATGCTATCACCGAGCTGACCAAGGTTACTCTGAATGGTACAGGTGACGCTACTCTCGACGCTACTACCGGCTTTACAGGTATCGCTGTTGAGCCTAAGAAGTTCAAGATCAAGGGTACTATCGTTATTGTTGACGACGAGAAGGAGAACCTCATGGTTATTACCAACATCGCTCTCTACGCTACCTTGCAGTGGGATAACTCTGGTACTGAGCCAGTTGCATTCAAGTTCTCAGGTTCTATTGAGGGTGCAGGTAAGCGTAGCATCGCTTGGCTTACTAAGGCTCCAGCTGCTGGTGAACCAGGCATTGGCGGTTAATCAAGTAAAGGCTTCTTTAGGTAATTAGATTCAGGATAACAAACCGTTGGGCGGCAGGCTAATCAACAGCCGTGCCGCCCTTCTTCATTTAATAGCATACAATCATGGCAGAAGAAAAGAAAATAGAGCAGCCTTCAGTGGACTTGCAGGAGTTGCTTGACAGCGTGCTGCACGACGAGCCTACCGAGTTCGTGTTCCGTGGAAAGAAGCACAAGCTCGGCTGGCTTCGCAAGGGAACCATGAGCAGGTGTTCCCATATCAGGGCAAAGGAGAAGAACGAATGGAAGCGCAACGTCAAGATTTGTGTCTGCATTCTCCTCAACAACATCTGGAAGATTCGATTCCTGTATTGGATCTACTGGCGCTGGCTCTACTACATAAAGGATGTGGATGTGGCCGAGGTTCTGAGAGTCCTCGATGTTTCTAAAAAAAAAATTCCATCGAACGCATTCTCACTGGCTACCATATTAGCGACCGGGATGACGGACGTGATGATGACGATGACGAGGAGCGAAGCAAAAGCTATCCAAGCAGAACAAGCTGGGGAGCAGCCTTCTCACTAGCGGAGAAGTTCGGCTTCCTCTTTCAGCGCAAGTACTTCATTGCAGCCTACGACTACTGGTGGGGCTATTCATCGGCACAGATTGACCTCATGGTTGCAGACCAGCCTCTTGTCGTCTATCCAAAGACCAAGAAGGAAGGTGGTCCGAAGAAGCATACCAAGAAGGAGATGGATGCCCTCTATGACAGGTGGATGGAGAAAAAGAAGAATGAGGGAAGCCTCATCGGCAAGAAGATAAGTCTTGCTGATTACTTAAACAATAAACTCTAATTTTAAAATATTCAGGATATGGCAGGTGGAAATATGGGAGACCTCAGTTTCTCGCTCACTCTAAAATCGAGAATTGAAGAGGAAACCAAAAAGATTACCAAAGAATTAAACAAGATTGATGCTACTGGTAAGCAGGCACAGAATGCTTTGGAAGCAATATCCGAAGCAACAAAAGGTATTGGAGATAAGGGAGGTCGTAGTTTTGAAAAGCTAAACAACTTCGTTAAAGAATTACGTCGTAACATTGGCGTATTTTCAAGCGAAGATTTCTTCAGTTCGAAAAAACTCCAGCAGTTGGAGTCTGTCCAGGACGGGTTGTACAGAATAGGCCGCATACTCGGAGATGTGTCTAAGGAAGGTGCTGGATTCAACATATTCCCTAACAGTGTTTCCACTGAGGCAAACAAGGCAGAGAGAGAACTTTATAAGTTATCTTCTATTATTGACGAAATCAACAAACGCCATGGTGAAGGAATACAGATGTTTGGCGTCGATTCAACGAACAACATACGTCAGTCGTTGTCAGAACTGTCTAAATACAGAACTGAGTTAGAACAGATCAAGAATAACAGAGGTATTCATCCTATCACAGGACTCACAGCAACTGATGTCGTAAAGAGTTCCGGGTATCTTAATGCTATAGATAAAGCAAATACTTATGCAAAGGTTATAAAGGACGCAGCACGCGAGGCAAAAGAGGCAGAGAGACAACGCCAGAATGATTTGAAGAACACGGAGCGTCGGTATGATTCTCTCGGCAATAAGGTTCGCCAGCTTCGCTCTGAATACAGCAGAGGAATTACCATCGGAGCAGATGTAAGTAAGGCAGAAGCAGAGATTAATAGGCTCATTTCCATAATGAGAGGTCTCAGAACTATCAAGGATAGGCTTAATTCTGAAAACTGGAAGGATAGCCTCGGTTTGCTTGGCAATATTGGTAGTGGCCACGATACCACATTGGCTTCGAGAGTCCTTCAAGATCAGAAAGCAGTAAACCGAGAGGTTCAAAGAGGCATTGAACTGGAGCAGAAGCGTCAGCAGGAGATTGCTCAGACGGCTGCAAAGGTTCAGTCTGATTTGGTCCGCGGCTTCGAGAGAGCCAACAGTCATGCAGGAAAGCTGAATTCAACCGTACAGGATTTGAAATCACTTTTCTTGCAGGGAGGTCTTGTGTTCGGCGCACAGCAGTTCGCTATGAGCATCATCACTACTGGTGGTGAGATGGAGAAGCAGCATATCGCTCTCCAGTCTATCCTTGGTGATATGCAGAATGCGAACACCATGTTTAACCAGATTAAGGAGTTGGCTCTTAATTCGCCGTTCACATTCTCTGAGTTGAACAGAGACGTTAAGCAGCTGGCAGCGTATGGCGTAGAATACGACCAACTTTACGATACTACCAAAAGACTTGCCGATATGTCTTCTGGTCTTGGTGTTAGCTTTGACCGTATCGCATTGGCGTTTGGTCAGGTTCAGGCTCGTGGCTGGCTCGATGGTAAGGAACTCCGCCAGATTGCTTATGCAGGTATTCCTCTGCTCGATAAGTTATCAAAGTTCTACTCTAAGCAGGAGGGTCGAAATGTCTCAACATCAGAGATTAAAACCCGAATTTCAAACCGAGAGGTTAGCTTTGATGACGTAAAGTCTATCTTCTGGCAGATGACTGATGCAGGTGGTCAGTTCTACAACATGCAGCAAACATTGAGTGAAACTCTGCTTGGTCGCTACAATAAATTGAAGGATGCCTGGGAAATCATGCTCGCCGACTTTGCTGATGGAAAAAGCGTTATTGGTGGAACATTCAAGTTCATTTTGGACCAGGTAACGAACCTCGTGCAGCTTATGCATACATTAAGCCCGGTTGTCATAGGAGCTATGTCCGGCTTTGCTATGAAGAGGGTTGGAACATTGCTCGCTGGCAGTGCGGCTTCAAACTTCCTTACCAACAAGGAGAAGATTGCGCAGGATATAAAGGCTAGAGCTTTGAGCGGTCAGCAGCTTTCAGTTGTCGAGCAAAGAATCCTTGCCACAAAAAAGCAGATAACAAAAGAGGATTTGCAGACACTCATCACAGCGAAGGCCATAACAAAGACAGAGCTACAAAGGTTGTATCTGTCTGGGAAAATTAGCAAAGAGATGTATAAGCAGGCTATGGCGCAGGCTGGAATGAATACGTTCTGGACCAACTTTGCTAATAGAGGTGGTGTTGCAATATCTCTTCTCGGTAAGAGCCTTGGTTCAATGGTGTCTTCGTTGTGGGCAATGATTGGCGGTCTTCCGGGCTTGATTCTTACAGCGGTGACAATGGGTATCGGTTATGCAGTAAGCAAATACCAGGAATTGAGTCGTGCTATCGAGCAGTCTCAGAGTGAGCTTGATGACAGGTTGAAGCAAATCCGTGATTTCAGAATGGATAATTCGAACGGAATGGCGAAAGCTCTTGCTGATGGGGATACAAAGGAGATAGATAATCTCATAGAGTCTTACAAGGAAAAGCTGAAAGAACTTGCTCCATACAATTTCAATAACCTCGTGATGAAGGCTGACGAGAAAAAGAGTCACGAGGAGAGGCTGAAATACCTTGACCTGGAATTGCAAAAATTGCAGGAGGCAGAGAAACTTGCAAAATCAAAGCTGAATGTAAGGAGTAATTATGGAGATTTGAAAGACGCTATCGACTATGCCAATATATTCTACGATGACAAGGATAAGCTTACTTATAAGTATATATCCGATGGTATTGACAAGAATATTGCCAGGCAGAAAGCGTTCTCCGTTGATAAATATGCAGAGTTCAATGCAAATCGCATAAAAGACCGGATACAAGAGATTTTTGGCGACATCAGTAAGGATGATACTCTGAGACTTGCCGCAGAACAGGCAATGAGTAGTGTATTTTCTACACTTGGCATACAAGAGGATAGGGCTAACGAAATTCGCGCCTCTGTATTGCAGGCATTCGGTATTGGCAATAAGGATAGCTGGCTACAGGGTGAAGTTCGTACAAAGATGCAGGCTCTCATTGATGAGACTTTCCCTGAGATTGGCGCAAAGATTAGAGCTAGCATACCTCTAACTCAGGCTGAACAGGATAAAGTTAAGGAGTTGATGAATGATGCCAAGCAGGGACTCGTTCGTCAATATCCGGAACTGGAAAAAACGTTGCAGGGAATGCTCGCCAACTCTAACTTCCAGGCGGTAATCAAGCTGGTGTTCGCTACAGATGATAAGTTCAACAACATGACTAGCGAGCTTATCGGAAGAATCCCTGATAATCTCAACGGACTTGCAACACAGGATATTGCTGCAAAATACAGGAGCTTTGCTAAAAAATGGGGAAAGGACGATAGTTGGTATGGTGGTAGGAACGCTGCGAAATCGGACATAGATGCTGCATATAACGAGTATCAAAGTGCTGTCAAATCTAAGTCGAAAGATGCCAACAGTAAGCGTGATGCATGGATTTTAGTGAGAGATGCTGCGAAGGCTCTCTTGTACTACGATTATACAGGTGAAGGCAAGAAGTCGAACAAGCCTGGCAAGAAGAATAAGGGCGGCCATCAGGAGGACGAGCAGCTTAAGCGTTTACAGGAACGACTCAGCAGTCTTAAGTCTGCAAGGCAGATGTATCAGAAGTATAAGAGTATCATGCCTGATGAAGAGGCAAAGAAGAAGACTTACAATCTCTTCCCTGAGGTAACCGGTCTTGAACTTGACGATTATCAGAAGGCTGTTCATTCTCTCCTTGAAGGATTCAGCATAAATACCACAGAGAGAAAGAAGTTCCAGACATCCATCTATCGCGAGGTCGCAGAGTGGCTCTTCGATGAGAAGGACAAGAAGGAATACGAGAAGAAGGCTGCGGATTTCAGTGAATCAATGAACAAGCTGTCCGAGCGTTGGGATTTATACAAGAGCCTTCTTGAAAAGACGGGAAGCAAGTTCTTTGCTGAATCTGCATGGGTTGATGCTTTCCAGATGGACGAGAAGGTTCAGTCTCTTATGGACGAGTATTACGCTCACTACCATGAGATATTCAATCTTCAGGATTCTCTCAGCATGACTGACGGAGAAGCTAAGGAAAAGCTTAAGCTACCAAATCAGTACGAAGAGTGGAAAAAGATTACAGAACTCCTCCGTGGTAATTATGTTAAGTCTTTGCAAGATGCCGCCGATATCATCGAGAAGACAGAAGATTACGAGGACAAGATTCTTAAGATTCGACAGGATTACGATAAACTTATCAAGAAGACGAATGATCCTGGTATCAAGGCGAGATATGAGATTCAGAGAGACAAGGAGATTGGCCAGATTAAACTGGATAAGTTCAAGAACTCTTCCGATTACCTCAACTTCTACGGAGCCATCGTCTCTCTCGGCATGGATAAGGCTCAGGCAATCGGGGCTAGAATCAGGCAGAATATCAACGAGGCTCTGCAAAACGGAGCTATCGATGCGAGAGAGTACGCCAAGGAAATCAAGCAGCTTGATGAGCAGTTATCGAAGCTGACGAGTCCAAAGAAGACTTTCCTCAATGGAGGTCTAAAGGGAATGGCTGAGCAGAATATTTCTGATGCCAGCGAGCAGATGACCATCGCAGCAAGTAAAATTGCTGAAGGCAAGAAGGTTCGCGAACTTGGTCTCAAAATGGGAGACGAAAACTTCATCAAGCGTGGTGACAGCATGATTGCCAGTGGAAAGGCTATGATGAAGGCTGCTGAGATTCTGTTTAAGGATGGAACAAAGGCGAAAGAATCTCTTGATAAGTTTGCTAACGTAGTAAGCATTATCGACCAGAATGTGCAGGGAATGAGTGAAGCATTCAATGACATCAAAGAGACTGCTTCCCTTCTCGGAGCTGACACTGAGTCTGATGGATGGCAGGACGCTTCTGCGTTCTTCGAGACATTCTCTGGCATGTCAAGTTCACTGTCAAAGGTGGTAACAAGCGCGGAGTCCGGCAACGTTGGTGGAATCCTTGCCGGTGTAACTGGTATATTTACCTCACCTATAAAGGCGTTTGCAAAGGCTCATGATGCCAAGCTCGACCGACAGATAAAGCTTGCAGAGAGACAGCTGAATGAGTTAAAGAACTTATCTAGTAATATTAGTTCTGTCATCGAGAAGACTCTTGGAGGAATCTATTCTTACGAAAGGTCTTCTGATACAACTAAAAAGCTCAACGATGTAAAGAATGACTACAAGGCTTGGGAGGCTTTTTCTAAGACTGATACAGGTAAGGGATTCTTCGGCGGCAAGAACTTGAGCCACTACAGAAAGGAGACATACGATACTGTGATGAAGACAGAATCGAATCCTTCCGCATACGCAGATCAGCTCGCCCTACTCCACGCTCAGGAAGACGAATTGAGGAAGCAGAGGCAAGCCGAGGATGATAAGAAAAAGACGGATAAGGATAAACTCGCTGACTACGACCAGCAAATCAAGGAGATGCAGTTGCAGATTAAGACGTTCGCACAGGACTTTCTGAAAGACGTTTACTCCATCGATATGAAGAGCTGGGCAAGTACTCTTACAGATACTATCGTAAGCGCATGGGCTAAAGGCGAGGATGCGGTTGATGCCTACAGGGAGAAGGTGAAGGACATGGTTCGAGACGTTACGAAGAACATCGTATCTCAGAAAATCATGGAGAAGGCACTTGAAAAACCTCTCGAATGGCTTACAGGTATCCTTGATGAAAAGGGTAAACTTGATGAGACCGACATGGACGATTTTGCAGACAAGCTCTACGAAGTTGGCAAAAATGTAGTTCCTCAGTTAACCGGTATCTTCGATGCTCTAAAGGAAAAGGGACTTGATTTGAGAGAAAACGGAAGTTCCTCTACGACCAACTCGATAAAAGGCATTACCGAGGAGACAGCTGATCTCCTAGCCAGTTATGTAAACAGCATACGTCTTGATTTGTCTGTTGTTCGTGAGATGCAAGGGAAATTCTTACCTGAGATGAGTGAGATTGCAAAGTCTCAGTTGACTCAGCTTAACCTGATTGCTCAAAACACCTTGCGCAATGCAGATGCAGCAGAGAGAATCGACAAGACTGTATCAGAGTTGAACGATAACTTCAACAGAGTTATCAATGGTACGAAATCTTTAAAAATGAAATAATTATGTTTGAAAAAAGAAATTTATCAGACAGAATGAAGAACGAGGCGGTTTCACTGGGTCTTTGCGCTCAGTGGACCGCCGAGTGGCACGACAACTCATCCAAGCATGAGATGGTCGAGAAGTTTGTTAAGGGTATTGACTTCTGTATCGGAAAGAACTGGCCTTCAAACAAGGATATGAAGAAGTACTTTGGTGATGTCATTCATGATCATGGTGTGTATGTTGACGAGAACGTTGACCTGCAAAACCCAAAGATTGTCATCCTCAATGGAGAGTGTGTAGCAAACATCAACTATGACTGGATGGACAGTGGAGAGATATACGTAAGGCACAATTCTTCACTTTACATGAAGGTTAAGGGATTCTCCAGGGTGTTTATCAATCTGTTAGATGGTGCAGAGCTTCATGTTGAATGCGAAGATACCGCAAAGTGCTTCGTCTACCAATACGGAGGAACAGTCGTGAAAGCGACCGGACCAGTCAATATCAGGGATAGACACGACTTTAAGTTCAATTAACGCATATTTATACGTATATTTCTTGCATATTTATTCTATTTTTCGTATATTTGCAATTATAAAAAGTTGAATTAAGGTATGAAAGATTATTTCAGGATTTACATGCAGAAGGAAGGCGATGGGAACGAGGTGAAGGACTCCATCGCCGACTTCGGTATGTATGTTAGCGAGAGTCCGTTCAAGCCTTGCGATTCAGTCAAGGAACCTGTGAAAAGGGAATGGCACGACGAGCATGGTGACGACGAGTATATTGGCAAGGATGGTCTCTATATGGCGGCATACGAGAACAAGGTCAAGTTTCTGTTCAAGGGTAATGCCTTCGGCGCAAACGAGAAGTGTAAGGCTTTCATCGACTATCTCCGCAAGTCTGGCATGATGAAGATGTACTGCGACTTCAACAAGATAGGAAGGCAGCATGTGAGACTGAAGAGCATTGATCCGGACCTGTACAGATACCCGGGCAACGAGGACTTGCTAGTCCTCTCTATTACTTTCAAAATTAACGACCCTGTTACTGACATCAAGCCAATTATGGATGCGCAGGGCAGGATTTCAAATTTAGGATAACACAGACACATGAGTACTTGGAATATTTATCATAAGGATGGCTCGAAGCTGACAGACGTTAACGGAGAGCAGATAACCGTTCATGGATTGGAATACTCCGATTCTTGGATGGGTGAGTGCTTCGTGACTATCAATTTCAAGCATGAAGTGCCTATCAACTTTCAGATAGGCGACTATATCATCTATCGTAACGAGCGGTTCGAACTCAACTACGAGCCGGGCAAGGACAAGCAGGCCAGACCCGACACATACGGAGAGGGCTTCGTATATGACAGCGTGAAGTTCAACGCATTGCAGGATGAGCTTGCTAGAGCTGAATTCCTCGATGTGGTATTGAACGACAACGAACTCCACTACACTTCCCTACCGAAATTCCCATTCTTCGTACAGACTTTGGACGATTTGCTCGACAGGATCCAGGCGAACCTCGATGAGCAGATTGGTGCAGGTCTTTGGAAGATTTACTCCCGAAACAAGGACCGTTCCGTTCAGCGTGGATGTCTCGTTAGCGACTGGCAGTCAATGTATGGCGAAGGGACAAATGATAACGTCATTGAATCAATGTCTATCACAGTGGATTCACAGACCTGTTGGCAGGCCCTTGCGCTTGTGAACGAGAAGTGGGACATAAACTTCATCGTCAGAGGAAGAAATATCTATGTCGGTACTACCGGAATACAGGCAAACCATATCTTCAAGTACGGACTCGGTAATGGATTGTATGAGATTGTTCAGAACTCTGATTCCGATCAGAGCGTCGTTACAAGACTAAGAGCCTATGGTTCCGAGAAGAATCTTCCTTCTCACTACTATGCGGACCTCGGTGTCAAGTACGTGGCGAATATCACGAAGGTGATTACTGCAACAACATACGTAGACCTGAATATCGATATCGATTATGTCGAGACGTATTTCAAGAATAAGAGGAAATACATTGTTCCAGGCGAGTCTCAGGAACAGTCTTTTGGTTGGGTTCTTCAGGTAACATTCGATTTCCAGACTATCATTACCGGTTATGTAACACAGACATACGACTCTAAAAAATGTAGATTCCATTCTGAGCTGAAGGGAACACAGACAGATACCGGAGATGAGGTATCAAAGGAGAAGCTTTATGCGTTTATTGCGCAGGTTAAGGCAGGAAACACGAAGATGTATATCACATCGGGCCTCAACAAGAAAAATGTTCCTTCGTCCATGAAGGAATATGCAGAGAATCTCCCGAACAATATGTCAATCAACAGGCTTATGCTGCCTGGATTTCCCCATGTGTCGCTGAGTGACTTCTATGATTCGCTCACGGATGAAGAGAAGAAGTACGTGAACCCTACCGGAAAACAACACAGATTCTCTACTGACCCGCATAGACCATACATCGATTCCGTCAACATCGAACAGATTGGTCTTCGTTCGGTATCACAGTTCTTTGATACCGATGATAAGACGAATGGAGTCGTAGAAATCTACCCTACTATCGAGGAGATGGAAATCGGTGGCGTGCGTGTTGATGAGATTGACGAGGGTGTCGCTCCAGATGATGACGGCCGATATGATGGCGACCCTGGCCCGAATAATGTCGATATTTATCTCAGCAAAGCTGTTGATTTCGATATAAAAGATTTAGCGGACGATGATTTCTCAATCTCCATGAAAGATGGCATGTGCGGTGGCCGAACATTCAAAGTAGCATCCTCAACCAAGGTCGATGGAAGATGGAGGCTTACTATTGAGAGAGTCAAGGATGATGCTCTTGAGCTGTGGTTCCCATACAAGGATTACCCTATCAAGAAAGGCGACCATTTCGTCCTTACCGGCATCACCCTCCCTGATTCGTATGTCAATGCTGCATCACTGAAGCTTCTAAAATACGCCATAGCGCTCCTTGATAAGAATGACTATACAAGGTATGTATATCAGCCTAAGGTAGATGAGATTTTCATGGCAAGGCAGCACGACCAAGCGGAGGCAGACGATACCGGAGTTATCAAGAGCCTCCACGATACGCTTAAGGCCGGCGACCTGATGAACTTCAATGATACAGACCTCAATATCGAAGGAATCATCTCTATCGACCAGCTCACGATCAAGGAAGAAGATGGCAAGATACCGACATACGACATAACTCTCCGTGAGGATAAAGAGGTTGGTACTATCCAGAAGATTCAGCAGCAGATTTATTCGCTCCAAAGCGGAAATGGAGGAACTGGTGCAGGCTTGACAACTACACAAGTCAAGGGCCAGATTGCAACAGAAGGAAGTAAGCACTTTATCTCAAAGATAACCGACGACACCGCAAAAGGTACAGTTACCTGGGAAAAGGTACAGAAGTTCTTGCAAGGATTGACAGCAGAATACTTATCTCAGTTCAAGAAAGGCGCAACCTTCGGGGAGTTCATTCAGGGAATGCTCTTCGGTACTGGTGGCAGGATTGACGAGCTTGGCAATGCGGAGTTTGAGAGTATTACATCCCGAAGTTCTATCATTGCAAAGGAGCTTATTACCAACAGGCAGACGGCAATGGAAAGCAACTTTGTCTTTACGGAAAGTGGTCTGGTCGAGTCGGTGACTGAGATTCCTGCGACAACGGAAGACGGTAACGTGACCTACGATTTGAAGTTGCAGAAGCGATGGGATAATGATTTCACGGCATTCAAGGAGAATGATGTAGTCTTAGCTTCCATCAATACTCTTGCCGAGAATGGCAAGTATTACGATATGTGGCTGCGAGTGCTCTCGGTCAATACAGTAACGAATACCATCACGGTTGTATGCTACCCAGACAACGAATGTCCTAGCAAGAAGAATTATCCACCTTGCGAACTGGCGAGACTGATTCGTTGGGGAAATGCGGTGGATGAAGATAGACAGAGCTGCTGGTATATATCATCTTCTGAAGGGCTGCTTGTATGGCTCGACCACGTTACAAAGCCTATCATCGACAAGACGAACTACTCTCTTGCGATGGGTAAGCTGCCAGATGCACTATCGTTCCTCTTCCAAGACTTCCCTACCGCCAACAAGCGTGATGGAGCGTTCTATGCTAAGTGGATGATGGCTGAATCATTCCAGCAGATAGACTATCAGGGCAACCCAATCTACACGACAAGAGACAGAGGTGTTTGGAGCTTGGCTGTGGCGCAAGGCGATAATCCTTACCGCAATGGTGACAGAACGATTGACACGGTATATTACCTAGGATGCAAATGGCAATGCCTCGAAGATAAGACAACGAAGACTCCAACCTACTCCTCTACAGCTTGGGCATTCGTGGAAGGTAATCCATATTTTACCCTCGAAATGCTATCATCGAAGCTGTGGAACTTCCGTCTCAACGACCTAATGGCAACGAATGCTGATGGCTCTTGGAAGGTATTCACAACGTTATCTGTTGTCGGAAGGCTCTATAATCAGGACGTGACTGATTCTATGACCAATGTTGTATGGACTAGGGACAGCGGAGACCCAACGGCAGACAACAAATGGGCACTCTCTCATGCGAATTGCGGTCTATCTGTTGATTTGACCTATGAAGACCTTGGCGGTGCTGCATTCAAGATAGGTAGTGTGACATTCCGATGTGATGCCGAAATCAAGGATGGAGAGACGATGTATTCCGAGGATGTGAGTGTTAGCTTCTAATGTTGAACTTTAAAATTGAAAGATATGCCAAAAGAATTAGCAGTAAGCGTAGACAAGATGATGGAAATACAGGCAACCGCCTATTCCCAGTCTTGCAGCATAGAGATAGTTGGAGACATCATCAACAGACAGCAGTATGACGGCATCGCTAACTCATATTCCCCGAATTACGCAATCCGTCCATGTACGATGTTTCCGTCATGCTTCCTCATTGACCCCGACAACCCTAACGAGACAGGAACATTCAATAGTCAGTTGGATTCGTTCAAATGGTCGGAAGTTTCCACTAGTGGAATTGTCGTAGTAGCAACAAGCGAAAAAGCCAGTGTGGTAAGTGGTTATGAAGCCACAACAGAGGGATTGAACAAGGGAACTCTCTTTATCAAGTCTAACTCAGTTATCAATAAGCCGAGAACAATGCGGTTTGAGGGTAATTGGACTGACCCGATAAGTGGATATAAGTACACATTCATAGCCAATAAGCCGCTCTATCTTGAAGACACCACTAATGCAAGGGCAGAGATTATGCTTGATAGTGCTCCTACGGTGCTTTGGAATCCACTCAAACACTCAAGCACAAGAACCATCACATCAAAGGTAATGGTCGGTGCTATAGATAAGTCTGCGGATGCAAAGGCAAGGATATGGTGGTATCGTATCTTGGATAACGGAACAAAGCAGCTTATCTCTTCCGTTGACGATTCTGAGAACTACGAGATTACCGCCATGACAAAGGCTGCAAATGGTCAGATTACATCTATCACAGTCAACTGTGATATGATAGGTGACGGAATCGGATATGAGGTAAGAGCCTGCTATATCTACGAAGGAAGTGTTCCATCTTCTCCTCGAACAGGAGACCCGAAGAAGGTTACCTATATCAAAAGAACCATTCCACCCCTCACTCCTCAGTTCGTAGGCGATGGCTTCGGTCTCAATTCTGATACAGCTTTCGTAACTTGTCGGGCTATCGTAAGTGACAACAACGGAGTCATTGACCCTTCTGTATGGAATAAGATTATCAGAGCGAAGTGGCAGAAAGTATCTTATGGCAAGGTTGTGAACAATGGCGTAGTCACCATGACTGAGAATGTCACGGTGTTAGGGTACGGAGAGACGTTCCAATGTCCTTTCGAAGCGAAGAAGAGTATCCGTCTGACAATCGAAGACAGAGGTGCTTACGAGCTGATTGTTGACGAGAATGGCAATACCCTTGTGGATGAGAACGGAAACTATCTTGTGTCAAGGGAAATTGACGAGAACAGCTAATTATTGTTGAACTTTAAAAATATACGATTATGAGATATTACGTTAAGGTAACTAAGGAAGTCGCAGAGGTAATCACAAAGGCTGGTGTTCCGCTTACAATGACGCATGACGGTAATTGCTTGCTCTATCAGAGTGAGATGAATGATGTGCCTGGTGTTAATCTGAGTGCAAGAGCTGCCTATGCTGGCGGTGCTCTCATAGAGGAGCATTCTGCTCTAGCTGAGATTGACGGAAGTATAGCCACCCCTGCATATTGCTATACCCCAGTCGAGTATGGTGGTGAGGGCGATACAAGGAATAAGGATAACGGATTTGGCGCAGATATTCCAGACAATTCGGAGAACACAGAGGAAAATCCTTCTACTACAGAGGAATCCCAATCTACCGAGAACACGGAAAATAAAAAGGAAAGCGAGGTAACAAATGAGTAAAGCATCAATAACAGGACAGATTGTTGTGACAAGCAACGGAACGACAATCTACCCAATCCTTCAGTGTACGACAGGAGACGTTAATCAGAACTATGATGGCGAGTGGAATGCTCCTACTCAGATTTCGCCTGACTTCGAAGCTAGCGGTGCTAGGCATCCAGTCATAGTTATGCAAGCCTTTTCAGCAGAGCAGGGCGCAGGTAATAACTTCGACCTTACAAGAGGTTCTACAACATGGGTTGTCGGCGGTGTGACGTTGGCGTTCGATGGTTCGGGCGTTTCCACTAATTCGTTTGGTGGCGTGTCTGGTCATTTTACCATGGGGGCTGATTCTAGCGGCAATCCGACCCTTACGGTCAATAAGAACCTTGTAAAAATCAATAGCGGTGATTCGTTCAACATCGAAGCAAGAACAAGCCTGTCGCTCGAAAACACAAACATCAATCTTAAAGCTATGTACCCAGTTTATATAGCCAAGGGCGTTGTCAGCTCAAAGCGAGTGAACATTCTCCCTACTTCAAGTACGAATCTGTTCACTATCACAGAGAAGGGAGGTAGCTGTACCGTCAAAGCAGAGGTGACGGAAGGAACGTCAATGACATCTAGCGGATATACATTCAAGTGGTATCTGCCAGACTCTAACAACGCATGGGTACTCAAGCAGGATAGCGACTCTCCTACATTCACCATCAGAGAGACAGATGTTGATTCATCTATCCTCGTTAAGTGCGAAGCATACAAGGCAGGAAGTTTTTACGCTTCAGATACCCAGACCGTCAATGACGTATCGGATGAATATATCATATTCCCGAACCCTACGGATGGCAACGGAAATGCTGTAGCTGAGAACTTTATTCAAAATTCGGGAGGAAGCATCGTATACGTTCCGTACATGCGCAAGCGTGGTTCTAAGACCAATATCGAAGATGTCGCATTCAGCATGGCATTATATTCCAACAGCGGTATTCTTATTTCGGGAGCACCAACGGTAAGCGACAACAAGTTTACTGTTACGGAATCGGCAATACGTGCATACAAGGGCGCAGTTTACGTAATTACAGGTGTTAAATAGTTAGCTTATGACAAAGGTTTTAGCAGAAGTAACTGGCTCAATCTCATTCTCTCAGAGAGGAGAAAAAGGTCAAAAAGGTGCTCTTATGCGTGAACATGACGGTTTTGAATCGGGCAGCTATAAGTATCTTTCTGGTGCAGGAGAAGAAGCATACATTGATGTTGTGTGTATTGAAGGCAAGTGGTATCAATGTACTAAAACGTATGACAACGCAACTTCTTCTCCTAGTTTGACCGATGGGCATTGGACAAAGATGAGTCAATATAAATCAATAGCAACTCATCTTCTCCTTGCCGAGAACGCTACCATCAATATGCTAGGAACCAATCAGATTAATCTGTTCAGTCCGACTACTGATGGTAAGATGTTTGGCTCGTTTAGGGTTGTTAGTGATGATAATGATTACGCTCTGTGGCTTGGCGCATCGAATGGAGCTGATGCTCCATTCAGCGTAAAGAAAGATGGTTCCTTATATGCATCTAATGGTATATTCGCAGGAGAACTAAAGGGTGTGGTAGGCTCATTTCATAGATTGGATG
>OGNF01000805.1_pt1 | contig 32249 bp, 24 predicted proteins | sample 1573321 | NCBI WGS metagenome assembly OGNF01 (sample SAMEA2581911, study PRJEB24529) | metagenome | biome: Human gut stool | place: China | collected 2011 | reverse complement strand
GATGTCCGAAAAGCGATTGCGAGATATATCCCTTGTCGGCGTATAGCTTGCCGAACACCTTGTCTGTCAGCGTGTCAATGACTGATTCCTCGCGGTCATCGACATTTGCACGGCTCAGAACGAAGTTCACGAGCTCTCCCTTTTCGTTGCACAGAAGATGAAGCTTGAAGCCGACGTACCAGCCCATGGTACTCTTACCCTTGGCAGCGATTCCCTTGAACACCTTCATGTTGAACTCACGTTTGTTGTGTATCACCGGAATGCAGGTGCTGTCAACGAAACTGATGCCGGTGCATTCCCCGAAACAGGCAAGACGCAGGAACATTGTCAGTGCCACGAAGCAACGAGGCATGACCTCGACAAAACGGTTGTACGAGAACCGTCGGGGGAACAGATGCCGCCACTGTCCGCACACGCAGGACAGATAATAATGCTTGAAGTTGCGGTAGGTGTTGAAGTGGAAACATATCAGGATCGTGATGACCTCCGCATCGGACATCATGCGCTTTCTGCGGCGTTTCGGAGCCTCAGGAGAAGACGGGAGGGCATTTTTCGCCATCTCCACTTCAAATTCTTTGCAAAAATCGTCGGCAATACAGAAAATTTCAGTAACTTTACTCTCGGTAATCATGATACAGTATTTATTGTTTGGTACCTCTAAATTACTAAATATCAATGATATTACCAAAAGAATCGGCAACTTTTTCAAGCTGCCGATTCAACTTTTTTAGACTATCTCTTATCCCGAACTCGCGTTAATACGTTCAACAGACTAAAATGTGACAAAAAAATTTTTTGGTTCGATCTCTTTATCGAGACACTATTTCCAGATAGAAGGGCAACATGTAGACTGGGAGGAAAGTGACGATGCCCTCTTTGTGGAAATCTTTTGTGTAAACCACTATCGGGTCTTTTGATTTTGTCGAGTATTTGCGGACAAATTCAACAAGCGACTTATGAGTTTTATACCCCGACGATTTCACTTCAATCGGAGAAACCTTGCTTCCATTGGATATTAAAAAATCTACTTCATATAAGTGTCTGTTATCTGAGGGAAAGGTGTAATAGAACAGTTTTCTCCCGCTACTCACAAGTATCTGTGCCACTGCGTTCTCATACACATATCCGAGGTTGGCGGATAATTTGTCTGAGAGAAGTTTCTCGTAAATCTCATTATCAGCCACATCCTTGTCCCAAAACGCAAGTGTTACAAACAGACCAGTATCTCCGACATAGAGTTTAAAATAGTCTTTATCATAATCCAATGCAAGTCCATTCGCCGGATCTGCTGTATGATAGCACATATTTACTATCATTGAGGCTGCCAATTCTGAAATCAACGTGTCCTCTTTTGTCTGATCAGTATCACCGATAACAGGATGGAGCATATAGCGCGACAGCTTTCGGTTGAGTTGAGCTGGCACATCCTCGAAAATTCGGCTTAATCTTCCGCTTTCATCAATCTTTTTAAGGTCGGCGAGATAAAGATTGATAATTGCACGTTTCACCTTATCAACCCTCAGAAGATCATTTGTCTCTAAATATTCAGATACGACTTTCGGCATACCTCCTATCAGTAGATATAGGCGAAATTTGCGCATCAGGGTGCGGTGCGCACCATCCAATTGCATTCTGGCTTGAAGAGCTTGTCTCAACAGTCCTGGGGTGGCAGTATCTCCCAGAGCCCACAGAAATTCTTCAAAATCCATCGGGCACATCTTTATATGATCTTCTTCGCTTGGAATCAGTATATCCTTGACATTTTTACTTATAGAGATGAGTGAGCCGGTCTCTATATAATCAAATCGGCCATCGGCCACAAGATGCTTTATTGCCTGGCGAGCTTTCGGACAGAATTGAATCTCGTCAAATATTATCAAAGATTTCCGAGGGATTAATGATACATTATACTCGAATTGAAGTTGCATGAAAAGGGAATCCAGATTTGAGATATCCTCAAATAGCTGATGGATTTTAGGAGAGGCTTTTGAAAAATCAATTTCTATGAAGCTATCATACTCATTTTTTCCAAATTCCCTGGCTAAAGTAGACTTGCCCACACGGCGAGCGCCTTCAATCAGGATAGCTGTAGCGCCATTCTCCTCATTTTTCCATTGAAGCAATCTGTCATACAGTTTTCGTTTGAATATGTGCTTGATTTCCTCCATAATTATAATCTAAGCAATAATATTGAGATAATACATTGAATCACTGCACAAAAATAATAAAGAAATATTGACGCGCAAAATTTTTTACGCCCAAATATCCTCTGAGCGCAAAATTTTTTTCGCCCAAAATATCCTCTGAGCGCAAAATTTATGGATGATTCTTATCCCGATATGCCTGATTATGGGCGTTCATCTATCTTGAATTCACGTCTTCTACAAAGGCACTGATGTCGAATTCTGTGGCTGATTCATTCCCTTTGATATAATAAGGCAGTAAGAAGTCGAGGAAACCCTCTTTTACTTCCTTATTGGGGTAATCAAGGATATACTGATTGAATCGCCCCACATAGCCCTTGATGGTCAGATAGCCTGCCTGATAAAAGACCGGAACGGGGTCGTCGGAACTGATTCCTGCCTGCTCGAGAGTCCGTCGCGATGGGTGTAGTCTCCGATATTGAGGTCAAGATGCAGCACAGGGTATGAATCCCAGTCATCTGTTAACCGGCCAAGATCCAGGTGTGGAGGCTATTTCTGCATCTCTACGGGGCGGGTCGGGGGGAGTTCTTCGCGGCGGCGGGATACGGCTTTCACCACATTGCCGGCCAATTCGGCGAAGGCGCGTGCCTCGGGACCTGCGTGCTCGGGATCATCCTCCAACTCTACGGCTACCGGTTTGCCGGCATCGGCACGTTCCATAATGTCGGCCACCAACGGTATCTGTGCCAGCAATTCCACGCCCAGTTTTTCTGCAAGACGCTTTCCACCCTCGCGGCCGAAGATGTAATACCGCTCATCTGGATGGGGCGCCGGGGTGAACCAAGCCATATTCTCCACAATGCCCAATACCGGCACATTCACCTTGTCGTCGCGGAACATTGCCACACCCTTGCGGGCATCGGCCAATGCCACCTCCTGCGGAGTGGTGACAACAACTACCCCCGTGATGCCGAGCGTCTGCACAAGCGTCAGGTGGATATCGCTCGTGCCGGGAGGCATATCTATCAGGAAATAGTCAAGGTCGCCCCATAGGGCATCGCCAATCAACTGCTTCAAGGCATTGCTTGCCATTCCGCCGCGCCAGAGCACCGGTTTCTCCTTGTCGACAAGAAACCCAATCGAGAGCATCTTCACCCCATATTTCTGCAAAGGCTCAATCCAGTCGCGCCCCTGCTCATTCACCATATAGAGCTGTTCATCCTCCACGCCAAACATCTTAGGCATAGAGGGCCCGAAAATGTCGGCATCGAGAAGGCCCACCTTATAACCGGCGGCTGCCAGCGCCACAGCAAGATTGGCGGAAACTGTAGACTTGCCGACGCCACCCTTTCCACTGCTGATGCCGATGATGTTTTTCACGCCCGGCAGCAGGTCGGGTTTCTCGGCAATCGGTTTGCGGTATTTCACTGCAATGTTGCCGTCAATCTCCACATCGGGAGAGATATTGGTCTTGATAGCGGTCTCGGCCGACTTTACCACGCTGCGGATGAAGGGGTCGGTGGGACGGTCGAAAATCAGCGAGAAGGAGACCTTCATGCCATCAATGCGGATGTCATCTTCGACCATACAGAGGCTCACGATATCTTTCCCGTTGCCCGGATAGCGCACATGCTTCAGTGCGTCAAGAATAAGATTCGGATATAGAGTCATATTAATTTTGAATTTATGAATTTGCGGCGGACAGCCTCACCGGCCCTCATTAAGGGTGATGGTCGGCCGGGGGATTGCGCGGTAGTCATCCTTTTCGATGTCATCCTCGCGTGGTTCTGTGAGTTCTCCCTCGGCTGGAAGCCGGAAACTGATAAGTTTAATCTTCTTTCCACGCGACAGCCACTGCTGCTCATAATATGTCTTGATGGCACTCACAGGGTCGGCCATTCCGCTGCCATAAAGGTCATCCGTAGCGCGGATCACCTCAAATCCATTCAGTTCCACCAGCCGGCGAGTATACTCATAAAGGAAAGGAGAGTCCGTCTTGAGATTGATCACCCCGTCAGGACGAAGGATACGGCGGTAAAGGTTGAGGAAACGTGTGGATGTAAGACGCTTGCGAGACTTCTTCATCTGCGGGTCGGGAAACGTGATCCAGATTTCATCCACCTCCGCCGGTGCAAAGAAATGGTCGATATTCTCGATCTCACAACGCAGGAATGCTGCATTCGGAATCTGTTCCTGTTCCACAGTCTTTGCGCCGGTCCACATTCTGGCACCCTTGATATCTATACCCACGAAATTGCGCTCCTTTTCGCTGCGTGCCAGCGCCACGGTATATTCGCCGCGCCCGCAACCCAGTTCGAGCACCATAGGCAGTCCTCCGGGAAGCACCTCGGAATTCCATTTACCCACATAGGGGAATCCCTCTGCGAGCAATTTCTCGCGTGGATATTGGAGCACACAACTGAAACTTTCCATATCCGCAAACTTCTTCAGTTTATTCTTTCCCATAGTTTATCTGTTGAAGGGTGTTTTGCATTGGTAGGTATAATTCTTATAACCGGTGCGGCGCATTGACATGCGGAAGAAGAAATTTGCAATCGGCCGCACAAGCATAAATGGAGCCACAGCCCACCAAAGCCTTACAGCCTCAAGCTTTTTAGCCGTGGCGCGATAAGTGGCAATCTCGCATCCCCAGAAAATGAGCAGGATTACGGCTCCTGCAATCGCAGGCACCAGTGACGGCAGTCCCAGCAATCCTCCGGCCACAGCAAGCAGCAGCACAATCCATTGCGAAGCCGAAACAAAACCGGCTCTTCGGAACGGACCTTTCGGAAGCCAGCGCTGGGTAAACGCATAGCGTTCCTTGCGCAGGCTCTGGAGATGATGAGCCTCCCTTCCCCAGCTGATGGTGAGGATTGTGGTGGAATCCACCACAACTCGTGTATTGTCGCCTCGGCATATCTCATTAAGGAAGATATCATCCTCGCCATTATTGAGGTGGATGGTGCGCGCATAGCCTTTGTTGTCAAAGAAGAGTTTGCGGCGGAAAGCAAGATTGTTTCCATCGCCGCGATATGGCATCCCGGCGACAGCATAACCTATCCACTGGCTGTCGGTCATCACGCCGTCAAACTGTCCATACCATTTCCATGCGCCATGCAGATCTCTGAAATTCAGTCTGGAATATCCGAGCACCACATCCACGCCCTGCTCCCTGTATGGCTCCATCATATGGCTCAGCCAGTGGTTGTCGGGGATTGACGCACGCACCGAAGTGGTGAGCACGACATCCTTCTTGGCGGCTTTCATGCCGATGGTCAGGGCCAGTTTGTGGCGGCTAAGACCTTTTGCTCCCGAGAGCATAAAGGTGACATGAAGCCAGGGATACTGCACCTCATAATTAGAGGCCCATTCCATAATTTCGCGTGAATGCGTTTCGAGCACCACAATCACTTCAAAGTCGGGATAATCCTGAAAGTCCATCTGCTGCAGGAATGCTTCGAGCGAATCACGGTCCTCAGATCCGTGCACAATCACGGATACACCGGGAAGAGCGGCTTCGCCATTCTCCTCCGCCGTTTCCTGCTCATCACCCGCATCATGCTGAGGGAGGGCGGCCGCAAGCCGCTGAGGCCTGAGACCGCGCCATATGCACCAGGCTGTCACCAATAAGGCCACGCCCGGCAATATCCATATCAAGGGGTTAAAATCTATACTGAACATTTTTTTGATTCAAATTATCTGCAAATTTAATCAATTTTGCCGATTCTTACGTTCCATAATAAGGAAGAATGTAATGTCGCACATCGAAAATCCATGTCGGCATCCACATTCCCTATCTAAATATGGATTTCACCAAACTCGCACGCCCTTATTTCTCAATGCTTTGCAAGCGAAGCGACCGCTGGGCGGCCTCTCCCGCCGAGGCTCAGCAGGCTCAATTGCGCTCGCTCCTGAAGCGTGGGGCCGGATCCGAGGCCGGCCGCCACTTCGCATTCTCGGAAATTGCCGCAATGGAGTCACCATACGCTGCCTTCGCAAGAAGAGTGGTGCCGGTGGAATATGAAGATATCCGGGAGGACGTGATGCGCATGGTAAATGGCGAGGCCGATGTGCTTTGGCCCGGCCGATGCATGGATTTCGCGCAGTCGTCGGGCACATCGGGTGGCCGCTCCAAATATGTGCCTATCACCCGCGACAGCCTTCAACGTTGCCATTATGCCGGCGCATCGTATGTCGTGGCAAATTATCTGCGTTGTGTGCCCGATTCGCGACTCTTCTCTGGGAAAGCATTCATACTCGGCGGTTCATTTGCCAGCGAATTGCATCCCGACAATCCAAGCGTCAGAATCGGCGACCTCTCCGCCTCCCTTATCCGAAACATCAATCCGCTTGCCGGACTCTTCCGCATCCCTTCGGCATCGGTGGCCCTGATGCCTGATTGGGAGAGCAAGCTGCCGGCCCTTGTAAAGGCTGCTTCTCATGCCAATGTCACCAACCTCTCCGGCGTGCCTTCATGGTTTCTTACCGTCATCAAGGGCGTGATGAAAGAGCGCGGGGTGGAAAAGATTTCCGATGCCTGGCCTAATCTTGAGGTGTTCTTCCATGGAGGTATCTCCTTCGAGCCCTACCGTCAGATTTACAGTGACATCACCGACCCCACCCGGATGCACTTTATGGAGACATACAATGCATCCGAGGGATTCTTCGCCGCGCAGGACCGTCTTGAGAGCAGCGAGATGCTGCTGATTCTCGACAATGACGTGTTTTACGAATTTGTCGACATCTCTGAGCCGGGTTCCGATCCGCGCCCCATCTGGGAGATTGAGCCCGGGAAAGTGTATGAATTGCTGATCACATCGAGCAATGGGCTCTGGCGCTACCGCATTGGGGACACGGTAAGGGTAGAGAGCATTTCGCCGGTAAGAATCAGGATAGCAGGACGTACGAAAGCCTTTATCAATGCATTCGGCGAGGAACTGATGGAGGAGAATGCCGAGCGGGGGATTGCCGAAGCCTCGGAGTCCACGGGAGGCATCGTGCGCCACTACACGGCGGCTCCCGTATATGCCGACGGCGCCCACCGGGGACGCCATCAATGGATTATAGAATGGGAACGTGAGCCCTCAGATATCGCGGCATTCGCCCGCGTGCTCGACGCTTCGCTGCGCAAGGTGAATTCCGACTACGATGCCAAGCGCACCCATACGATTTTCCTCGACCCGCCGGAGGTGATCACAGTCCCGTCAGGCGCATTCGAGCGCTGGCTTCATAGCGTTGGTTCCGGCCGGCTTGGCGGACAGCGGAAAGTGCCGCGCCTTCGCAACGACCGCAGCATCGCCGATGCCGTGCTTACATTAATTTCACAACGCTGACTGTGGTGCCCACCACTGCGCGTACCATTGCTATTTCATATGCAGCCACTCCGGGGATTGCAATGCTTTCGCCTGCATTGCGGCGCTCGTAAAGTCTTGCTCCGGAGATTGAGAATACTTCCACAAGCTCCATCGGAGCATTGGCTTTCACTATAATCGCGTCGCCATCGCGCCAGGCGCGGAGACTTGCGTTTTCAGTTATGGCGGAGTCAATGTCTGACACAATGTCAAGATTAAACCGGCTCCATACAGGATGCTGTTTCCAGGCATTCTCTGTGCCCTTAAGCACACGCAGGGCGATATCATAATTCCCGTCAGCATTTTCAAGACCGGAAAAAGCATCTGTGTCAATTTCAGGTACGTTTTCTTCCAGTTTTGAAACATTCACATTGGATATGCCTGTATCGTTGCGGAAAGCGTGAGCCTTGATATTGGTCACGCCCGGCATAAGGTTCACTTGTGTGATCTGAGGATTGTTGGCATAAGCAGCCTCGCCTACTTCACGGGCATATACCGTGATGGTGCCTCCGGCCCCTGTATGCGCCATCACAAGCGCAGGAATATCGGCAGGCAGTGCGGGAATCGCCGCCAATACAGGATTGGCGAAAAAGACGCCTTTCCCCAGTTTCGGTGAATTTTCTACGGCATAGATTATGCCTGTGAGGCGTGGCATCTCTGCAAATGCGAAGTCTCCGATGCTTTTGATGTGGCGAAGGTCCACCATGCGGAGTCCTGAACGTCGGAAGGCAGTTGCTCCGATTGTCTCGATAGATTCGGGAAGCGCCATATCGAGCGATGTGCACCCCTCGAATGTCTTGTCGGGGATCTGACTTGTGTTAGCGCCGAAAGTGACGCTTGTCAGAGCCTCGTCACCGCTGAAGATTGCCTTGCCTAATTCTGGCGATGAGGCGAATGTGAAATTGGTCAGCGCCGGACAGCCGGAAAACGCATAGTCGCCGACTTTTTCGATAGCGGCCGGAAGCACCATCCCCTCAATCATGGTGGCGGCAAACGCGTGGTCGCCGATGGATGTGGTAGCAGGATTCAGCTTCACCGTCCTCACATTGGTGCCAAAAAGCATATTGGCGGGAATCTGATTGGAGGGAAGGGTCAGGGATGAGATGTCCACAGAGGTCACCTCGCCGGAAAGCGAGCGCAGTGTGGCAAGGTCGGCCGCTGATGCCGCCCCCTCGAGAATCAGTTCGCCATCGGCGATAGCGGCCACCGCATCGGGGTCGGCAGCCAAAGAGCCGGGCGACACCTGAATCCGGGCCGCCCACGAGCCGGGTGCCGCCATAAGCGACACCGCTATTACTATAATGCTTCTTTTTATCGAGATCATATGATGAAATTGTCTAATCTTTACTAAGAATCAATTGACCACAAGTATCTTCGACACCTTTGAGAATGCCTCGGCATCGGGGCCGTTGGAGGCCAGCACAAGGTAGACTCCTGCCGGCACGCGCTTGTGGTGGATATTGGTTACATCCCAGCGGCATTCACCGCTGCTTGCGCGGCCGAGGTCGCGGATTAGGTTGCCTGCGGCATCTGTGATCTTTACGGTGGCATCTTCGGGAAGCCCGTCAATAGTGACATATCCGAAATAGTCCGGGCGTACGGGGTTGGGGTATGCCCTTGCCGTGTCTTCGTCGCCGTCGCCTCCCGCTGAAGAGAGGTAGAGTTCGCAGTTGCCTTTGCCGGTGGACATTACAATCGAATTGGATGCCGGATTATAGATTATGCTGTACACTGCATTGTCGGGCAGCATGGAATTGTCGGAGTTATAGCTTTTGAGCACGGTGCGTCCATCGGCCGATGTGCACACCACTCCTGCGGTCATTGTGGCAAACCATTTGCGACCCTGCGAGTCGGAAGTGATTCCGGTCACTTCGATATCGTTGAGCAGATAGTCGGCAAGGCCGGTGCCGTCGTCGCGCGACACCTTTATGCTTCTTACATCGGGAGTGCCTGCCAGCACGCCGCGCGGATTGAATGTGAATACTCCGGCATTATGGCCAACCCAGACAAGACCGGTCGACGGATCCTCGTGCCAGGCGGTGACATACAGCATATTCAGGTCGCGATTCAGTTCCTTTCCGTCCTGGTTTGTTGCGGAAAGAGTGAGGCGTCCCTCTTTGCGGGAGGCCGACGAACCGGGGTTGCCCTGATGGTCAAGCACAAGGATAGGTGCTTCTTTGTTGCCGGCATGGAAGAGCACGAGATTTTTGTTGGCGCTCGTTTGAGTTGCAAAGATTGAGTAGGTGTATGAGGGTTGGATGCGGTAACTGAGCTTGTGCCAGGGGCGGAACGACGATACCGATTTTGAGGCCTCCCGGTCGGCCGGAGTCCAATACCAGAGTTCCACATATGGAGTCCCTCCACCTGATATCGGGGTTTTGTCAGGGTCGATATGTGCGGTCCAGAGGATTCCGGATGTGTCGAACACCGGGTCGGCAAAACCACACTGCGTGGGATAATCTTTGTCGCTGTGAACGGGCACGCAATCCACGAAGCCCGGTTTCCCCTTGCCTCCGGCATGGTCGTTGGCCGCAGTCATGTGCAGTGATGCAGCGGGATTGGCGAGGTCGAGGCGAAGCATGCCATTTTCCTGCGAACCGCAATAAACGTGGTCTTTGTTTAACGGGTCGATGGCCACACCGCCGGGATTGTAGATGGTCATTCCGGGGAAATCGCCGCGATAAGTGGTGCTCAGAGGCGTCCATTTCCCATCCTTGTATCCGGCGATAAGGTCCGGTTCGCCGAGATGAATGAAGAAATGGGAGTTGATGCCGTGATTTCGCAGAAGCACTCCATAAGTGGGGTGTATGGCGAGTTTTGTGGCGATGAATGCATTGGCGGCGTTGGGCACAGAGGGATTGGCCGTGACTGTCCAGGCCGACTGCCCGGCTGCCGGCACACGCTTGCGGCTTACTCCCTTCCTGCCATTCGACACCCAATATTCCCTGCCGTCATAACTGGCAGCAGGACAATCCTTGTCGGCCTCGGCCCGGGCAATCTCAGTCTGCTTCCCGGCTGTGTCGAATTGAAGAATCCGGTTACCTTCCACTATGGAGAGGGTCTGAGCACCGCGTTCCAGGGAATATGCACGATTTTGGGAGATCACGGAGCCTGTCGGCACTCCGTTGCTGATGCTGTAATATCCGCTCGCGGGAGAACCGAACTTTCCATGGAGGGCATATAGACGGTCGCCCCAGGGCAGAAAGCGCTGCACCGGTTTTGAAATGCCCCTGAGAGCCTCAAGGTCGGAAAACGACTGGCCGCGGCCATCGCTGTAATAGTTACCCTCGGGAGTGCTTACAAAAAGAATTCCCTTGAAGCGCACTGCGGCATTTACGCGTCGGCGATATATACGCGACTCCTCCACCTCCCCTTTCTTGGGGTCGATTTCGGCATATCCGAAATCCGTGGCCACGAATGCGTGTCCGTTGTCAGGGCTGAATGTGATGCTGCGAGGACGCCGCGAAAGCTCGGAGTCGGCAAGCAGAAGCGCCGGAATGTTTTTGATTTCCCCGTTGTCGTAAAATATGTCGATGTTGCCGTTGTCGTAGGCCACCATCAGATATTTGCCGTCGTAATTGTATTCGGCGCAATTCACGATATATTCGGAGGCTCCTTCATTGCGGCCTATATGGCGCCATTCTTCGCTCTCCTTGTCGAATACAAAGAGATTGATATAGATGTTGTTGAAATTGTCTAAGCCGGAATTGTCTTCATATGGCTGCATGAATGGAAGCACATATAGCCGGTCTTTTGTGTCGATGATTCGGGCGAGGGAGCCGTCGTAAGTGGGGAGGATTCTCCATTGCTCGGCGTTTGCGGAGAATGCTGCCGTGAGCGTGATGATGGCGGCCACGATGATGCCGAGGAAGTCGCGGAGTTTGCGCAGGGCTCTTCCGCGGTGGGAGATGGCGTTTTTGTCGTCGGCGCTCATCTCTGCGAAGCATTTGCCCGACTCCTTGGCACGGAAGATGGGATCGTAGCCGAATCCTCCGTCGCCGTGGCGTTCCGTGGTAATCTTGCCGTCCACGCTGCCCGTGAAGCAATGCTCCTCGCCGTCGGCGCAAAGGGCGATGACCGTGCGAAACTGTGCGTCACGATTCTCGATGCCCTCCATCTCGTGAAGGAGTTTGGTTACATTCTCGTCGGGCGTGCAGTGTTCGCCGGCGTAGCGGGCGCTGTATACTCCTGGAGCGCCGTTGAGAGCCTCCACGCAGAGCCCTGTGTCGTCGGCGAAACAGTCGTAGCCGTAGCGGTCGCGAACCCACCGGGCCTTCTGAAGGGCATTCCCTTCAAGGGTGTTCGCTGTCTCCGGTATCTCGTCGTGACAGTTTATCTCGGCAAGCGACACAATTTGAAACCCGTCGGAAACAATCCGGCGGGCCTCTTCAAGTTTATGCTGATTGTTGGTTGCAAATACAAGAGCCTTCTTCTGATTCATAAGCGTTGATGATGCGGTAGGTTCGCAACCATATAACGCATTAAGAGGGTGCGTTATTGCGCAGGCCGATGCAGGAGTATTCGAAGCCCTCGGAGTTGAGCTGGCGGGCGTCGTAGATATTTCGGCCGTCGATAATCACGCGGGTGCGCATTGTGCGGTGGAGCACATTCCAGGATGGGAGACGGAACTGTTTCCACTCCGTGAGCAGGAGCACGGCGTCGGCGTCAAGTGCTGCCTCATAGATATTGGAGGCATACTCTATGGAATCGCCGAGACGGCGGCGGGCCTCATCCATGGCCACAGGGTCGTAGGCCACCACCGATGCGCCGGCCTCAAGCAGACGGGCCACAATACGCAGCGAGGGAGCCTCGCGCATGTCGTCGGTGTCGGGCTTGAATGCAAGGCCCCATAATGCAATACGCTTGCCTCGCAGGTCAGGGCCGAAACGCTCCACAAGTTTGTCGAAAAGGCGCTCTTTCTGGCGCTCGTTGACGCTGTCCACAGCCTCGAGCACCTGCATCTTATAGCCATGCTTGGCCGCGGTCTTTATCAGTGCCTTCACATCCTTTGGGAAGCATGAGCCTCCGTAGCCGCATCCGGGATAGAGGAATTTTGATCCGATGCGCGTGTCGGCACCGATGCCGGTGCGCACCATATTCACGTCGGCCCCCACGAGTTCGCAAAGGTTGGCGATGTCGTTCATGAATGAGATGCGGGTGGCCAGCATAGAATTGGCGGCATATTTAATCATTTCTGCCGATGGAATGTCGGTGAATATCATGCGGTATTTATTGAGCATGAAGGGCTTGTAGAGGCGCTCCATCAGTTCGCGGGCACGCTCGCTCTCCACACCTACCACCACGCGGTCGGGATGCATGAAGTCGGTCACGGCACGTCCCTCTTTCAGGAATTCGGGATTGGATGCGACGTCGAATTCTATGTCGATGTCGCGCATCTCGAGTTCTTCGCGGATGGCGTCCTTCACCTTCTTCGCCGTGCCCACCGGCACAGTAGATTTGGTGACCACCAGCTTATATCCGTTCATCGTGCGTCCGATTGTATGTGCCACATCCAGCACATACCGCAGGTCGGCCGATCCGTCCTCGTCGGGTGGCGTGCCCACAGCCGAGAAAATCACCTCCACATCGTCGATAATCTCCTTCAGGTCGGTGGTGAATTTGAGTCTGCCCTCGGCATAATTCCGTTTCACCTTGTCCTCGAGCCCGGGCTCATAGATGGGGATCACCCCCGCCTTCAGGTTTTCAATCTTTCTGGCATCCACATCAACGCAGGTCACGTCGACGCCCATTTCTGCAAAGCAGGTTCCGGTGACGAGTCCTACATATCCGGTTCCGACAATCGCTATTTTCATTGATATCGCTTTAAATAATTAGACATGAAAAAGGGATCTCATGATTACTCATAGCGTATGCGGCATTTGCGGAGCACTTTCCAATATCCATTCTCGAAGATGGCGGTGCCGTCGCTTTCGGTCACGATTGCCGACACGCCGATTGTATCTTCAAGATTATCGCCGGAGCATCCTGGGGCAAGATATTCATTGGGGTTGGAGAGAGCGAGTTCCACCACCTCGGGGTCGTCGGCCACATAGAAGGTGCCCACAAGGCCGTCGTTTGTGTCGAGACGGTAAATCGTGTTTCCGGGGCTGAGGCGACGGTCGGCGCGTACGAAAATACCACGCGAGTTGGCTCTGCCAAGATAGATCTCGTGGATAATCGGGCGTTCCTCGGCTACAGCCTTACGGCGTTCCTCGCGGCGCGGTTCCTCGCGGCGGGGCTCCACTCGGCGCGGTTCCTCGCGACGCGGTTCTTCGTAGCGGGGTTCCTCTCTGCGCGGAAGGGGATTGCGTGCCTCAGATGCGGCAAGAAGGTCACCACGGAGTTTCTCAATCTGTGCAAGCAAACGCTTGTTGTCGAGTTTATAGCGTTCGAGCTCGGCGCCGATCCCGCTGCTTCTTCCCTCTTCCATTTCGAGGCGGCGGCGCAGGTCGTCGATCTCTTCATTTTTCTTTGTGAGAGCCTCCTTGGCCTTCTCCCGGAGTGATGAAATCTCGGAAGCATCCTCCTTGCTGCGGCTTTCGCTGCGGGGCTGTTGCTGCTTCTTCATCACATTGGCGGCATATACCACCAGCCATATCACCACAGCCACCAGCACCACGAGGATAATCACGTATACCACCGTGTTGCCATCCTCCTGCTGCGTTGGGGGTGCGTTTTTGTCGGCATCCTCGCTTATGGCCTGCTGGTCGGCAAGGATATCCTGCTGGTCGGCCGCAGGTGCGTCGGCCGCAGGGGTGGCTTCAGCAGCGGATGTTGTGGCCGGGTCGGGCGTTGTGGCCTCGGGTACAGGCTCAGGCGCCGGCGCGGGGGCAGAGGGTGCTGATACATTCATCGCCGATATCTGCTTGCGCACTCTTCCGCGGGCTGCCTTTCCCTTGTCGGAAAGTCCTGAACTCTGGAAGAAGGTCGACGACCAGTATTCCACGAGTTTCTCCTTGTCCCAGGAAGCATAGTCGGCGGGCACCTTCACGGCCTCGAATGCCCGCAGGTTCTCCTTCTCCTTGGCTTTAAGGCTTCCTTTAAGCTGCGTCATTGATGTGGCCTTCACATCGTCGAGATAGCCGGAACCATCATTGGCATAACGCAGATAGGCCTTCGCCGCTATGGCGCGGGCCTCATCCATTTCCTTATCCGTGACAGCCATGGCCGCCACCGATACCAGCATCATTGCTGAAAGCAGAATCGCACGTCTCAATATTCTAATCATAACTCAAATATCAATATTCGATATACTGAAGTTGTTTAAACTAATTTACGTTTAATGAAATCTCAATCAAAGTTCCTTGCGCAAGCGGGCCACGGGTATCCCGAGCCTGTCGCGGTATTTTGCCACGGTGCGGCGCTTCAGGTCGAAGCCCTCGGCGTTCATCGTTTCCATCAGCCGCTGGTCGCTGAGAGGATGGCGCTTGTCCTCCTTCTCCACAAGCGTGCGGATGCGCGCCTCGATCATGCGGTTGGTGGTGGCTTCCTCGCTCTCACCTTTGTCCCCCTTCTCGTCGCTGAAGAAAAAGCGCAGCGGGAACACTCCCCAGGGCGTGGAAACGTATTTATTGTTGGTGGCTCTTGATATCACGGAAATATCGAGCCCCGTGATGTCGGCCACTGTCTTGATCATCATCGGTTTGAGCCTGTACACATTGCGCGTCATGAAATATTCGTGCTGCAGCTTTATGATGGCGCTCATCACGGTCATCATTGTGTTCTGCCGCTGCTGGAGCACTCGGATGAAGTCGCGGGCATCATTATATCGGCTCACGATATATTCCGACCCCTTTCGCGGGCGGCCTGTAGGGGTGCGGTCCACGCTCGCCATGGCCTGCTCGAAGCTCTTGGCAATCTGAAGTTCCGGCACGCTGTTGTTGAGCGTCACATAGAATTCCCCCTCCTCCTCCGTGACCACAAAGTCGGGCACAATCACTCCGGCTGTGTCGGCGGGGTCGTTGCCCATCGACGCGCCGGGTTTCGGATTGAGGCTTTTTATGAGCGAAAGCGCATTGTCGGCCTCGGCATCTGAGAGTTTCAGCAACGAGCGTATGCGGTGGCGATGCTTCATGGTGAATGCCTCGTAGGCATCAGCGAGGATACGCAGGGCATTGTCGCGCTCGGGGCTTGCAGGCATTGCCCGCAATTGAATCTGCAGGCACTCCCGCAGGTCGGCGGCGCCCACTCCGGCCGGATCGAGTCGCTGCACCTCAGCGAGAGCCTGACGGCCCTCCTCCTCGCTTACCTCTACTCCCTCGCGGAAGGCCATCTCATCAATCAGATGATGCAGTCCGCCCCGCAGATATCCGTTGGAGTCGAGATTGCCGATAAGATACCTTGCGGCAAATTCCACCTTCGGCGAGAGATTGCGCTCGGAAAGCTGGGTGTTGAGATAGTCGTAGAGGTTGGCGGTGCGGTCGGCCGGTGCAAATTCATAGTCTTCACTTTGCGATGAGCGGCGGGAGAACAACGGATAGCGCCGTGTGTCCTCTTCGTGCACCTCCTCTTTTTCCACAAGAGCCTCATTCTCTTCGATCTCGCGCTCCACAGTTTCATCGAGTTCGGGCGCATTGAGTTCCAGCAACCTCACATAGCGAAGCTGCTGCTGCGAAAGTATCGGACGCTGTGCGAGCGTCTGCCGTGTCTCGAGATTCTGTGTGGGCATCTTGCGTCTGGGGCTTTTGCTGATTCCCCAAGATGCAAAATTATTAATTTTTGACAATATCAGCAAATAAAAAAGGAGAGACCTGAGGCCTCTCCATGTCAGCGTACAGAAAGTGGGACTCGAACCCACACAGCCGATAAGGGCCAGGAGATTTTAAGTCTCCCGTGTCTACCATTCCACCATTTCTGCATCCGGGCTGCTGATTGCGTGCCGTATTTGCACCCGTCGGCACCTTCTCAGCGCTTTTTCATCTGCAAATTTAAGCATTTGTAGCCACTTACCCCCATTTTGTTAAACTATTTTTGATTATTTTAACACAACCCTGCAAGAACTCCGCAGTCATGGCCTGTAATTTTGCAGCAGAATCAAAAATAAACGGATATGGTCACTACGAGTTATAACATTCAGAGCCGTCAGGGCAGCCAGAACAGTTACAGTGCGCAGCGCCGGAGTATGGATGGTCTTGTGCGCCGCAGTTTTTCGCCGACGCAGGCCACTGCGGTCACTCCGTCGGGCACGGGACATCCCATGAAATATGGCGACAAGGTGTATGCGCGTCTTGTGTTGGGCGGACGCGCCGTGGCCGAATTCACTACGGCCTGCGTAAACGACCTCACAGAACTCTTCATGGAGCTCCGTAGGCTCACACGCGGCTGCCGCGGCCTTGGACATCTGTTTATCCGCAATATGAGTCGCGGCTGGCGCATAGAGCGCCCGTTGATGCTCTATGCAGGCGACCGCCGCTCATCCTCAATCCTGCCTTCCTACTCCGTCAAGGCTCCCGCACGCCAGATCATGCCCTGGGAAACGCACTGAATTCTAAATTGCAATCAGGGATTGTAAAGGTCCTTGTTGCGGTAGTCGAGGATTTCGTCGGCGGCCTTGATGGCCTCCTTGGCACGGCTTTGCGGATTAATCTCCACAGCCTTCAGGAAATCGTTGATGGCAAGAGCGCGTTTTCCGGCACCCCAATAACGCATGCCGCGCAAGGTGTATGCTTCGTCGCTCTCCGGATGAGCCGCGATATATTCTGTGAGATGAGCCACAGCCGCATCATAATCCATATCTCTGAGCGCCTCTTTCAGCGCAGGTATATTCTCTTTATTTTCCATGGCTTAATTATTTCCGTTTTTTTGTATAACGCATCACAAAGTGATTTTGCTTGATTTCACATCCTCACCCATAAAGATAGAGGCGAGTTGGTCGAAGCGCTCGGCATTTTCCGTGGTGAGGAATTTCGTGTTGCCTCCAAGCGAACATCTGCCTTCGATTTCGGGATGGCGGTGAAGATAGTCGGCGAGGCTGTCCGCCACGATGTCGCCCTGCGCCACGATGCGCACATGCTGCGGCACGTATTCCCTGATTTTGGGAAGCAGTAGGGGATAATGCGTGCATCCGAGGAGAAGAGTGTCGATTTCGGGGTCGGCCGCAAGGATTCTGTCGAGATATTTCTTTACGAAATAGTCGGCACCGGGCGAAGCGCTTTCATTCATCTCCACGAGTGGCACCCACATGGGGCATTCTGTTTCAGTGATCTGCATGTCGGGATAGAGTTTCGCTATCTCCATGCGATAGGAATGCGACCTCACGGTGCCCGGCGTGGCGAGCAGGCCGATGTGCCGTGTATGGGTAATGTCGCCTACAGCCTCAACCGTTGGGCGAATCACCCCCAGCACGCGCCTGTCGGGATATAGCGCGGGCAGCACATTCTGCTGCACGGAGCGCAGCGCCTTGGCCGAAGCCGTGTTGCAGGCAAGAATCACGAGCCGGCAGCCACGGCGGAACAATTCCTCCACGGCCTGGCGCGTGAAGTCGTACACGATGTCGAAACTCCGTGTGCCATAGGGGGCGCGCGCGTTATCGCCTAAGTAGAGATAATCATACTGGGGCAGATGGCGGCGTATCTCCTTGAGGATGGTAAGCCCGCCATAGCCTGAGTCAAACACTCCTATTTTCTCCACTCTGTTCCCTGAAGCCGTGCTGTTCATCTCTTCTGCTGAAATCTATGAATTAATAAAAAGGCCGCCGGCTGAGATAGCCGACAGCCAAGCCTTATGATAATCTAATTTCCGATGTTCGCTTATTTCAAGCCGAGTTTGGCCTTCACCTGCGGGGTGACGTCAACCACCGGCGATGCGTAATAGAGAGTGAGCGAAGGCTCATAGTTCTCGATCATGCCGAAACCGCCCTCTTTGCCTACAGCCTCCACAGCGGTGCGCACTTTCTGGATCACCGGCTGCATCAGCTCATTCTGCATTTTGGCCAGGTCCTGCTGGGCATTCTGCTCGAAAGCCTGCATCTTCTGATTCATGTCCTGCACTTCGCGGGTCTTGCGGTCCTTGATAGCCTGAAGCTCATCCGGCTTCATGGCCTGGAATTCATCATAGAGGCGTTTGAGTTCCTCCTGAAGACGTGCGAATTCGTCCTCATATTTCTTTGATGCCTCGGCGAGCTTTTTCTGTGCGTCGGAAGTCTCGGGCATAGCCTGGAGAATCGAGTTGGTGTCGACAAGTCCGATCTTTACACTTTGCTGGGCGGATGCCCCGAAGAAAGGCAGGGCGATTGCCACTGCGAGCAAGATTTTCTTAAGCATTTCTGTATCTTGGTTATTTTTTTGTTAAATTTCCTTTTATTTTGAATATCCGAGTTTATTGAGCACCTCATTGCTCACGTCGATACGCGGCGATGCAAACACGATGCTTTGGCTCGATGCGCGGTCGAAGATGGCCTGATAGCCTTTTTCTTCCGCCACAGCCTTCACTGCATTATATACATCCTCCTGGATGGGCTTGATCAGCGACTGGCGCTTTTTATAGAGTTCTCCCTCCGGACCGAAGTATTTATAGCGAAGGTCGGTGGCCTCCTTCTCCTTGGCCACAATCTCCTCCTCGCGTTTCTTTTTCTGGTCGTCGGTGAGGAACACCATGTCGGCCTGATAGTTCTTATACATTGTCTCGGCCTCTTTGGAGAGTTCGTTTACCTCCTTCTCCCAGCGCTGGCTCACCTGGTTGAGCTGTTCGTTGGCCATCTCGTATGCAGGCACATTGCGCAATACATACTCCATATCGATCAAGGCGAATTTCTGTGCTGAACAGCCGAGTGCTCCGGCCACAGCCAGCATCACAGCGAATAGTATCTTTCTCATACTCTTGTTTACTTTGTTAAAAATTAACGTCTATTTGCGGATAATGCCGCTAAAACGGCCTTTTCCTGAATGCGGCGCTCCTCATTTCCTAATAACGAAAAACATCCGTCATAATTATAGACGTCTGGGCTATATGTTTGGTTTAATCAGACATGAGTCGCAGACATTGCAAGATAAGTTAGAACTCCTGGCCGAGCACGAAGTGGATCTGGCTGCCGCCCTTGCGTCCCCACACTTTGTCGAAACCGTATGCCCAGTCGATGCCGAGGAAGCCGAGCACGCTGAGGTATACACGGGCGCCGACGCCGGCCGAACGTTTCAGGTTGAAGGGCGAGAAGTCTTTCACCGATGTCCAGCAGTTGCCCGCCTCTGCGAAGGCAATTGCATAGATGGTGGTGGAGGGCTGGAGAAGGAACGGGAAGTGGAGCTCGAGGGAGAATTTGCCGTAGGCGTAGCCTTCATAGCCCGAGGGAGTGAACTGACCGTTCTCATATCCGCGCATGGCGATGGTCTCCGTGGCATAGGTGTAGGAGCCCGACATGCCGTCGCCGCCGAAATAGAAGGTCTCGAAAGGAGTCTTGAGATATTTGTTCCATGACCCCAGCAGACCGAAATCGGCGCGTGTCATGAGCACGAGGGTCCATTTGCCGTCAGGGTCTGTGAGCGGAGTAAAGGTCTTGCTCTTGAAGCGGAGTTTCCAGTATTCAATCCATTTATAGAGCTGTCCGCGGGCTGCTTCTCGGGAACTGCTGTCCTGATTGAAATAACTTGCCTGTTCGGAGAGCGACCTCCAGTCCTTGCGTCCGAAGAGAGAGGCGGGGGGAGTGGCGGTGAAATCAATCGAGAATTGTGATCCGCGGCGTGTATAGATCGGGTTGTCGATACTTGTGCGCGACAATGTCAGTCCTAGAGTAAGGGAGTTTGACGTACCGTTGCGCATATAGTAGAGGTAATCCCAGTTTTTCAGATAATACCAGCGGTAGGCCAGCTGAGCCTGGAACTGGAAATAGTCGTCGGGCCAGCTGAGTCGTGTGCCGAATCCCACGCTCACGCCTGCGAGCTGAAGCACCTTGTTGGGGTCGTAGGCATTCTGGATGGCATAGGAGGAATAGTTGGTATTATAGGAATACTGGTTCCATACTGCATTCTGATATGCGGAGCTCCAGGCATCGTTGTAGAATTGGGAGTTGATACCTGTGGAACGGCTGAAGTCTATTGATACGGCAAGTGAGTTGGGGCGGCTGCCTCCAATCCAGGGGTCGAAGAAACTGATTGAATAGCTTTGATAATACTGGGCGTTGGTCTGCGCCGAGATGGAGAAAGTCTGACCGTCGCCTCGCGGTATTATGCCCCTGTAGCTCTTCGGATTGAAGAGGTTCTTCATCGAGAAGTTGGAGAATGATAGCGCGAGCTGTCCGGTGAGGCCGGTCTGTCCCCAGCCGAAGGAAAGCTGAATCTTGTCGTTGGCCTTCTGCTCGAGATTGAACACGATGTCCACCGTGCCGTCATTCTCGTTAGGCATCGGGCGGATATCCATATTCTCCGGATTGAAATGGCCGCCGGCTGCGATCTCACGCGCCGAGCGCATCAGGTCGCTCTTCGAGAAAAGCTCGCCGGGGCGCACGCGCAGTTCGCGGCGGATCACCTTCTCGTACAATTGGTCGTTACCATTGATGATTACCTTGTTCACCTTTGCCTGCGGACCCTCGATCACACGCATCTGCAGCGCGATGCTGTCGCCCTTGATGCGCTCCTCAATGGGCACAAGTTGGAAGAAGAGATAACCGTTGTCGAGATAGAGGTTGGCCACGGCATCTTCATCGTCCATCGTGCGCTTGTTGAGCATCTTCTGGTTGTAAACGTCGCCGGGGTACATACCCAATATCATATTGAGCGTCTCGGTGGGATAGACCGTATTGCCCACCCAGGAGATGTCGCTGATGTAATATTTCTTGCCCTCATCCACGTCGATGAATACGTCGACGCTCTTGTCGTCGTAGCGGGCCACGCTGTCGTGGGTGATTTTGGCGTCGCGGTAGCCGAGCTCGTTGTATTTGTCGATGATGCGCTGGAGGTCGTCCTCGAAGTCGCGCTCCACAAATTTGCGCTGTTTGAAGATGTTCAGCAGGTTGCCGCTCTCGTTGGTCTTCTTCATGGTGCGTTTCACCTTATTGTCCGAAAGCACCTGATTGCCCTTGACATAAATCTTGTGGACCTTGATCTTGCTGTTGCGGTTCACGTCGATGTTGAGGATCACCATGTTCTCCTTCGAGAGGTCGGGCTGTTCGATCACGCGCACCTGGGCATTCTTGAAGCCCTTTTTCGCATAATATTCTTCCACGAGTCTCTTCACCTGGGCGATGATATTGGGAGTGAGCTGTTGTCCCGACACCATGCCGAGTCGCTGTTCGATATCCTTTTTCTCGCCACCCTTCACTCCATTGAACCTCATTTCCGACATGCGGGGCTGCTGGTTGAGCACAATCTCGAGCCATGCCTTGTCGCCCGCAATCTTCTCCACGTTAATCTGCACCTTGGAATAGAGGCCCTGACGCCAGAAGCGGCGCACGGCATCAGTGATTTCCTGGCCGGGAATCTCAATTTTGTCGCCCACGGAGAGCCCCGAATATCCAATCACCACATAGTCCTCGGCATTCTTGATTCCCGACACCTTGACGCCTGCGATTTCATAGGTCTTGGGCATCGGGGAATAAATGATGTCGGGATTGTAGATGGTGTCCACGGGGGCAGTGGGCTGTTGTTCCCCATCGAGCTTTATGTCGAGAGCCGAGGCTGACAGCGCAGCCAATGCGGCAAGGAGGATGAATATGGAGCGGATATGTTTCATAGAGCTTTTTCGTCTTCTATCTGGTCGCCCGTTTTTCCGAAGCGACGCTGGCGGTGCTGGAAGTCTTCGAGCGCGGCCACGAATTCATCTTCATTGAAGTCGGGCCAGAGGGTAGGGGTAAAATATAGTTCGCTATAGGCAATCTGCCAGAGCAGGAAATTGCTTATGCGGAGCTCGCCGCCGGTGCGGATAAGCAGGTCGGGGTCGGGCATTCCTTTTGTAGCAAGGGAATCGGAGATAAGGTTTTCGTCGATGCTGTCGGGATCGAGTTTTCCTTCGGCTGCGAGGCCGGCGAGATTGCGCACAGCGCGTGTGATCTCCCAGCGGGAGGAATAACTCAGACATAGGCAGAGATTGAGCCCGTCGCAGTCCTTGGTGGCATCCACACCCTCCTGCAGGCTTGCAGCCACCTCCGCAGGGAGGCGGTCGATCTCGCCAAGCAGAAGGATATGCACATTGTTGGCGCGAAGTTCAGGCGTTTCGCGGCGGATGGTCCAGCCGATGAGATGCATCAGCAGTTCCACCTCGCGCTGAGGACGGTTCCAGTTTTCGGTGGAGAAGGCGTAGAGCGTGAGATATTTCACTCCGAGGTCGGAGGCAAGGCGGGTGATGCGGGTCACGCTGTGCACGCCCTCAGCATGCCCCTCGCTGCGGTCGCGCATGCGCTGCCTGGCCCAGCGTCCGTTCCCATCCATTATCACTGCCACATGGCGCGGAATCCGCTCCATGTCCAGACGACTCATATATTTCTCCAGTTCACTCATCTCTGTCTCCGGTCAGTTTCGGTTCAATCTTTATAGTGACATTGCTCGCAACGCTTGCTGAATTCGTAGCTTATCGTAATCGACAGCGTGGAATACCAGTCGGTGTTCTTCAGGAAGGAACTCTTTATCTCCATCGGATCCTTGAGGTCGGAACTGTCAAGACGGTCGGTGAAGGTCTTTTTCATCAGGAATTCCAGCCCTATGTTCCAGCGCAAGGCCGGTTTGTATTTGAAGCCGATGCCGAAAGGTATCGTGAGCGCGGCGCCGAATTTGTCGGCCTTCCATGCTGTCACGCTCAGGCCGGCCGTGATATAGGGTGTCCACCGTTTCAGTTTGCGGTAACTCTCCCCCATTCCATAATTGAAGAAATGGAATTCCGCCATTTCCCCCAGTTCATAAAAAGTTGTTGAAAACTTGAACGAACGACCTTCGGGGAACACATTGTCCATCTTTGAGGAGTCGCCGCGCAGCGAACCGAGGTAGAAATTGGTCTTGAAATTGAAACGGGGGTTGAGGATATATCTGAAGAGAATCTCCGCGTCCCAGCCCGGGTTGGCCCAGAGGTTGGAGGAATTGGCGTCGCCCAGATATCCGGTCATGCCGAATCCGGCTCCGATGTCGAAGCGGTAGTCTTCCTGTGCGCGGGCTTTAGGCGCCGACGCAAGAAGCATCAACAGGGCTGATATCCAGAGGATTCTTTTCATTTGCGGATTTTTTCTCTTTGTTTTAATCGGTTAGAACACGGGTGCGAATGTAAGTCGGGTCAGCACTCCGCGCCATATCGAACTGTAAAGCTTGCCGTCGGGGTCATTGCCGCCTATCAGATAGATATAGGGGCAGGTCCAGCTCACGATGCCATTGTCCACAGTGTGGGAAATGCGCATCGGGGCGCGCACCACGGGTGCTGTCTTCACCGTGCCGAGCACCACATTGTCGCAGTCGGAAAGCGCCGGGAATGTTTCCGGAAGCTGCATCGACGCCATCCCGCTCGACCAATGCACGGCATTGTCGTAGGAGATGTATACGGTGCGGTTGAAGGAGCCGTCGTTAAGCCGGCCACCCACAAGCATCCATACATTATATTCAGTCATCGCGCCTCCCGAGCTGGATGCCCGATAAGCATAATAGGGGATTATCGAAGCGCTGTCCACTGCCGGCACGCCCCCTTCCGAGAGTTTAATCCATTCGGTGCCGTCGAAGGCCCAGGTGGCAGAAGTGGCTGATCCATTGCGGAGTGTGCCTCCCACAAAGAATGCAACGGGGCTTGATGTCCATTTGTTCTGAAGCGTCACGAAGTTGCTGTGGCCGCTCACGGGGAAGTCGCCGGGAATCTCCACGCTGTTGAGGGATTGCTGCGGATATTGTATAAATGACATGTTGTTGCCATCCTTCTTTAAGCCGAGCACGCTGTCGAGGTAAGGGCCGATAATCACCGACCAGCTCTGGCCGGCTGCCTGCCAGTTCTCGGCATCGGCGCTTTTGTAAAGTTGGCCATCGGCTGCCAGCATATAATAGTCGGCGGATGTGGATGTAAATGAGCGCACATCGGGCGTGAACGGCAACTGCAGTTGCTGTTTGTCCCAGCGGTTGGCCACAAGGTCTTCGCTTCTGGCGAGCGTATATGTGCCGTCGCTTTCGAGGATGAGCGTCACGGCCTTGGAGTCTTTCTGCACTGTTTTCTGGTTGACGGGATTGGGAAGACGCGACGGGAGAGTGGTCTGCGTCATGTCTACCCACACCAGGGAGTCGGCCACTTCGCGGTGAACATTCACGCGGATGTCGTAACTGCGGCGCATCTCGCCGTCGTTGGCCGTGAGAGTGAGAGTCACCTTGCCGCTGAAGTCGATTGAGTCGGTGGGATTGTTCTTATAGTCCACTTCACCTTCACGGGTGGTGCCGCCGCTCATTGTGATGATGGCGCTCTCCACCTTCGAACTGTATTTGATCACGGGCACAAGCTTATCCACGGGTGTCCCCTTGCGAAGAGAGTCGGCATTATAGATCACGCCGCGCTCCAGGTCGATGGAGAAATATGTGGAGTCCACGCCCTGCACCTTGCTGTCGAATTTGAGCGAGAAGGCGGTTACGGCCACATTGGCCGGATCCACATAAAGCTCCGAGTCCGACTCCTTATTGCAGGATGCAAGAAGAGAGGCTGCCAAAGTCAGGCCGCCGAGCGCCCAACCGGTTATCGTCGTTTTTATCACTGTCACTATTATAGTGTTGTGTGTTAGGCAGAAACTTACTGGTTTCCGCCGGATTTCACATGCATTGCAAGTCTTTGTGCATCCTTTCGGCACGCAAAGACCCACCTTTTAACCTGCAAATTTAGCATTTATTGGCGAAATAGCGACTATAAAAGCATTATAAAATATAATTTAAGATTTTTTAAGTAGCCTTTCAGCCCTCCCGATAAAGAGCTTTTCCGGCTCTAAGTCCACATCTTTCAACTAAAACAGGATGCATTTTTCACAAAAGCGTCACCTCTTAGGGGAAAGTTTCTCAAAAGCGACATCGGTAAGGGAATATTTGTAGATATCATTAGTTGTTAATAAATTCTAAATCAATCAGCATTAATTGTTGCTTAAATAATTTTAGGTTAATTTTGTGAAGTGCATAAGGTTATTGCCGGATGCAGCGGTATAAGATTCCGCGACAACACTATTCCGCATTACAGATTTTTTAACCCGACCGCCATAATGAACAGAAAGATTCTAACAATTTTATTGTCTTGCATTATATCAATCAACGTTATGGCACAACAGAAAATAGTACAGACTGCCGGACGCGACGCCCTTGGCGATTTCGCTCCGGAGTTCGCGCATCTCAACGACGACATCCTCTTCGGAGAAGTCTGGAGCCGCAACGACTTGCTCTCCCTGAGAGACAGTAGCCTTGTGACCATCACAGCGCTCATCAGCCAGGGCATCACCGACTCATCGCTCATGCATCATCTGCAGAACGCTAAAAAGAACGGCATCACCCGCACTGAAGCAGCCGAGACAATCACCCACATCGCCTTCTACGCAGGCTGGCCTAAGGCTTGGGCCGCTTTCCGCCTCGCCAAAGAGGTATGGAACGATGATATCAAGGGCGACGACGCTATGGCTCAGTTCCAGCGTGAGATGATATTTCCGATTGGCGAACCGAACACTGCCTATGCGAAATATTTCAAAGGCAAAAGTTATCTCGCCCAGGTATCCACAAAACAGATTCCCTTCGCCAATGTTACCTTCGAGCCCGGATGTCGTAACAACTGGCACATCCATAAGGCCGAGAAGGGCGGCGGTCAGATGCTCGTGGGCGTGGGCGGCCGCGGATGGTATCAGGAGGAGGGTAACCCCGCCGTGGAGATTCTTCCCGGCACGGTGATCAATATCCCTGCTAATGTGAAGCACTGGCATGGAGCAGCCAAGGATTCCTGGTTTGCTCACCTCGCATTCTCAGTGCCCGGCGAAATGACCGAAAACATTTGGCTTGAGCCCGTCACCGACGAAGAATACAACAAACTGAAATAGAAAGCGCTGTGCCCTCGCATATCGAATGCGGGGGCACAGTGTATTTATCGGATTCTAGGGTTTAACAATAAATTTGGGAACAATGGTAAAACACATCGTTACATTTCAGATGAAGGGGACAAAGGAGGAGCGTCTCGCCGCTGCGCAGGATTTTGCCGCAAGGCTGAGGGCTCTTCCTGAAGTAATCGACGTTCTTGAGGCAATAGAGGTAGGCATAAATGAGAATCCGGCAGAAAACTGGGATCTGGTGCTCACCGCCACAGTGCCCACGATGGCCGATGTGGCCGTCTACGCCAATCATCCGGCACACGTGGCCGCCGCAGCATCCGCCAAGCCCCACATAGCCGCCCGCGCCTGCGTCGATTATTCCCACTCGATGGTTGCCGGTGGTTTGGAGGAGATGTCGTAGACTACGCGGTTGATGCCGCGCACCTTGTTGATGATTTCGTTGCTTACCTTTGCCAGCAGTTCATAAGGCAGGTGCACCCAGTCGGCAGTCATGCCGTCGGTGGAAATCACCGCCCTCAGTGCGCAGCAGCGTTCATAGGTGCGTTCATCTCCCATCACGCCGACACTCTGCACAGGCAGAAGCATCACGCCGGCCTGCCACACTTTGTCGTACCAGCCCGACTCCCTCAGCGCGTCGATGAAAATCTTGTCGGCGGCCTGAAGCACACGCACTTTCTCGGCCGTAACTTCACCAAGGATACGAATGCCAAGTCCGGGTCCCGGGAAGGGATGGCGTCCGAGCAAACGCTGGTCGATACCAAGCGCCTTGCCCACACGGCGCACCTCGTCCTTAAAGAGCAGACGCAGCGGTTCCACCACTTTCAGATTCATCTCCTTAGGAAGGCCTCCCACATTGTGGTGGCTCTTGATTGTGGCCGAAGGCCCTTTTACAGAGCAACTTTCAATCACGTCGGGGTAGATTGTGCCCTGACCCAGCCAGCGCGCGCCCTCCACCTTCTTTGCCTCGGCATTGAACACCTCCACAAAGTCGCGGCCGATAATCTTGCGCTTCTGCTCCGGGTCGGTGACGCCTGCAAGGTCGGTATAGAAACGCTCCGATGCATCAACACCGGTAACATTAAGTCCCATACCCTGATAGGAGGCCAGCACATCCTCGAATTCATTGGCACGAAGAAGGCCATTGTTCACAAAGATACAGTGAAGGTTCTGGCCGATGGCACGGTGAAGCAGCACGGCAGCTACAGATGAATCCACACCTCCGGAGAGGCCGAGAATCACCTTGTCGTTGCCAATTTTCTTACGCAGTTCCTCCACTGTGGAATCAATGAAAGAAGCGGGACTCCATGTGCCTGAGCATCCGCAGATGCCAATCACATAATTGCGCAGCAACTGAGGGCCGTCGGTGGAATGGAACACTTCGGGGTGGAACTGTATACCCCAGGTCCTTTCGCCGGTGACGCGGTATGCAGCCACGCGCACATTATCGGTAGAGCCGATGATGTGGAAATCGTCGGGAACCTCAGTGATGGTGTCGCCATGCGACATCCACACCTGTGTGGTGGCCGGAAGTGAAGCCATCAGCGGATCCTCGGCGTCAACAACGCTGAGCATGGCGCGGCCATACTCGCGACTGGGAGCTCCGGCCACTGTGCCGCCACACTCCATAGCAAGCAACTGCGCGCCATAGCATACACCCAAGAGGGGCAGGTGGCCGCGAAGCTTGCCAAGGTCGATGCGGGGCGAACCGGCATCGCGCACCGACGCCGGGCTGCCTGAAAGAATCACACCGCGAACATCGGCGTCAATCTCCGGCATATGGTTGAACGGATGAATCTCACAATACACATTCAGCTCACGCACGCGGCGTGCGATAAGCTGAGTGTACTGAGATCCGAAGTCGATTATTAATATCTTCTCCATAAGTCTTGATAAATGGAAATACAGGAATTAATTGCCCGGTGAATAGTTGGGCGCCTCCTTGGTGATGGTCACATCGTGGGGATGGTTTTCCACCACGGCGGCAGAGGTGATTCTCACAAACTTGGCATTGTGTAGAGCGTCGATATCCTTGGCGCCGCAATAGCCCATACCGGAGCGTAGGCCACCGATGAGTTGGTATACAGTCTCGCCGAGCGAACCCTTATAGGGAACGCGAGCCACGATACCTTCCGGCACGAGTTTGTTGGAATCCATCTGGTCGCCCTGGAAATAGCGGTCCTTCGAACCGGCCTGCATGGCTTCCACGGAACCCATTCCACGATAAGCTTTAAATTTACGGCCATTGTAGATGATAGTCTCGCCCGGGGACTCCTCCACACCTGCGAGCATCGAGCCCATCATCACGCAGTCGCCGCCTGCAGCAAGCGCCTTCACCACGTCGCCCGAATAGCGGAGTCCTCCGTCGGCGATTACCGGCACATCATGGCGATGAGCAGCCTCGGCGGCATCGTAGATGGCAGTTAGTTGCGGCACCCCCACACCGGCCACGATGCGGGTGGTGCATATGGAACCCGGGCCTATACCTACCTTTATTCCGTCGGCACCCGCAGCTACCAGATATTCGGCAGCCTCGGCAGTGGCGATATTGCCCACCACCACATCAAGGTCGGGATAAGCCTCCTTCACAGCACGGAGAGTGCGCACCACATTGGCCGAATGGCCGTGTGCGGTATCGATCACCACAGCATCAACGCCATTCTCCACAAGCGCAGCCACGCGCTGAAGCGTGTCGTGGGTCACACCTACGCCGGCTGCCACACGCAGACGTCCCTTGGAATCCTTGCAGGCATTAGGAAATTCGCGAATCTTCGTGATGTCGCGATATGTGATGAGACCCACGAGATGGTTCTCCTCATCTACCACAGGGAGTTTCTCAATCTTGTTCTGCAGCAGAATCTGCGAAGCCTCCTCCATGTCGGCATGGCGCGTGGTGACAAGATTCTCTGATGTCATCACTGTGGCCACGGGCAGCGACATATCCTGCTGGAAGCGGAGGTCGCGGTTGGTCACAATGCCGATGAGATGGCGTTCGTCATCGATTACGGGGATGCCGCCGATGCGGTTTTCACGCATGAGGCGCAGCGCGTCGGCCACGGTCTTGTCGCGGGTGATGGTCACCGGGTCATAGATCATGCCGGAGTCGGCGCGTTTCACCTTGCGCACCTGCTCTGCCTGACGGGCAATCGACATATTCTTATGAATCACGCCGATGCCGCCCTCACGGGCGATGGCGATGGCCATAGGTGCTTCTGTCACAGTGTCCATGGCGGCTGAAACCACCGGGATGTTCAACTTGATATTACGCGAGAAGCGCGATCCGAGACACACCTTGTCGGGTGTCACCTCCGAATAGGCCGGAATGAGAAGCACATCGTCAAACGTCATTCCCTCCTGTGCTATCTTGTTTTCTATGAAACTCATAAATTAGAAGTTGTTAAGATTCTTGTCCTTGATGATTGTCTGAGTACGGTCGGGTCCCACGGAAATCATTCCTACGGGCACGCCTGTAATCTCCTCGATGCGTGCCACATAGTTCTTTGCGTTCTGCGGCAGCTGGTCGAATTCTCTGATCTGGGTGATATCCTCTTTCCAGCCGGGAAGGGTTTCATACACGGGTGTGCAGCGGGAGAGGGAGGCGATTGTGGAGGGTGGCGACTGTATCTTGCGGCCGTCGAGTTCATAGGCGGTGCAGATCTTCACTTCATCGAGCCCGGAGAGCACGTCGAGCAGCATGATTGCCCAATGGGTGGTGCCGGCAAGACGGGAAGTGTAACGGGCCACTACGGCGTCAAACCAGCCGATGCGGCGGGGACGTCCGGTCACAGTGCCATATTCATGTCCGCGTTCGCGGATGCCGTCGCCGATGGCGTCGTGCAGTTCGGTGGGGAAGGGCCCTTCTCCCACGCGTGTGCAGTAAGCCTTTGCCACGCCCACCACCTCCGAAATCCATTTCGGGGCGATGCCGGCGCCTGTGGGCACGGATGCCGCTGAGGGCGACGAACTGGTGACAAACGGATATGTGCCGTGGTCGATGTCGAGCATCTGACCCTGCGCCCCCTCAAAGAGGATGTGGGCGTCGGTGAGCAGGGCCTTGTTGATTAGGTCTGAGGTGTCGCAGATGCGGGGGCCGAGTTCCTTGGCGAGTTCCATATACTGCTCGTATACCTCGTCGGCCTTGAATGTGTCAAGGCCAAGCATCTGGAGTTCTTTGTTCTTAACCTCCAGGGCAGCCTCAAGACGCATGCGGAAATATTCTGGCTCTAAAAGGTCGCCCATGCGCAGTCCGATGCGGCTGTACTTGTCGGCATATGCCGGGCCGATACCCTTCTTGGTGGTGCCGATCTTGGCATTTCCCTTACCGGCCTCGTAGGCGCCGTCGAGCACCGGATGCCAGGGCATCACCATGGCGGCACGGTCGGAGATATACAATTGGTAATCGCGTATGCCCTGCTCATTGAGGCGCTTCAGCTCGGCTACCACCGACACCGGATTCACCACCATGCCGTTTCCCATCACATTCACCGTGTTGGGATTGAAGATCCCCGAGGGGATGCTTTGCAGAGAATACTTGTGGCCGTCGAATACGACCGAATGGCCGGCATTGTTGCCGCCCTGGTATCTCACCGCCATATTCGCCCTTGTGGCGAAATAGTCGGTGATCTTTCCTTTGCCTTCGTCGCCCCATTGCGAGCCGACCACTACGAGAGTCTTAGACATATCTTTCTTTGTGTGATTTTTAATTCTTATTTCCTCACTCCTTGATGCCGTTGCGGTCGAAGATATACTGCACGTTCTTCATATAATAGTCGAGCGTGAAGCAAGCCTCGAGTTCCTCATCCGTGAGGTTGGCCTTTATGGTGGGATCCTCGCGAAGCAGGTCGATGTAAGGCACGCCGGCGGCCATGGCGCGCATTGCCACGGGCTGCACCGTGTCGTAAGCTTTCTCACGTGCGAAACCCTTGCCGATGAGTGCGTTCATCACACGCTGGGCGAAGATCACGCCGTTGGTGATGTAGATGTTCTGCTTCATGCGCTCTGGGAACACGGTGAGGTTGCCCAGGATATTGCCCATACGGTTGAGCATATAGTCGAGAAGCATAGTGGCATCGGGGAGGATGATTCGCTCTGTGGCAGAATGGGAGATGTCGCGTTCATGCCAGAGAGCCACATTCTCATAGGCCGTGGCCATATATCCGCGGAGCACACGGGCGCATCCGCACATATTTTCCGAACCGATGGGATTGCGCTTATGGGGCATGGCCGAAGAACCCTTCTGGCCCTTGCCGAAAGCCTCCTCCACCTCGTGCACCTCAGTGCGCTGCAGGCCGCGGATCTCCATGGCCATCTGCTCGATGGAGGCGCCGATGAGGGCGATGGTGGCAAGATAATAAGCGTGACGGTCGCGCTGGATCACCTGCGTGGACACATTCGACGACTCGATGCCGAGTTTCTCGCACACATAGTCCTGCACGAAGGGGGGAATGTTGGCGAAATTACCAACGGCACCGCTAATCTTTCCGACCTCCACTCCGCGAGCAGCCTCGTCGAAGCGCTTGATATTGCGCTGCATCTCGGCGTGCCAGAGCACCCATTTGAGGCCGAAAGATGTGATGTCGGCATGGATGCCGTGCGTACGGCCGATGCAGGGGGTGTATTTATATTTCAAAGCCTGGCTGCGGAGCATCGCGGCGAAGTTCTGAAGGTCGGCACGCAGGATGTCGTTGGCCTGCTTGAGAAGATAACCGTTGGCCGTGTCCACAACGTCGGTCGATGTCAGGCCATAATGTATCCACTTGCGCTCCTCGCCGAGGCTCTCGCTCACGGCGCGTGTGAAGGCCACGA
>OGNF01000803.1_pt1 | contig 32303 bp, 22 predicted proteins | sample 1573321 | NCBI WGS metagenome assembly OGNF01 (sample SAMEA2581911, study PRJEB24529) | metagenome | biome: Human gut stool | place: China | collected 2011 | reverse complement strand
AAATGAAGATTTAGTAGAGTATGGACAGGTAATCGTAAAAGTTAGCAAATAAGAAACTGTATTAATTAGAAGATTAGAAAAGTGAAGAATCGCTTTATAGAAATAATGAATCTTAAATGCTAAAAAAGTTGCGCATTTGCAACAGAATGGAGATTAATATGTTAAACACAAAGGAAATAATGGATATAATTCCTCACAGACAGCCGTTTTTACTTGTAGACAGAATAGAAGAAATGGAAGTAGGAAAGAGAGCAGTAGGAATTAAATGTGTAAGCTATAATGAACCGTTTTTTGCAGGACATTTTCCGGATCAGCCTGTAATGCCGGGAGTGCTTATTATTGAAGCAATGGCACAGGTAGAGCTGTCAGTTTATTATCAGACGATAAATATAAAGGAAAAACTCCTTTGTTTGGTGGAATTAAAAACGCTAAATTTAGAAGAAAAGTTGTTCCGGGAGATGTGCTTAGAATGGAAGTGGAAATGACTAGAGTGCGTGGACCACTTGGTATAGGTGAAGGAAAAGCGTATGTAGATGGAGAACTTTGCACACAGGCAGAACTTGTATTTGCAATACAGTGAAAATGTTGTTAGTCGAAAAGGAGAAAGTAGATGTTTGTTTATCGAGACGAGGAATTCGGGGAGATTTATATTCGTTCGGATAGTCGGGCGTGCCGTTTGATATTTAGAGTAAAGGATAATGGTTTGCAGATTACTTGCCCGGAAGGATATGCTGTAAACCGGGTGAAATCGGCAGTGGACGATAACCGTGAAAAACTGAGGGTGTTGGTGTCTCGAAGCGTGACGATACGGAAAAATCGAGTTTTGTCTACGGGCGATAGTATTCCTTGTTATGGAGGAGATATATGTTTATTGCCGGGTGTGTCGAATAAGTTTTTATTTCGGTATGAGGGTGATTGTTTACAGGTGTTTTGTCCTCCGGGAATCGATTTGAATGAGACGAATGTACGGAAAACGTTGTCGCGGGGAGTGGGTCGTTTCGTTTACAGAAGGGCGCAAGAGGTTTTACCTCGGAGGCTGAATCAAATCTCGTCGAGATTGGGGTTGCCAGTGGTTTCGGTAACGATAGGTCGCGGGCGGCGAAAGTTGGGGCATTGTACCCGTCGGGGAGAGATACAGTTGTCGTTTTATTTGATGTACCTACCCGAAGAGTTGATCGATTATGTTATTTGCCATGAGCTCGCTCATCTAAAATATATGGATCACAGTCCATTATTTCATGCTTTGTGTAATCGTTATTGTGGGGGCAGAGAACTTTTGTTGCGGAAACAATTGCGTTCTTTCGCATTTTTATTATATTAAATAAGAATATATTTGTTGAAAAATATTTAAATTTTAGGTGCGAATTATCCTATTTTGGTTCGTAGGGAATCTGTGGAGTTGCGTATTATATAATATTGTGCTATCTTTGTGGCGGTTGGAATGGAAGAGGGGGCAATGATGTCCCCTCGTTTTTTTCTTTGCATAGAGTCGTTATGATAGATAAAAAAGAAATAGAGGCATTTGTTGAAGAAGGGTTGACCGGAAGCGACTGTTTCGTAGTCGATGTACAAGTAAAACCCGATAATGTGATTGTCGTGGAAATAGATAACGAAGAGGGTGTGGATATAGATCGCTGCGTGGCGTTACATCGTTTTTTGGAATCGAAGCTCGACCGAGATGTCGAAGATTATGAATTGGAGGTTGGGTCGGCAGGGATTACCTCTCCGTTCAAAGTCCTCGGGCAGTACAAGAAAAATATAGGCAAGGAAGTGGAATTGTTGACCAAAAACGGCATGAAACTTTCGGGGATATTGAAAAGTGCCGATTCGGAGAAATTTGTCGTGACGATAACCAAGAAAGTAAAGAGCGAAACCAGTAAACGAAAAGTGGAGGTCGAGGAAGACCTCGCTTTTGGATATGATGAAGTAAAATATACAAAATATCTAATCAGATTTAAATAATATGGCAAAAAAAGAGGAACCCGTTAGCATGGTCGATACCTTTGCAGAGTTCAAAGAGTTGAAGAACATCGAAATAACTACGATGATTAGTGTGCTGGAAGAATCTTTCCGCAACGTATTGGCAAAGATGTTCGGGACCGATGAAAACTTCGATGTAATCGTGAATCCGACGAAGGGGGATTTCGAAATATGGCGTAACCGTGAGATTGTGGAAGACGGAGCGGTGACCGACAGTAATTTGCAGGTTTCTTTGTCGGAAGCTCGGAAAACCGACCCCGATTTCGAGGTCGGCGAGGAGATGACCGACGAGGTGCATTTCGAGAAATTCGGTCGTCGAGCTATTTTGAACTTGCGCCAAACACTGGCTTCGAAGATTCTCGATTTGCAAAAAGATGCCATATACAATAGATATAAAGATAAAATAGGCGAATTGGTAAGTGCCGAAGTTTACCAGATTTGGAAAAAGGAGATGTTGTTGATCGATGACGACGGTAATGAGTTGCTGTTGCCGAAAGCCGAACAGATACCTTCGGATTTTTACCGGAAGGGTGAGACCGTGCGGGCTGTCGTGTTGGAAGTCGATAACAAGAACAACAATCCTAAAATTTTGGTATCCCGCACGTCCAATGAATTTCTTCGCCGTCTTTTCGAGCTCGAAGTGCCCGAAATTCACGACGGTTTGATTTTGATAAGAGCGATTGCCCGTATTCCGGGAGAGCGTGCTAAAATTGCCGTTGAATCGTATGACGATCGTATCGATCCGGTAGGAGCTTGCGTGGGTGTGAAAGGTTCGCGTATACATGGTATTGTCCGGGAATTGCGCAATGAAAATATCGATGTCATTAATTACACGGCCAATCCATCACTGTTTATACAACGCGCTTTGAGTCCGGCCAAGATTTCTTCGATTCGGTTGAATGAAGAGGAGAAGAAAGCAGAGGTATTTCTTAAACCTGAGGAGGTCTCGTTGGCTATCGGTAAAGGCGGCTTGAATATTAAGTTGGCTTGCATGCTTACGGGTTACAATATCGATGTTTACAGAGATATAGACGAGGAAGAAGAGGAGGACATTTACCTCGACGAATTCAGCGACGAAATCGACGACTGGGTGATCGAGGCCTTGAAAGGTATCGGATGCGCTACTGCGAAGAGTGTGCTTGCGTTGCCTCGTGAAACATTGATCGAGAAAGCCGACCTCGAAGAGAACACCGTGGACGAAGTTCTCGCTATTTTGAAAGCGGAGTTTGAAGAGTAATCCGTTTTCGGGACCGATACAATGCGGTCTTTGTGCCTTTGTCGGAGGCATCTTTAATTCTTCCATTATTTATAAACTAAAACTGAGTATGTCGATAAGGTTAAATAAAGTAGCAAGAGACTTGAATGTAGGAATTCAGACGGCGGTCGAATTTCTTCAAAAGAAAGGTTTTACGGTTGAAGCTAACCCTAACACCAAGATAACCGACGAACAGTATGCACTGCTTGTCAAGGAGTTCAGTAAGGACAAAAATTTGAAACTCGAATCGGAGAGCATTAGTCTTGAACGTCATAAGGAAAAGAGCAAGGCGACATCGGCTACCGAATCGGAGGAGGGGAATTCTTCATCGGCAATAAAGGAAGAACCGAAGGAGCTGAAAACAATTATTCCCGAGACACAACGCCCGAAAGTGGTCGGTCAAATAGATCTCGACGCGTTGAATCGTCCGAAGTCGTCCGAACATAAAAAGGAAAGTCCGGTAGAGAAAAAAGAGCCGGTTAAATCGGAGGAGAACAAGGTCGAAGTGAAAACGAAAGAGGAAAAACCAGAGCCGGCGGTGTCGGCCCGTGAAGAAGTGAAGCCTGCCGAAGAAGAGAATAAGCCGGTCGCCGAACCTAAACAAGAGGTTGTCTCTCAATCGCAACCAGAACCTCAAATAGTTGAACCGAAAGTAAAAGAGGAGACTGTCGAGCAAGAGGTTAAAGAAGAAAAGGAAGTCGAGGAATCCCATGAAGACGAGGTGTTTACCATTAATCGTCCGGCGTTTACCTCGAATATCAATGTCGTCGGTAAAATAGATCTCGATGCGTTGAATCAACAGACTCGTCCGAAGAAAAAGACGAAAGAGGAAAAACGTAAAGAGCGGGAGAGTAAAGAGAAACAGAGACAAGAATCACACAAGGCTGCTGGTGGTGACGATGCTAATCAGCAAGGTGGTGAACGTAGGAAGCGTCAACGAATCAGTAAAGAAAAGGTAGATATATCGAAAAGCATTTCATCGATGGGTGGACAACCCTCCCGTGGAGGAAATGGCAAAAATAACGGAGGAAATAGACCGAATAAACAAAAACAACGTCCTATAAAGGCCGAGGTGAGCGAGGAAGATGTACAAAAGCAGATAAAAGAGACATTGGCTCGCCTCACCAATAATACAAAAGGACAGAAGAAATCGGCTAAATGGCGTAAGGAAAAACGCGAGGCTTTCTCGAATCGCGAACGTGAGCTCGCCGAAATGGAGGAAGCTGAAAGTAAAGTGTTGAAGCTGACGGAGTTTGTTACGGCAAACGATTTGGCTTCGATGATGAATGTTCAGGTGAACGAGGTTATCGCTACCTGTATGAGTATCGGTATGATGGTGTCGATCAATCAGCGTCTCGATGCCGAGACGATCAATATCGTTGCGGAAGAATTCGGTTTTAAGACCGAATATGTAAGTGCTGAGGTGGTCGAGGCGATTCATGAAGAAGAGGACAGGGAAGAAGATTTGACATCTCGTCCTCCTGTCGTGACCGTGATGGGACACGTGGATCATGGTAAAACTTCATTGCTCGACTATATTCGCAATTCGAATGTGATTGCCGGGGAAGCCGGAGGTATCACTCAGCATATCGGTGCATATAATGTGAAATTGGAAGATGGACGTCGTATCACTTTCCTCGATACTCCGGGTCACGAGGCATTTACGGCTATGCGTGCCCGCGGAGCTCAGATGACCGATATCGCCATTATTATCGTCGCTGCCGACGACAATGTAATGCCCCAAACTGTCGAGGCCATCAATCATGCTTCGGCAGCCGGTGTTCCCATTGTGTTCGCTATCAATAAGATCGATAAGCCTAATGCCAATCCTGACAAGATTAAAGAGGAGTTGGCTAATATGAACTACCTCGTAGAAGATTGGGGCGGTAAATATCAGTCGCAGGAGATTTCGGCTAAAAAAGGAACCGGAGTACATGAATTGATGGAAAAGGTTTTGTTGGAGGCCGAATTACTTGACTTAAAAGCGAATCCCAACCGAAGGGCTACCGGTTCGATTATCGAGTCCACATTGGATAAAGGGCGTGGATATGTTGCTACCGTATTGGTGCAAAACGGGACTTTGCATAAAGGCGATGTCGTGTTGGCGGGAACCAATCACGGAAAGGTAAAAGCTATGTTCAACGAAAGAAATGCCCGTATCGAAGTTGCCGGTCCGTCGGCTCCCGTTCAGATTCTCGGTTTGAACGGTGCTCCTCAGGCAGGTGATGTGTTCCATGTGATGGATACGGAGCAAGAGGCACGCGAGATTGCCAATAAACGCGAACAATTGCAACGAGAATTGGGCTTGCGTACTCACAAGTTATTGACCCTCGACGATATAGGTCGTCGTATAGCTGTCGGTAATTTCCAAGAGTTGAATTTGGTTGTGAAGGGCGATGTGGACGGATCGGTGGAGGCTTTGAGCGATTCGCTTATCAAACTATCCACCCCCGAAATACAAATCAATGTATTGCATAAGGCCGTAGGACAAATATCCGAATCGGATATTACGTTGGCCGCCGCATCCAATGCTATTATCATCGGATTCCAAGTGAGACCCTCCGTGGCTGCTCGCCGATTGGCCGAGAAAGAAGGAGTCGATATACGTCTCTATTCGATCATCTACGATGCTATCGAGGAGGTTAAATCGGCTATGGAAGGTATGTTGTCTCCCGAAATCAAAGAGGAGATATTGGGTACGGCCGAGGTTTTGGAAACTTATCATATCACGAAAGTCGGTACGGTTGCCGGCTGTATCGTGAAGGAAGGCAAGCTGAAACGGTCGAGCAAGATACGTTTGATACGAGACGGTATCGTGATTTATAGCGGAGATTTGGGTTCTCTGAAACGCTTCAAAGATGATGTTAAAGAGGTGACTACGGGATTTGAGTGCGGATTGAACATCACGAACTACAACGATGTTAAGATAGGCGATCTCGTAGAGGCTTATGAAGAGGTAGAAGTGAAAAAGACGCTTTAAGAAAGAAACGTTTTTCGGGAATAGAGAGGCTGCCTCGTAGGTACGGGGTGGCCTTTGTTATCGTCTTTGACGGATAATAAGGCGGAAATACGGAGTATTCAAAATAAAAAAGTAATTTTGCAGGGTTAAGAATCGGGAGTGTGAGAGATGAATTATGTTGATTTTACTATCCTATTGATCGCCGTTGTAGGTTTTCTGTACGGACTTATCAAAGGGGTTATCCGTCAGGTAGGTTCGTTGGGCGGGTTTATCGCAGGTATAGTCGTCGCCCGATTTTTCGGAAGTTCGTTCTCTGCGTTGTTGAGGGAGATGTTCGATTTGCCTGAGGGTGTAAGCCGGGTTATCGCATATTCGTTATTGTTCCTTATCGTTTACATTATATGCGTTCAACTGATGAGGCTGATACATCACATTACGCATCATGTGGCATTGGGGTGGCTCGATAGATTGGCCGGGGCTTTGTTCGGCGCCGTCAAATATTTGGTCATATTGAGTATAGTGCTTAATCTCGTCCATATTATTGATCCTAAGGGTAAACTGATTCCGGAAAAAGAGACGGCTTCGTCACAGTTCTATGGATATACATTGCGTGTAGCTCCGTTGCTCTTTTCGATGGCACAAGAGCAGTTCGTTTCGGAAACCAAACCGACGAGGGGATTGTTTATACCTTATTCGATATGCAACGAGCCGTATCTCTGTTGTGAAAATTGTAAAGCAGATTAAAAATGAAACAGGATAATTCGAATGAAATATTAAACGACGTTACTACTAACGATTATAAATACGGATTTGTAACCGATATAGAGACAGATATTATTCCTACCGGATTGAACGAGGATATTATCCGCCATATTTCGGAGAAGAAAAAGGAGCCGGAATGGTTACTTGAATTCCGTCTGAAAGCATACGCTTACTGGAAGACGCTCGAAATGCCGCATTGGGCTCATTTGAATATTCCCGATATAGACTATCAGGCTATCAGTTATTATGCCGCTCCCAAGACCAAAGAGGCTCCGAAAAGCCTCGATGAAGTGGACCCTGAGCTACGCAAGACATTCGACAAGCTGGGAATTTCGCTCGAAGAGCAGATGAAACTGTCGGGTATAGCGGTCGATGCGGTGATGGATAGTGTGTCGGTACGGACGACTTTTCGGGAAAAACTGGCCGAATTGGGTGTCATTTTCTGCTCGTTCAGCGAGGCGGTGAAAGATTATCCCGATTTGGTGAAACGTTATTTAGGCTTGGTTGTTTCGTATCGGGACAATTTTTTTGCAGCGCTTAACTCGGCCGTATTCAGTGACGGCTCGTTCGTTTATATCCCCAAAGGAGTCCGGTGTCCTATGGAATTATCTACCTATTTCCGTATCAACGCCGCTAATACGGGACAGTTCGAACGAACATTGATTGTTGCCGATGACGACAGCTATGTGAGCTATCTCGAAGGTTGTACGGCTCCTATGCGTGATGAGAATCAATTGCACGCAGCTATCGTGGAAATTGTAGTGCATGATCGTGCCGAAGTGAAATATTCGACCGTGCAGAATTGGTATCCGGGCGATAAGGACGGGAAAGGCGGTATCTATAATTTCGTGACGAAGCGAGGCATGTGCAAAGGCGATCACTCTAAGCTCTCTTGGACGCAGGTGGAGACGGGGTCGGCCATTACTTGGAAATATCCTAGTTGTGTGCTGGCGGGCGATCATTCGGTCGGGGAGTTTTATTCGGTGGCTGTTACCAATAACTATCAGCAAGCCGACACAGGAACGAAGATGATACATATCGGGAAGAATACCCGTAGTACGATCGTATCGAAGGGTATTTCGGCGGGTCGTAGCCAGAATAGCTATCGAGGACTCGTGAAAGTGTTGCCGAGTGCCGAGAATGCAAGGAACTTTACCCAGTGTGACAGTCTGTTGTTGAGTTCCGATTGCGGGGCGCATACTTTCCCGTATATGGAGATTCTGAATGATTCGGCCGTGGTAGAGCATGAAGCGACTACTTCGAAAATCAATGAAGACCAAATATTCTATTGTAACCAGCGTGGAATCCCTACCGAGGATGCCGTGGGTCTTATCGTGAACGGATATGCCAAAGAGGTGATGAATAAACTGCCTATGGAGTTTGCCGTTGAAGCGCAAAAGCTATTGCAGATCTCGTTGGAAGGTTCGGTAGGTTAAGGAAAATAGTAGAATGATATGAAAAGGATTGCGTATCGTTTTTTTCTCATTGTGTTATTGAGTGTTTTGGCTGCGGAGGTTTTTCCTGTTTCGGCGCAAGAGGGCTCGTGGTTCGATGAAGGGAATTACGATGGAGAATGGCTTGACAAGAATTTCGATAACGATGTGATGATTATTTCCACGCCTGAGGAGTTGGCTGCTTTTGGTGAATATATGACAAGGTCGCTGTGGAATTATCCGGATAAAACCGTTCGGTTGGCGGCCGATATAGATATGTCGGCACATAAGTGGATAACACCTGTTAACGAGCAGTTTGGTAGTTATTTTAGCGGCGTATTCGATGGAGATGGATATACGATTAGCGGTTTGACGGTCGTGCCGGCAGAAGAAGGCGGAGGATACGACGATGATTACAAGCGTGTCGTGGCCGGTTTGTTCGGTACGGTTCGAGGAGCCGAGATAAGGGATTTGACGTTAGATGAGACCTGTCGGGTAGAAGTGCCTGAAATGTATTCTTTTTATTATGGGAATTTGGATTTGAAGATAGGCACGATAGCGGCTTCGGCAGAGGGTGATGTCCGTTTCATTCGCTGTGTGAATCGAGCCGATATTGTGACTACTCCTGTATTGCGAACTGGCGATTCACATGAGATCGTTTGCTCGGTAAGCGGGCTTGTGGCTCATGCTGATGAGGTGAAGTTCCTCGATTGTTCCAATGAGGGAAAGATAATAGTGGATATTCAAGATAACAGCGATGTGGTCGACATAAGGGTGTCGGGTCTTGTGGGTAGATGCGGACCGGTTTATGGTAAAGAGAATCGTATTGTCTCTTGTACGAACCGGGGAAATATTTTCGTATCGGGCAATACTTCGGGAAGTGTGTCGGTAGGCGGACTTTCGAGCAATTATACATTTCGTATAGACAGTTGCGAGAACCATTCGGTCGTTAAGGTGAATGCCCATGAAGGGAGTGCTTATGTCGGCGGGGTTTCCTCGGCGAGCATGAGTATAACGTACAGTTTCAATAGGGACTCCGTGATTTGTGAAAGCGATGGTTTTGAAGTACAGGTAGGAGGCGTTTGCTCTTATTCCTTTTATAATAGTTCGCAAACCGATTCGTTGTACACTTGTGGCAACGAAGGTGAGATCGAGGTTAAATCGAATGGTTCGATGTTGTCGGTCGGGGGAGTGATGGGTCAGAATACAGATTGCCCGGTTGTAGATTGTTGGAATCGTGGAGGTTTGAAAATCGAAAGTTCGGCTCCCCGCTCTTCGTCCCGTTGGAATGCTATTTATGCAGGTGGACTGGTCGGATATTGTGAAGAACCGGTGTACAATAGCTATAATCGAGGAAATATCTCTTTAATCGACGCACATATAGATGTGGAAGGTTCTTCACAGGGAAGCGTCGGAGGCTTGGTTGGAAAGGCTTATAAGTTATTGTGGAATAGTTATTCGACAGGCGATGTATACAGCGATGTCGCTGGTGTCAAGGTGTGCCGGTTGAGTGAATCGAATGTACATTCTTGCTATTATAACAGCGATGCTGTTGTGGAAGGTACAGAAGTCGGCGAGAACGGTATTGCGTATAGCACAGCAGAGATGCAGTCTGCCGGGAGCGGTTTTTTGGATGCCTTGAACAATGCGGTGAAAGGTGATGCCGTATGCCGGAATTGGGGATATATTCCCGGGGAAAACAACGGCTATCCGGTGCATATCGACCGTATTGTCGATGGAGTGGATTCACCGGCAGATCATTCGGTGGGTCGAGTGTACGCTGCAAACGGACGTTTGTTCATACAAAGCGATCGGTCGATGCAGTTGCCTGTTTACAAAGTGACGGGACAAATAGTGAAGATAATGAATGTAGTTGAGGGCTTGAATACCGACTATTTGCCTTGTGGTGTATATGTCGTGGCGGGACAAGTAGTCGCAGTAACGGCAGGGAATAAATAAAGAAAAGAATAAAACGAAATATCTATGTTGAAGATTGAAGATTTACATGCCAGCATAAATGGCAAAGAGATATTGAAAGGGATAAACCTCGAAGTGAAACCGGGCGAGGTGCATGCGATTATGGGACCTAACGGTTCGGGGAAAAGTACGCTTTCCGCCGTATTGACCGGTAATCCGGCTTATGAGGTGACTCGTGGCTCGGTCGAGTTTTATGGAAAAGACCTTTTGGCTTTGTCACCCGAGGATCGTTCTCACGAAGGTATATTTTTGAGTTTTCAATATCCGGTGGAGATACCGGGTGTGAGTATGGTTAATTTCATGCGCACGGCTGTGAACGAGCAACGCAAGTACAGTGGTCTCGAACCACTGTCGGCTACCGATTTCTTGAAACTTATGCGGGAAAAGCGGGAGATTGTGGAGCTGGATAATAAACTGGCCGGTCGCTCGGTAAACGAGGGTTTTTCGGGCGGAGAAAAGAAACGGAACGAGATATTCCAGATGGCTATGCTCGAACCCCGTCTTTCCATTCTCGATGAGACCGACAGCGGGCTGGACATCGATGCTCTGCGTATTGTTGCCGGCGGTGTGAATAAATTGAAGTCCGAGAAGAACGCGACGATTGTCATCACACACTATCAACGTTTGTTGGACTATATCGCCCCCGATTTTGTCCATGTGCTCTATAAGGGGAGAATCGTGAAATCGGGCGGTCCCGAATTGGCTCTTGAATTGGAAGAGCGCGGGTATGACTGGATAAAAAAAGAGTTGGGCGAAATTTAAGTCGATATGGGTGCAGTACAACAATATATAGATTTATATAGGTCTCAAAAAGATTTGATAAATGGCCATTCGTCGGCCGTGATGAACGGGTTGCGCGAAGAGGCTGTGTCTTTGTTGGAGAGTCGGGGATTACCCTCTTTGAAAGACGAGGAACACCGGCGGACAGATATAGAGTCGGTCTATTCTCCCGATTACGGGTTGAATCTGGGTCGGATAGATATAGAGACCAATCCTTATGAAGTGTTTCGTTGCGATGTGCCTAATTTGAGTACGTTGCTCTATTTCGTTGTCAATGACTCTTTTTACAAACGGGTTCAGCCGGTATCATCTAAACTCCCTGACGGCGTTTTGGTGGGTAGCCTTTGTGACATGTCCTTGCAATACCCCGATTTGGTATCGCGTTATTACGGAAAGGTCGCCGATATGAAACGAGACGGGACCGTTGCCTTGAACACGGCTTTTGCCCAAGACGGCTTCTTTTTGTATATTCCGGACGGAGTCGTCGTGGAAAAACCGATACAGTTGGTAAATATCCTTCGGGGCAATGTCGATTTTATGGTGAATCGCCGGTTGTTGATTGTCGTAGGAAAACGGGCGCAGGCCAAATTGCTGGTGTGCGATCACTCGGACGAGGCCACCGTTAAATTTCTGTCGTCGCAAGTTTGCGAGATATTCGTGGACGACGACGCTGTGTTCGACTACTACGATATAGAGGAGTCTTCGGAGAATACGTCGAAAGTTTCGTCGGTGTTCGTGCGTCAAGGGGAACGATCTAACGTATTGGTCAATGGTATCGTATTGCATAACGGAGTAACCCGTAATAATTACTATTCGGCTTTTGAAGGAGAGCATGCCGAATTGTCTCTCTGCGGTATGGCTATCGCCGATAAAGGACAGGTCGTCGATACGTATACGCATATAGATCATGCCGTTCCTCATTGCCACAGTAACGAGTTGTTCAAATACGTGTTGAACGATTCGGCGCGAGGTTCGTTCAGCGGGCGTATATTGGTCCGACACGGGGCGCAGAAAACCGAAGCCTATCAGAGTAATAAGAATTTGTGTGCATCCCCACTCGCCAAAATGTACACGAAACCTCAACTCGAAATTTATGCAGACGACGTGAAGTGTAGTCATGGAGCCACGGTTGGTCAGCTCGACCAAAATGCCCTGTTTTATATGCGGTCGCGCGGTATTCCCGAGTCCGAAGCTCGCATGTTGTTGATGTTCGCGTTTACCAACGATGTCATCGAGTTGGTGCGGCTCGATGCCTTGAAAGACCGGCTACGCCAATTGGTTGAGAAAAGGTTCCGTGGGGAGTTGGCGAAATGCTCCGGTTGTCAAGCGTGTCATTAAGATTTATGAGAAAGGAGTGCCGTTATGTTTGATGTCGAAAAAATAAGGGAAGATTTTCCTATTCTGAGTCGGGAGATTTCGGGAAGACCGTTAATCTATTTGGATAACGGCGCTACGTCTCAGACTCCCAAGTGTGTGGTCGATCATATTGCCGATACTTACTATCGGGTAAATGCAAACGTGCATCGTGGAGTCCATACGCTTAGCCAAGAGGCTACCGATGCCCACGAAGCCGCCCGCCGTCGGGTGCAACAGTTCATCGGGGCCGGTTCGTCTTCGGAAATTATTTTTACAAGAGGAACAACGGAGGCAATCAATTTGGTGGCTTCTTCTTTTGGAGATGAGTTCCTGCACGACGGCGACGAGGTTATTCTCACCGTTATGGAACACCATGCCAATATCGTGCCGTGGCAACTTTTGCAGTGCCGGCGCAATATCAAACTCCGGGTAGTTCCCATCGACGAACGTGGAGATTTGAACGTCGATACATATAAGTCTCTTTTCAATGAGCATACTCGTTTGGTCGGTGTCGCCCATGTCTCGAATGTATTGGGGACGATTAATCCGGTGCGTGAAATGATCGCTTACGCTCATGCGCAGGGGGTTCCTGTCTTGGTGGACGGCGCACAAGCCGTACCTCATTTGCGGGTGAATGTACAGGAGCTCGATGCCGATTTCTATGTGTTCTCGGCTCATAAAGTATATGGACCTACGGGGATAGGTGTGTTATACGGTAAAGAAAAGTGGCTCGATGCCATGCCTCCTTATCAAGGAGGCGGGGAGATGATCGCTCATGTCGATTTTTCGGGTACGACTTTCGGGGAGTTGCCTTTCAAGTTCGAGGCCGGTACACCGGACTATGTGGGGACGAGCGCTTTTGCGACGGCTTTGGATTATGTCGATCATATAGGATTGGAATCTATTGCCGCTCATGAAAACGAATTGTTGCGTTATACGACCGATCGATTGCAAGACATAGAAGGTATGCGTATATTCGGTACTTCGGAACATAAAAGTTCTGTTATTTCGTTTTTGGTGGACGGGATACACCACTACGATATGGGTATGTTGCTCGATAAACTGGGTGTTGCCGTTCGCACGGGGCATCATTGTGCACAACCGTTGATGACCTCTCTCGGTATCGAGGGTACAGTGCGAGCCTCGTTCGCCGCATATAATACGAAAGCCGAAGCGGAAGCATTTGTTGCGGCTGTGAAGCGTGTCGTTCAGATGTTTCGGTAGAACCGGTTTTTATCGGAATCGTTTTTTCCCTTTGAGAAAATAGTCTATTGTTATGTTGCGCCCGGATTCGGGGAATGTTTTTAACAAATCGGTATTCGGAAATTCGGTGTATCGTTTACGCATTTGCCGAAAGTCATTGTGGGCGCGTAGTATGGCACGGGCATGGGAAAACTGTCCTAAAAGGGCGAATCGCACAAAAGCCAGCGTGTCATAAAGCCTGCGGACAAACAGCGTCTTTTTCCCTTCTTTGCAGGGCAGGTTCTTGTGCAGCATTAAAAGGTTGTTGCGAAAGTTGAGATAGGTTTTCCGGGGATTGGCGGCATCGAGTGATGCTCCTCCCAAGTGATAGACCGTGCTTTGCGGTACGACAGCGATGCGGTATCCTGCGAGATGGATGCGCCAGCAAAGATCAATCTCTTCCATGTGCGCGAAGAATGAAGGATCTAATCCTCCGACTTTTTTATAGATTTCAGAGCGGACGAAAAGAGCCGCACCACTGGCCCAGAAGATGTCGCATATATCGTCGTATTGTCCCCGGTCGGTTTCGAGGGTATTGAAAATTCTTCCCCGGCAGAACGGGTAACCGTAACGATCGATAAATCCGCCGGCCGCACCTGCGTATTCGAATTCTTCACGCTTCCTTAATGACTTGATTTTGGGTTGACAAGCCGCTACATCGAGATTGCCCTCCGCAAATTCCAACAGAGGTTCGAGCCAGTGTGGAGTGGTTTCGACATCGGAGTTAAGCAATACGGCGTATTTGTAATCCAGCATCTCCAACGCTTTGTTGTAGCCTGCGGCGAATCCGTAATTTTGAGGGAATAGCAGCGTTTTAACTTGTGGAAATTCCTGTTTGAGAACTTCGACCGAGTTATCGTCGGAACCATTGTCAACGACTATGACATCGGCTATATCGGCATTGGTGTGGGCACATACCGAAGGAAGAAATTTACGCAGTAAATCCTCTCCATTCCAGTTGAGTATAATGACGGCGATTTTTTTCATATCATGTACCGGGAAAATCCTCGTGTTTGTATTTCCAACGTTTGTGAGTCCACAACCATGCCCACGGATTCCTGAGAATCGTTTTTTCCATGATGGCCGTGTAGCGATCGGTGATTTCGAATTCGGGCAGTTCGTTGGGTCGCAGGGCTATTTCTCGTATAGTCGTTTTGTAGTATCCGCGCTTAACGATTTCGACATCGAAGTAAAGAACGGCGAAATCCGTTTTACGGGCGATTTTTTCGAAGCCGGTCAATACGGGAGAGTCTTGCGAAAGGAATCGAGCCCAATGGTGTATATTTGTCGGTGAGGGGGTTTGATCGGACATGAAGCCTGTAATGGACGGTTTGCCCGAACGTTTCATTTGTAAGATGGCTCTTAACGTATCTTGTTTGGCAATACATACGGAACCGAATCGGGAACGAAGTTTCAGGAAAAAACGATCGAACCACTTGTTTTTCAAGGGGCGATATATTTGTGCGAACATGACATCGGGTGTGCGAGTCCACAGCGTTACGGACGGAACCCATTCCCAATTACCGAAATGCCCTAACAGGATAATGATAGAGCGGTTTTCTTCAAAGAGACGGTCTATGATTTCTACCTGTTCGAATTTCATGCGGCGACGCATTTCCTCGTCGGAGATATGCATTAGCTTTATAGTTTCGACGATATAGTCGCAGAAGTGGTGATAAAATTTCTGTTCCAGTTGTTTCAGTTCCTTGTCGGTCTTATCGGGAAACGCTTTGCGCAGATTTTCGGATACTAATTTTCTCCTGTAATGAACGATGTAATATAGAGGGAAATATAAAATATCGGATAGAATATATAGTATCCGCATGGGCAAAATAGCATGCAGTTTGAACCACAGGTAAAGCGGAGAATAGACGATATTTTGAAGAGTCTCTTTTTTCATATCACGAATTTATATTTCGATTGCGAGCAGAGCATCTCCCGACTCGTTAAATTCTCCTAATTTAACAGGGCGACAAGTATTTATCCACTCTTTACGATAGGGTATTTCTACCCGTATGTAGTTATCGGTGAATCCATGCATAGGAGCCCCTTTGCGCGGTTGCTCGAACAATACGGGACGTATTGTCCCTTGAAATTTATAATAGAAGTCGTGCAATTTCTTCTCGGAGATTTCGAGCATGCGACGGCAACGCTCGTGTCTTTCGGGGACAGGAACGACCGGATTGATTTTCAACGCTTGCGTTCCGGGTCTTTCGGAGTAGGTAAACACGTGTAGTTGTGAAATGTCGAGGCTTTCGACGAAACGACGGCTTTCCTCGAACAGTTCTTCGGTTTCGCCCCGTACACCGGTAATGAGATCGACGCCAATGAATGCATCGGGTATCTTTTCCCGTATGGTTTCGATTTTACGAGCAAATAAATCGGTGTCGTAGTGACGGTGCATCAATTTCAAAACGGTGTCGCTACCCGATTGCAGAGGTATATGGAAATGAGGGGCGAATCGTTTCGACCGGGCGACGAACGAAATGATGTCGTCGGTCAGTAGATTGGGTTCTATCGAGGATATACGGTAGTGTTCGATTCCTTCTACTTGATCGAGCGACTCGATGAGGTCGAGAAAGGTTTCTCCGGTTTGTTTGCCGAAGTCTCCTATGTTGACTCCGGTAATGACAATTTCTTTTCCTCCGGACAGGGCTACTTCCTGAGCTTGTTCGGTGAGTTGTTCGATGGTTCCGCTTCGGCTTCTGCCCCGTGCGAACGGAATTGTACAATAGGTACAGAAGTAGTCGCAACCGTCTTGAACTTTTAAAAAATATCGGGTGCGGTCACCTCGGGAACAAGAGGGAGAGAATTTTTTGATGTCTTTGGTAGGGGTCGTGACGATATTTCCTTTTTGTTTTTTCTGCAAGTCTCCCAAGTATTGCAGGATATCGAGTTTTTGTTCAGCTCCTAAGATCAAATCGACATCGGGAATATGGGATATTTCTTCGGGTTTGAGTTGTGCATAGCAGCCGGTGACGACAATAAACGCTCCGGGGTGTTGCCGGGCTATCTTTCGGATTGTCTGACGACATTTTTTATCGGCCAGTTCGGTTACCGAACAAGTATTGACCACGCAAATGTCTGCTTTCTCTCCCGGTCGTACTTTGCGAATGCCGTTTTCTTCGAGAATTTTTCCAAGTGTGGAGGTCTCGGCAAAATTAAGTTTACAGCCCAATGTATAGTAGGCCGCTGTTTTATTTTCGAATGTATGGACGTCTATCATATTCAGCCGGTCGTGATGCAAAATAGAGAACAAAGGTACTCATTTCGTTTGAAAATATCTTCCCATAGATTTCTAATAGTTGTTTATGAGGGAACTATTTTGCAAACTATGTTGTATATTTGTCGGCAAATGCACAAATAAACAGGATTTGGTACAACCGAATATCATTTGTTTCTGTTTCCGTTTGTACTATCTTTGTTACCAAACTATTTAAATCTTGAATATGATTCCCGAAAATTTTATAAAGCTATATGAGTCGAGTTTTCGTGAAAACTGGGATTTGCCAGCTTTGACCGATTATAATGAACAACGTACGCTCACGTATGAAGACATGGCGCGAGAAATCGCAAAATTGCATATCCTTTTTCGCCATTGTCAAATCAGAAGAGGCGATAAGATCGCATTAGTGGGAAAAAATACGTCTAACTGGTGTATCGCCTTTATGGCCACCGTTTCGTATGGTGCTATTTTGGTTCCGATCCTTCAAGAGTTCAACCCTCATGATATACATCATATTATCAATCATTCCGATTCGGTGTTGCTGTTTGTCGGCGATCATATTTGGGAAAATATCGAAATGGAGAAGTTACCCGAAGTGAGGGCTGCTATTTCTTTACAAGATTTTTCTTGCCTTGTGCAACGCGATGGCGAGGAGATTGCCAAGTGTTTGCGGGAGATGAAGCGGAAATTCAAAGCTACTTATCCGAACGGTTTCAATAGAGAGGACATCAAGTATGCCGATTTGGATAACGACAAAGTTATTTTGATTAATTATACATCGGGGACAACCGGATTTAGTAAGGGAGTGATGCTAACCGGGAACAATTTGGCGGGGAATGTCATGTTCGGTGTTCGTTCTCACTTGCATTATAAGGGGAGTAAATGTATTTCGTTCTTACCGTTGGCACATGCTTACGGGTGTGCCTTCGATTTGTTGGTTCCTTTGGCCGTGGGTACACATATCACGTTGTTGGGTAAGATTCCTTCTCCTAAAATTTTGCTGAAAGCGTTGGAAGAGATAAGACCTAATTTGATTATTTGTGTTCCTCTGATTTTAGAAAAAATTTATAAAAAACAGATACAGCCGTTGCTCAATAAAACGCCTATGCGGTGGGCTTTAAATATTCCTATATTGGACAGTCGTATTTACGGACAGGTGAGGAAGAAACTGATCGATGCTTTCGGAGGCCGATTCGAGGAGGTGATTGTGGGTGGAGCCCCGATAAATAGGGAGGTAGAGACTTTCTTGCATAAAATAAAATTTCCCTTTACGGTGGGATATGGAATGACCGAATGCGCTCCGTTGATCAGTTATACACCCCATCGGGAGTTTAGACCGGGATCGTCGGGGCGGACGTTGTTCGGGTATGTAGAGACCAAAATAGATTCTCTCGATCCGGAAAATATTCCCGGTGAAATATGTGTACGGGGCGAACATGTGATGAAAGGTTATTATAAAAACGAGGAGGCGACGAAAGCGGTTCTCGATGAGGACGGGTGGTTGCATACCGGTGATATGGGAACCATAAGCGCCGATGGTACTATTTTTATAAAGGGTCGCTCTAAGACAATGATTCTCACTTCGAACGGACAAAATATTTATCCCGAGGAAATAGAGGCTAAACTGAATAATATGCCTTTTGTGATGGAAAGCCTAATTGTCGAGCGGGACGGGAAATTAGTCGCTTTGGTATGTCCCGACTATGAAGCGATGGATAGTTACGGTGTCTCTAATAGAGATTTACCGATGGCTATGGAGGAGGTCAGAAATAATTTAAATAAGATGTTGGCTCCATATGAACAGATTACTCGCATTCAACTTTATCCGAATGAATTCGAGAAAACACCTAAAAGGAGTATAAAACGATATTTATATGATAATTGAACTTTTTTTGAATCATTTTTTACAGAAAAAATGAAAGATTCTGAAAAAAAAGTAAGATTAAGAGTACAACATATAAAAAGAATATATACCTTTGTGGCGTTTTTGAAGCAAAAAAATATTGTTTTATCTTTAATTTGAAGGAAATGAAAAAGTTAGTTTTGTTCTTCGCTGTTGCATTTGCAATGTCTTTCGCTTCTTGTGGCAATAAAGCCGCTGAATCTACAGAAGCTACTGATAGCGTTGCTGTTGTAGAAGAAGTTGCAGTAGAAGTAGTTGATACTGTTGCTGCTGACTCTGTTGCAGTTGACTCTGCTGCTGTTGTTGCTGAATAATTTGCAACTTAAACAAGGAAAGAATTGGAGCTACTCTCGGGCGAGAGATAGCTCTTTTTATTTTTAGTCCGGCTCGTTGTTCATGTGCTTGATGATAGTTCAAGAGGAAATCAGAACTCAGTCGATAATTAGTGAGGATTGTCCTTGTATATTCCACCCCCTCTCCTCAGCAACTGTTGTTTCTTCGGTTTCTCCCCTATTGCTAACGCAGCACCCCGTAATGTTACGGGACACGGCAGAGAGTAGGTTGGATAGTTTTAATCCTCTCTCCCCTGTGTTTTGCACAGCAAAATATAGGGGGAGTGCCCGTAGGGCGAGGGGGTAGACCTTCAAAAAACATAATATGCTCTCTTTTAACTCTTCTTCGAAGAGACTGGAATGGGACGTTATCGTCAGCCTTAGGCTTTGCTGTGCCCTGCCCGATCATGGAACGTGAGAGAAATGCAATAAGGAAGCCAATGCTCAATTTTAACCAAGATAAACTTTTAGCCTGAGACTTGAAGATCTTCGAGGGCAATGAAAAGAGCCTAGTCGATACTCAAAATAGAGTTTGACTAGGCTCTTTCCTTTTGCCGATTACAATCTGTAACTTTTTTAGAGAGATTGTTTTTGGGGGAGTATGGGAGTCAATTGACTTATTTTATTTTCATGATTTTCCGAATCGTATTGGGTATTTCAATGTTATCGTTCAAAGCTCCGAATTGTCGGGCTTGGCAGCCGATGGCGTAGAATGGAACGAATCCACCCGTGTGTGAAAAGCTAGTCCAGCCTACTCCTATTTTTTTATTCAATAGAGCAATGGCATCGGCAACGAGAGGTTCGCTTTTTGCATATAGTGTAATTTCCTGTTTACTGCTTTTTTTAACAATCGTCTCGTAGTAGCATTGCATTAACTGGGCCTCCTCCCCTGCGTTTACAGGAATTTTATCCCATAATCCGGTGTTCTCGGCCAATATTTTTTTTGTTTTTTCCCAAGTATCTATTTCTCCTGTCTCTCTCATTTTTTGAAATAATTTGGAGAGGGATTCTTTGGACATTTTCTGATAGTTTACATACTCCCAGTTGAAAGGGTGTGTAGTCGTTTCTCCAATGGTGAGCCCTCCGGTTTCGTGGTCGGCGGTTACGATGATGAGAGTTTCATCGGGGTGTTTCTTATAGAATTCGTATGCCAAGCGTACACTTCGATCGAATTCGATAGTTTCCTTAATTGCCGTAGCTATATCGCGGGGGTGAGAAGCGTGATCGATACTTGCGCCTTCGATCATCATGAAAAATCCTTTTTTATTTTTCTTTTTATATAGTTTTTCTATACCGGCTTGAACCATAAACTCCAAACCTAATTTACCGGGCTCCCTTTCTATCACGTAGGGTAACCATTTTTTGAGTGTGGTGTCGGTATCTACTAGGAGTATTTTGTCTGCATTTTTTTTGGAGTTATAGCCTTCCGGACCTCGGCATACCGTGTAGCCTTTTTGGCGATAGTAGTCGTATATATAAGGTTGGCTTGGGTCTCTCCTGTTAAATGGTTTCATTAATGTACTCCCGGCTAAAAAATCGAATTGGCTATCTGCACCTTCTTTACCTATTTGGTAGGTGTCGTTTCGCATTTGCCCAGCATAAAAGGCCGCAGGGGTAGCATCGTCGAGTTGCCCGCTGGTGATAATTCCGATTGCATATCCTTTGTCTCTCAGTTGTTTGGCAACGGAGGTTAACGGTTGTTTGTCAGGACCGATTCCGATATGAGCTAAATTGGTTTTATGGCCGGTAGCCAATGCTGTGCCTGCGGCAGCAGAGCAAGTGATGAGACTATTGTTGGCATAGGTTCTGATGGCGGAACGGACAGGGAAATCGAGGAAAACCAGCGATTCGTTTCCATCTTCATAGTTCCCGTTTTCGTAGAAAAGTTGGGTTGCCATTACATGGGCAAAACTCATGCCGTCACCGATACAATAAAAGATGTATTTGGGTGTTTTTGCGGATAATGCGGCCGTAAAGAATAGGGCGATGAAAAGAACCAAAGACTTTTTTGCAAATTGTTTCATAGGCTTTTGTGTGTTAATGTTATTGTTTTTCTTTCTTTTATTTCATAGAGCAACTGAGTGATTTGGGCCGATTCATTGTTTCACTGTATGTATTTCCAAATCGGTCTGTTACTTTTATTTCTATGGTAGAGGTTGCGTTCGATGCTGTGGCCTTGAACATATGGGCGGTCGCACAGGAAACGAAATCGGCTGTCGGGGTAGCCCCTACGTTTAGCCTTTTGGCTTCGTAAGAAATAATATGTAAGGGGTCTTTGGCAACGACTCGTGTCACCTCCAAAGGTTTGCCGTTTTCGGTCATCTCGACTTTCCATTCCGGGTCATATCCCCAAACATTGACCAATATCTCGTTCTTATTATTTTTTGTCCCGTAAGTATCGCTGTAAGCTCCCATTTCCGCTTCTGTGGACTCAGGGGCAAAGGCTTCGGCTGTAATATGACATTGGTTCAGGTCGTAGCTGCGGAACTGTTTCGATTCTTCCTCTTTGATTCCTTTGTAGAGCCATTTTACATCGTTGTCGTTTATTGTGAATATTTTGTACCCACCGGGTGAACCGTCTTTGCAAATATGGTTGTTTGCATATCCGTTTTTACCGGTCCACCACCATGTCGCGCATACCGCTGCAATGTTATGTTCGATAAGTTGATCGGAGGGTTCGATGGTGTAATTGATGTGGGTATGCCCAGTGATAATATGAGCGTTGGTAAATTCTTTGAGGTAGTTGACCAGTGTCGATCCTCCGCTCATGGAAATAGTATTTTTTTGTGGTAAAGATGTGGGGTTGGCATATAGTTGTGCGTGCATGGCTACGAATAGTGGCGCATTTTTGTCGGTAACGGTCGCTAAGTCCTTTTTTAACCAATTGAGCTGGTCTTCCGTGAGTTTCTTGTTGTAGTTACGTTTGCCGATCGTTCCTTGACTGGCTCCTGTATTGATGTATTGAATGTTGTCCAATACAATATAGTGTGCATTCCCCAAATTGAAAGAATAGTAAGTTGGCCCTATGATATCTTTATAAGCCTGCTCGGCTTGCCAGTCGTCTGCACAGTAAGGGTTGTTATCGTGATTTCCTGTACAGTTGAAAATGGGCAGATCGACCGATTTGATAGTGATCAGGTACTTGCTTAAATCATAACGATTGGAATACCAATATTGATCCCAAGTCATATCGCCCAACGTGAGGCCGTATACTTTTTTGCCTTCTGACCTATATTTTTCTACCGTGGTATTTAAGTCTGGTAGAAATCTCAGTTTAAACTGAGATAGGTCATTGTTGCGGTTGGCCAAGTGCATATCGGCTAAGGCTAATAAAACATGATTGGTGTTGTCGGTTGCGGTGAGTTCGAAGTCGTGTTGTTCTACGGAATCGTCTTTTGCCAAACGATAGAAAAAAACGGGTTGGTTGTTGTCTTTAATCGCAACTTCGTAATTTCCCGGAACAGAGATAAATACAAATCCACTTTTTTTATCGGATTGTATATAATATCGTCCTTGCTCGTCGGTCTGTACTACGTTATATCCGTCGGATACGACGACATTGGGTAAGGGTTTATTTTCGCAATATACTACACCTTTGAGAGTCATGCCGGCAATATCGGGAATGTTTAAGTCTACGGCATTCTCGATAATCAATGTCGTTTTTCCCAATCGGCAGGAATCTGTTTCCCGTTTGAGCCATAACTGGTATGTATCGGAGACGATATTTTTCGGCATGACAATGTCGGCACTCTGTTTCGTAACCGAGGCAAGAGGTAACGCATAGGTATTGTTGGCGGCGGTCTCGGATATCAAAGCGACTGTATCGGATTGCAGAAATCCTTCGCCTTGCATGGTAACCGTACTGTCCGGTGAGGTATGAATTTGGGCTTCGATCGAGAAATTTTTAATTTCTATCTTTGAGCTTACCGAGTCGGTAGGGGGGATAATACCTTCCGGAATACTCTCTTTTTCGGAACAGTTTTGAAATAAAAATGAGCTGCCAATCAGTGTACTTACGATTCCTATGGTTTTCAACAGTGTTTTCATGGTAAATCTTTATTTATTAGGAATAACAAGTATGGCGTTGCTTACTTCTCTTTCTCCTTCGTGGTCGAATTTTTTGTTATCGTACGGGTGATTGACGATTCCCGTTTTATTGTTCCACAAAGTGGAAGACCCTCCACCATCGAGATTCAGTGCGTCGCGCATGCCTAATTGTTTTGCCAAATAAGATAGTTCATCGATAGACATACCTACCGAGTGTTTTTTGAAACGGCCGTCCACCACTACCATCATGATTTGGTTGTCTGGGGTAATGCCGATAAAAGCACGAGGGTGGCGCTTGAAGAAACCTTGTGGAACGTCAGAACTGTGGGCGTTTCCTTTGGTGGCTTTGCCTGTGTTTTCCGGGAAGGTCGGAGCCATTTGGCGTACTCCATTTTTCAACAATAGAGGTCCTGCGGCCAAAATGTTTTTGTATTTTTTGCCCAATTTTTTACTTGTGATGGAGTCGAAGGTATGAATTTTTATTTTGTTTTTATCTGTGGAGATAGCCCCGTCTGTGCGAAAGGCTTCGGCACGGGTGGTTTCTCCACGAACGATACCGTCGAGCCGTATGAATGTCGTGGGGGCTCCTGTTTTTACATTGAAGTAGCTGCCGTTGATTGCGGCTTCGGCCTGATTTTCCTTTGCCAAATGGCTGGTCATCGTCATTTGCGGAGCTTGTACGATTTGAGTTTTATACTTTTTAGGATCGTATTTTATGATAGAAATTTGTTGGGGCGAATCGAATACGTGTATATTCGTGTACATGCATACTGCTCCGTGTTGCAACGTATCGGTATGCCATTGTGCATGGGCGATAGCCAATGAGTCTTGTCGTGTTTGTGCGTGTCCGCATGGAACGACGAGCGATAAGAGTATCGCTGAAAAAATAAGTCTAATGTGTTTCATTTCGTTATAAAATAGTTTAGTTTTGAGACTATAAAAGTAATAAAACGATTCGAAAAAAAACATATGATTGACATTTATAAATATTGGGGAAAGGGTTTTATATAAAAATTAACAGATATAATACTTTCTAAACATTTTTGTTTTGAGTTGGATTATCGTGGAATGTAAGTCGTTTTCCTCGGGTTCGATTGCATACTTTCCCTTCGGAGAATACTTCGTTTCCGTTGACGAAAGTACGATCGATCGATATTGGGAATGTGTGTCCCTCGAAAGGAGACCATTTGCATTTCGATAGAATATTTTCTATTGTTACCGTGTAGGGTCTGCAAGGGTCGACGACAACTATATCGGCGTAGTACCCGGAGCGCAGGTATCCCCGGCGGTCGATGCGGTAGAGCGTCGCCGGAGCGTGACACATCTTTTCAACGACTTGCTCGATCGTGAATTCTCCTTTTAGAGAAAGTTCCAACATGGTTTGCAGAGAATGCTGTATCAGCGGACCACCGGATGCCGCTTTCAGACAGGAACCTTGTTTTTCGCTCCATAGGTGAGGGGCGTGGTCTGTCGCCACGACATCGAGGTTGTCGCATCGAAGCGCATCGAGCAGAGCCCGACGATCGGCACAGGTTTTGATGGCAGGATTCCATTTTATGCGGTTCCCGAATTGGGCGTAGTCGTTGTCGTCGAACCAGAGATGGTGCACGCATACTTCGCTCGTGATATGTTTTTCCGAGAGTGGTTTATGATTGTCGAAAAGAGACATTTCCCGTGCCGTGGAGAGGTGTAGGACGTGCAATCGGGTATCGTATTTTGTCGCTAATTCCACGGCTTTGGCCGAAGATGTATAGCAGGCCTCGGCACTGCGGATAAGAGGGTGGAAGAAAATGGGTAAATCCTCTCCGAAGCGTTCGGTATAATATTTTTTGTTAGCTTGTATGATGGATTCTTGTTCGCAATGTACGGCGATGAGCGCAGGAATTTCGGCGAAGATTCGTCGTAATGTTTTTTCGCTGTCTACCAGCATATTTCCGGTAGATGATCCCATGAAAATTTTTACACCACAAACCTGTGAGAAGTCAACCTGTTTCAGTACCTCGAAATTATCGTTGGTAGCGCCGATATAAAAAGAATAGTTCGCCGGGGAAACTTCGGCTGCACGAGAGTATTTCCATTCAAGGGCTTCGAGGGTCGTCGTTTGGGGAACGGTATTGGGCATTTCCATAAAGGAGGTGATTCCTCCTGCGACCGCTGCAACCGATTCGGTGGCGATCTCGGCTTTATGAGTGAGTCCCGGCTCTCTGAAATGTACTTGGTCGTCGATAACTCCGGGGAGAATCCATTTGCCCGAGGCGTCGATGATACGGTCTGTGTTGCATACGATATTTTCAGGAAGTTTTCCCTTTATGACGGATTCGATAAACTCTCCTTTGACGATGATGCTCCCGATGAAATGTTCTCCATCGTTTACGATTGTTCCGTTTGTAATGATTGTTCTGCACATGACCGGTTGTCTTTTGAGGCGTCGGCGGTTAATTTCCCTGCTTGGGGTATTTGCGGAACCAACTGTTTATTTTTAATCTGATGACTCCGAATACGGCTTCACCGAATATGCTGGTGTTCATTTTACTTTCACCCAATACTCGGTTAATGAATATAATGGGTACTTCTTTAATGGTGAATCCGTATTTGTAGGTCGTGAATTTCATTTCGATTTGAAAGGCATATCCTTTGAATCGGATTGAATCGAGTCCGATCGTTTCGAGTACCCGACGTCGGTAACAAACGAATCCTGCGGTCGTGTCGTGTATTTTCATACCGGTGACGAAACGCACATACTTTGATGCGAAATAGGACATCATGACTCTTCCCATAGGCCAATTAACTACGTTCACTCCCGTGACGTAGCGGGAACCGATAGCCATATCCGCACCACCGGTTTTGCAAGCGGCCAACAGATTCATCAGGTCTTTGGGGTTGTGGGAGAAATCGGCGTCCATCTCGAAAATATATTCGTATCGGTGTTCGATAGCCCACTTGAATCCTGCAATATAGGCTGTTCCTAGCCCTTGTTTCCCGGTTCGTTCCATGAGGTGGAGAGCGCCCGGAAATTGTTTTTGTAAATCTTTGACAATTGCTCCTGTTCCGTCGGGGGAGTTGTCGTCGATGATGAGTATATGGAACTGACGGGGAAGTTCGAATACGGCATGGATAATTGCGGCAATGTTTTCTTTCTCATTGTAAGTGGGAATGAGAACTATGCTGTCTGATCTCGAAAGCGCTGTACTGTCCATATAGGTATTGTTAGTGTATTTGTCGAAACAGATTGTGCAGACGACATATAAATTTATGATGTCGTGTCGCTTCGCCTCTGTTTTTATGTTCTACAAATATAAGTACTTTTTTTATTCGGACTTTCGGAACAGGCAAAAAAGGTGTGAATGAAGGGTAATAAAACTTGACGTGTGCTTGTTCGCCGATAGCATAAAGGCTAAACCCTGAAAAGGGTTTAGCCTTTATGAATAAGGATAATCGATCAGTCGAACGATTTATCGGACTATGACTTTGAACGATTTTCCATCGATGCGAACAATATATATGCCGGTTTCAACGCGAATCCGGTCTTTGTAAGAAATAATCTCGTCGAAAATTTTGCTACTGTCTATTTTGAATATTTCGGCTTGCCGGTTATCGACATTTTCAATGACGATCGTGTGGCCGGCGGCATATACTTTTATCGGGTTTCCAGATGTCTCATCGATACCCGATTGAGACCTATCTACCGTAACCGTGTTGGAATATGGCGATTCTCCTTTATCGAATACGGCCGTGACATTGTAGGTATAAATGTTTCCTTTTTCTATTTCCGTGTCGGTATAGCCCTCGGTCGCCGGGAGTTGTTTGTACAGTTCGCCATTGCGATACAGGTTATATCCATTGAGGATAAGCGTTTCATCGGGCATATTGGCTGCAATAAACTCTATATCGTCGATGAGCAAACCGATTTTGCCCGAAGATATACAGTGGATTGCGACATATTTGGCATTGTCCGGCAGTTCGAAGCTGTATTTGTTGTATCCGTTTTCAGGATCTCGCTCCAATCCATCGGGGACGATTGTTTCGCTACCTTCGAGGATTACGAAGTTGTCGATGTCGTTGTTGCCGGTCGAGTACACGATCTCGAACTTGTCATAGCCTTCTCCTCCATACATAAAAGGAATTGAGCGAGCCCAGAAACTGATACTTCTATTGCCATCTTTAAGCTCGGGTAATATCAGGTAATCGTCGTTGGCAGCTCCTCCCATAGTACTCCAACAAGCGAACAATTGTTTGCCCGAGTGAGCGGTGAGGCCATAGAAAGTCAATTGTTGTGACAGAGATTCGGAGTTCGTACTCATGACTTGGAATGCCATTTTCGCTTCGCTGTTCGGGTATTGGGGAGCCCATGCGTTTATCTTGGCCGTCGTTTGACCATCGTTGTCGTACACCGTGTAGTCTCCGATGGTTCCGGTACGATTACTGTCGTCAATTCCGCCGATACTCCACTCTTCGTAACTTTCGATGTCGTCGGTAGCGGGATCTGGGATACAGGATAAAGCGGGTCTGCTCCATGTGAGCGATACCGAGTTGTCGTTATCTTCGGCACTGAGGTTGTCGATGGTGGGATATTTGGGTCGTTCGACTGCGACCGACAGTGCAGCCGAGTTGTTGTCTGTGTCGAGATCGCCATCGAATTCTATTTTTGCAGTGAGGTCGAAGACCGTACTGTTTACCGGTGACGAAAGGACGAAATCGAAAGTCTCGTAGGCATCGGATCGTATGGGTTTACCGTTTTGTTCCGCAATGAGTTTGTCTCCCGAATAGATACATACTTTGTAGTCGGTAGCCTCATTGGTTCCATCGTTATATATCTTGACAGAATAGTCTGCCGGCTTTGCCCCGATAACCGATTCGGGACCTGTAAATCCATTCAGAACAAGATCGTTTGCCAGTTGGTCGAAAATTCGCAGGTTATCGATCATGACGCTTTCGGCGCCCCAATCTTCGGTTGCTCCGAGAATACCTATTTGCAGGAAGTCTGCGTTGCGATAGTTACTAAGGTCGATGGCGTGGCATTTCCATATATTATTGTCTGCGCTGTTGATTTCGAGAAGCGTTGTCCAATTTGTACCTAAATCGACACTTGCCTGAATATGAATCTCGGATAACCCGTCGGGATTATTTACCCATATTTTCAACACCGGATTTTCGAGTGTAGCGACGTTTATTTTGGGAGAAACCAGTCGGTACGAGCCGGGTCCGCTGAACGATATCCAACCGTCATCGCCGTCTTGTGCTCCCAATATTGTGGAGAAACTGGTCTGTGTTACCGACCAATCGCCATATCCTTTTTCGACGATGTCGATTGCCCACGGGTCGTTTTCGGTTTTACCCTCAGGCCAAGACTCTGTGAATGGAGCCGGATAGGGAGTCCCGAAAAGTATGGAGTTGGTAGGTGTGGCTTCGCCCTCGCCTGCGATACTTTTTGCGCTTATTTGATAACTTAGAAGCATTTGTCCCGAATCGGCGTTCAATGATTCGTCGGTATAGGTAAGTCCGGTTATTTCGGTGGCAGTCGAAACAGACATCGGCTGCAATTGCGAAATCTGGTAGGTTAGTTTTTCGGGGTCGATGTAACCGCCGTTGATACCTGTCACAGGTGCTTCCCATGTAAGTACTGCCTTGTCTCCGGCTTGTACTACGTGTGGGTTTATAACAGCGGTGGGAATGTCTATCCCGATGTATGCATTGCATTCTGTTTCGTATCCTTTTCCAGCCTCATTAAAGAATGCGATCGAGTAGGTATTGAATCCGTTAGCAGCCTGAGTATCGGTTATGGATACTTCGCTACCGGGTTGTGGATTGTCGATGCTTCCTACAAGTCTTTCTTTTGTTTTGTTCCAAATTTCGGCTTTGGCGATTGTTGTCAAGTTGCTGCCATCGGCTCGCTTAGAGGGGGCGGTCGCCGATATGGTCGCTCCGAGCGCTCCTTCGGGAGCGGCAACAGCGTTCATTTCGTCTGTCGCTGCTGGGGCAAGCGCGTTGATCGGCTCTGTAATTTCGATGGAATAGATATATAACGACCCCATGTATTTATCGCTGATACCGTGAATACCTATATAATATGTTCCGTCGGATTGAGGCGAGAATACAGCTTGGAAGGTCTCTTCTTTCGAGGTTGTGAAGAAATTAGGTTCTATAATGACGTTTGTCAAAGCGTCGGCTGTTGCTTCTGTCCCGTATTTTACTTCAAACCGTTCTTTGTAAGTGGCGCTACTGGAACGTCCTTTTAAGATGAGGGTATATAGGAAACCCGCTTTCAACTTCATGGCCGGAGAGACGATCCAGTCGTCGGCGGCGAGTGTGCGGCTATAATTGAGTTGTGCACCGTTGACCGTTGCCGTCCATGCTTTGTCGTCCTCGTTGGCATTGATGATAGTATATTGGTCGAAACTATCCATCGACTTGAACGAATGGTTGTAAGGTGGTTCGAGATATGAACCGAGCATTATTCCGTCGGATAGAGCGGGATCACTTTGTCGAGTGCCGTCTGAGACTATGATTTCGTATGTGTATTCACTCAGAATGAGAGGTAGCTCTGTATCCGTGACGGTCGTTTCGGTTGTTCGGGTAGCGATAATCTTGTTGTCGGGTTTGCGTATGACGTTATAAGTCAATAGGCTTATATCTACGTATCCTCCATGTTGACCCTTCGTTACTGCTTCCCATGCGATTGTTACATTGTCGCTTTCTCGGTTGACCGTGATTCCTGTGACCGTTGCCGGAGTATCTGTGCCGACATAGAATGAGGCCTTGTAAGCCGGACCTGTGCCATGTATTGTATGTGTCGTGATTCCCAAAGTGTGATTCCCTTCGGATAGGGTTATCGGCAGTTCGACAAGCGAACCGGCGGTCGATGTGCCTGACGAAAGGGTTTCATCGTCTATTTCAACGGTGTAGTTTATATCGCCGGAGAGTTTGTTTCCACTGACAGTCGTAGTGGGGAGTTTGAAAGTTATTGTACCTGAAAGGGCTGCTCCTTCGAATGCGATGTCGATGTCGGTAACGCTTCCCGGCCCTTCGAGGTCTGCGTTAGGACTTAGGGAATATAGTCCCACAAATTCTTCCAAATCGTTAAAGGACCCGAGTAGTGTAGCCTCTCCCGTATCGGTGTTTACTTGATAAATACCGGAGGAATTTTCGTTGCAGGCTGCCCAATAAAGTTGCTTGGTCGTGAAGTCGAAGCATCCGCTTTGTTGGTAAAGAGGTGTGTATCCGGTAGCTCCGATAAGGCTATATGAGCCGTCTTCGGTATTGAATTTGTATAAATCTCCCATTTGGGAAATGCCATATACTTCACCGATGGAATTGGCTGCTATGACTACGAATCCGGCAGGATATCCCTTGTCGTCTTGCAGAGTGATATCCGATAGTTTGTTTACTGCACCGGTTTCAAGGTCGAGAGTTCCGAATACATAACCGTTTTTAGTCGTGTTGTAGAAGGCTCCGTACACTTTTTGGTCTGCCGGATTCCAAGTCATGTCGGTGGAAATAGTCGTTAAAGGTATAGCTTTACGGCTTACCTCTGTCCACGATTCGATGTCGTAACAAATCAATTCGTTGCTTATCGTCGTACCGCTTAATTTTGTATAGGTAATACAGTAGAAATATTTTGCATCGACGAGAGTCGCTCCTCCATTGGCTCCTATCGGTCCGGCTTCGGAACGATACACCAATTCTGCCTTAGGGTTGTCTGTCGTATTGAATTTGTAGATACCCATAGGACTGGAATCGTTTCCCCAACTTTGAGCAAAGATAAGGTTCCCATAAAGGGTCGTTCCGTCGACTGTGTTTTCCAAAACTTTTGTAAGTCCCTTTGGAGAGGAGATTCGGGAGGCCGGAATGACAGTCGTTTTTTCTGATGCGTTCCGTGGAGCGATCAGATGCGCTTTTGTACCAAAGGGCACAAATAATAGCAATAAAAAGCAAAATGTGGAATACTCCATGACCTTGCCTTACGAACCTTGGATGGCAAATGCTTCATTGAATTTGGTAGAAAATCTATGCGGCTGCGGCAACAACGAAGAGATGCTTGCTCAGGAGCTGATAACAAACGACGTTTCTACCGAAGCGAAACGCCTGAGTGCCATGATACCGGTGGTTGCTTATATTCAGCCGACTGTGGAGGTGGTGAAAAACCGTAGCGAACAGTATGAAGCTCACCTCGACTTTCCTGTCAGCAAAGCTGTGATCCAGCCGGAATTCATGAATAACCACAAAGAGCTGATGAACATTCATGCTATGTTCGACAAGATTCAGAATGACAAGAACCTGACAGTAACAGGAATCAGTATCGAAGGATTCGCTTCACCGGAGGGTCCGTTGAAATTCAACGAACAACTGTCGCAGAAACGTGCCGAAGCTCTGAAGAATTATCTGACTACCAACGAAAAAGTTCCCGGCAAACTTTACAAAGTAACTTTTGGTGGTGAAAATTGGGACGGATTGGTACAAGCATTGGAAAAATCGTCCATGAAGGATAAAGATAAATTTATCGGTATCATCAAGAATACGACTGACGATGCGCGCCGCAAACAGGAAATCATGCGCGTGGACGGCGGTGCTCCTTATCGCACAATGCTGAAAGAGATTTATCCGGGACTCCGCAAAGTGAACTGCAAGATAGACTACACCGTAGCCAACTTCGATGTAGAACAAGGACGGGTGGTGATAAAAGTCAACCCGAAATATCTGAGTCTGAACGAGATGTATCAGGTGGCCAACAGTTATCCGAAAGGAAGCAACGATTTTGTGAATGTATTCGACATTGCCGTACGCATGTATCCGAACGATGAAGTAGCCAACCTGAATGCCGCAGCCGTATCACTGACCAAGAAAGATCTGGAAAACGCAATCAAATATATGGATAAAGCCAACCATCAAACAGCAGAATTCATCAACAACGTAGGTGTATACAACTTCCTCAATGGAGATGTACAACGCGCCATCGCTGCCTTCAACCAAGCTGCCCAGATGGGTAACGAGGCCGCTAAAGCCAACCTACAGCAACTGCAACAGATCTTGAATATGAAGAAAAAATAAATCCCC
>OGNF01000802.1_pt1 | contig 32303 bp, 40 predicted proteins | sample 1573321 | NCBI WGS metagenome assembly OGNF01 (sample SAMEA2581911, study PRJEB24529) | metagenome | biome: Human gut stool | place: China | collected 2011 | reverse complement strand
TCTTATGCCGTCCTTATTTTTTCTTACTGCTATGCTGTAATTCTTAACGCCGTCCATTATATTTTCAAGTTCTATAAGCTCATGATAATGTGTTGCAAAAAGCGTTTTACAGCCGAGTTTCTTAGAGTTGCATATATGTTCAGCAACCGCCCTTGCTATGCTGATACCGTCAAATGTCGACGTTCCTCTTCCCACTTCGTCAAGAATAACAAGACTGTTTTTTGTCGCAAATTTCAAAATATCTGCAACTTCACTCATTTCAACCATGAACGTACTCTGTCCGGCGGTCAGGTCATCAGATGCCCCGACTCTTGTAAATATTCTGTCAACTATCGAAATTTTTGCATACGATGCCGGAACAAAACAACCTGTCTGAGCCATGAGCGTAATAAGTGCAGTCTGACGCATATATGTTGACTTACCTGACATATTAGGCCCTGTGATAATGGACATTCTGCTTGAACCCGTATCAATGTAAACATCATTCGGCACGAACATCTCATCAGTCAGCATAAGCTCAACAACAGGGTGACGTCCGTCATGTATATCTATAACACCGTCTATGGCAATTTTAGCGACCTTTAATGCCATAGTGTCTTTGTCTTTTATCTGCGTTATGCTTTTAAGGTAATTGGCAATAGCGCTTTCATCGTTAAAGGTTGCCTTTTGCGCTTCCTTCACCGCATAGCTGCGGGCTTCGAACATCAGCGATTCGCTCACATTGTTGAGGTTTGCTTTTCTCGCCTGCAAAAAGCTCCCGAGCGCGTGAATGTAGTGACGGTTTTTAAACAAAAGGTCTTCAGCTTCGAGCAAGTTACCGTTAAACGAAGTAAGGAATTCAAAGACATTGTTCTTAAATGTCCTCCTCATCTTGTAAAGCTGTGAGCGTTCATCGTACTTTTGATCTTTCAGTAAAGCCTTTACCTCTTTGCTGTTTGCGTCATTCTTCGCAAACTCCCTGTATTCTTTCTTTACGGTGGCAACCTTTGTGCGTTCAACCTCCGAATTTCCCAGCTGCGCCATCCGCTCAATTCCGGTCGCAATAACATCCTTTGTTCTGACCGCAGGGATAAATATCGTATTGCCCACAATGTTTCTTATGTGCGTTCTCGGATTCGCAAGCATAGCACAATATCGCCAGGCGTTCCATTTGTCAAGGAGTGTTGGCTGGGCTTGGTCTGCTATGTCCTGCATGGCTTCTTGGTAAGCTCTTTCGATTTCCTCCTCGGTTTTAGATTCAGCCATTATCTGCGCGACATTTTCATCGATTTGTATCACAGGCGCTTTGTCTCCGAATCGCTTTGCAAGGTCTGCGTTAAGCGTTTGCACCGTTCTTTGCAGCGCCACTAACCGTCCCGCACCCGTCATCTGCTTCAAGAGCCTTGCCGATTGCACCACCTGTCCTGCACGGGTAAGGACATCGGACAACTCAGCGGATAACTCTAATACCCTTGCGTTGTCCTTTGCTTTTATGGCATCGGCGAGCAGCCGTTCGCCTATTGCAATGGTTTTTTTGCTTATGTTTTTGCTTTCTATCGCAGCCTTCCAACGCTTTTCGGCTTCGCCCGATTCTATTGCCTTGTCTGCGCTCTTAATCGCGTTTTCATCCGATATCGGCGAGTACGAAAAATTGCCCTGCAGTATTTCCGCGCCTATTTGGTCTTTCATGCTGTCGGTCAGACTTCCTGTTTCAAGAACAGTACGGACATATCTTCTTGTCGGCGCTCCGACCTTTGCGGCGTTCGGAACACCGTAATCCTCCGCAGCGTATTCTCCCTCGGGTATTGTGCCGTATTTTTCCCCGGCTTTCCGCCAATTCTCACGCATTTTGCCGTAATATTCCTCTTTTGATATTTCACCGTTATCGTATTTCCTTACCAACTCGGCTATATTGTCAAGCTCGGAATTATCGCCGCTGTTTTCGTTCGGAATAGAATATTTTTCACCGTTTTCGGTATCATTTTGCGTGTTTTCGGATATATTAGTATTGACAGATGTATCATTATTTGATATACTATTATTAGATAGCTTACCAAGGGGCTTTGACCCCACCAGCGCCACTATTTTAGTGTGTGAAGGTAAGCTATCTTTGTTTATTTTACCGACATTATAAACCGTCGCGACAGTTCCGTTATTGCCGACAGATAGCCGAAGCCTGTAATATGTGCCATCGAAATCTTGAAAATATGCCGTTCTGTATGTAAAACCGTTGCTTGCAAAATCGTGTGATTTTGTATCGGCGGTTTTATTTTTAACGCCTATAGATGTTTCGGCTATTTCATCAATGTGAGCTTCGGCATTTAATTTAACCCGAAATTCATCGGCAGACATTCGAACTTTTTGACCGTTCACTTGCTTGAAATTATCTCTTGCTTTGTTCGCCGTTTCCGATTTTGTTATAGTAAGTACATCGCCGTCTATCGTGCTGATGTCAAGGCTTTTTTCACCGTCCAGCAGTTCATTAAAAAAGTTTGTAATTTGCTTACGCCACGCAGATATATTATCTCCGCTGATAACATTACGGCTCGCTTTAACATAGGTATTTCCATTTTCAAGAGCCACAATACTGTATTTCTCCGTCTGATTGTCGGAAGTCTTCTCCGCTGCGTCGGTGAACATCCGGTTAAACATATCTTCGAGCTTTGATAACTCAAACGAAATTTCCCTGTTGCCCGAAATTTTCTTTTTAAGATAGCTTATAAAGTCATGCAAAAACTGCCTTATTGTGCCGCGCTCCCTGGTGTCGGCGTTTTTTATTATGCCTTCAAGCCCCGAGCCGTTATCCGAGAAAAGCGCGTCTCCTACAAAATCGGCTATCATTTCAGCCCGTGCCCCGGAGATGTCCACCGCTGCACCCGCGTTTGTTCGGGTAGACATTATGTCATTTAAAAGCTGTGCTTTCAGCCTTACGGCGCTGCCCTGCTTGCCTGTTTTCTCGCCTAACCATTTTTCAAACAGCTTTGATTTTTCAACCGCTTCCGCAAAGTCACCGTACAATTTTGAGCCTTCCCCGAAATGTGTCAGTTCGTGCTTGAAAATAAACTGTATCGGCTGCTTGTTCTCGTAATCGATTGTTATGCGCTTGTTTTTAATATCAATGCTGCCGTCGGCTCTTCGCGGCATTCCGTTTTCGCCGCGAACGGTTTTGCCGTTCTTATCCTTTATGTGTACAGCGTCAAATTTAACATCCCAACCGAGCGCCTTGCCGATTTTCGCAATCTTCTTTTGCTCGTCGGTAAGCCTTGTTTTGTCCTTACTTGTATAAGCCCAATCCTCAATTAAATCATATTCCGGCTTTTGCGCGGAAACCTCATCGAATACGCTTTCTTTAACAGTCGGCTGCGTTTCCGTATCGGCTTTGACCTCAGCCTCTTTAGTAAGCTCACGCATCATAACGGCCCGAGGCGAATATGTTTGCACCTGCATTGCAAACTCTCCGAGCATTTCATCAGATACCTCGAAGCCGCTTTCGAGCGTGGCGCTTATATCACTGTAAAGACCTTCGGTTTTTTCGGGGAACATAAGTCCGTTTTCGGTAAGCAGTTTATAGCTTTCCAAAAGACCGCTTATCCCGCCTTCCGAATTGCGGACAGATTCACCGACTTTGCGGTAGATTTGTTCCGTGCTGTTTTTTGAGTAATTGATACCGAGACTCATCATATTGCCGACCGAAAAATCGGAGGTGTCGCCCTTTGCCACTGCTTCAGCAGCTTTACGCAAATCGCTGTTCTTTTCCGACACTTCGGCAAAATACCGGGCAATTTCTTTTATGTCCGCATTGCTTTGCTTAATCTCAGATTTATATCTTTTCCCGTACTCCTGTATATTTTGCTCGACCGCCGCTCCCTGCAGCTGCGTACCCGCGCCCATAAATACGGAAGACATAAAGCCTATAAAGCCGTCATATGCAGCCTGCGATAGCTGTTCAAGAGGATTATCCGCAACGGTTTCCACATCTGCGCCCAAGAGCCATTTCTGAAGCAGCGGCGCAAGTATTGTTTGCGTGCCCTCTTCTACAAACTCCCCCGCGCCGTTTCCGACGGTTTTAACAATCGCTTTCATAAACACATCCGAAAATTGTTTTGAAATATCGGATATTAAATTGCCCGAAAGCACGCCGCCCACGCCCGGAATACCGCCTATAAGATATTCAAGACCGCATTCAAGCGCCGTATCCGCCAAAGCGTAAGCAATCAATTTGCCTTGATTATCGGTAGCCCCGAGCTGCACCGCTTCTTTGTAAGCGTTTCCGAACACGGTTACGGCAAAGGATGATGTGCCTACGGCGCTTGCGGCTGCAGCAGGCAGACCCGCCAGTCCAGCAGCGCTGCCGATTATCATTGCAGGCGCATTGTTTGCCATATTGGTAACAATATCCTGCACCGCAGAAGAAAATTTATCACCGCGCTGCGCAAAATGTTCTTTCAGCAAAGCACTTGCCATTGCATACGCACTGTCCGGTTCTGCGGCAACTTCCTTCGGGCTTTTTCCTGTCAACACACCGATTGTCGTGTCAATGCCCTTTACATATTGCTCCGCACCTGTATCTGCATAAAGCTTTATTCTGTTTTTGGTTTGCTGCATATTGCCGAGAGCGACCTGCGCGGAATCCTTTTCGTTTACGGTAAATTCCTTTGAGCCGACTTTAAAATGCTTATTGCCGTATGCGGTGTCGTTATAAAGCTTTCCGGCAAGCCCTTCGTTCATTTTCCGCGCATTTTCATTATAATCGCCCGTCATGACCGAATTTTCCGAAGCGCTCATTTTTTTGTAATTGTTAAGCAATTTAAAGGTCTCAAGCGTATCGTTTTCGTTCTCGGTTATTTCTTTGCCGGCTTTTTGCTTTGCGATTATGGCTTTTACACGCGATAAACGCGCTCTGTTGTTCGGGCTGTCGGCTGCGTTCAAATCAAATGTCCCGTCAGCTTTCCCGCTCATAACGCTGTCGAGCCCTACCCGCAATACCGTCTCACGCTCGGTTTTGTTTAAATCGATACCCGCCCGAAGCTTCTCCGAAATATTCCCGATGTTAAGCTTGTCGGTAAGAGTTAATTCGCCGCTTACAGGGCTGTTTTTTGCAGGCTTTGTCGGATTCACATGCGGTATAGGATTGCCGCTCACATAAGCGTTAAACTGCTTTGATTTTGCAATTGCTTTACTGTTCGCAATGCCGTTCTTTAATTCTGTAGAAACGTTTTCGGCAAAAGAAGAAATTGACGGCTTTAATGTGCCTTGTTTTTTATTTGTCGCATAAAATACGTCCGATTGATTTGGTTTTGTCACCTTAGTTTGTTTATTGGTCGCATAAAAAACATCTCCCATTTCTATTCCTCCTCTTTGCCATTATTGAATATATTTAATATATCTGTTGTTTCTGCCATCCCATATCCACAGGGAGCCGTCCTTTGTTCGGTGTACGTTTTGCATATTGCCGTTTATTTCGTCACGCATTCCGCTAAAGCTTACCCACCCGTAGTCCTCGCCGTCATAGAATACGCCCTTTGGCTGATAACCGTTTTCAAAAGCGTCGTACTTTCTGTAGGCAAGCGCGGTGTCACCCCTATCAGACCCACTTGCATTGTTGTCGCCCGTATATGGATTAACCCCCAGTGGCACATTTACATATTTACCCGAATTGTTATCTACATATCGAATGTACGTATCTTCGCCTTGTTTTACTCTATAACTGTCTACGCCGTTCTCTTTCAGCGTACCTGAATAGTTCTTTGACAGTAAACCGTTATTGGTTTTGATAATATAATTATTTTCTTTTTCGGCCCGCAGTTGCTTCTCATAAGCCTGTTGCTGCTTGTCGTACAACTTAAGGCTGTAATTGTATGCGTCCTTTTGCCTTTGCGTCTGCTCCTCCAGCTCCTTAGCATATGTACTCTGCGCGGCTGACTGCCAACTGCTTTCATATGAGTTGCGTATCTTCTCGGCGGCGGCAAGCTTGTTCGCGTCAATGCTGCTTATGGCGTCGGCGAGCGAGGCAGTAAGGGTATCTATTGCCTTTTGCCTGTTTACGTCAATTTTGTTCTTGCTGTTCGCATAAGAAAGCTGTGTCGCCGTCCGCTGTGTTCTGTTAAGCCCCGAATCTGTAAGCCCCATATTCGCCATATCCTCGGCAATCTCCCGCTCGTTTATGAGCTTCTGCACGGCGTTTTCGCGGTACATATCCTCGTAGGAGTTATTCGTGTCCTTTATCTGCCGGTTGTACGTATTCTGCGTTTGCTGCCGCTGGGTATCGTACACTTTCCCTGAAGCAGCTATATCCGCTTTCATTTGCGGCGTTCCGTTTCTTCTGTATATTTCAAGTAATTCCGTCTGTCTATCCATTATCTCGCACCCCCTAAAAGTCTGTAATTAAGTGATATTGCGTCAACCGACATGATACCGTTACATTCAAGCCTTACACCGAACCTTGTCACCGTGTGGGCTACCGGTCTTAACTGCCTGTTGTGAACAAATTCGGGCGAATATTCATCTTCCGCGCTTTCCGAAAGCGTTACCTCCTCGTCACCGCAGCTTCCGCTCTCGCTTACAAAGCTTACCGTCACCGGCTCACCGCCGTTGTTTCCGAAAGCTATGTTTACCAGCGGAACATTCTTTGTGTACGCAGGCGCGCCGAAGTCGAATATTTTTGTTTGCAGCGCTGAAACAATCGCGCTGCCGTCCCCGTCGGTTCCTCTGCCGTCTTCAAATCGATAAACCGGGTAATCATTTGTGTAATATTCGTTGCTTTTCTCTGTGAGCATTATAAGCTCCGTGCCGTCTGTAAAGGCGCACACGGCGGTTTCGGGCAGTTCCCAATACCACCACGGTATACGTAGCTGCGCATCCTCTGCCTTGCTGTACGAAGCAACATAGGTATAGCCGTAGCTTTCATACTCCATAACAAAAACGTGCTTATCCGCAAAAAGAAAATATCTGCCGTCAATATCCGCCGACATAGCGCGGTGCAGGCTTTCGTTTTTAAGCCTTCGGCTTATCATATCCGATACCTTGAATATCGTTCTTTCGCTGTATTGGTTTTCGTTGCATAGCGTGTAAACATTTCCGTCTGTGCACGCCCATACAAGGCGGTTGCGGCAAAGCTCTATGCTGTCGGGGCAGTCGCAGCCTATACCGGAATGTAACAGTATTATCGGGAAATAAACGCTTGACGCAGTGTAATCCACAATCTTTTGATTTATAAGATCCGAAGCGGTTATATTGCTGTTTTTTACATACTGCGTAAGGTAAGTTTCCCGCTCCTTGAAAATAACCAGCATATCCGATTGCCTGCCGAACGCCGTAACACTCTGCGTATTATTGCCGACATATGCGTAGCAGTTTTCGGGGAAATACAGCGGATTGTTAAGTCCGCTCCATAAAACAAGGCTTTTTTCCTTTTCGTCGGTATTGGCGCCCAAAAACACTCTTGAGCCGCCGCTTATGCCGGCAGCGTCGCCGCCGAACCACATCTGCCGCGTCATAGCAAAAACCTTTTTAAGGTTTTCCTTTGTATTGGGGCAAGGCGCAATTATTGTCATATTATTTTCAACATATTCCGAACTTGTTATTGACGCGACCTCTCCGGAATCATCTTTTGACTTCTTAAATTGAATTTGTCTGTGCGTGTAAAACATATACAAGCCGTCGCCCGGAGAAACCGTTTCTTTAGACCAACCGTCTCCTCCCACGGTAATCTGATGAGTGTATGTTTTTCCGCTTACATTCGTTATTTCGACCTTCACCATTTTGCCTATTATCTCGTCATCATCGGGTGTAGAAGTCAGTAGCGCATATGTCATAATATGAGCGTCTCCGCCCTTTTCTCCGCAGTATGTCGAACCCACTATTTTGTAATATGAACCGAGCAAATTATATCCCTCAAAAAGAACTCCGCCGGAGCTGAAAATATCGTCTTCACGAACCGATACAAAACCGCCTGCCTTGCAATTGGTAACAACAACGGGAATATATATATCTTTGTCGGTAAGCTTTACCCAACTCTCGTTTCCCTCTTCAAGCTTGTAAATCTCACCGCCGCCGGAAAGTTCTGCAAAGCAGTAAAGCGTTTTCTTATTCTGTATCACAAAGTGATTTTCAAACACAGCGCCGTATTCGGTCGAAATTGAGGGCAGACGGTCGTGCGTTATACCGCTTGCCGTTTTGCCTACCCAAAAGAACTGTATATGCGAATTTGAAGGAAGCAAATCCCCGCCCGATTCCATCAACCTGTAATAATCCGTGCGCTGCGATATAAGGGTGTATCTGCTGCCGCCTGCAACCCTTACCGCATTCTCCTTCTGCGGATCTCTCACATAGACCTGTCCGCCGCTTGACGGCTGAAATCCGTCAAATTCAAGCGTTGTGTCCCGCACCGTTCCCGGGCGCGTTTTTAAAATAGCGTCCTTGAACCAAATATTTTTGCAGTCGGTCAGTTGATTATCGTTTACGGCAGATATGCCGTCCCGCAAATTAAGTCCGCCCGAAAGCTCGGGTATGTTTATCGACCTCATAAGTTGTTTGTTTATGCTCGGATACTTCATTTCAACCACCGTTTCGTATTTTTATAGTTAAAGAACCGCTCTGCACTTAACTGCAAAAACGGTTTTTAGGTATAAGAAAAGCGCCCCCGAAGGAACGCTTGACAAATCGTATTCTTGTTGTTATAATAAGGGTGGATAAGGCGAACCGATAGACGGTTAGCCCCCAATGTTCAGTTTAAAGATTTAAACCGCACTTGTTGGAGAGAGGGCGGTTTATTTCTTTTTTATTGCAATGATTGAATATAAAACTATAATCAAAATTATAATTATGTACTCCATCGGCAACACCCCCTTGCGGGGGCAAGACTTAACCGCCTATCCGTTATTGGCTCACCTTATCACATAGCCTATTATAACAGCCCTCGACAGATTTTGCAATATTTATCTGCCGGGGGCTCTTTTTTTTATTCCGGCGTAGGCATACTGTCTTCTACGCTTTCACTCCGCGTAAGCGCCGCCCTTTTCTGATTATAAAGCATTATATAATATTGCTGCCGGTCTCCGTCGTTCTCGCTCTGCGCTAAAAACGCCGCCGCGCCATAGGGCATAACATCATTCAGTACACGCTCAGGCAAATCTATTGCGTCCTCGGGCGACAGCACGGGTGAAAATTCAGTCCGTCCGAGCGCATAGAACAAATCCGCATACACGGCATTGATTGCAGTAAGCGTTCTTTGCCTTAAGTGTGAATTCGGCGCTATGTTTCCGCTCCCGTCAGTGTAACCGAGAAGATTTATTATCTTCTTTTCCATATCTGCCGCCGTCATATATCGCCGACCTCCTGTGTTTCGAATTCTCCGCCTTGCCCGCCTGCCTGACCGCGTATCTGTGCAAGGGTCGCCGCTCGCTGCTGCTCAGGCATATTCATAAGCGCGTTATATTGCTCGGGGTACTGCTGCTGCAGTGTTGTCAAAAGCTCTTCGTCGGTTATATCCCCGCCGCCCGTCTGTGCCTGCTGCGCTGTCTTTATATCTTCACGCAGCCCTGTGACATCGGGTATAAGCCCGCTTGGTATACGCTCTAAGAACTGGTCGAAGCTTATAAACCCTGCCGAAAGCAAATTGCTAAGTGTTTCAACCACTACTGCCTCACTGTACATTGTGGCGGCGCCTACGTCTACGCGTGCTGTTATAAGCAGGCTGCGGTAGCGCTCGGCTTTGAACGGTATGTATTGCGTTCCGTTTCTGTCCTCAAGCCGCAGCTGCCTGTCTCCGTAAAGGTTAAGCCAGAAATCCGCCCAAATCCGTGCTGTATCCTCTATAAAGTCATAAAAGCGGTTCATATACATCTGCATAGGTGCCGTTGCCGCCTCGCGCATCTGTATTATTGCCGCTGCGTTGTCGGGTCGCAGATTACCGAGCGCCGCGTCATTCGCTCCCGAATCCGAAAGCGTGTTGCTGCACAAATCGTTTACCACGCTCTGATACTGCGGTATAGCCGTAGGCGGTTGGATGTATTTCACCGCGTTTGCTACATCGGCGCTTTCACCGTAAACTCTTATTATCTGCCCGGGGTCGTTTGTTACCGGGTCGGTCACAACATCGCCGTTTACAAGCATTATCGGCATACCGTTAGCCATAAGCCCCCACACCGCAGCTGTAAGCGCTCTGTTTATCGCAATTTGATTCGGTATAAGGTATGTTATCTCGCTTTCACCGTAAGCGCTTGACCTGCGCCGCTCCCAGCAGAATTTTGCCATAGGGTAACACTTAAGCTTTAAATCCCACGGCTTGCGGACATATGTTTTTTCGGTCGCTCGCACCGCCATAACGTGAAATGATTTATCGTCCTTATCCCATTCCTTATAGATTTTGGTATATACCGTGACTCTGCGGCTTTCCTCGGGCTCGTTTTCGCCCATATCCCCCGAATTATATCCGTCCTCCTCTGCTTTGTCCGATTTTATATCCGTATCGGTCAGCCCGTTTTTGCGCGCTTCCCGCTTTACTTCCTCATAATCGCGGCGCTGCGCTATTATTATATACGGCTGACTTTGTATATCGTCGCTGTTCGGGTCGCCGAATACCACGTTTTCAACATCCAACACCTCGCAGGCTATATCGCCCTTAATAGCTTTGGTGCGGCTGTTATCGGCGTACAGTCCTGTTTCAATACTGTCGTCCCAATATGTGAAAAGTATGCCGGTGCCGGATATATATGCGTTCCTCAGCACCTGCTCCTTTTTATTATCAAATTTAAGCCTTTCGGCTGTTACTCTGAAATAATCCGACATTGCCGCCGTTATTGCGGATATTTCAGGCGCTTCGGGTGCGCCGTTCGGAACATCCCCGTCCAGCATATCCCGCTTTACCGCCGTTATATCATCCTGCATATCTACCGTGTTCGGTATGCCGTCGGCTGAGTAATTAACGGTTATCGGCGCTGCCGCCACGACCGACATTTTGTATTCGCCTATTCGCTTTATTATGTTCCGCCTTACAAGCGGTCTTTCGTTTCCTGCCTTTGCTCCGTGCCACTGGTCGCCGATGTAAAAGCGCTCATTGCGTTTTGTCTGGTCGAAAATGCCATTATCACCTATACTCGCTTTAAATTCGGTGCCTTTCTTGTATTCGTTTTTTATTTCTGCCGGAGCCGTTGTCGGTTTAACCGTCATTATTCTTTCACCTCAAAATCGAGCCGGGGCATATTCTGCTCCGGCTCTTAATTTACACGTAATCAGCCGCCCTGCCCGGTAGGAGTAGTGCCTGCCGTAACAATGGTTTCAATGCTGTTAAGGTTCGATTTCTTAACAAGCACATCATAGTAAAGCCTGTAGTTAAAGGCATAGGCGTCCGCGTTTATATTCTGCTCGGGCGTGAATATACGCAGGGTTTCGGTTTTCTTAACAAGACTTGCGCCCTTCTTCGGAATAACCAGCGCTCTCGTGTAGCCTGTGTTTGCTTTAGGCGCAAAACCGCCCGTAGCTGCCGCCGAGGATGTCGCCGCCGTGCCTGCTTTAAACTCATATTCCTCGCGCATACAGTCATCCGTTACCGGAATAAGCGCAACGCCGTTAAAGAATTTAACGCGAATGTTTATTCCGCCCTTCTCAAAGTCCGAAACAACTATATTGCGGCTGAACTCGGTTGAGTTCATAAGCTGCGAAAAGAATGTGGGGTCACAGAAAGCAACCAGTTCCTCGTCATAACCTATGCGGCTCTGCACGTTGTTAATAGCGGTCGCAAGCTGACTTGCAGCCTTTGTCGCGGTGTATGTGGTCTTATGGCCCTTGCCGCTTGCCACCTTTGCAAGCTTTGAAAGCACATATGCGTCCATCTCAGGCGCAACCTTTGTGCGGATATATTCCTTGAGTATCTGCCCGGCAAGGTTTGCAACGCCTGTTTCGTCCATATCCTCGCGGTCAATCTGCAGCTTTCTTCCTCTGTCTTTTGTAAGGGTGTAAGAGGTGTTGCTGATTGTAGTGCCCGCAAGTGAAAATCCACCGTCACGGTCATAATCCGCAAGCCCTACGAACTCGATATCCGGTATTATTACCGTTTTAGCTCCTACAAACTTTGCCCTGAATACATTGTCCGCAAAAAAGCCGGTAACAGCCTTCTGAACAATAGCCTTATCCAGCTCGCCTGTATATCTTTTTGCGGTTTCCAAACTGTTTATTGCCATTATAATTTAACTCCTTTTTTATGAGCCGCTGAAACCGCGCAAAAAGGCTGAAACAACGCTGTCCTCGGTCTCTGCCGGCGGAGTTGCCGCCTGTCCCGTGCTCGCCTTTGCTGCTGCCTTTTCCGCCTGCTCTGCTGCGGCTGCTTTTTTATTTTCTTTGTGCGTATAACGCAAATAAGCGCTCAATAAATCGCGCCCTTCTGCCGCTTCCGCTTTTACTTCTTTCGGAAGTGCGGAAAACTCGGCTATTTCGGGGAACTCGGCTTTTAATTCCGCAAATTCCTCGGCAAGTCTTTTTTCAAGACTTATCTGTTTTTCTTTTTCGGCGTTTTCCTCCGCCGATTTACGGTCGGATAATACTTTCTCGTATTTTTCCTTTTGCTCGTTGCGGTAAACCTTCATAAGCTCCTCAATAACCGGGTTATCCGCTCCCAAGGTTTCGGCAAGCTCCTTGCGGTGGTTATCTTCATCCCCTGCAAGCAGACCGTCCACAAGCTCAGGTATAGAACAGCCGCGCTGCGCTGCTATGTAATCAAGCTTGTTGTAAAGCGGTTTTACGGTGTCATTGTAGAAAATGCCCTGTTCGGCAAAGTCTACCGCTTCGTCACGGCTTAATGACCGTGTTGCCTTATTGTATTTAACATCAAGGCTGAACTCGGGCTCTGCTGCGCCTTCGTTATCACTCGGCTCGGCTTCTGATATGGCTGTCTCTGCCGCGCCCTCTTGTGTAGCGTCAGCGGTTGTCTCGGCATTTTCTGCCGTTTCTTCCGTTGCAGTAACGCTCTGCTCATCCGTTGATATGGCTGTCTCGGGATTTACAATTTCATTTTCCATTTGTTAGGTCTCCTTTCCCTCGCGGGATGTTATATATCAATCACGGTCTGTCCGTGCCGATATCGGGTTGCTCGTCGCCGTCATAGGTCAGCATATTGCGCCATTCGGCGCGCGCTTTTTCTGCCATTCGCTGCTGTACTTCGGTTATTTCGGGGCGTTCCCGCGCCCTCGGCTTATATTCAAGCTTCTTTGAAATAATCGCACCGACAATGCACGATAAAATGCACGTCAGCGCCCACAGAATAACAAGTATTAAAATTTCAATCATTTTTTGCTCTCCCTTCGGTTAATAATTCATATTTCAGCTCCAGCCGCCGCGCATATCCTCTGCTCCCACATTGAGCCTTTTTGTTTCAAGCTCCGCAACGGTAGGTCTTGCCCTCGGCGCTTTCGGGTCTGTAGGTTTAAAGAACCGCACATCGTAAAACCCGTATCTGAAAGCGTCCATTAGATGGTTGTTTGTATCTATCGGCATTTTGTGCCCGTTAAACAAGTGCTTTTCGTCATAAATATAAGTCGAAAGCTCGGCGGCGGTATTCTTGCAGCGCGGGTCGACCGTTATTTTGTAGTCGTTTATTCGGTCAATTCCGTTGAGTATGCTGTCCCGCCCCTTTTCGCTCGGCAGCACTCTCGATATTCCGAGCCGCCTTAAATCATCGTTTGATTTAGGCTCTGCACAGTCGGCGCGTATTCGCTCCTTTGCATAGCCCTTGCGTTTTATTTCTGCGGCTATATCGCTGTTCAACATTCCGGTTGAATAAAATTCGTCGTAAATATATACAAGCCTATCAACCGGGTTTGCTTTAAAAGCTATAAAGGCTGTCGGGTCGTTGGTGTATCCGTAATCAAGCCCGAAAAAGCTCCGCCATTTCCATTTGTCGCTATCCGGTATATCCGGTATTCCTATGCGCCAGTTATCAAACACAAGCCCCTCCGCTATGCCCCAGTTTCCAAGCCCCGCAACATCATATTTTCGCGGGTTTTCCTGCTTCATTCTCTCAAATACCGAGCGGTCGGTTTCGTCAAGCCATTCGTTTACAAGGTAATTCGTTGAGTATGTCGATACATTTTCGTCCGGCTTATCGAAAAAACGCTTTTTCAACCAGTGCTCCGCGCTCCACGGGTTAAACGTGAGCGTGGTCTGCTTGAAAAGCGTACCAGGTATGGCGCCCCTCGGCACCGACATATCCAATTTGTCAAAATCGTTCTCATCCGCTATTTCAAAAGCTTCCTCAATCCATACCCAGCACAGAAAACCGGTTGATACGGTAGTAGAGGCAAGCTTTAAAACATCATCAAAGCCTCGAAACAGTATTTTCTGACCCGTAGGTATGTAGGTCATTTCCATAGGTGATACATTGTTTCGCCACAAATGCGAGACCCCGAGCTTTGCCTGCGCCCATTTAAGCTGTGCAAATGTGCTGTCTCTGTGCGTATTCATAACCTGTCGCACCACAAGCAAATTACTGTACGGATATTTCATAATGCGGTAAATTAAGTTAAGCGCCGTCGTGGTGGATTTTTTAGAGCCTTTGCCGCCCTTTAATACACGGTACCGGCTTTTGTCGTGCCAAAAGTCGCCGTAGCCCGCTCCCACGGTTTCACTAAGACTTTTCTTTTCCGCCGACATTGTTATCGTCCTTTAAATCATCCACAAAGGTTATTGCGAGTTTTAATTTATCCGTATCATCCGCACCAAGCCCCAGCATTGTCCGCAAAAATTCAAGCGCCTTCATAGCACCCTTGCTGTCAAAAACATACTCCCCCGTTTCCACCATCTCGTGGCTGTCATAATCCCATTTCATAACCGGCTCTGCCTGCATACAGCGATTGTAAACATCTATGGCTTTAAGCACCGCCCAGTTATCGTCTATATTCAGCTCCTCGCGTGCGCGTTTTTGTATTGCGCGTATGTACGCAAGGCACTCCTCTTTTTTCATCAGCCTTGTCGCCGCGTTCCGTGCGCTTTTTTCGGTATATCCCGCCGCAATCGCCGCGGCTTCTTTTTTACCGAGCCTTAAATATTCCTCACAGAATTTCCGCTCCCGCGGCTTTAAATCTATATTTGTCTCATTCTCCATTTGTCTCCTCTCCGTTCGGGTATAATAAAAGCGCCTCAAAGAGACGCTTTGCTTTTCGCAATATTTTACAATACCAGTATAACAAGAAAAAAGTAACAATGGTAACAACTTTCATTTTCCGCCGATATAGCGGTACAAAATCATCTTAGCTGCGCCTATGGTTATCCCCACACTCGCCGCGACCTGGTTCCACGAAAGCCCGTTCACGAAACGGTAGGTGAGTATCTGCCGCGTAAGGCTGTCCGGGCAAGCGGATATGTAATCGTTCAAGCGTATAAGCTCTATGCGGCACTGCTCAAGGCGGTTTGTAAGCTTTGCTTTGTAATAATCCAGCTCCGCCACTGCCCGCCCTATTTTATCCCCGGCGCCCGCGCCGTGCGGCATACCCGTTATTTTTGCCGAGGTGTCGGTAGCTTTGTCTTCTAACTCGGATATTTTAATTTTCAAATCTTCTATTTCTCGGTTGAGGTAGTAAAGCTGTGAAAGCTCTTTAAGCGTCATACCGGTATTGCTCCTTTCAGTGCTTTAAAAATTCTTTGCGGGATATACGCCCGCTGTCAATTAAGTAGGTCATCTGCCCGTAAGAGTAGCAGGTGCCGTGCTTCTCGTTGTACCTATCCAATGCCCGGCAAAACTCTTCAAGTGAAATATTGTATGTCGGCGCAGGCTTTGATTTATTCGCCATTATTTACCCCTCCCTCTTTGTTTAAAGAAATTATCCCTCGTCCGTTCTATGTCCTGATTTACCTGTGAATTTTTATGCTGTTCAGCTAAGAGCCTGTCCCGCTCTATTTTATATTCGCGGTATCTTTTACATTCCCCGTGGCAGCCGATATGTCGGTCGGAGCAGTTATTGCAGGGTGGGGTCATTTCATCCCCTCCAATGCTTTTTTCGCTTCTTCACGAGTTGAATGAAAATGGTTTGTGTTTTTCTCAAAGTAAATATTATTATCTGTACGAACTCCGATATAAGAGACACCTAATTCATCAATGCTAAGTTCTTCTACTTTTGCACTTTGAATCAAAGTATTATGAATACCTGTAATAAACCAAACAGTGTCTCCTAATTTGAACGGCAAATGCACCCATTCGGAACGGTCGGTGAAATCTTCACATACTGAAAGTGTTTCAACATTAAATATTCCTAACTTCTTGCACCTTTCATAATGCAGACAATCTTTACAAGTCATTCTGTATCACTCCTTAACAATTCTGGATTATCGTGGATATTGCCGATTACATAAGCACCGTGCGAATCTACCAAATAATTTATAGAGTTTCCACACTCATATAAATCATCTTCATCATAATTTTTTTCCAACGCCCAAAATCCCACATATTTCACGAACTTCGCACTTCATTCTTCTACTTCCTCCACATAACACCAACTTTGCGGCGGTCTTTTGATTTCGCAATCCCAGCACCCGTTACAGTTGTCTTTCTGTATGCCTCGGTGACAAATTACAGGCTTTCCGAACTCACTTAATTCTTTCGGCTTATCGTAAATCACAAAGTTGGAGATATGCCAACCGTACAGTCCGCCGCCGTTTGAGTATTTTTTAAGGTTGTCAAACGATAGTTGGCATTTATTCATATAATCATAATTCAAATTGCAAAACGCCAAATTATCATCTACACGCCGTAATTCCGTATTGCGATTGTCATAACCACAAACCGCCAGGCGGTCTATTTTGTTACATATAAATTCGCCTATGGCTTTGCCGTTGCCGCATACATCGAACAGATTGAGACTTCTATCATCAGCATAGGCATATCGTTTACCCGTCCAAAACGAAATACCTTTGTCCTTTGTGCAGTAAATATAACACTTAAACGGTATTTCAATCTTAGGTCTTGTTTTTCTGACCTCTATTGTTTTCTTGCCGCTTGCTATCAACTCGCACCATTTTGGTTTAATACTAATCAAAACACTTTTCATATCTTTACACCATCCATTTCCGCCCGCAAACTTTCTTTGATGTAATAGTCAACGCCGATTTTTTTGCAAATCGCCTCGGCATTTCTCCCGAATTCCGCCCAGTTTATATCTGATTTATGATAATTCAGTTTTCCGATTTTTACCTTATCTGTGTGTGGTGCTATGTCCTTTATCATTCCGAGTACATTTTCGGCGTTCAGCACAGGCTCGAATGATACCCAAGTCCTTATGCCTTTTTCGTGTGCCTTTATGAGATTGGTGTATCTGAAAAGGGGTGCGTTGTCAAAGTGTCCTGTCCGGGTCGTCGCGCCGTCAAGGGTTATGCCGTACCAATCGTTCTCGTCGAGCAAATCAAAATCTCTGCTCCCGTCGCCTTTGGTGAGTATCTGCACATTGTTTCCACTTTCCTTAATAGCCTTGATTATTTCCCTCGTAGGCGTTGTATCGTAGCCGGTCGGATAAGGGTCGCAGGTAAAGCAGAGATGAATAAGTTTCCCGGTTATCTTCTCTTTTTCAAGCTGTTGCTTTGTTGCTTTAACTATATCGGTCCTCGGCTCTACATTTGTGTGAAATGCCTCTCGGTCTTTATGCAGAACATTCGGGGCGAAACAGTAAAAGCAGCGGTGCGGGCAGCCCGTGTAAATATTCAGCGCATAGTCGCCGTATTCTTTTGCTTTGCCTTTTGGCTCGTAAATAGGTTTCATATCAACACCTCCGGCATATGCTCAAAATTAAACCACAGTTTTTCAACTCTGTGTTTACCCATTTGAGCCGTTGTAATTTTCTCGTCTGTATTCCACCCTGCGAGTGCTTCGTCGTACATAGGATTATCATATCCGCTCAACACGATTTTCGATTTACTCTCTTTAAGCGCGTCCAACAGTTTTACGTGGTATTCGTCCGGCGTTTCGTGCGCATACATATTTTTCTTTCGGAGGCTCTGCAGATAGGGCGGGTCACAATAAATTAGTGTATTTTCGTCGTTGTAACGTCGTATCAGTTCTAATGCGTCTATGTTTTCTATTTGTGCCTCTTTCAGCCTATTGCTGATTCCGATAACTCTTTCGGGCAAATAGTTCCACATAGTCGCAGTCCGCGGCCCTCCGTATGTTTGAACATTTCGCCACGATTTTTTACTGCTGTTGCTCGCTCCAAACGATTGGTGATACCTAACGAGCGTTCTGCGAGCCTGCTCTATCGGGTTTTCAACTTGTTCATAGCAACTAACAAATTCTTCTCTTGAAAATGGGGTGAATTCGATTAGCCTTGCGAGTTCTTCCGGGTGTTCTCTGCACACCTTAAACAAATTAACAATATTGCCGTCAATGTCGTTTATCGTTTCTATATACGAGGGTTTCTTGTTAAAAAACACCGCTCCGCTTCCGAAAAACGGCTCGCAATATACTTTATGTTCCGGGAAATGAGATATAATCCATTCTGATATTCTCCATTTCGCTCCGGGATATTTTAATACCGCTTTCATTTGTCGTCCCTCCCATTTGCGCTCACTATAGCGCATATTGCAAAACCTATCAGTGCGCCGATTATTAGTCCGATTATGAAATTTATCATAGTACATCCCTCATAAATAAAATTTTCTTGATAAATTAGGTCTGTTAGTCCCGGCACCGCCCAGTTCGACAGTAAACATATGTAATGCAGATTTTTCCTTACTTGGTCTTTCTCTGAGCAATGCGGAAACAAATGTATCCGTTTGGCACTCCATCGTAGGTTTATAACAATCTGGATAAGGACAGTTCATACAATCTTCATCGCAACCGCCACGGCGCTTAAATGCTTTTGTTTTCATATTTTCGGTCATAGCCGTTTCGCCTCTGAAATTAAATTTTCAATTCTTTAGCTTTCGCCTTTAATTTCCGCTCGTATTCCTTATCCGAGAGTGGCTGCATACGCAGATAATTTTTGTACAATTCGTATTCCCGCCATTTTTGCTGTTCTGTCAATGTCATTTCCTCCTAAAGTTACAAAATTCGTTAAAAATTACATTCGGTTACACTTAAATGTAACCGTTCAAACCCGCATAGTTAAAGGCTTTTCGGGTATCGGTTACAAAGTTACACGATTTTCGCACGCACATATAAGGGGTGTTTTCGTTTTACAAAAAAAAATTTTCGTATATATAAGTACCCTTTTTGCGTGTAACCGATGTAACTTTGTAACTTTTTTCACTCCTCCGCAGTCTCTTCCGGGCGTACCAAAACATAACATCGCGAGCTTGAAAGACCAAATTTAACAACTTTTGTCGGTGAATTATTCGCTCCACCTATCAAAAATCCTTTTTTCAGCGTCCAAGAAATAAACGCTTCGGGGTTGAAATTACCCGTCTTGCAAATCCTTTTGAAAACATTGGTGTAAATTGCGTAGCAATTCTTACCGGCAACCTTGTCAAAATATTCCCTGCCCCAGGCTTCGTTATATATTTCTTCCAGCTCTCCTTTATAGAATTTTGAAGTATTTGCGTCGCACTCGCTTATTATGTAAGCATAGCAGCGTTCGTTTTCTGACAGCGCGTGCTTGTCCGTGAGTGCTTTTTTCAGCTCATCAAAGGAAAGTGCCTTACTGTCCCTGAAAATGTATTCCGTGGCTATTAAATCAGCCGCTATGATAGCCGACAGCGACCTTAACTGTTTATCCTCGTATTCGTCATTGCGAATAGCCTTAAAACAATCCCGTTGAAATTCTGCCACTTTTTCGGTGCCGAGCTTACTTATTACGCCCACGAACTCTCTGCCTAAAAAGCCGTAATTGTTTCTTAAAAGCGTTGCCGCTGCTTGTCCGTCGGGAAATATGTCGCCGTCATCGGTCTCATACTCGAGCACACGGTTAACAGCGCCGCCCTGCAACTGATCCGTTATAATCGGCGTCTCTCCCGAGCAAATTATTGTATTCGCCCAAGTGTTTTTTGGGGCAAGACCTAACTTTGTATTACTGCGCCCTCTGCCCTCGCCGCTTGCAAGCTGATAAATGAGCTGCGAGAAATCATCCTTGAAATTTCTTCTTACCCTTGCGGTGTCGTCTATGATAAACGGCAGATTGTTGAAAAAACCCGCTTTAGCCTCGAATGCGGATATGGTATCGTCGAAATTGGATATGAATTTGCCGATTTCCGGGTCTGCCCACACACTTGCCGCCACCATACCGCAAACCGATTTACCGCCGCCTGTTCTGCCCCATATATCGACCCAAAAGGGGAGCAGTCCGCAGGGCTTTACAAGCACGCTTGCGAGACTTGCTGCCATTGCAAGGCGCGGCTCTACTCTGCCCGAGGCTCTGACGGACAAAATAAAGTCCATATATTTTTTACGGCTGCCGGTGCTCGTTATGGTATCGAACACCGTGTCGAACCGTCCGTCCCTGTCAAAGGCAAGCGCCGAAGTATAGGGCATAAAGCCGTCCTCGCACCAACCCATTTTGGCTGTAGCTCTGACCTCGGGTATCGTTTCGATATTCAGCTGCTCAACCTCGGCGAGGTATTTTACAAGGCTTTTTGCCGTTTCGCTTGTGACCGCTATGCCGCATACCGCAAGCTCGGGAATCTTGCTGCGCTGCGCTATGACCGCCTTTGAGACTATTTGCTCATGCCAGCGCCCCTGTCTGCAAAAAGCCAGTCTTACCTTTTGCATTCCGTCCTCAACATTGGTGATGATTTCGGCGGGAAGTATCGGGTGCGGGCAGGCAACACGGTTATCCGGCATGGCGTCGGGGTTGTATATTCCGTCCATGTTTGCAATCCAGTTTCCGCATCGCATTTCCGGGTACTTATCGCCGAATTCTGTTGTTCGCTCAAAAGCCTTTTGTTTCTCGCTTTTTTTGCGTTCATCAGCTCTCGCCGCCATATCTCTTTCAGCGATTTTTAACATTCGTTCCACGCGTTTTTTTATCTCGCTGCCGAACTCCGCCGCACGGTCGATTAAATCAAAGCCGAGCTGTTCACGAATAAGAGGGTCGGGCTCGTCCATTATTCTGCAAATGATGTCCTCGCCGTACAGCTCCTTCGCGGTCAATCCGGAGAAATCTATTTTTCCCAATCGTTTCACCCCCTCGTCGCATATTCGGCTTCCGCAACGCTTAATTTGTGGTTAAGCATGCCCCTGACAGCCAGCGCCGACAAAAACATTGCGTTCGGTTTTTCATACGCATTCGAAGGCTTGTATGCCGAGATAATATCCTCGTTAAGCTTCCAATCATCAAATGCGCTCCAATAATCAACGCGGGCTTTTTCGCGTTTGTCGGCAGCGCTGTCCTTTTTCCGTTTTATGCGGTCGATTCTGCGTTGCTCCGAATATGATATATCCCTGTCTAAAAAGGCACAGGCGTCCTCAAACGGCACACTCTGCACAGCCATTACAAAGCTTATTACATCACCGTGAGCGCCGCAGCCAAAGCAATGGTATGTATTATCCGCATAAACTCTGAACGATGCTGTTTTTTCTCTGTGAAACGGGCATTTCGCAAAGCCCTTGCGATTAATTTCTATTCCGTACCTTTCAAGCCATTCCTTAAGCGGATTTGCCAAACGGATTTTTTCGGTATCATATTTCATAAAGCACCACCCAGCAGTTCAATTATTTTTTTGCCGGTGGTTCGCTTATCGCAAAAAACAAAATCTACGCCGTAGGCTATATGTACGCGGTATATTTCCTCCATGAGCGCACGCCCCGATACCGGGGAATATTTGCTGTGCCATTTTGCAACATCGGGTATGGATTTTATCTGTCCGCCATGCTCACACAATATGATGAGCTTTATACCGTTTTCATTTGCTTTGCGTACTTCTTTCCAAAAGCGGGAATGGTCGGAACGGTTCATCAGATTACGGCTTAATTCTTCCAAATCTTGTTTCGTATCTACAGAAACATTCATTTCGGAAAGCAGCAGGGTGCTTACTTCCTTCCGAAGCCTCGGCTTTGGACTAAACCCCATACCGTACTGATATGATAATTCGGTCACCTTTTTCTTTGCCGCGTCCGACAGCCTATCAAATGAGCAATAGTCACCGCACGGCATGCAACAAGTCATGATGTGAACGCCGCACCCGGCAATTTGCGCATGCTTTTTATCGTGCTTACCGGCTTGCTGCCTTGTGTCGCATATAATAAACTTCATGTTCACACCCCATTAAAACGGTAAATCATCGTCGGACATATTCGCCTGTTCAAATCCGGCGTTCTGTAAGTTTTCAGAAACAGCCTTGAGCGGGTCCTCCGAATCGTTAGCAATATTAACATCAGTATTGCTCCGTTTGGACTCAACAAATTGCACATTACCTGCCAGCACCTCAAATGCAACACGGTTATTCCCGTCTTTATCGGTATATTTTCGGGTCTGAATACTCCCCTCAATGCCTATCATATTGCCTTTTTTAAAGTATTTGGCAACAAACTCCGCTGTGCCTCGCCAAGCTACTATATTTATAAAATCGGTTATCGGCTCCTCGCCCGATTTATACCGCCTTTGCACCGCAATACAAAAGGAGGTGACGGAAACATTGCTCTGCGTGGTTTTAAGCTCCGGGTCGGAGGTAAGCCGCCCGGTCAGCACAACAAGATTAAACAAAGCTTATTCCACCTCTTTTATTTCATAATTTTCCGAGGCATATTCCATGCACATCTCAATAATTCGTGTCGCCGAAAAGCCTGTTTCTCTCCGTAATTGATTTACGATTTTTCGGGTTTTATCATTTATCCGCACCACATTGCCCACAGGCTCTGTGCGGTGCACTTCAAATATAAGGTTTTCTTTAGGCACTTTTATTCCTCCTTAAGAGCAGCCGTCAGCTCGGTCGCCTCTTTTTCGGCTTCAAACCAATCGGATATCCTGCTTTCGTTCTGCTTTATTGCGTTATATATGCCTATATATTCGGTAAAGTCATCGGCGTTCATGGTATCAATCTTACGCTTTAATCTATGCTCTATCTGCTCCTGCGTAACGCCCAGCTTTGCAAACTGCACTACCATTTTCTTTACACGGTCTACAAGCGGCGTGTCGTTCTGCCCGGCGAGGGTTTTCTTACACTCCGCAATGCAATCCTCAACAAACCATGACGGAAGTATAGCAAGTATTCGGGCGCGAAGTCTGCGCGTCGCCATATTGGCGTTGTTTTCATAGATGTCGCGCTGACTTGTGAGCGTAACCATTTTTTTGCCCTGCTCGCGCTGATGTGGATTTGTGAAATTTTGCACGCTCTGCGCGTTTGTTTCCAAATCCCACGCATAAGCCTGCATTTCGCTCTTGCCGTCGTCCTGCGATAATTCTTTAATGCCGTAATCGATATTTCCCCAGCAGCGGGCAAGCTCCTCGGCAAAGCGTATTGTAGGGCCCTCGACGGTCTGTCCGCCGCGGGGGAATGCATAAAAAGCCTTTTCAGCCATTTTGGGTCTTTGGCAGGCTTCCATCGCTTTGGCATAAGCGGCAACCTCATCGCGGGGAAATCTTTTCGCGATAACAAGCTTCCCCTGTGCCTCGGCTATCGCCCTGCTCGCTTCAATAGCGACCGTTCCCTGATTTATCCGGTCCAATTGTGCCGCCACCCCGTTACTCATAACAGGGACATTTGGGAGCCCCTGACCGTTCTGTACTGCTATTTCATTGTTTTCCATTATTCTGTCTCCTTTGCAAGCCAAGCCGGAAGGCTTAAACTGTTTATTACATTAAATTTTCCTAAATACCCGTACCAATCGCCTGTTGTTTTGCAATCATGATATATCCCGATAAGCTCTCTGAATATGTCTTTTCCACGTTTAACAAAAACATCATCTGCCTGTAAAACGTTAACCGCATACGGCGGATCCTTTTCAATGACTATAAACACAAAAGCATACTTCCTGCCGGTGCATTTTTCCACACCCTCGGTATACATAGCCGCTTGAAAATCATAGCCGTAATTGATTGCGTCCCTTGTAAAGTGTTCTAAATCTGCCTTTGACGCGCTTTTAAGGTCGACGATTATATTTACCGCACCAAGTTCCGAAACGCAGTCAGCGCGGCACTTACATTCCTCCCCGCTTAAATCGTCACGCCAAAAGAACTCCTTTTCTCTTTCACCGGACAGAAGCTTGTTTACAAACGGAGCTTTATACAAAGAATCAACCATATCCTTTGCCTTTATGTAATCATCATTGGTCATAACGGTCTTTCCCTCCGACTGCTCGCAAAACTCCGCCCATATTGCTTTTCCGTCCTTTGTGCGGCGGTCAACCTGCGGCATTACGGCAAATTCATCCGAAAAGGTTTCGGGCTGCAGCGCCAGCTTATGAAATGCCTGTCCGAATATAAGGGCGGGCGTGGGGTCTGTCGGATTTTCTTTTAAATACTTGAACTTTTCGGGGCTTTCTCTTATCTTCCAAAGTTCCGAGCGGCTTATCGCAGGATGTGAACGATATTCTTTCTCGGTCATACCTGTGTCCCCCGTTCTTTTTCTTCTTCCAAAAAGTCAGCAAACCAGCCTCTGTCATCCTTAATAAACGCGCTGCAATCAATTTTGTTTCTTTCTATGTATTGAAACAAAGCGGTTTTAATTTCCTCGTCCGACAATACGCTTGCCGCTAACTCGGGTATACGCCTATCATCGCCACGGCACTTGTTACTCGCCTTTTCAAGCGCCTCGTAATCGGTAGCGTAATGATTAAGGCACACATCGCATATTCCGTCGTCGGCACCCGCGTCACCGCAAACAACGCAAAGTTTTTCAAAATCATCGCTCCCGCACTTCGGGCAGTAATCTCCGTCGAAGACCTCCCCGCACTCATAACATTTATACATAAGGCTCCTCCTTCACGTGCCTCGCAGGGTCAGCGGTGTTACGTTTCATATTCCGCTCAAATGCGGCGCGGTATGTTTCGCGTCGGGCTGTTCTTGCTGCGGTAATTGCCTCGTCGACTGCGTGAAGAATTTCGTTCTTTTCTTGCAGCAGCTTGCGATTTTCCCGGCGCAGTTCCTTGCACTCCTTGTTTGTTTCATAAAGAAATGCAAATTCTGAGAAAACCATAACTATAAGGGCTGCTATAAGAAATGCAAATATTTTTGTTGCGGTTTCGTCTAAATACATTTACTTTTCCTCCTTAATATCCTATGCCGATATAATCCATCACCCGAGCCCAGCCGTATTTTTCGCCCGTGAGTTCGTCGGTGCAACATTGATACATCCAATACTCCCATTCTTTCGGGTTTCTCTCTTTCAGTTGGTCGAAACGGTGCGGGCGCTTTTCGAGCTGAATACCAAACCCACACATTGAACAACCCGTCCTTTGTGCTCCCGTTGTTCGTAGTTGTCCGTTTTCGTCCCTCTCGATAGTGCCGTAAATTTCGGGAACAGGTACATTTAAGTCGAGAGCGAGTTGTAGGAGGTCTTGACGCGAGAAAATCGCAAAGGGCGCGGAGCGTATCGTAGACTTACCGAAGTAATTACACCCGTTAATCATTAAAGATTTTGCACGTCGTCCGCCCTCCGACGCCATAAGCCCCAGGAATGGGACGCTATTATGTTCTTTCGCCCAGTCGTCGCAAGGTTTTTCTTTGAGATAATAGCAGCATTTCGACGATACCTTAAAATTTGGCGTTTGGTAGTTTGTGCCCTCGTCGGCGTTTGCATAGCCTCCGAATTTTTCAAGCCACTTTTGCGACATTTTCATACGGCTGTTTTTCTGAAAACCGCCGTACTCTCCCGTTTCGCCCGTTATAATAGCGTGCCTTACGGTTTTGTTTTTTTCTGTCGGGTTTGCGAGCGTTTCTATTTTTGCGGCAATTTCTTTTGATAAAACGGGAAAGCCGAACTCCTGTATTATTTGCGGCTTATTCCACCTTGTCCCGTCTGGCTTAATCGCCGACATTAGCCGCTCTATTCCGAGCTGCTTATGTACGTGCTGTATGCTCAAGTCCTCAAGGTATGAAACGCTGATACCTGGCGCGCTAATTCCTATCGATTTAAGAAAAAGGAAAAGCGTAATACTGTCTAATCCTCCGACCGATACGTGATAGTTAAGGTCGCGCATATCACACTCGCGTACAAATTCGCGAGCGCGAATTGTCGCATACTTCACCTTAAAGTTGTAATCCATTTTCTGCTTAACGATAAAATCTGCTATTTTTCTTTTACCGTCGATACGTTCCATTTTTTCTAAAACACTTTCCATATTTAATCCTTTCTTGACTTTAATGTTTTTCGGTGGTATACTTTATACATACTTTCTTGACTTTGCCGCTCCCGGTTGTGACGTTTCGGGGGCGGCGGTTTTTATTTGCTGTATATATCATCGGACAAAAGACGAACGCCCAGCTTGTCCGAGATATATAAGATGTCTCCGAGGTCGCGTTTCAGCGGCTCATTCATAAGCCTACTGATATATCTTTGGTCGTGACCCGTAAGCTTTGCTAAATGTTCCTGCGTCCAGCCTTTTTCAAGCAGTGCTATTTTCAACCGTTTTGTTATAGCCTCCGAGCGTTCCTGCTCGGGGCGCTTTTTTATTGCCGGCATATTCTCACCGTCCTTTCTTGTCTTGTTTTTTCTTGACCTCTCCCACTCAATGATTTATAATCAATGCGGAGGGGAAGATAATGTTAAATAAAAACGCTGAAAAAGTATTAAAGTGCATCATCAAAAAATCCGGAGGAAACCTAAATGAAATAATTGAAATTTCACGCCGAGATTTTAAAGACAAAGAAATCAGCAAAGGTTTATTAACTTAAATATGCTTTCAGCTCAATAAAGAGGGCTACATATCCAGATTTTCTCCAAACTATGATGAAGAAGATTACGGCAGATTACTACTCAGTCACAACGGCTATTCATACTTTGATGATAAAAGGACTAAGAATTTCAGAACTTGGACGCCGATAATAATTTCTCTTATTGCCCTTATTAAATCATTTCTTCCAGAATTGACTTACCTAATGAAATCAATAGCGCAATTATTGAAAGCGCTAAAGGGAAATTAGGATACCTTAATCTAAAACATAATCGCTTTCCCGGGTGGTCTTTTGCAAAGGACCGCCTTTCTTTTTTTGTAAGCTCCCGTTCAACAGATACAATAACTTCTTTTCTCACTCCCTCACCTCCCGTTTATTGCTTTTACTTCCCGATTTTGCTATAATCACCTTGAAAGGTGGTGATTACTTTGAATAACTTCTGTCCTCTTATAAACGGGCAATGCAACCCGAACTGCGTACTTATCGAAAAAGGCGGCAGCATATACGGATTATCAAACTATTGCTCATTTGCCGGAGCAATTAAAAAGTCGGAAACAGCCGTCATTGACGAATTAAAGAAGTTAGTTAAAGAAAAACGGTAGTTTTCCATGCCGTGCAGTATGCCCTCGCTCATCTGCACGGTGCTTTTATTCACCAGTTTAATTTTTTTACGTCCGCGGTCGCTCCTATGCAGCGCTCCGCCTTTCGTAAAATTTCGCATGCTTCGGCTACCGTACATCCTTTTTCTGCAAGCAGATTTACAACATCCTTTGAAATTAAAGCCATTTCCTCATCACTTATATTCACTCCCTCACCTCCACAATTTATTTTTCGAGTTCTGTCACGTTATGTGACGTTACGAGGCAAAAAAAATTTTTTGAACACTTGTTTGATAATATTCCGCCAACTTCATTTTAACCTCGTCGCGAGGAATTCTGTTGCCTGTTTCATACATTGAAAGCGCCGAAACACTTATCCCCACAGCATTGGCTACCGTTTCCTGAGAGCGTTTCCCCCGTAATTCCGCTAATTTTTTTCCAATTAAAACAGCATTCATTTATTGTTTTTCACCTCCTACATTTAGCATTATAGCATATGTCACGTATCGTGTCAACACTTTTCGTGACATTTTTCTTGATTTATTTCACAAAGTGTGGTAAAATGCCGATAAGGAAGTGAAAATAATGAGTTTTCCGAACATTCTCAGAAATTTGCGTAAAAGAGATAATATTAACCAGCTTGAACTAGCAAGAGCGATAGGCGTTTCACGTAGCGCCATTGGAATGTACGAATCAGGTAAACGCGAGCCGGATTTTGAAACTATGGAATCGATAGCCGATTATTTTAATGTTTCTATGGATTATTTACACGGAAAAAACAAAACTCCCTATTCTTCTTTATCAGAACCTGCCATAACCGATAATGCAACCACATTCCCCGTTATCGGTGATATTGCAGCCGGCTATGACTTCCCCGCATATGAGGATTGGACGGGTGATACTATTGAAATACCCGATACATATTTAAAGGGGCACGATAAATCGGAGTTCTTTGTGTTAAGAGTTAAAGGTAATAGTATGTTTCCGATGTACCACGACGGCGATAAGGTACTGATATTAAAGCAAAGCACATTAAACTATTCCGGAGAAGTAGGCGCTATTCTCTACAACGACGATTGCGGAACGCTTAAAAAAGTAGAATACAAAGAGGGCGAAGATTGGCTTAACCTTATACCGATAAATCCGAATTATGAGCCTGTTCGGATTGAGGGTGAGGCATTGGAGCATTGCCGTGTTTTAGGGGTACCGAGACTGCTTATAAGGGAGCTTGATTAAAAGTGCATAATAAATGGCTTTGGATTATTATTTAAAATAAATAATTTTAAGGGGTTAGTAAAATGAAAAAGATAAATTCTAAAAATTCTGTGCAACGAATGAAATTTTTACCCGGAATGCGTTGGTTTTGTCTTTATTCCTATGTATTACTTCCCATAAGCGCCTTTTTTGGCATTTCGGTGTTTATAGGCGGTATAATTGAAATTGTTGATGCTGAAAATATACCATATGAGAACCATTCTTTCATATTTATATTTACAGCTTTTTCATTCGTACAAATTTGTTTAAAATTTTACGAATATTATCTTTTAAACCGACTTCGTTACAGAGGTTGCTTACTTGCTGTATTCGATGTAGTTTTATATGCGGTCAATTGTATAATGACAATTATTTTGCCAATGATTTATCAGGAAAATTCTTACATAAAAGAAATAATTTTGCCTATCGCTGTTTTATGTGTCATTTTTACCGCAATTATACTGTTACAGTATTTTTACTTTAAAAAAAGAAAAAATTATTTTTCATAACATTTTTATCAGTAGATTTAAAAGGGGCATAAAACAAGGATAATCAAAATGAAAGAATTAGATTATTATTTGAAGTGATATGTAGTGGTGAAATAAATGAAAAAGAAATACACTCCCCAATTTGATTTTGATAACATTCCGGAGCAAGAACATAAAATAAAAACCTGCAAGCAGTGCGGAAAATCCGGAGAGTATTTAGGGTTATATGATGGTGGAATTTGTTTTGAATGCAAACAAAAAAACAAAAGAAATGCCGAAACTCAAAGGAGAGTGTCGTTTTCCGAAAATACCACTGCGACAAATTCTGCCACAGAGAATTATTTGCGGAAACACGAAAGAATGTTTCTAATCTCCCGAATATTTTCGCTGTTGACTACAATAATTTCGATTATAGGAATTATCTTTTACTTTGTAAATCCGACCGTCACAACAGTATGTGCGTGCTTTAGCGTTATTAACAGTTTTATTCAAATCATCTACGGCGATCAAAAGAATTTCTCAACCGAAATTTTAACTGTGATTATTGCTGTAATTGTATCCGGAATAAGAGATTTATCCTATTGGAACACAATTTGTTTTTCGTTGTGTATAGCGGATGTGCTTTTGGCAGTTTTAGGCTGGATTTCGTTATTGATTTTAATGTTTAGGCGGTGAAATTCATGCGCAGCAGAAGCAATATCCTTGAAAAAGTACTTTCAATTTTTCTTGCGTTATCTCTGCTTTTATTATCGTCTTGCACCAAAAAGCCCAAAAAGTATTCATCTTCCAAAGCGGATAGTGTTACCGTATATGTCACTGACACGGGACATAAATATCATAAAAAGAATTGCTCATATTTAAAGTATTCAAAGAACGAAATCACTTTATCTGAGGCGATTGATGAAAACTATTCGCCTTGCTTGGTGTGCGTTCCGCCGGAAATAGAATAACCAATTTATATCAAAGGAGTAATCACAATGTACAACGGAGATGAAGAAGACCCATATTTTATTGTAACCCACAAAGAGGAAGAAATGCTTAGACGGTTCCGTGAGCTTGACGATGAAAACCGGAAAGAAATTGAGCGTAAAATCCTTGGAATCGCAGTAAGATATGCCGAATGGGGCAAATAAATCGGAGTGACAGTTATGAACAGCATCTACAATTTAATTTCGGAGCTTGCCAAACGCTTCGGTGCGTCAAAGGTTGTCCTTTTCGGTTCAAAAGCGCGCGGAGACAACAGAGAGCGCAGTGATATAGACATAGCCGTATACGGTGTGGAAAATAGCAACCAAGTCGCTTTCCGCTCGGCGGCGTAGGAAAATGAAAGGAAAATTATATGTCTGACAAATTAGTGAAAAGCAAATTGGTTGCAAAGGAAACCGAAATATCATTATTTACTACTCCTGAAAATGAAGACTATATTTCACTCACCGATATAGCAAAACAAAAAAATCAAGAATTTCCTGCAGATGTTATAAAAAATTGGTTGCGCATACGAAGCACAATTGAATTTTTAGGTTTATGGGAACAGTTACATAACCCAAACTTTAAACTGGTCGATTTCGACCAGTTTAGAAATGCTGCCGGTTCAAACGCATTCGTGCTTTCTCCTCAAAAATGGATAACTACGACAAATGCCATTGGAATTGTATCCAGTTCCGGTAGATATGGCGGAACATTTGCTCACAAAGATATTGCGTTTGAATTTGCTTCGTGGATATCTCCTGAATTTAAACTCTATATCATTCAAGATTATCAACGTCTAAAATCTGACGAAAGTTATCAATTGGCTTATGACTGGAGCGTTAAGCGTATTTTATCGAAAGCTAATTATAGAATACACACCGATGCTATAAAGGAAAACCTTATACCGCCTAATATAACAAAAAAGCAAGAGGGTTTTATATATGCCGATGAGGCAGATTTATTAAATGTTGCTTTATTCGGGAAAACCGCTTCACAATGGAGAAAAGAAAATCCGGGTGTACGTGGTAATATTCGCGATATGGCAACAATAGAGCAGTTGCTTGTTCTTACAAATATGGAAAATGCAAACGCTCTTTTTATAAAACAAGGCAAATCACAGCGCGAAAGACTCGTCTTATTAAACGCAATTGCCCGTCAGCAAATTTCCACTTTAACAGGAACCAAATCTGTCGACGAACTCAACAAGCTAAACAATCAGAAACCATTAAAATTAGGAAAATAATAAGCTCCCGCTCGGCAGACCCGAGCGGGTATAATTAAAGGCGGTGAAAATATGGCAAAAGCAAAAAAGCTCCCCAGCGGCAGCTGGAGAGTGCAAGCAAAGGCAAACGGTCAGGTTAAGTCTTTCACCGGCTCCGACCGCAAAACGGTCGAGGCAGAGGCTAAAGCGTGGCAAGCGGGAATGGCAGCCTTTGACGACAACATTGATATAACCGTTTCCGAGGCATATAACAGATATATTTCTTCGAAAGAAAAGGTTCTTTCACCGTCGACAATACGCAATTATAAAAAAATGCAGTGTAATAATTTTCAAAGCATTATGGGCATACGCGTTGACAGGCTTACCGAAGAACAAATACAACGAGCGGTTAATGAGCTTTCGGCGCGGCGTTCCCCGAAAACAGTAAGAAATAATTATGGTTTGCTTACAGCTGTTCTCGGAATGTTTAGACCTAAATTTTCGCCGAACATACAGTTACCGCAAAGAGAAAAGAAAGACATATACATTCCGACCAAAACCGAGCTTAAAATGCTTCTTGAAAAATCCAAAGGCACAGGTTACTATTTGCCGATACTCCTCGCCGCGACCTGCGGAATGAGGGCGGGCGAAATATGTGCCCTCACCTCAGACGATATCCACGGCGGTAAAATCAATGTTAATAAATCACTCGTTTGCAACGATAAAGGTCAATGGCTGATAAAACAGCCTAAAAGCTATGCGGGGTATCGGAGCATCGACATGCCCGACATTGTTAAAAGTGAAACGGAAAATTTGCACGGCAAAATCGTAAAATACAATCCACACTCTTTATCTACGGGTTTTCGCAAGCTTCTGATAAATAACGGGTTAACTCCGTTTAACTTCCATGCATTGCGGCATTTTTATGTTTCGGAATTGTTTGATATGGGTTTGCCGGAAAAATATATTATAGCGCAGGTCGGGCATAGCTCGGCTTCTATTACAAAATCCGTATATGACCATTTAACAGCAGAAAAACAAGGAGCATACGCTTCGGAGATAGCTCGGCATTTCT
>OGNF01000800.1_pt1 | contig 32323 bp, 29 predicted proteins | sample 1573321 | NCBI WGS metagenome assembly OGNF01 (sample SAMEA2581911, study PRJEB24529) | metagenome | biome: Human gut stool | place: China | collected 2011 | reverse complement strand
AGAAGAAGCGCATCGCTCTCGGCCTGAAGCAGCTCCAGCCCCATCCCTGGGACGCTCTCGATCCCGAGCTTAAGGTCGGCGACCATGTCAAAGGCCGCGTAGTTGTAATGACCGACTACGGCGCATTCGTTGAGGTTGCCGCCGGCGTCGAGGGTCTTATCCACGTCAGCGAGATGTCTTACAGCCAGCACCTCCGCTCGGCTCAGGACTTCCTCAAAGTCGGCGACGAAGTCGAGGCTGTCATCCTCACTCTCGACCGTGCCGACCGCAAGATGAGCCTCGGCCTGAAGCAGCTCAAGAAAGATCCCTGGGAAGACATCGAGGTTCGCTATCCCGTCGGCAGCCGTCACACTGCCCGCGTGCGCAACTTCACCAACTTCGGCGTATTCGTCGAGATCGAGGAAGGCGTCGACGGCCTCATCCACATCAGCGACCTGTCCTGGACCAAGAAGATCAAGCACCCGAGCGAATTCACCCAGGTCGGCAACGACATCGAGGTCGAAGTACTCGCCATCGACAAGGACAACCGCCGTCTGAGCCTCGGCCACAAGCAGCTCGAAGAGAATCCCTGGGATGTATTCGAGAACGTGTTCACCGTAGGTTCCGTTCACGAAGGCACAATCATCGAGATGCTCGACAAGGGCGCCGTTGTCGCTCTCCCCTACGGCGTCGAAGGCTTCGCTACTCCGAAGCACCTCGTCAAGGAAGACGGCTCGCAGGCCAAGGTCGACGAGAAGCTCAACTTCAAGGTCATCGAGTTCAACAAGGACGCCAAGCGCATCATCCTCTCGCACAGCCGAATCTTCGAGGATGAGGCTCGCGCCGAGAAGCATGCAGAGCGCAAGGCCAAGCGTCAGGCACGCCAGCCCCGCGAGGAGGCTCCCGCCGTCACCACGCCTATCGAAAAGGCTACCCTGGGCGACCTCGAGGCTCTCGCTGCACTCAAGGAGAAGCTCTCGGGCAAGTAATCCGATACTGAACCTCACTTACGGGAGGATGCGCCGCATCGGCGCATCCTCTCTTGTTTTTCTGCCCCGAACAGATGCACATTGCTGCCCGAACGACAGTTTTTTGTGCAGTTATTTGGCCGTCGGCCGCCAATTTAGTACTTTTGCCGCAGTAACCAATTAGGTCCGATAAAATGTCTACTCCACTCCACAGCGACACATCGCTCAAGGGCCGCCGGATGGCGGGCGCGCGGGCGCTGTGGCGCGCCAACGGGATGACCGACGGCCAGATGGGCCGCCCCGTCATAGCCGTAGCCAATTCATTCACTCAGTTTGTCCCCGGACACGTCCATCTTCACGACATAGGCCAGGAAGTGGTTGACGAGATACGCCGCCTGGGATGCTTCGCCGCCGAGTTCAATACCATCGCCGTCGACGACGGCATAGCCATGGGGCACGAAGGCATGCTATACTCCCTCCCCTCGCGCGAGATCATAGCCGACTCGGTCGAATACACGGTGCGAGCCCACTGCGCCGACGCCCTCGTCTGCATTTCCAACTGCGACAAGGTCACGCCCGGCATGCTCATGGCCGCCATGCGCCTCAACATACCCACGGTATTCGTTTCGGGCGGCCCCATGGAAGCCGGACAGGTCGACGGCCGCGCCGCCGATCTGGTCGACATAATGGTCGAAAGCGCCGACCCGACCGTCCCTGACGACCGCATCGACCGCCTCGAGCGCATGGGATGCCCCACGTGCGGTTGCTGCGCCGGCATGTTCACGGCCAATTCGATGAACTCGCTCACCGAGGCCCTGGGCCTCTCCCTGCCCGGCAACGGCACCGTCCCCGCCACGCACATCAACCGCCGCGAGCTCTTCCGCCGCGCCGCCGGTCAGATCGTGGCCAACGCCTACGCCTGGTACCGCGACGGCGACGCATCCGTGCTGCCCCGCAGCATCGCCTCGCGCCCGGCCCTGCTCAACGCCATGTCGCTCGACATAGCCATGGGCGGCTCGAGCAACACAGTCCTCCACCTCCTTGCAGTAGCCCGCGAGGCCGGCGCCGACTTCAGCCTCGACGACATCGACCGCCTCTCGCGGCGCGTCCCCGTACTGTGCAAGGTCGCGCCCAACTCGCGCTACCACATCGAGGACGTCAACCGCGCCGGCGGCATCCTCACCATCCTCGCGCGCCTGGCCGACGCCGGCCTGGTCGACACATCGGTCCGCCGCGCCGACGGCCTCACGCTCGCCGAGGCCATCGACCGCTACGTTCCCGGCCGCCCCGGCTTCACCGACGCGGCCGACGAGCTCTGGAAATCGGCACCCGGCGGCCGCCGCACCACCCGGCTCGGCAGCCAGATGGCTTACTACTCCGAGCTCGACACCGACAGCGCCTCCGGATGCATCCGCGACGGCGCCCACGCCTACAGCGCCGACGGCGGCCTGGCCGTCCTGCGCGGCAACCTCGCCGAGGACGGCTGCGTGGTCAAGACCGCCGGCGTCGACGAGTCCATCCTGACCTTCCGCGGACCGGCCCGCGTGTTCACGTCGCAGGAAGCCGCCGTCGACGGCATTCTCGACGGCTCGGTCCGCGCCGGCGACGTGGTCGTCATCACTTACGAAGGCCCCAAGGGCGGCCCCGGCATGCAGGAGATGCTCTATCCCACCTCATATCTGAAATCGCGCCACCTCGGCAAGGCCTGCGCCCTGATCACCGACGGCCGCTTCTCCGGCGGTACGTCGGGACTCTCGATCGGACACATCTCGCCCGAGGCAGCCGCCGGCGGCACCGTGGCGCTCGTGCGCGACGGCGACCTGATCGAGATCGACATTCCACGCCGGTCCATCACCCTGCTCGTCGGCGACGACGAACTTGCCGCCCGCCGCGAGGCTGAACTGGCCCGCGGTGCCGAAGCGTTCACTCCGGCCGGCCGCGGCCGCACCGTCAGCGCCGCCCTGCGCGCCTATGCCGCCGTCGCATCGTCGGCCGACAAAGGTGCCGTGCGGCTCGTGTGAGTGAACAAAGCCTTCCGGAACTTTGTACAGAAAAGTATGACTACAATTCATCACGAGACAGACAACACAGAAAACCGAATGACAGGCGCCGAAGCCCTGCTGCGCTCGCTCGTGGCCGAGGGCGTCGACACCGTCTTCGGCTATCCCGGCGGCGCCATTCTGCCCGTCTACAACGCGCTCTACGACTTCGGCCCGGAACTGCGCCACATCCTCGTGCGCCACGAGCAGGGCGCCATGCACGCCGCCCAGGGCTACGCCCGCGTCACGGGCCGCACTGGCGTCGTCATCGTCACCTCCGGCCCCGGCGCGGCCAACTGCGTCACCGGCCTGAGCGACGCCATGATGGACTCCACACCCCTGGTGCTCATTACCGGCCAGGTCGGAGCCTCATATCTGGGCAGCGACGCCTTTCAGGAGACCGACGTCGTGGCCGTCACCACCCCCATCACCAAGTGGGCCTATCAGGTCCGCTCGGCCGACGAGTTGCCCGAAGCCGTGGCCAAGGCATTCTACATAGCCTCGACCGGGCGCCCCGGCCCCGTGGTGCTCGACATCGCCAAGGACGCCCAGATAGGCCTGCTCAGCTACAGCCACCGCCACGTCAACTTCATCCGCAGCTATGACCCCGAGCCACAGCCCGACTCCGATGCCATAGCCCGCGCCGCCGAACTTCTCAACGGCGCCCGCCGGCCCATGATCATCGCCGGCGGCGGCGTCACGCTCGCCGGTGCCTCGGCCGAGCTCGCCGCCCTGGCCGAAAAGGCGCAGATTCCGGTCGCAGCCACCCTGATGGGGCTGTCGGCCATGCCGTCGGCCCATCCGCTGTTCATGGGCATGGCCGGCATGCACGGCGCTGTCGGCGTCAACGTAGCCACAAACCGCGCCGACGTCATACTGGCCGTCGGCATGCGCTTCGACGACCGCGTCACCGGCAACACGGCCACCTACGCCCGCCAGGCCCGCATCATCCACATCGACATCGACTCGTCGGAGTTCAACAAGACCGTCGCCGCCGACGTCACCGTCCACGGCGACGCCCGCGACGTGCTCGGCCGCCTGCTGCCGCTGGTCCGCGCCGCGCGCCACGACGCGTGGCTCGGCGTCTTCGCCCGCTGCGCCGAAGCCGAGCGCGGCGAGGTCCTGTCGCGCGAACTCCACCGCAGCGGCGACGAGCCCATGACCATGGGCGAAGTGTCGCGGCTCGTATCGGAAATGGCTCCCGAGGGCACCGTCGCCGTCACCGACGTGGGCCAGAACCAGATGATGGCCGCCCGCTACTTCCGCTTCACCGCCCCGCGCTCCATGATCACCTCCGGCGGACTGGGCACCATGGGCTTCGGCCTTCCGGCCGCCATGGGCGCCGCCGTCGGCGCTCCCGGCCGCACCGTCTGCTACTTCGGCGGCGACGGCGGCTTCCAGATGACCGTGCAGGAGCTGGGCACCATCATGCAGTACGGCATCCCCGTGAAGATGATCGTCATGGACAACAGCTTCCTGGGCAACGTACGCCAGTGGCAGCAGCTCTTCTTCGGCGGCCGCTTCTCGCAGACACCGCTACAGAACCCCGACTTCGTGGCGCTGGGCGCCGCCTACGGCATCGCCGGCGAGCGCGTGGAGCGACGCGCCGACCTCCGCGACGCCGTCGGACGCATGCTCGCACACGACGGCCCCTACCTGCTCGACGTGGCCATCGATCCGACCGACATGGTTTTCCCCATGACCCCCGTCGGCCGCCCCGTCGATTTCATAATGCTCACGCCCGATAAAACATACAGCTATGAATAATCCTCAGAAACAGCTGTTCACCGTGACGATCTATTCCGAGAACTCGATCGGCCTGCTCAACCACGTGTCGAACATCTTCACGCGCCGATGCCTCAACATCGAGGACGTCACCGCCAGTATGTCGTCGGTACAGGGCATCCACAAACTCACCATCACCACATGGAGCGACCGCCCGACCATGGAGAAGGTCGTCGGGCAGATCGAGAAGATCATCGAAGTACTCAAGGTCGGGCTCTACACCGACGAGGAGATCGTCTACCAGGAGATCGCCCTCTACAAGGTGCCGACTCCGGGGCTGCTCGAGAGCAACGAGTTCGAGACCATCATCCGCACCCACGGCGCGCGCATCCTCGAGATGACACCCGAATTCACCGTCTTCGAGAAGACCGGCCACTCGTGGGAGACCGAGGCGCTCTTCGACTGCCTGCGGCGCTACGACATACGCCAGTTCGTGCGCTCGGGCCGCGTCAGCGTCACCAACTCACCCGTCGAGCACATCGACATATTCCTCCAGAAACAGAACGAACGCCAGCAACGACTCAAACAGAAAAATGACTGAACCGACCGACAGCATATTCAGCATCACGCGCTTCCTGACCGCCGGCGAGACCGACGCCCGCGGCCTGATGCCCGTCACACTCATCGCCTCCCGCGCCATCGAGGCAGCCACCCTGCATGCCAACGCCCTCGGCATCGGCTACTCCAACCTGTCGGAGCACCGCCTGGGCTGGGTCCTGGCCCGCCTGGCCATCGAGGTGCGCCGCTACCCGGCCATCAACGAGACATACACCCTCGACACCTGGATCGAAGGCTACAACAAGTACTTCAGCGACCGCTGCTTCGTCATGACCGACGAGCGGGGCAAGGTCGTGGCCGACATACGCTCCGTGTGGGTCGCCATCGACACGGCCACGCGGCGCATGGCCGACCTGACGCGCCTCGACCGCAAATCGTTTCCGACGGCCGACCGCGCCTGCCCCGTGGGCAAATGCCGCGCGCTGACCATAGCGCAGGATGCAGCCGCCGAGCGTACACCCTACTCGTTCCGCTTCACCGACTTCGACTTCAACCGCCACGTCAACACCGTGCGCTACCTCGAGGCCGTCATCAACCAGCGCCCGCTCGACTTCTACGACTCGCACGACATCGCCGTGCTCGAGGCCTCGTTCGAGCACGAATGCCGCTTCGGCTCGGCCGTCGAGCTCGTCACCGGCCCGTCGGCCTCGGCCGCGGGCGCCTTCACCACCGAAATCGTCAGCGACGGACGCCGCGCCGCCGCCGTTCAGATAACTTACCGCGACAGATAAAAAACATCACATACTATGGCTAAATTAAACTTTGGCGGCGTCGAAGAGACCGTCGTCACCCGCGAAGAATTCACACTCGACAAAGCCCGCGAGATACTCAAGGACGAGACCATCGCCGTACTCGGCTACGGCGTCCAGGGCCCCGGCCAGAGCCTCAACCTGCGCGACAACGGCTTCCGCGTCATCGTCGGCCAGCGTCCGGGCAAGACCTATGACAAGGCCGTGGCCGACGGCTGGGTACCGGGCGAGTCGCTCTTCTCCATCGCCGAGGCCTGCGAGCGGGCCACCATCATCATGTGCCTGCTCTCCGACGCCGCCGTCATCTCGCAGTGGCCCGTCATCAAGGAGCACCTCAAGGCCGGCGACGCCCTCTACTTCTCGCACGGCTTCGCCATCACCTGGCCCGACCGCACCGGCGTCGTGCCTCCGGCCGACGTCGACGTCATCATGGTCGCCCCCAAGGGCTCCGGCGCCACCGTCCGCAGCCACTTCCTCGAAGGCCGCGGCATCAACGCATCGTTCGCCGTGGAGCAGGACTACACCGGCCGCGCTCTCGACCGCACCCTGGCGCTCGGGATCGGCATCGGCTCGGGCTACCTCTTCGAGACCTCCTTCACCCGCGAGGCTGTCAGCGACCTCACCGGCGAGCGCGGCGCACTCATGGGCGCCATCCAGGGCCTGTTCCTGGCCCAGTACGAGACCCTGCGCGAGCACGGCCACACCCCCTCCGAGGCCTTCAACGAGACCGTCGAGGAGCTCACCCAGTCGCTCATGCCCCTGTTCGCAGCCAAAGGCATGGACTGGATGTACGCCAACTGCTCCACCACCGCCCAGCGCGGCGCACTGGACTGGATGACACCCTTCCACGACGCCATCAAACCCGTCATGGAGCGGCTCTACGAAAGCGTCCGCTCAGGCCACGAGGCTCAGATAGCGATCGACGCCAACTCCGCGCCCGACTACCGCGAGCGCCTCAACCGCGAACTCCAGCAGATGCACGACAGCGAACTCTGGCGCACGGCCGAGACCGTCCGCCGCCTCCGTCCCGAAAACCTCTGATCCGTCACGACTATGGCATTCCCTAAAGTATCCTTCCCCGCCACCTGGGGCAAGACATTCAACCTCTCGAACGGCAAGGTCGTCGTCGATGACGATACCTTCTCGCTCGTCCCCAATGCCGTCTTGACTGCCATGATCGGATCATTGGGCGACAAGGCCTACAACACCCGCAACTACCCCATCTGGAATATCACGGGCTATCAGAAAGTGTTCATGGCCTGGATGAAGATCCTCTTCAGCGACGGCACCGAACTGAAAGTCTCCATCGGCACCGACAGCAAGAAGCGCAAGCTGATCGCAGCCCTCGAAGAGCGCCGCGCGGCCATCTTCGCCGCCGCCGGCGATCCCCTACCGCTCCTGACCGCCACCATCTGACGCCGCGGAAAGCAGACACCTGGAGAGCAGGCTGGAAAGCCTGCGCGTTACTGACAGCGAGGTAATTACCCACGCCATTGGTAGCCGCAGGCCGGAAAGCCTGCTCTCCAAGTTACGGGGGTATGGTCTGAAGGGCTGCCGTAAGTAATATTCCACAATGTCAATGTTCGCTTTTTTTAATGATTTAATGGTTCAAGTGTCTTTTACAGCTAAGTCATAATATTGTCTCCTATTGATTAAGGGGTTATAAACGCGTGAAAATTAACACGATTTTGCTTCATAGGCAGAGGGAATTTTCGAATTAATAATTTAGAATTTAGAATTAAGAATTAAAGGTTGTCTTGCAATCACGCCGCAAAATTACAACTAATATTTCATATATGCAATAAAAGTTGAATATTTATTGCGGGTTTTTGTTAGTTACATGACTATAAAAATTTAAATTTGCTGATAATTGCTTGTTTATTAAAATAATTATGTAACTTTGTGCTGCGTACGCAATGTACGCGGACATATTTACGAAGCGTTTCAAGCTTTATCCTTTACAGGAAATCGCCAATTTCACAAACACGAAGGAGAAAGCAGTCAGAGAACGCTCATGCTTGTCGATAATCCACTCCCCGACAAGGGGCAACGGACTGCGATAAGGCGTGGGAGTGGACTGTCTATTTCGTGTAAGGCGTTTGGCGATGCCTCCTGTAAGATAGACAAGAACATCATTCCACGCTTCTTTTTTTAATACGTAAAGTCAATCAGGGAATGGATGCGACACTATCTAATATCCGTACAACTCTCATCATATATACAAGCCTTTCTAAATCTATTCTACAAAAAACATGATGAAAAGGAGCGCAAAAAACGCTCCTTTTTATTATGTGTATTCAAGGGTTATTGTGCGAGTTTCGGAAATCGGTTCGGGCCTTGTACATCTGTTCTTTGATGCCGCCGCAGCGGACGAAGTCTTCCTGTAGTCTGTCTAACAATTTCCGCAGAAAAACGTCAGTCTGGTGTATGAGTGTAATGGCGATGTTGGCAGTGGTTTCGGGCGAGCGCAGCTTAATCGCTTCGACATAAAAAGGCGAATCGTTGTGCATCGAGCAGACGCTTCGTGTCTTTTTCGCCTTTTCGGAGTCGGCATCCCACTTGACGAGATTTCTCGTCCTCAAAAAATCCTCATAGTCAAGCAACAGTTCCTGTAGGCTCGCTCTTGCGACATTTATGAGTTTAATTTCAGTTTCGGACGATGTGGCCGCCGCAGCAGAGCCTTCGGCTATGTTCTGACGGCCGCTGCGCGCAGCCTGTACCATCTGGTCAATGGTGCGATCGCCCTTCTGCAGATGGGTATGGGCAAAATAATATGTTATGTCATAGATACACTCCGCCTTCTGAAATGCTATGAGATTCCGATAATTGCCTTTTTTAGGGAGGAATGTGTCGGGCATGATTGTTTTTGGTTTTTAGAGGTTATTGGTTGAATTGGGCGAATTGGACGAATTAGTCTAATTGGTCTTATTGGTCTAATTGGACTTATTGGGCTAATTGGACTTATTGGGCTTATGGGATTATTAGAGGGGGGCGGCGCCGGGGCGGAGGATGGCGGGGGCGGTGGAGTCGGTGAGGTCGACGACGGTGGAGGGGACGATGCCGCCGGGGCCGGCGTCGAGCAGCAGGTCGGCCCGGTCGGCGTAGTGCATGGCGATGGATTCGGGCTCGACGGCTTCGGCATCGTCGTCAATGGCCACGGAGGTCGCCAGAACCGGGCGCCCCAGGGCGGTGGCAAGGGCGGTGGCGACGCCGTTGGCCGGGATGCGGACACCGACGTTGCGTCGCCCCTTGAAGACCTTGGGCAGGCGCGTCGAACCGGGCAGGATGAAGGTGAATGGCCCGGGCAGGTGATCCTTGAGCATACGGAAAGCGTGGTTGTCGATGCGGGCGTAGTCGGAGGCCATGGATATGCCGTCGCACACGATCGAGAGCAGCTGCTTGTCGGGGTTAATGCCCTTGACAGCGCACAGGCGCTGAATGGCGCGGTTGTCGAGCGCGTCGCAGCCCAGGGCGTAGAGGGTGTCGGTGGGGAATATGATGATGCCGCCTTCGTCGAGCACACGGGCGGCGCGGGCTATGTGGCGGTCGTTGACGGTATCGCCGAAGAATTGCAGGATTTCCATGACGGTCAGTGGGTGTAGCGGGTGAAGGTGATGTTGCGTGCCGAAGCGTATTCGGTGAGTAACCGGCGCGTGAGGGCTTCGACGTCGTCGGCGTCATCAGGCCCGGAATACAGGTGTATGGTCATCAGGAGGGCTGTAGTTTCCGGGGAAAGCTTTGTGCGGTCGTTGTCGGATGTGGGTGTGCCGATGCCTCCGGCGGCGTCGCGGATGACGGGGAGGCAGTGGATGTTGAGCTGACCGCGGCCGATGGCCTCGTATGGTTCGCCCTCGCGGCCGACGCCGAGGCGCACGGTGTCGCCCTGCACCTTGTCGAGGTCGAAGCCGCCGATCGAGTGGCCGGTCAAGACCGATATCAGATTGATGAGATCGATGACAGCCAGCGACCGGTAGAGCTCAAGGCCCTTGACGCAGCGGCGGCAGAGCGCCTCCGACGAAGGCCGGTATCGGTTGGGCTCCTTGCCGAGCGCCTTGTAGGCGGCGCGGATAGCGGCGACAGAGGGACGCTTGTTGACCATCTCCATGGGAGTGGTCTCGCGGACGCGGGCTGCGGCGGCGGTGATTTCGGCCCACAGGGCGTCAGGAGTAGGCGGGTTGGAGATGTCGGCGGTGACGATGATTTCGGTCAGCCGCGGGGCGGCGGCAGCCACCTCGGGTTCTATCTCAAATGCGATGTTGCGTGCGGGCATAATGTTCGGTTTTCAGGGTTCTGACAAAATTACAATTTTTTTCGTAACTTTGCGCGCGATATGAAGGAGTTTTTCAAAATACTCAGGCGGTTTGTGCCGCCGTACAAGAAATACCTGCTGCTCAACATCCTGTTCAACCTGCTGACAGCGGTGCTGACCCTGTTCTCGTTTGCCCTGATCATCCCGATCCTGGAGATGCTGTTCAAGATCAAGGAGGCGACCTACGCATACATGCCGCTTGGATCGGGCTCGCTGAAGGATGTGACGGTCAACAATTTCTACTATTACACCCAGGAGTCGATCGCAGAGTTCGGTCCGTCGGCCACGCTGGCGCTGCTGGCGGCGGCTCTGGTGGTGATGACGGCGCTGAAGACGGGCACGGCCTACCTGAGCAGCTACTTCATAGTGCCGCTGCGGTCGGGCATCGTGCGCGATATCCGCAACTATCTCTACGACAAGATCACGCGGCTGCCGCTGTCGTTCTTCACCTCCGAGCGCAAGGGCGACGTGATGGCGCGCATGAGCGGCGATGTGGCCGAGATCGAGAACAGCATCATGTCGTCGCTGGACATGATGTTCAAGAATCCGGTCATGATCATCGTGTGCCTGACGATGATGCTGATGATCTCGTGGCAGCTGACGGTGTTCGTGTTCGTGCTGCTGCCGCTGGCGGGGATGGTGATGGGCCGCGTGGGCAAGCGCCTGAAGCGCCAGTCGTTCGAGGGGCAGACGCAGTGGGGGGTGCTGATGTCGAACATCGAGGAGACCCTGGGCGGTCTGCGCGTGATCAAGGCCTTCAACGCCGAGGATAAGGTACGCCGGCGCTTCCATCAGGAGAATCAGGTATTCTTCCAGATCAGCAACCGCGTGGCACGCCGCCAGTCGCTGGCGCACCCGATGAGCGAGTTTCTGGGCACGACGGCCATCGCGATAATCCTGTGGTTCGGCGGCTCGCTGATACTGAGCGGCTATTCGTCGCTCAACGCGGCGTCGTTCATCTACTACATGGTGATCTTCTATTCGATGATCAACCCGGCGAAGGACCTGTCGAAAGGCGCCTACAACATACAGAAGGGTCTGGCGTCGATGGAGCGCGTCGACAAGATACTGGCGGCGCGCAACCCGATCGCCGATCCGGCCGATCCGGTGTCGGTGCCGGCTCTGCGGCAGTCGATCCGCTACGAGGACGTGTCGTTCAGCTACGGCGACCGCCGCGTGCTCCACGACATCAGTCTCGAGATACCGGCCGGAGCGACAGTGGCGCTCGTCGGACAGAGCGGCTCCGGGAAGACGACCATGGCCGACCTGCTGCCGCGCTTCTACGACACAGGCGAGGGCCGCATCACCATCGACGGCGTCGACATCCGCAGCATGCGGGTAGCCGACCTGCGCTCGCTGATGGGCAACGTCAACCAGGAGGCCATCCTGTTCAACGACACGTTCTACAACAACATCACCTTCGGCGTGGCGTCGGCCACGCGCGAGGAAGTGGAGGCCGCGGCGCGCATCGCCAACGCCCACGAATTCATCATCGCCACCGAGGACGGCTACGACACGCCGATCGGCGACCGCGGCTGCCGCCTGTCGGGCGGCCAGCGCCAGCGCCTCTCCATAGCCCGCGCCATTCTGAAAAATCCGCCCATCCTGATCCTGGACGAGGCCACCTCGGCCCTCGACACCGAAAGCGAAGTGCTGGTACAGCAGGCCCTGGAGCGGCTGATGAAGGACCGCACCACGCTGGTCATCGCCCACCGGCTGTCGACGATCCGCAACGCCGACATCATCTGCGTGCTGCACGAGGGCCGCATAGTAGAACGCGGCAACCATGATCAGCTGATGGCCCTCGGTGGCCACTACCGGCGCCTGGTAGAGATGCAGAGCCTGGGCTGAGAGCCGGCAGAACCAACGCCCCGGGCAGCTTGTTTTATTTATAGACTTTCAACTGCTGTTTATGATCGAACACAACATAAAGGAGGAGGAACGGGCAGTGCTCGTGGGCCTCATCAACGACACTCAGGACGAGGCCCGCAGCCGCGAGTATCTCGACGAACTGGCTTTCCTGGCCGACACGGCCGGGGCCGTCACGGTGCGCCGCTTCACCCAGAAACTCGACTATCCCAACCCGCGCACCTTCGTAGGCAAGGGCAAGCTCGAGGAAATAGCCAAATTCGTCGAGGAAAACGACATCTCCATGGTGATTTTCGACGATGATCTGACCTCGAAGCAGGTCGCCAACCTCGAGCGCGAGCTCAAGGTCAAGATCCTCGACCGCACGAGCCTGATCCTCGACATCTTCGCCTCCCGCGCGCAGACGGCTCACGCCAAGACGCAGGTCGAGCTGGCGCAGTACCAGTACCTGCTGCCGCGGCTGACCCGCATGTGGACGCACCTCGAGCGCCAGCGCGGCGGCATCGGCATGCGCGGGCCGGGCGAGACCCAGATAGAGACCGACCGCCGCATCATCCTCGACAAGATCGCGCATCTGAAGGAGGAACTGCGCTCGATCGACAAGCAGAAAGCCATCCAGCGCAAGAACCGCGGCAAGCTCACCCGCATAGCCCTCGTGGGCTACACCAACGTGGGCAAGTCGACGCTGATGAACCTGCTGAGCAAGAGCGACGTCTTCGCCGAGAACAAGCTCTTCGCCACGCTCGACACCACCGTGCGCAAGATCACCATCGACAACCTGCCCATGCTGCTGACCGACACGGTCGGCTTCATCCGCAAGCTGCCCACGCATCTGATCGAGTCGTTCAAGTCGACCCTCGACGAGGTGCGCGAGGCCGACCTGCTGGTCCACGTGGTCGACATCTCGCATCCGAACTTCGAGGAGCAGATCGAGGTGGTCAACAACACGCTGCGCGACGTCTGCGGGGGCGCCGACAAGCCCGTGATCCTCGTCTTCAACAAGATCGACGCCTACACCTACACGCCCAAGGACGCCGACGACCTCACGCCCGCCACGGCCCGCAATCTGTCGCTCGACGACCTGAAAGCCTCGTGGATGGCCCGCATGAACGACAACTGCGTGTTCATCTCGGCCCGCAAGGGCACCAACATCGACGAGCTCAAGCAGATCATCTACGAGAAAGCCCGCGAGATCCACCTCACGCGCTTCCCCTACAACGACTTCCTCTACCAGCACTACGACACAGCCCCCCAGGAGTGAGTCGCACAGCCGGGGGGAATTACTTCGCTATCAGCAAGGCGCAGGCTGGAAAGCCTGCTTCCCATGCTGCTTCGCATCGCGCAGGCTGGCAATCAACGAAGTCGCTTTGCGAAGCAAAGAAAGCCTGCTTTCCATGATGCGCAGCAACGCGCATAAGTAACCGCCTACGGAGGCTTACATCAGTGAAATGAATCGGTCGCGGTCGGGCGCACCGGAGGTTTCTATCTTGTTTTTCAACCGCAGACGGCGCATGTAGAATGTCTTAAGCTGAATATCCATGAGTACGCATATAGTCCGGGCCGATAGGCCCGAATAAAGATATATCAGCAGCGTACGGTCCGCATCCGTAAGTTGCGGTATCTGCTCGGTCACGTGCATGATTATCCCGTCGCAATATTCGTTAAGGGATCTTTCAAAAGCGGTAAGCTGCTCCCGCGACTTCAGCTTCCCTATTTCCTGTTCGACCTTGGCATAGATACTCTTTTTCAGAAAACTCGTATCGGCCTTTTCAAAATACTCATAGCACAGCTGATTGATGGTCATGAAACTATCGCGCATCAGATCAGTCATCTTGGCTTTCAGCTGCCTGTTGCACATCTCGTTCTCAGATATGAGGGTGAGCAGACTGTTCATCTGCTCTGACCTGAGTCGCTGCTGTTTCCTGAAATACAGAAAACCGGCCAATCCCAGAGTAAGACATGCGAGAATTATCACCGCTATTATAAGATATGAGTCCCGGCGCGTCCTTTCAAGATTCTGTTCAGCCTTGGATAATTCGGTGTTGAGCGAATTGAGCATGGGCGTATATAATGAGGCCGCACGCTTCTCCTCACCAAGATAAATAGTATAATTGCCCTTGCTGGTCAGTATAACCAACGAATCGTCTTCCGAAAAGTAAGACGAGAACGGGAATTTATGCTTTACATAAATATGGTCAATTCTGTGTCCGTCGGTGGAATCACCGACATGGATATGAAACGGTGATAAAAGAGACATCGGCTTAAGTGCAGTGGATTCGGGATCCTCCTTGTACAGGAGAGCCCCATTGATGTCAAGTTCCTCACCGCGTAGCATCAGTTTATATCCCACCGTAGTGGCTCCGAAAAAGTTATGATACGTTTCCAATCTAAATTCTATCGCAGGCAAATCCCGGCTATAGACAGTATCAAGGAAAGTGGTGATCTCGACAGTATCCAATGGAATATGCGTGTCGGTATTACCCCGACAGACAACAGGCAATACCAACAGGCTCAGCATAAATATCGCTTTCAGAAGTCGCATGCTGCAAAGTTACGAAAAAAAAATCACATTCGGTCGTAATCATCCGCGTTGTCGAGTTCGTAGTATTTCTTTTTGGCAAGCGTGAAACGGTATGTCACGGTCAGAGTCACGCCGCGGGTATCGTAGCGGTTCCGGCGGGTGCGGTACAGATTCGGCGAGTAGGCCGACCAGTAAGGAGTAACCGAGCGGGCCAGGAGATCGTTCACGGCAAGGCGCAGTGAAAGCCGTGACTGCAGTAGTCTGAGGTTACCACCGAAAGATATGTCGCAGGTATGCCCTACGTCCATGTTGTCGACCAACTGTGGCGAAGCATAATTCACGGCGGCGAAGACGCCAAGATTGTGCAGTATGCTGTAATCAGCATTCAGCGACAGCATGGTGAAGAACTTGTTCTTTTTCTGTATTCGGTCAAGATAATAGTATTCGGTGTGCGTCCTTCGCACAAGCGCGCTGGCATACAGCCGGAACTTATTGGCAGCGTTAAGACTGTAGCTCGCGGTTAATGTCAGATAATAGTTGCCGGCCATATTCACCGGCCTCTCTATGAAATATTCGGAATTCTCGACCGGTGTGGTGATTTCTACAATCTTGTTGCGCAGCGACGTATATTCGGCAACAATATTGAATGCCGGAAGATTGAACACCAGCGCGACATTGTGGCGGCGCGGTACTTTCAGATCCGGGTTGCCCGTGCGGTAATAAATGAGGTCAGAAAGCGTGACGGCAGGGCTTAACTCGGAAAAACTTGGCAGCGAGTAGCCGTATTTATAATATAGATTCATTGCCAGCTTTTTGCTGAAACGGTGATATATAGACAGCTGCGGCACCACGTTGAAGTACGTCTTGCCAAACGACGAGGCGTTCCCATCTATAAGCGATTTGCTATCCTGGCGTTCATATCTGACCCGGACGCCGGGCGTTATGCCGTAGCCGCTGAACTCCCAGTACGACGAATAATAAAATTCGCCCCACGACACAGATCCGCTGACGTCTTGCCGACCCATCGAGGTATAGTCGGCATTCGATTTATTATCCGCCCTTCCTCCGTAAAGTCCGATACTCTGACGGTCTTTTTTCAAGAACTTCCACGAATAGTCGCCCTGCAGTGTCCACATGCTGTATGATGTCCGGTCAAGGTTTGTTTCGCTGAGTATATTTTCAGGCATAAGGTATATGCCTTCATTGTTGTCGGACCGCTTGTGATTGTACGTTGCGGCTATATTCAGCCTTGACCGGGCAAACTCATGGGCATAATTAGCCAGAAGAGTATGGTTGACAGGCGCCGAACTGTTCCTTGAATCATAATGAGTAAGGCCGGCAATGCCTCCTGCGGCGACGGTCGTAAGCTCACTTACGAAATCCCTGCTCCGCGAGGCTGTATTGCCTGAATACTCGATCGATATTTCATCATTTTCCGACGGATGATATGTAGCGCCGGCGAGCCACGTCCAGCGCGACGTATGCACCAGGTCTTTCTGAAATGTGCTTACATCGCGCAGCAGCGAACCGTCTTTCGCAAAAATTGATTCAGTGGCGGTCGATGACTGCCTGATGTTTCCGATGTTATAACCTGCGGATGCAAGAAAATCGAATTTTCCGAAAGAACCGAACGCGCTTGTGGTAATGCTGTTGCTGTATCTGTGACGTTGGTTGGCCCGCTCCACAAGGGTTCCGTTGACGATATCCTTAAGCGGTACGGCCGTGGTGATCCGCAATACCGAACCTGTGCCCGCCGGATACTCGGCTCCGGGGGCACGTATGACTTCTATTTTCTTGACCATATTCGACGGAAGCGACGTCAGCTTCTTCATATCCGTGACCTTTACGCCGTTGATGTACACAAGCGGACTGCCCGATATACCGAAGACGCGGATATTATCGGCAGCATCAAGCGACAGCCCGGGCACCCAGGCCATCATGTCGAGCATCGATCCTGCGTCGGCCAGGGTGCTACCCTGAATATTTGAGACGATAAAGTTCATTCCATCGTGACGGACCTGTACTTTCTTATCCGTCACCACAATTTCATTAAGCATCGTGGTATCACTATCCGATGTGCTGCTTTTGGTGGACGCTTCCTGCGCACCAAGATTCGCCGTGAAGGCAAAAAGGCTTATGAGTCCGACACATATTCTTCTAAACATAATTCCAATGATTTTTTGATGCAAAAAAACTGTGAAATCATGCGCAAATCAATACACAAAGCGATGACATTTGTCTACACGGCTTTCACCATATAGCTGATTAACAAACATCTGAACACACATAAGCCGCAAATATGTCTACAATATCGATCCGAGACTCAACATCGACGAGCTCAAGCAGATCATCTACGAAAAAGCCCGCGAAATCCACCTCACACGCTTCCCCTACAACGACTTCCTCTACCAGCACTACGCCCCCCCTGGAGAGCAGGCTTTTTAGCCTGCGGCAGCTAATTGCGGGAGTAATTACCTCGCTATCAGTAACGCGCAGGCTAGAAAGCCTGCTTTCCATGAAGCTTCGCAACGCGCAGGCTAAAAGCCTGCTTTCCAGGTTCTTCACCCGAACATGCGGGTGAAGGCGCGGGTGAGGCGCTGCTCGCCGTACTGGTAGTGGTTGCCGGGGACGAGCTCGAAGTCGACTGCGATGCCCTGGCGGCGCAGGGAGGCGACGATGGCCTCGGTGTCGGTCTGCACGGGCTGAAATGCCTTGACTTTGGTGTGCGCTTCCTGATTGCCGAGCAGGAAGTATGCCCGGCCGGTCTTTTTCGGGACGGGATGCGACTCGATCCAGGCGGCGAAGCCTTCGTACCAGAACGAGCCCGACAGGCTGATGATGTTGGCGAACGTGTCGCAGAGCATCCACTGCCACAGGGTGAAAAGACCCGAAAGGGAGACACCCGCAAGGGTGCGTTCGGCGCCGGGGGCGATGCCGAGGCGCTTCTCCACGGCCGGGAGGACGTCGGTCTGCAGCTTGGCCAGGAAGCCGGCCGCACGGCCCTGAAAGTCAGGACAGCCCGGGGGCTGTCCTTTGGCCGGCCAGGGCGTGAGGTCGTCGTCCCAGTCCATCCGTGTGATGACGGCGACAGCCACGCCGAATTTCGGCGCCTCTGCGGCAAGCCAGTCGTGAAGAGTGGCAAACGGATAGAGCAGGTAGCAGATGCGGTCGGTCGGGCCTGCGACTGCCGTGATCTGAAGATTATCGATAGAGAAGGTCTGCATGGTAGTGTGCGGGTTATTCGGGAGTACCCTCTTTCATAACAACCGGGAGGGCGCGGTCGTTGACCTTTCCGCGCCGCGTGAGGGGAATTTCGTCCATTTTCACGAAGAATTCGGGCACCATGAAGTCGGGCAGCCGGTCGGTGAGGAACCGTCGGATGCGGGTCAGCTGACAGTTCTTGTGCGACGGCACGAAATATGCGGTAAGATAGGCCAGCCCCTGCTCGTCGGTGAACGCGCGGACCACGCCGCGTTCGACGCATGGCGACTCGTTGAGCACGTTCTCGACCTCCTCGGGCTCGACGCGGCGGCCCAGGATCATCACCTGGCGGTCCTTGCGCCGGAGGAAGGCTATATTGCCATCGGGGAGGCGGTAGCCGAGATCGCCGCTGCGGTACATGCGGCGGCCGTCGGGGGCAGTCACGAAATTGGCCTGTTCGGGCGGATTGCCGAGGTAGCCGCGGCTGACGCCGCGGCCGAGAATGCAGATTTCGCCCTCGGCACCGTCGGCGACTTCATTCAGGCTGTCGTCGAGAATCCGGACTTCCGCTCCGCGGACGGCTTTGCCGACGGGGAAAGTGCCGTCGTCGAGCGGTTCGGCGATGTCGACGCGGAAATATGTGGCGCAAACCGTGGTCTCGCTCGGGCCGTAGGTGTTGTAGATGACGAAGCTGCGGTCCTTGAGCCAGGAGATATATGCCGCGCGGATGACGTCGCCGCCGCTGATTAGCAGCCGCAGACGCGAGGGATAGCATCGGCTGCGGTTCATGTCGGCGAGCAGGTAAGGGAAGCCGCTGATTTCGGTCACGCCGTGGCGCTCGCAGAAGTCCATCAGGTCGGCCAGGCTGCCGTCGCGCACCTTTTTCGAAGGGACGGCCAGTGCGGCGCCGTTGAGGAGGGTCGTGAATACTTCCTCGACGAAAATATCGAACGAGCAAACCGAGTACTGGAGCATCACGTCGCCCGGCGCCACATTGAATTCGGCTTCGAAAGCTTCGGCGTAGTTGACGACGCTGTGATTCTCAACCACCACGCCCTTGGGGCGCCCGGTGGTGCCCGATGTGTAGAGCACGTAGGCGATGCCGTCGGCGCGGGAGCGGTCGGGCATCACGTGTTCGGGCGCCAGCAGATCGCGGCAGTAATCATCGGTGATGACGAGCCCGACACCGGCGGTACGCATCATGTAGTCGATACGCTCCTGCGGCAGGGACGGCTCGGCGGGGACGTAGGCGGCACCGCTTTTCAGCACGGCAAGCATGGCCGCTATCATCTCGATGCCGTGACTCATGACGATGCCGATAAAAGCGTGGCGGCCGACATAGAATTTCGACATGACCGCATCGGCCATCGCATCAAGCTCGCTGTAAGAGGCCGTGCGGCCGGTGCAGATCACAGCGGGCGCATCGGGCTGCCGGGCCACCCACTCTGAAAATTTCCGATATATCGTGTTTCGGTCCATAGTGTGTTTCTTACAATTCAATATAAACAATCGCGAAACACCGCGGATTGTTCGCCGAAAAATGATTAACTTTGCCGCAAGTTAAATTTCCGAACCGCATAGTCATGATGAGATTAGACAAAAGCCCCGGGAAGATACTGCTCTGTCTCGTAGCTCTGATCGGGCTGACAGTATGGACCGGGTGTCATAAACAGGAGGGCGCCGCCCCGGCCTGCGATCTTGATCGGCTCGCCGACACACTGGCGGCGATAGTCGAAGAATATCCCGGCGAGATCGGCGTGGCCGTGATCACCGGAGAAGGCGACACCGTCGCGGTCAACGACTACAACGAATACCCGATGATGAGCGTGTTCAAGCTGCATCAGGCCCTGGCCGTATGCCGCGACTTCGACCTTCGCGGCATCAGCCTCGACACGGCGGTGACCGTGCGCCGCGCCGACCTCGACCCCGACACCTGGAGTCCGATGCTGAAGGAGCACGGCGGCGACGAGTTCAGTGTCACGGTGCGCGAGCTGCTGCGCTACACGCTCGCGCAGAGCGACAACAACGCCAGCAACCTGATGTTCGGACGGTTGGTCGGAGTCAGACAGACCGACAGCGTAACAGCTACGATCATACCGCGCGAGAGCTTCCAAATAGCTTATTCGGAGGCAGAAATGTCGGCCGACCACGACCGCGCATACGCCAATACGACGTCGCCCTCGGGCGCGGCCGTACTGATCAACCGTCTCTACAGCGACAGCCTCGTCAGCGCTGACAAGCAAGCCTTTATAGCCGAAACGCTGCGCGAATGCCGCACCGGCGCCGACCGCATCGCGGCGCCGCTGGCCGGCATCGAGGGTGTGACGGTCGGTCACAAGACCGGGTCAGGCTACATCAACGGCGACGGAGAGCTTGTAGCCCACAACGATGTGGCCTATATCACCCTCCCGGGCGGCAGAAGCTATGCCCTGGCGGTATTCGTCAAGGATTTCCGGGGCGATGAAAAAGAAGCCGCCCGGGCCATAGCGCGGATCTCCGCCGCCGTGTACGCCGTTCTTAGCCGCAAATAAAGGCGCGGGCACGGGTTACTGCTCGGGCTCGAACTGGTCCTTGCCTACGCCGCAGACGGGGCATACCCAATCGTCAGGCAGATCGTCGAATGCAGTGCCGGGGGCTATGCCTCCTTCGGGATCACCTACTTCAGGGTCATAAACCCAGCCGCATACCTCGCATACATATTTTTTGTCTTTATCCATGGTCGCAGTAATTAATTTGTTAATAATCTGAGTTATGTAGTCCGGTATGAATTTATTTGTCTGATTTCACCTTCACGAGCATGACTTTGGAGTCGGCCTTGGCAAGGACGCTGTGAGGCACACCCTCGCCCATGAGCATGAATTCGCCCTTGCGCAGCGAATGCGGGGTATCGATCATGGTGAACTCGACCTCTCCTTCGACGACGTAGACCATCACCTCGGCAGGTGCGAGATGCTCGGTCAGCATCTGGCCGGCCTTAAAGGCCAGGACAGACACGCCGCCGTTGGCGTTTCCGAACACGTTTTTGAATTGTACCTTGTCGGCCGCAGCCTCAACCTGCGGGGCGAGGACATGAACCTCGCCGAACTTATATCCAGTTTCGAGCATAACTATTACATTATAGATTAAACAGTATTATGACGGATTTTATCATCGGAGGGCCTCAGCCTCCATTTGTGGAAACGCCCGCGGCCGGGCAAATGTTCACGGCAAATATCCGCATGTCGCTTCACGAGCCATGAAAAGCGCTTCGCGCACCACTGATTGCAGGGGATTTGGCCGCGTGGATATTTTTTTGTAATTTTGCCGCGAAAATCAACGACATAAAAAAGAGAACATAAAATGTCACGACCGGTCAGAGTCAGATTCGCCCCGTCGCCTACGGGACCGCTGCATATTGGAGGAGTGCGCACAGCACTTTACAACTACCTTTTCGCGCGCCAGCACGGCGGCACAATGATACTCCGCATCGAGGATACGGACTCGCGGCGCTTCGTGCCGGGAGCCGAAGACTATATCAACGAAGCCCTGCACTGGCTGGGCATCGAGATCGACGAGGGCGTCCGCGAGGGAGGTCCGTTCGGCCCGTACAAGCAGAGCGAGCGCCGCGACATCTACCGCGAGCACGTGAAGATGCTGCTTGACTGCGGCCGCGCCTACATAGCCTTCGACACCCCCGAAGAGCTTGAGGCCAAGCGCGCCGAAATCCCCAATTTCCAGTACGACGCATCGACGCGCACGATGATGCGCAACTCGCTGACGATGACACCCGGAGAGGTTGAGCGGCTCATAGCCGAAGGCACGCCCTACGTGGTTCGGTTCAAGGTGGAACCGGGCCGCGATGTGGTCGTGGACGACCTGCTGCGCGGCCGCGTGACGATAAAGAGCGACATACTCGACGACAAGGTTCTGTACAAAAGCTCGGACGACCTGCCTACATACCACCTGGCCAACATCGTCGACGACCACCTGATGGAGGTGTCGCACGTGATCCGCGGCGAGGAGTGGCTGCCGTCGGCCCCGCTGCATGTGCTGCTTTACGAAGCGTTCGGCTGGCAGGACACTGCGCCCGAATTCGTACATCTGCCGCTGCTGCTCAAACCCGACGGCAAGGGCAAGCTGTCGAAGCGCGACGGCGACCGCCTGGGCTTCCCTGTGTTCCCGCTGGAATGGCACGACCCGAAGAGCGGCGAGATCTCGTCAGGCTACCGCGAGAGCGGCTATCTGCCTCAGGCCGTAGTCAACTTCCTGGCTCTGCTGGGCTGGAATCCGGGCGACGACACCGAAGTGATGTCGATGCAGGAACTGACGGACAAATTCTCGTTCGCCCACTGCTCGCGCTCGGGCGCAAAATTCGCTTACGAAAAAGGCAAGTGGTTCAACCACGTCTATATCGAAAACACTCCCGATGCCGAACTGGCGCGCCTGTTCAAGCCCGTGATGGCCGCCGAGGGCGTCGACATGGACCGTTTCAGCGACGAATACATACAGGCCGCGCTGGCGACGGTGAAGACCCGCGCTAACTTCGTGAAAGACTTCACGGAGCAGGCCGGATTCTATTTCCGCGCGCCGGAGAACTACAATCCCAAGGATATACGGAAGCGCTGGTCGGCCGAGACGCCGGCCCTGATGGCGCGTCTGATCGAAATCCTGCAGGGGCTCCCCGACTTCAGGGCCACGACTGCGGAGCCGGTGGTCATGGAGTGGATCAAGAGCGAGAACCTGCACATGGGCAATGTGATGAACGCCTTCCGCCTGGCCGTAGTCGGCGAGTGCAAGGGCCCCCATATGTTTGAGATCACAGAGATACTCGGCCGCGACGAGACTGTGCGCCGTCTGCAGTCGGCCATCGACCGTATCGTGATAGATGAACCCGCTGTATAACGCAGGCATAGCTCTGTTCGGCGGCGCGCTGCGTCTGGCTTCGAAACGTTCGGCCAAGATCAGCGAAATGCTGCGCGGGCAGCGCGAGACTCTGGCGTCGCTCGCGCGGATCCGGCGCGATGTGGCGCCCGATGGCTTCGACGTATGGTTCCACGCCGCGTCGCTGGGCGAGTTCGAGCAGGGGCGCCCTCTGATGGAGCGTCTGCGCCGCGAACATCCGCAGATGAAGATCCTGCTGAGCTTCTTCTCACCGTCGGGCTACCGGGTGCGCCGCAACTACGCCGGTGCCGACGCCGTAGTGTATCTGCCGCTCGACACGCCGGCCAACGTCCGTGCATTCATCGACGCCGCCGCGCCGCGCAAGGCATTTTTCATAAAATATGAATTCTGGGGCAACTACCTGTCGGAACTCCGCCGCCGCGGCATCCCCACATACATCATATCGGCCATCTTCAGGCCGGGACAGCGCTTTTTCCGCCCCGCCGGGGGGATGTGGCGCCGTATGCTGGAATGCTTCGACCACCTCTACGTGCAGGACGAGGCCTCGCGGCGCCTGCTGGCCGGCATCGGCATCGACCGCGTCACCGTGTCCGGCGACACGCGCTTCGACCGCGTGACCGACATCATGAACACCCACAAGCCGCTGCCGGCCGCCGTGGCCGAGCTGGCCGAGGACCAGCCGTTCACGCTCGTATGCGGCAGCACGTGGCCGCCCGACGAGGATCTGATAATCCCCTGGTTCAGAAAATTTCCGCAGACCCGTCTGATACTGGCGCCCCATGAGTTCGACAGCCAGCGCATCGCCCATCTGCTCGAGCGTCTGGGTCCCGAAGCCCGCAGCCTGTCCTCGCTCGCGGCCGGCGAACCGCTGCCCGCAGGCTGCCGCGCCCTGGTCATCGACTCCTTCGGGCTGCTGAGCAGCCTCTACGCCGTGGCGGCCGTGGCCTACGTAGGCGGCGGATTCGGCACTGGCATCCACAACATCAATGAGGCCGCCGTCTACGGCGTGCCCGTAGTCTTCGGCCCGAAATATCAGAAATTCCGCGAGGCCTTCGACCTGATAGCCGCCGGCGCGGCATTCTCAGTGGCCGACAAGACCGCATTCGACAGCGTCATGGACCGCCTGCTCGACGATCAGGGCGCCCGCGAGGCTGCCGGAAAAGCCGCCGCCGGATATATCGCCCGCAGCATCGGCGCCACCGACATCATTTTCAACGACATATTCACAAGCCAAACCTCCTCCGTATGATCAAAACCGGTCTTTCGGCCAAAGTACCCGACTTCGTCGGGCTGGTCAGGTATCTCAAGTCGCACCCCGACGTCGAAATAGCATGGGTCACCAATGCCGGACGCCAGGCCGTGGTCAGCTACCTCTATCCTGAACTGACAGGCGAGTTCGACGGCAAATTTGCCGAAGCCGGCGATTTCGATGCCATCGACCTCTATATCGGGCCATGGACGCCTGAAGTCGACGCGCACCCCGATGTCAAAGCAGTCATCTACGGCGAGACCGACGGGGCGGCAACGGCTGTCGAGAGCGGGCTGGCAGAACTCAACCGCAAGGCTCTCGTGCGCGGCGCCCGCGTGGCCGCCGTGCCGGCGCTGACCGAGATACTGGGCGCTCTGGCCCTCATGCCGCTGGCCCGCAACCTGATGCTGACGGCGCCCATCGCCGGAGCCATGCTGCTGCCCGAGAGCGATCCGCGCTATGCCGAGACCGCTGTAGGCATCCTGGGCGACGAGGAACTCGCGCCGCTGCGCCGCGTGCTGACGGCCCTACAGACCTCGTTCGCGGCGCCGATGCGTGTCGTAGGCTTCACGACGGCCGACGACGTGGCCATGGCAACTCTGACGGTCGACTGCCGCATGCCCCTGGCCGACGTGGCGCGGCTGTACCACGACTTCTACGACGACCACCGCCACGTCGTCATCCTCGAGGACCCGGTCCACGACGTCTGCGCCGCTATGGTGCGCGGCACCTACAAGGCCGTGGTGTCGCTCAAGTCCGACGGCACGACGCTGACGGTCACCACAGCGGTCGACAGCCGCCAGCGCACCGGCGCCGGCGCCGCCCTGCATCTGCTCAACCTCCTTTTTGGTCTCCACGAACTCACCGGTTTCCGGGCCTGACATCCCGTCATATCTAAATCATCCCATATATGGCACTGTGGCTTACGATATTACTGCTGGTCATCTCCAACGTGTTCATGACATTCGCCTGGTACGGGCATCTGAAACTCCAGCAGATGAAGGTGATCAGCGACTCCACCCCGCTGTGGATTGTTATCGTCATCTCGTGGCTTATAGCCCTGGCCGAGTATTGCTTCATGGTGCCCGCCAACCGCATCGGCTACGCAGGCAACGGCGGCCCGTACACGCTCACACAGCTCAAAGTCATGCAGGAAGCCATCACGCTGATCATTTTCACCCTGTTCACCGTGGTCTTCTTCCGGGGCGAGTCTCTCCACTGGAACCACCTTGCAGCCTTCATCTGCCTCGTCGCCGCCGTCTACTTCGCCTTCATGAAATAAATCGCCGAAAATCGGTATTCCAAGATTTACAAAAGTCTTTGGAAAGATAGATATATAGATATATGGATAACGGAGAGATTATATTATTTCAGACGCAGGGTGGAGAGACGAAGATTGAGGTTCGTCTCTCTAATGAAACTGTATGGCTCACGGCTGACCAGATGGCGGAGTTGTTTCAACGCAATAAATCGACCATTTCACGACATATTAAGAATGTTTTTGAGTCAGGAGAACTTGACCCAAATGTGGTAGTTGCAAAATATGCAACTACCACTCAACATGGTGCTATTGAAGGCAAAACTCAGACCCACCAGGTTGATTTTTACAACCTTGACATGATTATCAGCGTGGGATATCGTGTCAACTCTCATCGTGGCGTGCAGTTCCGGCAGTGGGCTACGCAGGTACTGAAAGAGTATATGATCAAGGGGTTCGCGCTTAATGATGATTTGCTCAAAAATGCAGGACAGGGGAATTACTTTGATGAACTGTTAGCGCGTATCCGCGATATCCGTAGTTCGGAGAAAGTGTTTTACCGTAAGGTGCTGGAGATTTACGCCCTCAGCATAGACTATGACCCATGTATGGCTATCACCCAACAGTTCTTCAAGACTGTGCAGAACAAGATGCATTTTGCTGCCCACGGACATACTGCGGCAGAAGTGATCTATGACCGTGCCAATGCCGAAAAGGATTTCATGGGTCTGACCTCATGGCGCGGAGCCATGCCGACAAGGCATGAGGCGGAGATTGCCAAGAATTATCTGTCGGAAGATGAGATAGATATGCTGAACCGTATTGTCAACCTATATCTCGACTTTGCCGAACTTCAGGCAAAAAGCCATATCCCAATGTATATGAAAGATTGGATCCAGAAGCTCGACGATTTCCTGAAGTTGTCGGGCAAGGAACTGCTCAATCATGCCGGAAGTGTGTCAGCCGAGGTCGCCAAACTCAAAGCCGATGAGGAGTACGACAAATTCCGCGAGCGCACCCAATATCAGCTATCTCCAGTAGAAATCCACTTCCTCGAAGCATTCGAGGCAGAACAAAAGAGGCTCTGCTCCAAGAAATAAAACAATTGTCAATAATGAGCAAGAAGTCGATACGGTTTTTCAATGATCGCGAGGTCAGGGCGGTCTGGGATGACGAGAACAACTGCTGGTGGTTCTCGGCTACGGATGTGGTACGTGCCATTAATGATGAGCCCGACTATACTAAGGCCGGTAACTATTGGCGTTGGCTTAAACGTAAGCTGAAACAGGAAGGCGTTCAACTTGTGAGTCCCACTCACGGGTTCAAGTTCGAAGCTCCGGACGGCAAACAGCGTATAGCCGATGTGCTGAACAGTGAGGGTGTGATTATTCTTGCCAAGCATTATCCCAATAACAAGGCCGGCAAGTTTCTTGATTGGTTCACTTACAGCGACAACACTATTGACGGTCAGAGCCGCAAAAAGGCTTACACACTGTTTGAGAGCGGTTTGCTGGACTCTCTTGAGCCGGGAAGTATGAAGTGCCTGCAACAGATTCACGCCTACCTGTTTGGCGGCTTATATGAGTTTGCCGGGCAGATAAGGAACAAAAATATATCTAAGGGCGGATTTACATTTGCCAACTGCCTGCACTTTCCGACTGTCATTCCGACGATTGAACGCATGCCGGAAACCACTCTCGATGAAATCGCAGACAAGTATGTTGAGATGAACGTGGTTCATCCGTTTATGGAGGGCAATGGACGCAGCACGCGGATCTGGCTTGACCTGATGCTACGTCGCTCGCTTAAACGGTGTATAGATTGGAGCAGCATAGATAAAAACGAGTATCTGACAGCGATGCGCGAGAGCGTTGCCGATCCATCTCATATTAAAAATCTACTCAAAAATGCGCTTACCGACAAAATCAATGACCGCGAAATGTTCATGAAAGGTATCGACTACTCGTATTACTATGAGGAGTGATACGGGTGATGCGGGGAACGGCGCAGTTGTGGGGGATTTCGGGGGAATATTCAAAATTTAACGCTCGGGAGGGCGGGCAATCGGCGAAAAGTGATTAACTTTGCCCCTTGATAATTTCGACACGCAGTTGAGGAAGTTTTTGCTATATATAGTGCTGCTGCTCGCGCTGCCACAGATCGTGGCCGCGCTGGCAGACGTGGCCGACGGCGCACCGTCGCTCCCAGCGCGCCCGGGCGCCGACAGCCTGGCCGCCGACTCGGCTGCAGCGCTATTACGCGACAGCCTCACGGCTGACACCTTCCCGGCGATGCTTCCCGACAGCCTTACGCCCGACTCGCCGGCCGCAGTCGCGACTCCGGCCGACACGTTTGTGGCGCGCCTGAGGCCGGTGACCAAGAAAGTCGATCTCGACGCGCCGGTGGACTTCGCATCGACAGACTCGATGATAATCCTGCGCCGCGACTCGGCTTTCATGTACGGCAACAGCCAGGTAAGCTACGGCGAGATCAAGCTCGAGTCGGCCAACATCGAGATGGACCTCAACGACAACACGGTCTATGCCGTCGGACAGCCCGACTCGGTGGGCGACATGCAGGGATCGCCCGTATTCCACGAGGGGGAGACGCAGTACGAGGCAGGCACGATGCGCTACAACTTCAAGACCGGCAAAGGCTACATCACCGATGTGATCACCGAGCAGGGCGAAGGCTATCTGACGGGGGGCACGACCAAACGCGACTCCGTAGGCGACTTCTACATCGTCAACGGCCGCTATACCACCTGTTCCGACCACGAGTGCCCTCACTTCTACTTCAACCTCTCGAAAGCCAAGGTGCGTCCGGGCAAGAATATCGTGACGGGGCCGGCCTGGATGGTGCTGGCGGGGCTGCCGCTGCCGCTGGCGGTGCCGTTCGGCTACTTTCCGTTCACGGACAGCTATGCCTCGGGCATCATAGTGCCGTCGTTCGGCGACGACTATCAGCGCGGCTTCTACCTGCGCGACGGCGGCTATTACTTCGCCATCAACGACAACATCGATCTGGCGCTGACGGGCGAGATATACACCAAGGGATCGTGGGGCCTGACCGCCACCTCGACCTACTCGCGGCGCTACCGCTATTCGGGCAACTTCAACATCAGCTACCTGAAGTCGATCTACGGCGAAAAGGGCAGCCCCGACTACTCACAGCAGACCAACTTCCAGATTCTATGGAGCCACAGCCAGGACGCGAAGGCCAACCCGAACATGAACCTCTCGGCGAGCGTCAACTTCACCACCGCCGGCTACTCGCGCAACGATCTGAATTCGTACTATTCGAGCGCGTTCACCGAGAACACCAAGAGTTCGACCATCAACATGACTTACCGCTTCCCGAACTCGAAATGGTCGCTGTCGACGACCATGAACGTGGCGCAGCGAACGCAGGACTCGACGCTGACGGTGTCGTTCCCGAACCTGACAGTGACGATGTCGCAGACCAACCCCTTCAAGCGCAAGCACAAGGTCGGCTCCGAGCGGTGGTATGAGAAAATCAAGCTAAGCTATTCGGGCCAGTTTCAGAACTCACTGACAGCCAAGCAGAACGTCTTCTTCAAGAAGAGCCTCATCAAGGACTGGCGCAACGGGATGCTGCACCGCGTACCCATCTCGGCGACGTTCAACGCCTTCGGGGTACTCAACATCACTCCGAGCATCAACCTCACCGACCGCATGTACACCAGCAAGATCAGGCGGTCGTGGGATCCGAACGCCTCGGTCGAGGTCGTCGACACGGCCTACAGCCTCTACAACGTCTACGACTTCCAGGCGTCGGTGTCGATGGACACGAAGATCTACGGCTTCTGGCGCCCGGTGGGCTTCCTGAAGAACAAGATCAAGATGATCCGCCACGTCATCACCCCGACCATCTCGCTGAGCGGCGCCCCCGATTTCGGCTCGAAATTCTTCGGCTACTACGGCGAGTACCAGTACCCCGACGCCAGCGGCCAGATGCAGACGCGGCGCTACAGCCACTTTCCCAACGGCCTGTTCGGCGTCCCGGGCGAGGGCAAGCAGGGCACTCTGTCGTACCAGATCGCCAACAACCTGGAGATGAAGGTCAATACCGACGACTCGATCGGCGAAAAGAAAATATCGCTCATCGAGAACTTCACCATAGGCCAGAGCTACAACTTCGCGGCCGACTCGCTCAACTGGTCGAACATCAACACGTCGCTGCTGCTGCGCCTCACCAAGGGTTTCAACCTGAACCTGTCAGCCACATGGGACGTCTACACCTACCAGCTCAACGCCGCCGGGCAGCCCGTGCGCGTCAATATTCCCCGCTGGAAGGCCGGCAAAGGCATCGGACGCCTCTCCAGCACCGGTACATCGTTCTCATACACGTTCAACAACGACACCTTCAAGCGCAAGAGCAAGGACAACAACAAGGATAAAGGCGGTTCAGGCGACAGCAACCAGCAGCCGCCCTCGGGCGCCGAAGCCGCCCGGCAGCGCGAGGACGAGGCGGAGGGCGACGGCTCGTCGGGCGACTACGACCTGGACGCCGACGGCTATGTGCGCTGGAAAGTGCCCTGGAACCTGACATTCAACTATTCGATCGGCTACGCCTACGGCTCGTTCAACTACAAGAAGATGGAATACGATCCGCGCATCACGCAGAACCTGAGCCTCTCGGGTTCGATACGCCCTACGCCGGGCTGGAACTTCTCGTTCACCGCGTCGTACAACTTCGACACCCACCGGCTGGCCTACATGAACTGCAACATCTCGCGCGACCTCCACTGCTTCACCATGCGCGCCAGCTTCGTGCCCGTCGGCCCGTACAAGAGCTACACGTTCAACATCGCCGTCAAATCGTCGATGCTGAGCGACCTCAAGTATGACAAGCGCTCCTCGATGGCCAACGGCGTCTCCTGGTATTAACAGATCTTCTGTCATGATCAAGATACTGATGTTCATAGGTATGGGGAGCTTTGCAGGCGGCGTAGCCAGGTACGGAGTCTCGCGGCTCGTTACGGCTCTGTACGGTCAGCCGAGCGTATGGGGAACTTTTGCGGCGAACGTCACGGGATGTTTTCTGATCGGGCTGCTGTACGGGCTTTTTGACCGGATGAGCGATATAGGCGAGCATTGGCGCCTGTTTCTGACGGTCGGATTCTGCGGCGGATTCACCACATTCTCCACATTCGCGCATGAGAGCTATGCAGGCCTGTCCGACGGGCGTTTCCTTGCCACGGCCCTCTATGCCGGCATGAGTCTGATTGTAGGCCTCGCCGCCGTATATTTCGGCCACCTCCTCGTCCGCAACGCATAATCTCATGGTGTGATACTTCTGCTGCTGCGAGCGCAGGCTGGAAAGCCTGCTTTCCATAAAACGAAAGGGCTTGAACGATTGCCGAGTAGAGGATATGTATTAATATCTGTTAAATTTGGAGCAAGCGGCTATTTTATGCCTATATTTGTCAAATAACATCTTGTTGTATGAAGAAATTGCTGATCGTTTTTTGTATGACAGTTGCTGTCGGTTTGGCGTATGCCTTACCGCCTCGATGGACAACCCATAAATTTACAATAGAGGACAAGACAGTATCTATCTCGATGCCGGATACAGTGCGGGCCGGTTGCTTTTTCCATCCCGTGTCATGGAAAATCAATATGGCATTTTTCGCGAAAAATGCAGAAATTATGACCGATATAATTTCAAATGATTACGACGGAATGGCTTCAATAATAAATGATGATGATTCTTTATCGACTGACTCCATTATCATTGTCAAGAAAAATGGCGACTTTCAGTTTTATAAAGAAATTCGAGATTCGGTGTGGCTAATCGGTCTTGGATTTAATGGAGACAGAACTTTGCTTGATTCCATATTCAGAACAGTAACTGTTGAAGATACAACCGGCAACAACTACCCGATAACACAACACAGACCTTTCAAGGTAAGAATTATAGATAATGATTCAGTTAAAAAATTTGCATTATCGCCAATATATGATGACAGCCTGAAAATGAGGTATCTCTGGAACGAATAAGAAAAACAATAAGCCAAAGGAAAAGGAAGTCAGGCCTTGGTCCCGTTTCCCGTGATAAGTGCTGTCACTTCGGCTTTCAGCAACGGCAGGTCCTTGATGACAATTGCCCAAAGTATCTCATACCTTAAGCTATCGTATCCATGAATTACATAATTGCGAGTATTGACTATTTTCCTCGCATTTGTTATTGAAATATCTTTCTTTAGTTTGAGTATCTGATTCGTAGCTTCTCCGATAATAGCAATATTCATCTGCACCGCCCTTATCAGAATCGGTGTTGAGCAAAAAACGTCGTATCGCGAAGGATATTGGCTCAAAAACGATTCGGTTTCATTAATAGCAGAAAGAATATCCTCAAGATATTTTTTCAGTTCCCTATCCATAAATCAGTTGGCGTTTTTCGTTCAACTCTTCGCGAAAATATGGATTGCGCACGGCACTGTCATCGGTCAGATCGACCTTCCGTCCGAAAACGTCTTCAAGAGCATACTGAAAATCAAAGAAATTGTCAGCGGCATAAATAAGCGATATTTTATCCCAGGCAAAATCGACGCATAAGTCAACATCGCTTTGATCATTAAAGCGATTTGTTAAAATAGAGCCGAAAACCCAAAGTTTGCGAACATGAAAACGTCGGCAGAGTTCGACAATTACATTTAAGTTTTTCTCGACAAGATGCATACTGATAAAAGGCTTCAATTGTAATCGGTTGCAAATATACTAATAAAACACGAAAAATATTGTGATTGTTAGATTTTATTATCTGCTACAAATGCCCGGAGAACGGCAGGAGGGCTTAACTCGCTGAGTTAAGCCCTCCTGCGGAAATTGTCGGGGTGAGAAGACTCGAACTTCCGACCTCCACGTCCCGAACGTGGCGCGCTAACCAACTGTGCTACACCCCGAGGTCGCGTTAGCGACTGCAAAGTTACGT
>OGNF01000794.1_pt1 | contig 32404 bp, 21 predicted proteins | sample 1573321 | NCBI WGS metagenome assembly OGNF01 (sample SAMEA2581911, study PRJEB24529) | metagenome | biome: Human gut stool | place: China | collected 2011 | reverse complement strand
GTCCGCTCGCTCCCACTAAACCTATTTGCGAAAGATTAAGGGGTAAAAGCGGATTTCGCGTTCTGTTTTCAAGCTGTGAGCTTTCAAAAAGAATATCTAAGCTGTCCGAGCTTTTAAGCTGCTCGGCTAAGGCTTCAACATCGAAAACAGAGCCTCTGAAATGGGAAATTTCCGTTTCCTTTTCGGGCAATGTGTAAAGTCCCGCAGGTATAGTATCTATAAGGGGAATTTTATCCGGCTGCAGGCAAAGCTGCTCTATCCTTGCGGCGGTCTTATCCGCCGTGCGCCTTTCGGTGCGAATACCGAAAAACACTATCTGCTTATACTTTTTAAACTCGCTGTCACGGAATCTGTATACCGAAAGATTTTTGTAGTAAGACGCAAGTATACGGCACACCGATTCGTTGGCACGGTGATAGGGGATTATGTATATAAGCAGTCCGCCTTTCATTAAAAGCGGTAGAGTGTCGGCAAGAAACGCCCGTTCCATTCTTCTGCTGCCGTTTTTGTCGGGGCAGGAAAGGTATGGCGGATTTAAAAGCAATGCGTGAAACCTGCCGGGCGGAACAGACGAGCCGAAAAAGCTGCCGAGACCCACGCGGTCGAGATTTTTCTGTGCTGCGTGTCCTCTGCTTTCGTCAAGCTCTATTCCGTAGGTATCGGCGTTTTCGTTTTCCGCAAAGGCTTTAAGCGCCAGTCCCTCTCCGCAGCAGGGGTCAAGTATATTGACATTGCTTTTGGGAAAATTAACCGCCTGCTTAATTAACCTTATGTGTTCTAAATCCGTAGGGAAGTATCCCATTTTAATGCGGTTCATAAGGTGCGCCGCCGCCTTTGCGTCGATGCTCTTTTTATTCGGCAGCATATCCGCAAAGGAATTAAGCGCGGATACTAAAGCGGGGTAATTCCCGCCGTTTAAATACCCGAATTTCTGAATTGCCTCAAACATTTTAAGGGCGGTGGAGTATAGCTGTTCATCCCCGTACTCACCGAGCGGGTGCAATATATTTGCAAACTCCGCCCATAATGCTTTAGCGGTAATATGCAGCTCGGATATTGAACCGTAATCCCTTTTTTCAAGATAAACGGGATACTGTTCATTGAGAGCTGCAATTAAGCGTTTCAGATTTTCGCTGCACTCGGTCAGCTCGTCAAGGCAAAAGCAGCCGTTATTTTCACACTCGCTCATCTTTTACCTCGCTTAGCCTGCGGTAGTTTATCCGCCTGAACACCGAGCCTTTATACCCGAAAGTGAGAATGTTTTTAAGGGTATTAAGCGCAGTATTGAAAACCAAAGCTTCCATACTGTCATCCGCAACTAAAAAAACCGCAATGTATTTTTCCTGATCGTCAATTATGATTTTCATACGGTCGCTTTTCGCGAATACATAGGTTCTTCTGCCGCCGGGTACATTCTCAAAGCGCTTGGTAATTTCAAGCTTCGGCATTGCCTGTGAAAACTGTGTGCCTAAAAACGCAGTGAACATATCCCAATCTCTTGTGGGATTGTCCGTGGTAAAAACCGCGCTGTTTGCGACATAAAAGCCGCCGCTGTTCCTTTTATCCTTTGCACTTGCCGGTATTTCTATGCCGCGCATTTTTCCGTCCTCCTCTTACGCTTTTTAACCGTTTCCGCTCTTGTGGAAATAATTTTAGAGGAAAAGGTTACATACCTTGTAGTCAGGTCACCCGTCACAAGTAAATCGTAAAGAAAAGAGGTTACGGCGGTAGCCGCGGTAAGGTTTGCGGTTACCGACTGCGGGGCGGATACCGCGCGTTCCGCGCAGGAAAGCTCGGTCGGCAGCTTATCCTCAGCCTTTAAAATATCCGGGTAAAGCGTACCTGCGGGCTTAAAGGTTGTTCTTCCGTTTTGTCTTATTCCGCAGACCACCTGGCCTGTGTGCTCTCCGTTTCCCGAATCTATATATACCAAATCTTTTGTTTCGTAAAAGACCTTATGGCATATAGCTCTCGACTTATTGTTGTCTACGCAGCCGATTAAAATTACACGCTGGGTTTCCTTGGCATTAGTCCACGGGCTTTTTGTAAAGTCCGGGCGGACAAGCTCTTTCAGCCGCTGTTCGCTTTCAATATATTCTGGTATATATTCGCACTCTATACCGAAAGCTCCGGCGTAGCGCTCGGCTAATACCGACGCCTTGTTTCTGCCTATATCCTGCTCTATAAAGTTCTGACGGATAAGGTTTTTGCGCTCTACAATATCCCCGTCGCAGATAATAATGCGGTAGTCGCGGTTTTCATCGGAAAAGGCTATTCGGTATAGGTGGGGTATTAAATATCCGCCCGTACCGCCTGCGCCCAAAACAATGATTTTAACAGGAGCTGTTGCGGAATATTTCATATTTTGCCCTCCCCGAAAGTTCTTTTGAGCCGTAAACTCATATGCCAAGGTTTTTTAATTTCAGTACCCCAATGGCGTATGTTTTCTTTCCACTCCTCCGGGTAGCTGCCAAAAAAATATCCCTCAAAAACATCTTCGGGGTTAAGGGGAATAAACTTACCCGCACACCCGGCTCTTACCGTTATTTCGGGGAATGTTCGGTTGAACCTGCCCGCAACGGCGTAAAGCCTTGTTTCCTTTTCGTCGGCATTGTCGGTTCCGGAAAATACCGCAGGCATTGTGTTATGCGAATGAAAATCCATAACATGAATATATCTGTCGGGATACGGCTCGTCAGTTTCGCTGTTTACCGAGGCTTCGGATATTCTCTGTTTCGGAACCTTTATTATGTACTCCTTTTCTTCCGTATCGTAGAGAATATGCACTAATACCTCGTAATGCAGCTCGTCCGAAATGCTCTTAAAAAATCCCATAACCTTTGAAAAGATATGCGCGGGAATTTTGGGAAGCGCCATTTTAAACTCCGCCTGTACATCCTCAAATTCACGGACATTCTCTGCCGGGGCTGTAAAGCACCCTATTTCGTTTCTGCGCTGCTCGTACACTCTGCCGTCTTTCGACGGCAGAAGTACGATAGGCTTATTTGTCTGTGCGGCTTCCGCTTTGGTAAGGCAAAGTTCCTTAATACCGGAGAGCGCCTCGCCCTTGGTCTGCGCTTTTTTGAAAAGCTTTACTATACATTCGGGGTTTTTATCCGCGTCAGTTTTAGCTTTTTTAAGCGCTTCCTTAAAGGCTTTGGAGTTCTCGATTTCGGTCTTTATATCGTAGACCTTATCCGAGCCGGGATTGCTTACGCTCTTTGTGGTTTTTCCGTAATTCACCGTCCAGGATATGGTCTTCGAGTCCGAAAGCTCGGGGAAATCCGCCTCATATTTTTGCCGCAGATCCTCAAAGGTCGAGTCTCTGTCCTCAATATTTTCCTTGACCTTTGCGTAGGAGAATATTGCGGGCTTTGCCGCTAACGCTTCAAGCATACGCTTTTCGCCCTGCACCTCAAGATTCTGCATTACCATGTCAAACTTGTCGAGCATTGTCTCTTGAACGGGTGCGGGATCGGGCGCTGCCGGCTGCATTACAGGTTGTTGTACTACCGGTTGCGGCTGCACCATAGGCTGTTGTTGCACAATCGGCTGTGTTTGCGGTATAACCTGTTCCTGCACGACCGGCTGCTGTTGGGGCATAACCTGTTGCTGCACAATCGGCTGTGCTTGCGTTATGACCTGTTGTTGTATTGCGGGTTGCTGTTGCGGTACAACCTGCTGCTCTGCTGAGGGAGCTGCCTGTGGGGTCTGCGTCGTCTGAACAGCCGGAGCAGGCGTAGGAATTGCCTCCTGCGGTGCTGCGGGCTGTGCTGTCGGCGGAGCAGCAGGCACGGGTTCTGCTTGAACCGGAGCTACTGCCGCCGTTTGCTGTGCCGGTTCTTCTCCCGGCCATACGGCTGCGGGAGTAAACGGCACGCTTTGCGGGCTTGGTGCTTGCTCGGCAGGTGTGCTGTCAAAGTCCATACCGTCGAGGAAGCTGTTGATGTTGTCTTGATTGCTCATTTTCCGTCTCCTTTTGCGCCTTCCAAAATGCGGAATATCTCAAAGAATTAAAGTGAAATTGTGAATTCTTTTAAAGATACGCCGCTTTTTCTCAGGCACGTTTTGTTGTATGTAAAAACAAAAAAGACCGACCTATCCTGTAAAAATACAGAATTGGTCGGTCAATCTTGTGATTACCGAATTTAGCTGCGGGCGTTTTAAATTGCTCTAAAACGCAAAAATGGCCGGACTTCTCCCTTTATGGGAAAAATCCGACCAATAACTCGTACCAATGCCGTCACCTGATGCGGTGCGACAATTTCCTCAAACCATGTTACAAGGGTATTATAACCGATGTTAGGAGGGCTGTCAAGCGTTTATATAAACATTCCGATATACGCCGTTCGCGAATTTTAAAAAGGGGTACAAACGGAGAAATATCAGGCAATGAATGTACCTATTTAAAAAATGGGCTTATACATTGCTTTAACCATCATAGAAATTCATGCGTGGCAAACGAAAACCTGAATGGGTTCACGCTTGTGAATATAATTGCCGAGGGCAATGTGTCATATGAAAATCCGTTTAAAGGCGCTCGCATTTCTGACCTGGAAATTGCAATCGCTACCTGTCTTTTAAATATGGAAAAATATCTTGTGACAGGAATACCTTTCTATTCCCTCAAAGATGCAGCATTTGATGGAAAAATATTCTTATCGGTATAATCGGCAAATAAGTGTATTAGGCTTCTATGTTTTAACACTATTCATTGAAAAAATGGACAATAAATTGCTTCTGAAGTAAAAAAAAACAGTTGCATTTTATGCTTATTATGTTATAATAACGATGAAAAATTATGTTATAAACGCAATAAAGGCAAATGAAGATTTTGGAGGTTCACCTATGATAAAGCAAGATCCTTTGTTAGAATTATAGCGTGCTTTTGCTGTATAGCTAATATTTGCGGTATGCTTATATCGGCGACGTCAGACACGCAAAGCTATTCCCTGGATGATACTATTACATCTATCGGTTAAAAACAATTGCGTTAGCGAACGGCGTATAGTTTCTTACAGCAGTCCGAACGGTATATGTTTGTTGAATGATGCCACAGAGCAATATTTGGATTATACAGCTTCTGTTGCCACCGGACTTGATGTCATGAGCGATTTCCGGGAAAGGGAATATACCGCCGTTGGTTATGCTGTGCTTGATGACGGTACCGTGGTCTATGGAAGAAGCATTACGGATAATACACGTTATACGGCGCTTATCAGCTTAAGGAACTATCAGGTCGCTGTGACGTATACACATATTGACGGCTGGAACGGAAGTCTGTCGCAGCCTCAGCTTGATTTGCTTGCAGGCACAAAACAAAACCTTTCCTCGTCGGAAAATCTCAGGATAGTGTTTTTTTGGTGATTCCATTACTGCGGGTTATGAGGCGAGCGGTCAGAATGAATGTGCAATTGACATGAATTCTTTAGCCGAGATTTGTTATACTCGCGACTATGCGCCGTATATTCCGGCATGGGCTTCACTTGTAAAAACCGGGATGGAAAAAGTTTTACCGAATGCTACCATAACTTCAATAAACCGTGCGGTCCCAGCTCTGACAGCGCTTGGGGTATGAGAAATACCGAGCTTGTCACCGCTCAGTCGCCTGATTTAGTAGTTATAGCTTTTGGTATGAATGAGTCAAGTTCAACAGATTCATATAAAAACAATATAGTTTCCATTATAAATTCTGTTACCCAGCCGAATGCCGCCGCGGAATTTTTATTGGTCTCGGCTTTTACTCCCAACACGACTGCAAAAACATTTCAAAATAATCAGCTTGCTGTTCAGGAGGAACTTTTGTATAATATTCGCTCTGAATTGAATAATATAAATATTGCTGTCGCCCCGGTGAATTCAATGTGCAGGGAGATGCTGAGCATGGAAAAAAGAATTGGACGGCATCAACAACAATCTTAATCATCCGAATGATTTTGTTATACGTCTGTATGCGCAGACAGTGCTTACCGCACTGTCGGATAAGTAGTCGGCAGAAAAGGAGAAAACGACATGAAAAAGAAGTGCTGTTTTTTGTTATGTATCTTAAAACTTCATTCTGCCGGACAGCTGTAGATGTTCGGGGAATATCCGGAAGCGGTCAAACGGTGTATGACAGCGATACCTGTCAGCATACGGTGATAAGCGCTGTCAGTACGGTTGCGCCCGCATGTACTGATATAGGATATACACTGTTTGAATGTGACGGCTGCGGTATGACTTATAAAGGGCAATTAGTACAAGAAACTGAACACAGTTATGCGGTGATTCAAGAACTTTCAGCTGATCTTTACAGCCATATGGAATGCAGATATCAATGCGGGAATTACTGCCTTACAAACGATCTTAACAGCGATAATATTGTTGATATCAGAGATATTGTGCGGCTTAAAAAAATATTACTCGGTATTGTTAAGGCTTCAGAGATATGTGTTGTGAAATAAGTTGTCCCGCAAATCAGAATCATATCTGATGTGCTGATTTAAGAGAGGATTGTTTGATAATGATGACATGGAATATAGAGATGGTATCAAAGAATGGGAGCGATGTTGCCATACCAAACATGCTTTGTGTCAATCGCGCAGCAGGCTCATGTACAATTCATACGCATGAATTTCTTGAGGTTGTGTACATTTACTGCGGTTCAAATACCCAGATAATTAACGGAATTTCATATGAAGCAAAAAAAGGCGATGTGTTTTTTATAAATATAGGTGATACACATGAGTATATAGGATCCAACTCCTGTGTTCTTATTAATTTTATATTTATGCCGGGTGCGGTGCCTGAGCGAATAAGCGGCAGCAAAGATAATTTGCTACTGCCGCCGTTTGTGCGCCTTTCAGGCGAACAGCAAAAAAACATTGAAAATGTTGTGCTTACAATTGAAATGGAAAATAACAGGAAAAATTTCGGTTATGAGGTTATAGTCAAAAACTATTTTGCCATACTTATAATGCTTCTTATACGTTACAGCTGTGATACAGAATATGTTGCTGATGACGGAGATGAATTCAAGCAAATAGCGGATTATATTGATCAGAATTTCGCCACCACCAGTCTTTATGATATTGCAAAGAATTTTTCATATAATTCATCTTATTTTTCAAGACGTTTCAAAGACGCTTTCGGTATGACATACAGTAACTACATTTTAATGAAACGAATGGAAAAAGCAAAGGACATGCTTTCTAATACAAATGAATCAATAGAAGATATCAGCAATAAATGCGGATTTCGTACAGTAAGCGGATTTTACAAAAAATTCCGTTCTTATGCAAACATGACTCCTAATATGTACAGAAAGTTATTTCCGGGAAGCAAAGTAAAAAACAAACAATAAAATGATTACATGGTAAAAAAAGTATAGTGAAAATCAACATTATCAGTGTTATAATAATCCCATAGATGATATGGTGAATGGAGTGTATTTCGGAATGCGCAGGAGCAAAAGAATCTGCACGGTACTGTTGACGCTGTGTACATTGTTAACGGGAATAATAACTGCGTCTGCAAAATCTCGGGTTACAACAGCTTACAGTGGATATGAGTACAATATTTATGAGGAATCCAGTGCCGCTCCGATCGCGTATGTGCCTGAAAAAATACTTAATTCTGAAATTTTAGGACTTAATAAAGCGTTGAAATCTCCTTCTGATTTTGTGTATGACGGCAAAGGTGTTCTGTATGTGCTTGACAGCGGGAACTCGCGTATAATTGCCATCAATACGGGTGATTATACTGTGAACGGTGTTTTTGACAAATTCACAGATGCCGCAGGAGAAAAAGTAACCTTTATCGGAGCTACGGGTCTTGCCGTAACTGACAACGCTTTTTACATAGCCGATACCGAAAATACCCGTGTTCTGGTTTTTAATCGTGACTGCGTGCTTAAAAAACTTATTACAAGACCTGATGCTGCGCTTGGCGGAACTGAAGCTCCCTTTGATGTAAGCAAAGTTATGGTGGATTCAAGCGGAAAAATATATGTAATTGCCAAAAGCATTAATAACGGAATAATGACCTTTGACGAAGCGGGCATTTTTCTGAATTTTTACGGCAACAATAAGGTGGAAGCAACCGCTGATGTAATTAAAAATTATTTTATAAATAAATTTCTTACAAAGGAACAGAGAGCCTCACGTTCAAAAATAACTCCGACTAATTTTGCAAATATGGCATTGGACAGCGACGGTTTTGTTTATACCGTAAAATCCGACGCTTTTGATTTCGGTTCATCTGACGTAGTACAGTGTCTCAATTACGAAGGCAATAATATCATTGATTCAGATGTAAGCTTCGGAGAGTTTGAAAATGACTCTCTTACATATTATCAAAACCGTATGCATTGCAGATTTGTTGATATAGATATTGATGACAGCGGTTTTATGAATATTCTCGACGCGGGGCGGGGAAGAGTATATCAGTATAATCTGAACGGTGATATGCTAGCGACTTTCGGTTCCTACGGAGACTTTGTCGGAAGTTTTACGGATCCTGTTGCAGTTGCATCGATAAACAGCAACATAGCGGTGCTTGACTCCCTTGGGGGAGAAATACAGATATTTGCCAGAACCGCCTACGGAAACGATCTTCATTGCGCGTTCACGGCAAATGAAAGCAATGACCTTGATAAGCGCCTTGAATTATGGGAACAGGTGCTTTCCGAAAATACAAACAGCGCATATCCGTATTATTACATAGGCATTATTTATGACCAAAAGGGCATGTACAGTGAAGCTATGGATATGTTTAGAACCGTAGGCGCTCAAGAAGAGTATTCAAAGTCGTTTCAGCAATACCGCAAAGAAATCATTAATGATTATGCTTGGATTATAATACTGGCGTTTGCGGCAATATGCGCCGCTTGCTACATGCTTTCGCGTATTTACAGAAAACATACGGTTGTTAAAGAAGGCGTTGCGCATTCGCCGCTTGAGCAGAAAAAGTATTTTCCGCTTTATATTCTTTTCAGACCGATGGACGGTTTTGAACAGTTCCGTTACCGCAACATCGCTTCATGGCTAATTGCTATAATCATTATTGTTTTTCTGTTTGCAGTAAATACCGTAAAATTCTTTGCAACCGGATTTGCTTTCAGTATAGATCGCTCTTCCGATTATGAGCTTTCGATAGAGCTTTTTAAAAGCTTCGGCCTGTTTTTAATGTTTGTAGTTGCCAATTGGTCGGTTTGTACGTTGCTTAACGGAAAAGGAAACTTTAAGCAAATATTTGTCTCTGTGGCATATTGCTTACTGCCGTATATTTTTTCGGTTCTTATCAATACGATTTTAAGCAATCTGCTTACTCAGCGTGAAGAAGTATTCATGATGCTTGTGACGACAGTTGGGATTATTTGGTCGCTGATTTTGCTTTTCTGCGCCCTTACCTCCATCCATGAGTATTCCTTTTCGGCAACGTTAGGTGCTATTCTTCTTACGGTTGTGGGCATGCTTATCATCGGATTTTTGCTGGTGCTGTTTTGTTCGTTGCTTATGCAGGTCTATAATTTTGCGTTATCGGTTATTTCCGAGTTGCAACTTCGTTCATGATGATGCTTAGAGGTGAATTTTTTTGCGTTTGATTAAACTATTAGCTGCTGTGGCATCAATTTGCCTAATTCTTTCGGCGTGCTCAGTTAAAAACAGTCCTTCTGTCGCAGGTATTGATTATGTAAAATATGATGTTGATGCTGCCCAAATATCTGACGGTTATATTACTGTAGCCCGAAACGGTGGATATACACTTGACGTGGACACCTCAAGCGGTAATTTCAAAATTATCAACACTGCGAGCGGAAAGGAATGGTACAGTGTTCCGCCCGACGGCGACGATGACAAAATCACAAACGGAATAAGCCGTAGCAATAATCGTTCTCAGGTGGTTGTGGGATATATTTACATCAATGATCTGAGTATGCAGTCCGAGGCATCTTATACAGATTCGTTTACAGAATGTCTTGACGGGGGCATTATAACGGAACTTATTGAAAACGGAATTCGAGTGACCTATCATTTTTCGGTAATAGGATTGGAACTATCTGTAGAGTATACTCTGACTGAAAACGGTCTTAATATTTGTGTTCCGTACGATAGAATAAATGAAGGCGACAAAATAGCACTTATATCACTGAAAATATTGCCTGCTTTCGGCGCAGGAAATGAGGACAGTGACGGATATATTGTTGTTCCTGACGGTAGCGGAGCTGTAATAAACTTTAATAACGGTGTTACCAACGGCTATGAAAAGATAATATACGGTTCCGAAATTGATACAACAGCCACTATATCCGTGAACAGCGAGCAAAAAATCAGTCTTCCGGTTTTCGGAATGATAAACGGTAACGACGGTTTTTCGGCTTTTATAAAAAGCGGGGCCCAGAGCGCGGGAATATGTGCTCAAAGCGGCTCTGAGCGTTATCGTTATAATACAGTTTCCTCAAAGCTTTATTACCGTGTCAACTCTCCTGTTATAATGTTTGATAACGATTTTTCTAATAAGGTTCAGGTAAATAATTGGATGCTAAGCATTTACGATAAAGATTTTTCGCTGGAATACCGGTTTCTTTCAGGTGATTCCGCGTCATATTCGGGAATAGCCGCATCTTACCGCGAATATCTTGAAGAAACAGGTGCTTTTTCTGTTGGACTGCCTGAGCCGGCATTGCATCTTGATTTATACGGATGTATTGATAAATCTGACGCATTTTTGGGATTTAAATATACAAAATTGCTTTCGCTTACCACTTTCTCTCAGACAAAGGAAATTGTAGAAACGCTCAGGAAAAAGGGAATTAATGAGATATCCCTACGTTACATAGGATGGGCGAACTCCGGTGTGCGGAATAAAACGGTGCCCAGGAAGGTTTCCTTTTTATCAAAGCTTGGCGGGAAAAAAGGTTTCGATGATTTGAACAGCTTTTTAAAGAAAAGTGATATTGATATTTCCTATTCAGTGGATTTGAATTACTATAAAACCGGCAATAAATCGGGTTCACTGAGAACATCGGCGGGCAAGCTCATATATAAATATGATTATCTCAGGTCGGTTTATGTTCGTAAGAACACTACGCCGATGCGTGTTGCCGACGCAGGGCTTTTGCTTGACGCTTCGACCGATTACCTTGAAAGCTATCTTAAAACAGGGGCTGAAAGAATATCTTTTATAAATCTTGCGTCCTGCTGTTTTGCCGATTACGGTCCCGATGATGCATTGCCGCGTTCGGAAATGGCTGAAAGCTGTAATAAAATTCTTGAAAACTGTGTTAACAGCGGTCTCAGAGTAACGCTTGAATATTCTAATGCTTACGCATTGCCGTATACCGATACCGTAGTTGCGGTTCCTATGTCATCTAGCGGTTATAAAATATTTGATTATGATATACCGCTTTATCAGATAGTGCTTCACGGCAAAAAGCGATTGGCTACCGGTTCATTTTCTCAGTCATCCGACCGTGATTTGCTTTTTCTGTCGGCGGTTGAGAGCGGAACGGAGCCACTTTATACCGCGACTTATAACGGAAGTTCGCTACTCAGAGATACCGATTTCGACTATCTTTACAGTTCGGATTATATGTTGTGGCTTGACGAAGCGGTCGATTATTGGGAGCGGAGCCATGAATTGCTTTACAGTGTTTACGATAAAATTATCGTAAATCATAAATATATTAACAGTTATGTGACACAAACGACATATGAAAACGGTGTTAATGTGACGGTGAATTTTGGGGACAACGATTTTGTGACCGACGAGGGCGTTACAGTAGCTGCCGGATCATTTATTGCAACAGCGGGGGAAGAGTAATGAAGAAAGGAAAAAAGGTTCTGAGCTTCAAAAAGCGAGAAGGTCTTATGGCTCATGTATTTCTGCTTCCGTTTTACATTGGGTTTCTGGTGTTTTTTGCTCAGCCCATATATCAGTCAATATGCTTTTCCTTTCAGAGCGTAACACTGAATAACGGATATTATGACACGGATTTTGTCAAGCTTGAAAATTACAACTATATTTTTCTTAAGGACGCCAATTATCTCACTTCTCTTGTTGACTCACTGGTACAGTTATTGTGGCAGATTCCAGTCATTATAGTCTCAAGCCTTTTCTTTGCTATTATTCTTAATCAGGAGTTCAGGGGAAGGACTTTTATCCGTTCGGTTTTCTTTATTCCTGTCATAATAGCTTCGGGAATTGTAATTGATATTATAAACGGCGACTCAGTTGCGGGAACTCTGCTTGCGGGTAATACCGTGTCGGGCGGTGATGTGTCGCAGAGTTCGGCACTTAAGGACTTTCTTTTAAATGCCGGACTTCATACAAAGATTGTGTCGGCTATAACTACCGTAACCGACAAAATGTTCAGTACAATGTGGTCGACCGGAATACAGACTATTATATTTCTCACAGGATTGCAAAATATTTCTCCGGCGCTTTATGAAGCAGCGGAGGTAGAAGGAGCATCTGCATGGGAAAATTTTTGGAAAATTACCCTTCCGATGTTACTACCTATGATAATGATTAATATGGTATATACAATTGTAGATTCATTTACCGGAACGACCAATCCTGTGATGAAGCAGGTGCTGAATAATATGTCAATGGTGAGATTCGGCTGGGCATCGGCAATGGCGTGGACTTACTTTGCAATCATTGCGATTATACTTGGAATTGTTATGATAATACTATCAAAAATAACCCGTAAGAGCGTGGGGGTGTGATATTTGGAAAAAGAAAAAAGCGTGGAGCGACGCCTTAAAAAGTATAACAATCCGCTGATTGTGCAGCGATACTGCGTTCAGTTTGCGGTAAAGATTTTCAGAACGCTGTTTTTAATAGGTCTGTGCTATTTGTTTCTGTTTCCGATTTTTTATATGGTAGTTACCGCATTTCAGGACCCCGCTCTTGTCAATGACCCCACAAGCATATGGATACCTAAAAAGCTCTCTTTGGATGCCATTAAGGCGGCGACAGAGTATATGCAGTACGGAAGGTCAATTATAATTACTCTTGAGATGACGGTTTTCAGCACGTTGGCGACATTATGTTCATGCTCGCTTGCGGGATATGCGCTGGCACGTTTTAAATTTGCAGGCAAGGGAATAGTTATGGCGGTGGTTTTTTTGCTTATAGTTATTCCTCCGCAGACATTGCTTTCTGCCAATTATGTTAATTTCCGTTATTTTGACTTTGGCGGTCTTTTAAAGCTGCTTGCACCGGTTACCGGCAAGGAAAACTATTATCTGCTTGACAGTCCTCTTACCTTTGTGCTTCCCGCATTATTTTGTGCGGGGCTTAAATCGGGACTATTCATATTTATATTCAAGCAATTTTTTGGCGGGCTACCCAAGGAAATGGAGGAGGCGGCGTGCATAGACGGTTGCGGTGTTTTCATGACATATTTCCGCGTTATGGTGCCGCTTGCCGTTCCTGCTTTTGTTACCGTGATGCTTTTCTCATTTATATGGCACTGGAACGATTATTATACATCGTCAATGTATTTTACATCCGGAGTGGCGCCTCTGTCGGTTATGCTCTCAAAGTTCCAAACAATGGTAAATAACGGTCAGATCGGTGAAAATATTACGATGTTCCAATCAAGAATGTATCTTCAGGCTGCGGCTTTATTGGTTTGCTTTCCACCGCTGATACTATATGCTTTTACTCAGAAATATTTCACCGAAAGCATTTCTCGCACAGGTATAGTCGGATAGGGCGCTGATACATTGCAAACGGAAAGGGAGATTGTTATGAACTTTAAAAAATTGTCAGCGTTTTTGCTTGCAGCAGTAATTTTGTTTAATTTAAGCGCATGCGGCAAAAACAATAATTCGTCCCAAAATGAAAAAAACAATGCAAGCAGTGCGGATACGATATCAGACAGAGAAGATAATTTTGATATTAGCATCGATTCTGATAATGCCTCCGTCAGCAATACCGGTGACGAGGATTTTGATATCGGAGATGATTTCGATATAGGAGACGATTTCGAACTTAATATAAGCCAGCCGTCAAAGGATAAAGATGAGGACGGTGAAATTATTCTGCCGAACAAAACGGTAAATATCAAGACTTCTAAAGTCGTTAACAGCTTTTACGATGGAATTGGCGGAAATATTGTACCTTATTCTCTGATGACTTCAAATATCAAGCTCGGTTACAACGATTCATATTTTGCAGTTGAAAAGTACCGAATGAACAAGATGAAGCTTAATGTTGTACGCCTGTGGGTTCAGGTCGACTGGATGGAAAAGAAAAAAGGCGTATATGATTTTGATACAATGGAAATGAATGCTTTGTGTAAATACATATCGGCTTTAAAGGATATCGGAACCGATGTTCAGCTAACTTTCGGGTGGAAGGTAGGCTCCTCTATTCAGGACTGGTATTCAATTCCCGGTCTTTCATCGCCTTCTGAAAGCGCGCCTGCCGACCTTGATGCCTATGCAAAGTCTTGCTCCGCCATTCTTAAATATCTTTGGGGACGCGGTTATAATAACGTTAAACATCTCACCTTTGCCAATGAGCCAAACGGGTCTTGGGACTGGGAATGTTACGGCGATCAATGCGCTTATTATGCGTCTATGGTTAAAAAAGTGGACGCTCAGCTTAAAAAGGACGGAATAAGAAACAAAATCAATATTTGGGTATGCGAAGAAGCAGGGTCGGTAGTATGGTGTAAAAGACTGTACGAATCGTGCGGAGACGCTTTTGATTCATTCAGCTTCCACTCATATGAAATACTATCTTCGAGCGCTGAATCATTGTTTAAAAAGCTGACTGAGCTTTCAAACCGTCCGATATATCTCAGCGAATTCAGCACCAGTTCGAACGGCGATGATGTTACTTTCTATGACAGGGATTACTGCGGCGTGCTTATAAACGGTGCCAAAAGCGGTATGAGCTCAATGCTTAATTGGTGCGTGAGCGGAGTTAAGTCAATGAGCACTACGAACTCCAAAAGTTGGGAAATGAGCGGAAATGAATTTTTTTGGGACACTATGCTTTCGGGAGGAGATATCCATAGAAGTTATTATCAGTGCGGGCTGATAAACAACTACATTGACAGAGGCTCCAAGGTTGTTTCAACAGAGACCGTGGGAGGCGATATACGCTCAGCGACATTCATTTCACCTTCAGGCGATATAACGGTGCTTGCCGAGCTGAACTCTTCCGCAGACAGCCGTAATGTTACGCTGAAATTTGATAAAGCGATAAATAAAACCTTTTATAAGTACATTCTCACCGATGATATATCGTGCGATTATGGTGGTATACTCCCTGGATCTGTTGGCACATTAAAGTGTGGTTCATCGCTCTATGACTCGAAGGTTGAGAAGGGTCATTCTCTGGTAATATATACAACTAAGGCACCTGTAAAGCAGATAAGTCTAAGCTCTTATAAAGCATCTGTTAAAAAGAACGGAGAATTAAAGCTTACGGCAGGAATAATAGACGGCTCAGGCAGTGTGGTATGGTCTGTGGAAGCCGGCAAAGGAACGGTAACGAGCGACGGAAAATACAAACCTGACCCCAATGCTAATAGTGGCGATATGGCGGCAGTCCGCGTAAGTCTTAAATCAGACAGAAACACTTACGCAATATGCCTGGTGACGGTTGAATAAAAAATCATTAAGGGTGAAAAAAATGAGAAGAAGAAATATGCAAAGTAAGCTCATATCACTTACAATGTGTCTTTTATTAATTGTTTCATTATTCAATTTCAGTATCGCTGCAACGGCAAGTACAGATGTTACAACCAGGCACTCCATTGAATCCTATGCGGACGCAAATCTTCTCTCGGGACTTCTTCCGGTTAGCACCTCAAATATAACCGGAGGCTCGCCCAATTACCTTTCTGAGCTTACTAACGGCCGTCCGGTTGACGGATATGCAAAAAATGATATCTATTTGTCCTCTGCCGACAGCGCCTTTTTGGTATACAAATTGCGTCAGCCTGCGGATATCAGCGGTTTTGGAAGGTTCGGGAAAAATTTATCCCGGGGGAGTATATTTCCAGTCTAAAAATTCCGTTATAGGCGATACTATTGCCATAAAGGCGGCGAGCGCGTCAGACCCGTCGGTATACGATATTGCCATTATCAGGATCGGAGAATGATAAAAGTGGATTACACTGTTGTAAATTATGAAAATACCAAAAGAAACATTAATCGCTACGGGAATAACATACTGTCAGGTATAACACCTGTGATTTGTGACGTAGATGGTCGCAGGATAGCTCCGATGTGGAATTATGATATCGAGTATGTAACACAGACCGGTATTTATCAGCATGTTGATCTGCACGGCAAACTTCCTATAACCCTTAAATTCGATTTAGGGGGTAAAGTGCTTTTCAATGCTGCTGTTATCGGCGGATTTTATTCTCAGGGAACTGATTTTACCATAGCTGAATATGAGCTTTATGCTTCTCAAAGCGACGATTCACTTTTTGATACTGAAAACCGGATTTTACATTACTGCAATGACGGTATGTGGAAATCAGAAAGTGAATCCGCACGTGAAGGCATACCGAAAGATTCTGCGCGCGGTGCGATACAGTCTTTTGAATTTTCGGAAGAAATAAGCGCCGGATATTTCGGGCTAAAAATATTGCGTGGCTGTGAATTTGACGATATTATCCGTCTTGGAAGAGTTCAGATACACGGAAATCTTTACAATAAGCAGTGCAATTTCGTAAAACAGTACGGAAATAATCTTATCAGCGGTACATTGCCGTATATATCAAGTCAGGGAAAAGATTACAAAGGAGCGATGTGGCCTGATTCGGGACTGCTGCAATATCTTACAGACGGTATTGCGGCGGACTGTCAGAAGAAAGTTATATATACACCGAAGGACGGTACGGCTCGCCTGGTATATAAACTTCCCCATAATAGAGCTGACACTGTAATAGTCTCCGGAGGACTTTCAGCCGCCGATGTTTCGGTATTTGTATCGGCAAGCGGGCTGAATCTTTTTGATACCGTTCCGGTAAAAGGAACAGAGGTAAGGGTGACCGATACTTCAAAAGCTTTGGCATTTGACATAAAAGACTTTAACGACTTTACTAATCTCGGGTTAGAGTTTCATCTGAAAGATAATTATAATAGTTTTGAGCTTGATGAAATAGCCTGTTGCTCTGTTTCCGATACTGTAAGAGTTCATCAGAAAGAGGTCATAAATGACGATTACAAGGGCAACGGAGTAAACCTTGTACCGTTTACCACCATGCCCGGAAATATAGCCGCAGGGTATAATGATGCCTATTGGCAGGATGATTATAAGCGCATAATTACTGTAAGGCCAGCGGTGGCACGTGTTTGGGTACAGGCGGATTGGTTTGAAACTCAGAAAGGTGTTTATGATTTCAATACTCCCGAAATTAAAGGTCTTTATAAGTACCTTTCGGCGTTTAAGGACAGTGGAACAGAGGTTGAATTGACATACAGCTGGAAAGCGGGTAAAAAGATACAGGATTGGTATTCCATAAAGGGAGTTGCCGAACCGTTCAACAGTGCACCCGCTGACCTTGATGATTTTGCGGAATCCTGTTCGGTGCTTATGCAAAGACTTTGGAACGACGGTTTTGAAAATGTCAGATACATATCATTTGCAAATGAACCCGGCGGCACATGGGATTTTCTTTGCTTGGGAGATACCAAGGAATATTACTGCCGTCTTGTTCGCAAGGTTCATGAGCGTTTTGTATGTGACGGAATACGCGAAAAGCTTGAAATTTGGGGTCCGGAATCGGCTAATGATGACGCATGGGTGCGTTTTTGCGTCGATGAACTCGGTGATTGTATGGACACATACACGCTTCATACCTATGAAACACTTTCAGATAATTTATATAAAAGAGTTAAAACATTAAAAAAATTCGGTGCAGAGCATTTTATGATAACTGAATTCGGAGAATCCGGTAATTATGACAATTCGTTCGATATGGGTTACGCAGGTTATGTTATTAACGGTGCAAATGCCGGATTTGACGGTCTTCTTGTATGGGCACTTTGCGGCGTAAAAAGTATGTCAGTGAACTCTCCGGATTCTTGGTCAATGGATGAACCCATGGATCTTTGGGCTCCTCAGCTAAATGGGGGAATGCCGAACTACTCCTATTACATTATGGGACTATTAATGAGATATATACCTGCACACAGCAAGGTTATACGCTGTGATAATACAGACAAGGGAATACGGGCGGCTGTGTTTCTTACTCGCGACGGTGAATACACTGTTGTGGCTGAATGTTCAGCGACAGGTAAAAAGCGCAGACTTGATATTGTATTCGACGAAGATGTTAATAAGATTTTTTATAAGCATGTATATTCGCCTGGACGAAATACCGTTCTGGAAGAAAACGCCGTTTTGCCTAAATCGGAAACAGAGTTTTTCTGTAAAAGAGATTTCAGTGACAATGATATCGAAAAGGATTACTGTGTGATTGTATATTCCACAATCAAACCGCCGGTTCAGGTGAGAGTGAGCCCTTCAAGAGCCGAAACTACTCAGGAAAAAAGCGTTAAGCTTTCTTCCGAAATAATTGACGGCGGCAAAACATGTGAGTATAGTATCATAAGCGGCAAAGGTACTGTAACAGCAAATGGAGTATATATTCCGGACATAAATTCAAAACCGGGCGATATGTGCGCAGTAAGAGCCGCAGATACGGAATCCGGAGCATACGGTATTGCTTTGATAAGCATTGTGTGAGATTTTTAAGAAATATGACCTTAACGGTTAATATTATAACTAATTGAAAGGATAACCATGGAAAAATTCAAGAGAATTTTAGGTTTACTGCTCGTTTTGACAATTATAATACAGCCTGTTTTTAGTAACTGCATGTATCTGTCTGCCGAGACAGCGGATGAAGAAGCAGATGATTTTAGTCTTGATTTTGATCTTGATCTTGACTTTGATGACGAGAATACTACCGATCCTATACCGCTTGAAGACAACTCAGTTTCTGTCGACAATTCAAATGAAACTGTTATGTATATTAATTACTATACACAGTATTCGCAAATAGAGCGCTACGATGGGTTTATCACCGCCGGAAGTGAAGATGTGACAGATGCTTCAAGAGTTGTTTCGTATGAGGAAAAGAACGCTGTTATTCTTGAAAACGCTTCTTCCTCCTGCGAGTGGCGGATAACGGTGCCGGAAACTGCCATGTACGCAATTTATATAGATTATTATCCGTTGCTTTCATCAAGCGGCAATGATATAGTATTTTCTCTTAAAGTTGACGGTGAGTATCCCTATGATAAATCGCAGAACTTTTCACTCAACCGTACATGGCAGGATTACATAAACGGTGACGGGACGGTTATCGAAACAGACCGAAACGGTGATGACAAGCAACCCAAGCAGGTACAGGCGCCGTGCTGGATGTCGTCGGCTATATTGGACACGCAGGGAATGTACAGCGAACCGTATCTCATTTATCTCGAACAAGGCGTTCACAAATTATACTTAGAAACTGCGGGAGAAAGCTTTGCGGTTTCAAAGATATCTCTCGGCAATAAGCAGGCTTCTATGTCTTATTCAGATTATATTTCACAGTATGATGAAGATGATTATGTATCGGGAGATACAATTATATTGCAGGCAGAATCAACATTCAGTAAAAACAGCTCTGTACTTTATCCGACTTATGACAGAACCTCCGCGGCAGTCACTCCCAATGACTGCGCCAATAAACGAATAAATACCATAGGGCAGCAAAACTGGAGTAAAAACGGTCAGGAAATAAGCTGGCAGACAAATATCAGTAAGCCGGGACTTTATAAAATGGCGTTTCACGCAAACCAGGACTATAATCAGGCAATGAATTCTTACCGCACGCTTAAAATAAACGGGACTGTTCCTTTTGCGGAGGCTGAGAATATCAGCTTTAAATATGCTTCCTCCTGGTATATGAAGGTTTTAGGCGATGAAGAACCGATATATGTGTATCTGAATCCCGGAGATATTATCACTCTAAGCTGTGTTCCCGGTGAAATGTCTAATGTGCTTATGAATGTTCAGCGTTCTGTGCTGGAACTTAACAGTATATATCGCGAAATTGTTGCAATAACCGGAACGTCACCCGATATATATCAGGACTATTATCTTTCCGAGCAGATAAGTGATTTGGAGGAACATCTGCTATCTGTCAAGAAAATGCTTGACGACACTACGAAAGAAGTTGAAAGCATACTCGGCAATTCCGGCGGTCAGGCATCAACAATAAATCAGGTTTCTATAATGTTAGGGGAGCTTGCGGAGGATACCGACGATATTCCCGGCAGACTTTCAAGTTTTAAAACAGAAATAGAAAATCTCGGATCGCTAATTATAAGTCTCCAGCAACAGCCACTTGAGCTTGATTTTATCGCTTTTGTGCCGAGAGACAATGATATTCCGACCGGCAGAGTCGGAGTATTAAAAAGCGTAAAGTATTCGCTTGGAAAATTTGTTTATTCATTTATTACAGATTATTCTTCATTGGAAACCGGAGACGGAAAAACTCTGAAGGTTTGGGTGTCGACCGGACGGGATCAGATGCAGATAATAAGCAACATGATCGGTGACAGCTTTACGGAAGAAACAGGAGTTAATGTTAAACTGAGCCTTATCGATACCGGTACCACAATGCTCCAGGCTACACTGGCAGGAAAAGGACCGGACGTGGCGATAATGTTGGCAAAGGATCTTCCGGTAAATCTTGCGATGAGAGACGCGCTTGTGGATATAAGCGAGTTTGATTATGAAAAGCTAAAAAGCGAAACGGTTGAAGCTGCGTGGGAGCCGTTTTATTATAACGGCGGTCTTTATGCGCTGCCGGAATCAATGTCATTTGATTTGCTTTTTTACCGAAAAGATATTTTCAGTCAGTACGGTCTTGAAGTTCCTCAAACCTGGGATGATTTTTATTCGGTGATGGCGGTATTGCAGAAAAATAATCTCGGTGTCGGACTTCAGGAAATAAATTCCGCAAACAACGGAGTATCAAGTGCGATTAATATTTTCAATATGTTCCTCTTTCAGAACGGTGGAACGTATTACAACGATTCTCTTACCAAAACCGAATTTGATACCGAGGTTGCTTATCAGTCTTTCTCCAAATGGGTTGAAATATACCGTAAATTCGGAGTTGACCGAGATATAAGCTTTTACAACCGCTTCAGAAGCGGTGAGATACCGATGGGAATTGTGGGATACGGAACATATTGCCAGCTTGTTACGGCGGCACCGGAAATTAACGGACTTTGGGAATTTGCCGAAATACCCGGCACAAGGCAGGCGGATGGTACTATTGACAGAAGTCAGTCTGCAACGGTTACCGGTTCGATAATTCTTAAGGCTGCAAAGACTCATGATATTCTCGACGAAGCATATAGCTTTATAAGCTGGTGGACCTCTGAGGATATTCAGCTTCGTTACGCGAAGGAACTTGAGGCGACACTGGGAATAGCGGCACGGTATACTCCTGCGAATCTAAAGGTGCTTGAAAGCATAGGCTGGAGCACATCTGAACTTTCGGTTCTCAAGAATAGCATAGAAGCTACAGTAAATGTAAGAGAAATCCCCGGCAACTATATTGTTTTCCGCTGTTTAACTAACGCCTTGCGTTCGGCGATAAACGGTACAAATGATGCACGCCGTTCGCTTACGCTATACAACAAGGATATAAATGATGAGATAACCCGAAAGAGAAGAGAATTCGGTTTGGAAGAAGGAGGACGGGGCGTTGATGCGTAAAAAGAGCAGTAGAGCTTCAAATAAAATGGAACTTATATATTACTCCATGATGCTTCCGTTTTTGATAGCTTTCACCGTTTTTATGATAATTCCTATAATTTCTTCAATAGTGCTCAGTTTTACCGATTTTAATATGGTTCAGCTGCCGGGTTTTGTTGGAATACAGAATTATGTCAGAATATTGACAGAAGATGAAATCTTTATGATTTCTTTGAAAAATACTCTTATTCTTGCTGTGGTAATTGGTCCTTGCGGATATATACTCAGCTTTGTGGCGGCATGGCTCATAAACGAGCTCGGAAGAGGAATGAGAACGGTAGTAACCTTTATGGTTTATTCGCCATCGCTTGCAGGGAACATTTATTTTATATGGACATATATATTTTCGGCAGACCGCCGTGGTTTCCTTAATACAATTTTAATTCAGCTCGGAATAATCAGAGATCCGATTTCTTGGCTGAGCGATACAAGGTACAATCTTATATGTGTAATAATTGTATCGCTTTGGATGAGTTTCGGTGTAGGCTTTCTTTCATTTATTGCGGCGTTGCAGTCTCTTGACCGTTCTTATTATGAGGCAGCGGCAATAGACGGACTTCGCAACCGCTGGCAGGAGCTTTATTATGTTACTTTTCCACAAATAGGTCCCACATTGCTTTTCGGTGCGGTAATGTCGATATCTTCTGCATTCGCCACAGGTGCCGTGAGTACGGCACTTACCGGTAATCCAAGTACGGAATATTCAACCCACACTATTCTTCTTCATTTGGTTGACTATGCTACGGTGCGTTATGAGATGGGCTACGCTTCGGCTCTCGCAGTTGTGCTGTTTTTACTTATGGTAATAGCATGGGCGCTTTGCAATAAGCTGTTCAGGCGCTTTACGGACTGAGAGGTGATTGTATGAGCAGTTTGCAATTATTTTTCAAATCCTTAATATACGAAAAGAAAGCGCGAAAAAAGGTGATGCTTTCGCGTTCAAAGGCGGGAAACGCCGCAATATTTATTTTTCTTGCGTTGCTGTCAATGTTCATGATATTGCCTATGGTTTACTCTGTAGTTCAATCCCTCAAACCGATTGATGAAATTTTCGCCTATCCGCCGAAATTTTACGTCAGGCATCCTACTGCGGATAATTTTATACAGCTTTTTAAATTAGCGGGAAATCTTTGGATTCCGTTTTCAAGATACCTTTTCAACAGCGTTTTTGTTTCGGTTGTCGGAACGGGACTGTATGTTATAATTGCCTCGCTTGCAGCATATCCGCTTGCAAAGGGCAAATTCAGAGGAAGTGCTGTAATTTCGCAGATAATAGTATTGGCAATGCTGTTCCGTCCTGAAGTGACGTCGGTACCGCAGTATATCGTTATTGCCAAGTTGGGGATTATAGATACATACGCGTCTATGATACTTCCGTGTCTTGCGGGAACCATGGGAATTTATCTTATAAAGCAGTTTATGACTACCGCTATACCGGATTCAACCCTTGAGGCGGCACGCATAGACGGCGCGGGCGAATACAGGATTTTTTTCAAAATAGTAATGCCGAGCGTGCGTCCTGCAATAATGACACTAATAATATTTACATTTCAGTCTATGTGGAACGGAACCGGTACGTCATATATTTTCACTGAATCTCTCAAGCAGCTACCGAGTGTTCTGTCAAGCATTTCCGCAGGAGGCATTGCGCGGGCGGGCGCATCAGCCGCGGTAAGCGTCATCATGATGATACCGCCAATAGCAGTATTTCTTTATTCGCAAAGTTCGGTTATGGAGACCATGACCCATTCAGGACTGAAATAAAAAAATAAAAGTAATCAAGGAGGAAAAATCAATGTTAAATCTGAAAAACATCCGCAAAACCATGTCAGTTCTTTGTGCGGCGGCTTGTATGCTTTGGACAGTGCCGTTTGCATCATCGGCTGACGTGAATTACACGCACACAGCAACCGATTATAGCACTATTTCCGAAAAGGCTTCGCAAAATCTTATTTTAGGAAAGCTTCCGTTTGAGTATTATAACTATGACGGTAGCGGCGATTCGGGCTGGACGACAGCTTTGACCGATGGCACTGAGACGCATAAGGACTGTTGGGTTCCAGTCGGCGGTGCAATCATCTACCGTCTTGACGGTCTGTATAACATCACAGGCTTCGGTCTTTGGGGAGGAAACAGCGACCTTCCCGAAAGCTTTAAAATTTATGTCGGTCAGACGGTTGATCAAGTGAAGGAAAACATCGAGGCGGGAAACGGCGTTTACGCATGGAATTCCGCTGAGGACACATCGGTCAATTCTCACCTTATCAACTATAACGTCGGCGCCGAACTTACAGATGTCCTTTATGTCGCTTTGCAATGTACAGCCTCGAATAACGGACGTTACTCAGAGTTCGCCGTGTTCGGAACCGCTTCAACACGCGAATTTGTCGATACTTCACTTAAAAAGGAAAGTATTTCAAAGCTTGCAGACGGAAATCTGCTGAGGGGGCTTACTCCCTGCGGATATTATAATTATAACGGTCTTCCGAGCAAAACTATCCCAACGCTTACAGACGGTACAGACGCTGTAACCGCAGACGGCAATAATGACTTGTATATAGGGGAGACAACCGGAGGAATTATTTATAAGCTTCCCTTTGCAAGCAATATAACCTCCGTTGCTCTGTGGGATCAGAATTATAATCTTCCAAACAGTTATGACGTATATGTCTCTCAGAATTCAGACGTATTTACGTCCGGCGAAATGGTGTTTTCATGGGACGCCTCGACAAATACGAGCTCGTACGGACAGATGAAATATTTTGCCGAAGCAAAAGAAAACGTATTGTATGTAGGATATCTTTTCCACTGTGAAACAGGCTGCTACGGCATAGCCCGTATCTCCGAGATTGCCGTATACGGTTCCGAAGCGGACTGTGTTATTGAGGATCTTACCGTTACTAACACAGCAATAGCGGCAAATCACAGCAACAGTCTTATCGGCGGAAAGCTGCCGATGGCGGAATATACCGATAACGGAGCGGTGCTCAACGATATCGGCGGCTATAAGAATGTAACTACGGTCAGTGGAAGCGCAAATTGGGATACTGTCCTTACAGACGGTGTTACGGAAGGCGGTTCATCTCATGCTGATATATATGACGCTCAAAATGTCAAGCTTGTATATCAGCTCGATAAGGTTTCGGAAATTACGGGCTTTGAAATGTGGCAGAACAATATTTCCGGCTCTAATTTCCAGACGTCTTATGAGGTTTACGTAGGCGACGCGCCCGACACAATTTTTGATACCGCTCCGGTATATACCTATAATGTCGGAGATGAGCGCAAGCCTATGGGACAGTCCGTGACATTCTCAGGCGCTTACCGTAAAACAGGCTCTTATGTTGCCGTCCGCTTTTTAAGCACTGTGACAGACCATGCCGCACGTATTTCGGAAATTGCATTTTACGGAAATGCGACAGAGGTCTCAACAGGTCCCAAGGTTGCTACTCTTTCAAGCGCAAAAATCACCATTTCGGACAGTCTTATCAGCGGAAAAACTCCGGTTGACACGGACACTTCCGGCAACGTCGGTTTACTTACCGACAGTATGTTGGAAATCGAAGACTTTCAAGGAAATTATGTGACATATCAGCTTGACGCCGTATCAAGTATTTCCCGCTTTTCATTTGTAAGCGGATATAAGGACCTTACCGTGGGCTATGAGGTATATATATCAAATAGTCTTTCAAGTCTTTATGATACAGCTAACAAGGTATTTACATGGAAGCGGGCATATCAGCCGATTTCACTTACTCAAACGGTTACATTCGAAGAGGAAAGTTTGCCGGAGGGTAAATATATCGGAGTTAAGTTTACCGAAAAGCCGGGATACGACACTGCAAGAATAATGGAAATCAGCGTTGAGGGAACCGCTCTTACGCTTCCCGGCGACCTGACCGGCAACGGTGTTGTGGATATACTGGATTTAGTCCGATTTAAAAAAGCCGCGGCGGGAGAAAACGTTGAGTTTGACTATGACGCCGCCGATGTAGATCGAAACGGAGATGTTGATCCGGCGGTTGATATGGTAGCACTCAAAAAAATACTTTTGGGGATTTAAGGCTTATTCTGCAAAAAAATTATGAAATCGTTTTAAAGAATAGCATATAACCGTTACGGATTTTAGCGGCTGTCCGCAAGGGACAGCCGCACAGCCAAATGCAAAGCATTTCAGGTATAATATACGATGAACTGCGGAGGTAAATACAGTGAAAGAAGAACATAGTAAAAAATACAGAATTTTGACGATACTGTGCTGCATGTCCATAATTTGCAGTACGGTGTTGCCATGCTTTGTTATCGGTGCCGACGCAGGTTATACCGAAGATACTACGCTGACTGCATCGGCCATATCGGGTCTTAAAGAAACAAATCTTCTTGCAGGTCTGTCGCCCGAGGCTTCAGGTGTTGTTGATACCGGGAGCAGTGCAAACTGGCGAACCATGCTCACAGACGGAAAAGGTTTTACCGCAAAGCTTAATGAAGCGAACGGAGCAACCATTACATATGAGCTTGCAGCTTCATATGTAATATCTTCATTTTGTTTTTGGCAGGGTACGAACAAGGCGGATAAAAAGGTCAGTTATGAGGTTTACGTTTCTTCCGGAAAAAGTGATTTATATACATCCGGCAGGCTTATATACTCATGGGACGCTTTAAAAAACACAAAATCAATGGGGCAGAAGGTTACCTTTTCTTCAAAAAGCACCGGAAAATACATAGGAATAAAAATCACAAACACATGCAGTGACAGCTGCGATCAGAGCAATGCCGACCATCGCATAGCAAATATTTATGAAATAGGCGTATGGGGTGAAATAGATAACAGGGAATACTCGGTATCGGCATCCACCGATAAAGGTAAAATAGCGACGCTTGCCGATACAAATCTTTTAAAGGATAAACTTCCGTATGAAACCGCAGGTATTTCCGGCGGTGACGGAAGCACGCATAATTGGAAATCCGAACTGACAAACGGATTAGACACTTCTTATAACGATTTATACTGCGAGAGCGGTAAAAAAATCTATCTGACATACTCGCTTGATACCCTCACAGAAATAGACAGCTTTGCTTTCTGGGGCTCAAATACCGGAAGGCGGGTGAGCTATGAGGTTTACTCAGGCAACGATGCAGGCACTCTTTACGATACAAAAGCGATATGCCGTTGGAATGACGACGGCAGTTCCACAGCGCAGATATTTACATTTAATGATGGAAAAAAACCGCAGGGTATATACGTCGGAATTCTCATCACATCCCCGTCTCAGGTAAGCGGAGACATGATTGCCCGCATAGCTGAGATAGGAGTATGGGGAAACGAAACCTACGGAGCGAACGTAAATAATTCTCTTTCGTATGCAGATATATCCGCGGATTATGATACAAACATTCTAAAAGGTCTTCAACCTGAAGAAACTACTGCTGCTTCCGGCTCAGAGGGCTGGAAGGCGGGACTTACCGACGGCAAGGCTGACGCCGTAACGGTTAATGACGCGGATTCCGCAACATTTACATATAAGCTTTCGGGCAGAACAAAGGTTAGCGCGTTTGCTTTTTGGAACGGGGCTTCCTCCGCTGCTCAAAAGATAAGCTATGCGGTTTATATCTCGGGTAGCAAAAGCGGACTTTACAGCAGTACCCCGATTTTTACCTATGACGCTTCCTCAGACACAGGTTCTGTGGGACAAAAGGTCACATTTTCGGAATTCAACCAGCCGGCCGGAAAATACATAGGAATAAAGCTTATCAACTGCTGTTCCGATGGCTGCGACAAATCAGATCCGGCTCATAAAAGCGCTGTTATTTCAGAGCTTCAGGCTTGGGGCGAGCTAAGTGACGTCACTTTTGATACTGAGGTAAAACCCTCTGATATACCGGGGCTTTGCAGAACAAGTATTATAAAGGGTATTCCGGCCGAAGCAACTCTTCTGGGAAGTGAGAATTGGAATTATGCCGTAACCAACGGCGCGGAAGACAATGACGCTTATATTGAAAACGCAGTCGGTTCAGAGGTAATATTCACGCTTCCCGCCACAGCTCAAATAAGCAATATATGTCTGTGGAACGGCAACGTACGAAGAATAGGATATGATGTTTATGTTTCAGGTAGCGCGGCGGCGCTTTTTGGCGGAGAGCCTGTTTACAGCGTGGATTCTTCCGAGCATACCGAAGAAGCCTTAAACGTCGTTTTTCCTGCCGGAGCTTTGCCATCGGGAAAATATATCGGAATAAAAATCACTTCAACATCCGATAAGGACTCACGCGCCTATATTTCGGAAATCGGGGTATGGGGCAAGCTTGATTACAGCGAGCTTACGGATACAACACTTAACGCAGATGACATTGCGAAATTGAATGATACGAATCTGATTTCAGGACTCAAAGCAAATACGGCAATGACCGGAAATACAGCATATCTTACCGATGGAAACGGTGAAACCCATGACTTTTCAAACGCAAAGGGTTCAAGCTTTACATATATTCTGCCATACACCGTAAAGGTTACTTCCTTTGCTTTATGGATGGGTAATTCATCGCTTCGGGTAAGCTATGAGGTATATATCGGCAACTCTGTTTCAACACTTTATGAAAACGATCCGGTGTTTGTTTGGAACGCATCGGACAGCAATTCCACCGCACAGAAGATTACTTTCCCGCAAGGTTCTCAGCCGATAGGTCTTTATCTCGGCGTAAAGATAACCGATACCGGAAAAGGCGATCCGTATAATATTGCGCGTATTTCCGAGATGGGACTATGGGGAGTTCAGACATCCGATACAACCGATCCCGTCAAACCGGGCATAAATACAGATGTTACTCCCGATGACGTTATTCTGTGGAATTCCGAAAACCTCATTTCCGGAATGACCTATTCCACTTTTGAGTTGGAAAACGGTAAGGTTACCACTGATAGCGGCAAAGCTCTTACAGACGGTGTCGCCGGAGTCGGAAAACATCTTGATCTTTATGACTCTACCAATGCAAAAATAACATACGACCTTTTGAGAACCGCTGATATTTCGGCATTTATGCTGTATCAAAGTCATACAGGCGAACTCTTAAGGGTGAGTTATAAAGTGTTTGCAGGCGATAATATTGAGACACTTTACAGCTCAGAAACGATATTTACCTGGAACGCACATGACAATGTTTCTTCAATAGGTCAAAAGATAACATTCAATGAAAATCAAAGGCCGCGCGGAAGGTATGTGGGAATACTAATTACAGAAACATGCTCGGATAACTGCGGCAAGGAAGATACCAATCATCTAATGGCGCGTATTTGCGAAATAGGTGTATACGGAAACGCGGATTTCTCCGAGGAGGCAGAAACCCTGGTGACAGGCGGTATAAGCGATGCTCAAATAGCCGACAGTCATTCCGATAATCTTTTGAAGTCTCTTACTCCGAGTATACAATCAAGAAGCGGTGACGACAGAACTCCCGAAAATACGGAAATTTTAACTGACGGACTGACCGATGGAACCGTTGTATTGAAAAACGCGTCAAGCACATCGATAATATACTCTCTCGGACGCATGGCGGATGTGAACGGTATATTGATTTCCGCGACAAAAGCACTCGGAGAGTACAGGGTATATCTTTCGGATAATATTGACGATCTTTTTAAATATAAAAATATTGTAATCGAATATTCGCCCGAAGGCGAATCTGATAAAACGCAGCTTATCAACGCAAGCAGAGACTCTGTCGCTTATATGGCGGTGAAAATTCTCAATCCGGATTTTGACGGAAGCTTTGATGCATATCTAAACGAGCTTGCGCTTTACGGCAGTTTCAAAAAATACACCGTTTCTTATCCCGATACAGGTATAACGGTTACAGAATACGATTCTCAAAATCTGCTTAAGGGCAAGGATGTGGCAGTAAAGTATTTTGACGGCTCAGAAGCTCAATACGAGGGACGCAAGGGGGTGTATGAGCGCTATACCGACGGCAAAACCGGAGCGGATGACCATCAGGATATATACAATGCAGACAAAGGGGTCACAATTACATATTCACTCGGTGAAAAGTATATAATTGATTTGGCGGCGGTGTATAATTTCCCGACCATACCGCAGAAAGCCTATCAGATATACATTTCCAATTCAGAATCAACTCTTTACAATCCGAGTAATTTGGTAGTTGATTATTCAAATAACTCAAAGTCATGGGCACAGGTGTTTACCATGGCTGACGATGACAAACCGTCAGGACGGTTTGTCGGTTTCAGATTTGCCGAGCCTAATTATATAGGGGACGCTGACTTACGTATAACCGAGCTTGTTGTTACCGGTACCGCATATGTTCCAAAGCCTGTCAACCTTGCCGAATCCGCTGCCGTAAATGCATACAGGACTGTAAACGGGAATACATCAAGGATACCTGAAAGTGATTTTTCTCAGTCGGAAAAGCTTCGCTTTGTGGACGGAGATAATAACGATCCTGTTTCGGTAAACACAGGAGGAAAGGTAAGCTTTGTGGTTGATTTGTGCGAAAAAATGGATATTACGAGCTTTGTCGTCAATAATGACAATTTGACATCGTTTAATATTTTTACAGCGCTTTCGGAGTCTGAACTTTGGACAAATCCAAAGCTTGCCGCCTCTTACAACGGTTTAGAATCCAAAATCACGCTACCGGTTGATATAAACTGCAGATATATACGCTTAGAGGTAACCGGATGTTCATCCGGTGAAATAAGGCTTAATAGCTTTGAAGCAATAGGATTGGATGTTCAACAGCTCGATATAGACAATCAACTGTATTCAATAAGCTATGAGAGGGTTAAGCTTTTCGCACAGAATAAAAAGGATTACAGCTATAAGGTTTTGACTGAGTTTTACGGATATTCAAAAATCGTTGATAACTATACTCAGTACGGAGCCAGCATTTCAGGCGCTGATTATGATACGGAAACACTGAATCTTGTATTCAATTTTCCGACCCTTAAGATGATAAGAACTGTTATCATAAATACCCTTGGAAGAGCTGATTACAATCCCGGAAATATCAAAATATACCTTGCTGACAGTATAAGCTCAATCATGTCAGCGGACGCTGTGCCGGTTTTAAGCTATACATATTCGGACAGTGATGCGAATACAGACGAATTCCGATTTGATTTTTCGCCTACCGCCGCCACATATCTGCGTATAAGCTTTGATGAAAGCTGCTCCCGGGAGGTTTCTCCCGATAAGCTCATGGCGGTGGTGACCGAGATAAAGGCTATGGGAGTCGATTGTAAAAATGTACTCCCGGCTGATGATGACGGTGAGACATGTCTGTACATAAAAGATTCGGAAAGCGGCGTTGCTTTGCGTATGCTGCGGCTTTTCAGAGACGACGTCAACAATTCTATAACCGATATGCGGGTAGAACGCATTGCGGCTTCCGCCGCTCAAAAGGCATTAATTGACGCCGAATCGTTTTCATTAAGCGGACAGATGTATAACGTTCACCTTTATGATTATTTTGGAAATGAGGTTACGGATTTCGGCGGACGTACGGTTGAAATAACGGTTCCGATACCAAATGGGATTAAGATTGCTTATCTTGCAGGATATTATTCAGGTAAGTTCTGCGTGCTTAATGCCGGATATGATGAAAATAATATTAAATATTCATTTGTTGACAGCACTCCGAGACTTGAATTCGGTATTGTGACTTTGCAGGAGACGCAGTCAGTAACCGATGTAGACTTTATTGATAAACCGACTCAAGACGTTGGTGATAATGTTAATACAGACGATCCTATATCTGCACCGGATACTGAAAACGAAACCATTCAAGAAAATATCCCAAAACCGTCCGGATCGAATGTTGACGAAAAGAACAGCAACTTATTTATAGGTATTATTATCAGCGTTGCTGCCGTAGTTGTGGCAGTTCTGACGTTGATCGTATTAATAATTAAAAAAAAGAAACGGAGTAGTTTTAAATGAAAAATAATTTTATCAGAATGATTGCATTAACGCTGTCTTTTATTCTAATAACAGGACTTACTGCTTGCGGTAAGTCAGTGACATCAAGTGATTCCAGTGATTCGGTCAATTCGGTTGTGTCGGATAATTCGGGTAATACCTCATCCGGCAGCAGCTCCGGGGAAGCGTCTGTTTCGGAACCGAAAAAAGTACAGACCGCAGTATCGGGACTCACCGAGGCAGGTTCTGAGGTGAAAGCCGACGACTACAAGCTGTCGGCAGACAGCTCAATAGAGTCAAGGATAAACCTTAAAGGCAAGACGCTAAAAATGGCTGTTTTCAATACTATAAATTATACGTCTTCCGCATTTAAACGCAAGATAAAAGCCTTTGAGGCTCAATATGGCTGTACCGTAAAAATATCGTCATTTGCTTTTGGAAGTGCGTATACGAAAGCAGTCTCCAATTCAGTGGCGGCAGGAGATCCGTATGATATCGCTTTTATGCATGGTTCATGGTTCTATAACGCGATTTCCTCCAACGCATATCAGCCGCTTAACAAGAGCATTTCAAAGGAGGACATACTAACCTCGGATTTTAAAGGAATAGATCTTACAAAATCCGCAGAATGCAGTTGGAACGGAAACCTCTATGGAGTTTGCGGATATCAAGCAGTTAATCCTATGTTG
>OGNF01000791.1_pt1 | contig 32565 bp, 17 predicted proteins | sample 1573321 | NCBI WGS metagenome assembly OGNF01 (sample SAMEA2581911, study PRJEB24529) | metagenome | biome: Human gut stool | place: China | collected 2011 | reverse complement strand
GGAGTGGCGGACATGCCGTTCTTCATGTACCGTCTATCCCGCATTTTCGGCTGAATCTTAAAAATTCATCCACGGAAGTTTGGCGGTGTCCCTATTTATATCATATTATTGGGGTAAGAGCCTATTCTTCCTCCGGTGGTTCGAAGTCGCGGAGGAAGGCGACGAGGTCGGATTCCGGGACACGTTGGTCGTCGGGACCGCTACCGGTGCGGGCGGCGAGGCGGCGGCGCAACTCTTCGGGCGGTGCCGAAAGGTAGACGAGTCCGGACGTAACGCCCCGGTCGCGGCATACGGCGCGGAGCCGGTCGCGCCCCGCACGTTTGCACAGCGGCGCATCGACCACGATACGCAGTTCCGGGTCGGAGTCGAGCATCCGGCCGAGTTCTTCGGCCATCGCTGCGGCTGCTTTGCGGAAAATCTCGCGCCGCCCGGACAGCGGCAGCCCGTCGGGCAGCGGGCCATAGCGGTCCCACACCAGACGGTCGAGCGACAGCCGACGGTACCCCTGCGCTTCCAGGGTGCGGGCATAATGCGTCTTCCCCGACCCGCTGATACCGCAGAGCAGTACCACACGCGCCGGGGAAGCATTCTCTTCGGACGGTTTACCGTTCATCCCCATTTCAAAAAAAAGTCAGAAAGCGGCGAAGGGATCTGCCGGTTCCACGTTTACAAGTTCATATTTCTGTGTGCCGAGACCAAGCTCTTCGGCATAGTCAAGCAGATGGGTGGCGCGGCGCGACTCCATTCGCTCTATGAGGTGTTTCTTGCCGGGATCCGGGGAGTTGTAGACCATATCTACGCAGGCGCGGTCAAGCGCAACGGGGTCGAGCGATGCCAGGATGCCGATGTCCTCCATGTGTACGGGTTCCGGCTCGGCCACACAGTCGCAGTCAACGGAGAGGTTGTTAGCCACGCTGATATAGAGGATATTGTCGCCGGCACGGTCGAAGACGCTCTCGCAGGCCTCGGCCATCGATTCGAGGAAAACATCCTGCGGCGGCACGTTCTCCCAATCCACGGGAACGGCGGTAGAGGCGCCCCCGGTATGGATATTGGCCTTGCCGGCAGCCGAAGCCATCCCTATGGCCACGTTCTTCAGAGCGCCGCCGAAGCCCGCCATCGGATGTCCCTTGAAGTGCGAAAGCACGATGGTAAAGTCGTAATTTTCCCAGTTTTTGCCCACCAGGTTGGTCTTGATATGCCTGGAGTGGCGCACGGGGAGTTCCATTTCCCCTTCGCCGTCCATGATGTCAACCTCGGCGATAGCGGTAAAGCCGTGTTCTGCGGCGGTCTGAATATGGTCGGGGACGTTGCAGCGGCGCCCTTCATAGGCCGTGTTGCACTCCACGATGGTACCGTCCACTGCTTTGACAAGCTTCTTGATGACATCGACGCTCAGGTGGTTGGGATTTCCGGCCTCGCCGGTCGAGAGCTTGACGGCGACACGCCCTTTGGCTTCGCGCCCCATCGCGCGATATACTTTCATAAGGTTGTCTGCCGTGATGCGCGGGCAGAACCAGACCTTGGAGGGTGTTTTGTTTTCCATAAGATTTCAAATTTAGAACTATGATGCAAATTTAGCGAAAAATCTCAAGAGCAGCAAACGGATATGGAGCCCAGGGTTCCCGGCCTGCGAAATCAAAGTACAAATAACCCGATAAACTGCCGTTTTCAGTTAGCCGCTTGCGCGGCTTTTTGACGGAGGCTGGAATGCCTCCGCTCCATGAAAAATTACATTTTCGGGAAATCTTTAACATTTCGGATATAATATGCGCGTTTTCCCTGCGTTACTAAATCACAAACAGTTCAACAGGATGCAGTAGTCGAACTCCTGACACACACAAATGCAACACACCTCACCGCGCGTGAGTTCACTCCCATCCCCAAGAAAGATTACCTCACAGCCCCGCCGCCGACCCAATCGCCGACAGCGAGCGCGCCGGCATTTATCGGGTTGCCGTCAGGGACGCCCCTCTTTTTATGGAACGGAGGCATTCCTGTCTCCGCCCCAAGCCGCCCCGGCGGCTACACACAGCAGAGACACCGCCCCTGCAGGACCCTTTATAAAAACGAAAAGTGGAACGCCCCCTGTAAAGGGCAAGCAATCATAACTAACCTGTGTCATAGTTTTTTTTCATGACTTAGATATGTTAGACCGGACCTTAAACCCATACCTGTTAACGAAAAACATCATTGTCTAAATTTTGGGTTATATACATTAGTAATTTCTATCAGTGGAAGCCGCCCCGGCGGCAACCGAACAGGCGGGACGTTGCGACAACGCCCCGCCTCTTTTTTGTTTATTTGAGAAAAAAGTTGTAACTTTGCCAGTGCAACCTCCCAGCAGGCTGCAAAAGCAGGACTAACCTTAACAGCCGCCACCCCGATGCGCGGCAGGAGCTTGACGATTTGAAGCGTCTTAGAACATACATAATCGGTCTTCTTGCGGGCATCGCGGCCATACTGGGCGCCACGTTGCCGGCCTCGGCACGCTCCCAATCAGAGTGGGCCGACTCGGTGCTCCGCGAGGCTAACCGCAACTATAATTACGGGAACCGAACCGGTATGGTCGACGACCTTTATTCCTTGATACGCAAAGCCGGAAATTCACGCGAAATCCCCGACACCACCGTGTGCCACGCCTGCCTAATACTCGCTAACATCTATCTCAACTACGGCGACTATCCCTCGGCTGTAAAGTTCTATAAAAAAGGGCTCGAGTTCACACACGTCGAGAATATGAAACTCTCGCTGGTGCAAAACCTGGCAGTAACCTGCTGCATTCTCGGCGACGAGAAGCAGGCCCGCTATTACAGCCGCCTCATCTCGCAACTGAAACCCGACGACCGACCGCGCCAGAGGTACGACCGCATAATTTCAGAGGCTTTCATAGAGAAGACTTTCGGCTCGCGGAAACGCAGCGTAACCCTCTTCAAACAGGCACTCGAGGCAGCACAAAAAGTAAATACCGACTCGGTGAGTACAGGCGTCACCCCCATCAGCGAACTCTCCGAATACTATGAGCGACACGGACCCGTGGACTCGGCCCTCTACTGGCTGCACCGCTACGAAAACCTTGTGGCCGGCTCCTGCGCGGGAGTCTACATCGCCAACGCACAGCAGATGCTCCTGCGCGTCTACATCGCTACGGGCGACCGCGACAAGGCCCTGGAATACTGCAAGAAATACATCGCCACCATCGACTCTCTCGTAGACACCGGCAATTTCATCACCGTCTCGTCGAAGGCGGAGCGCGCCGCCGAGGAGGAGGACCGCTCCCACATCGAAGACCTCGAAATCACCGTCTCCAAGCAGAAACTCCTGCTCTTCGCCATCGCGGGGCTGGTCATCGCCGGGGCAATCGTGTGGTTCTGGCGCCGCCGCATACGCCACGACCGCAAGCTCCTCTTCGACCGCAACCGCGAAATCGCCATCCTGGAAAGCGGCGCGCCGGGAACGCCGCCCGACACAACCCCCGGGCAGCACGAATGGAACGAACTAATGGCTCGCATAGAGGAGACCGCCTCGCGACCGGAAACGTTCTGCGACCCCGACTTCTCGCTGGCCGAACTGGCCAAACTCGTGGGCTCGAACACGCGCTATGTCTCGCAGGCCATCAACGAGACGAAGGGGGAGAATTTCCGCTCTTACATAAACCGCTTCCGCATCCGCGAGGCGCGAAACCGCCTCACCAACGACGCCCGTTACGAACACCTCACCATACAGAGCATCGGCGAGAGCGTGGGCTTCCGCTCGGTCTCGAATTTCAACATCGCCTTTAAGAAAATGACCGGCATGACACCCTCGCTATATCAGAAAATGACCCTCGAAGAGAAAAAGAAAGGCTCCGACAAGTGATTCAGCAACGTCCTGAAACTCAGCATTTTTACACGTTTTTAACATACCGTTTCAAGAATCGGTAAAAGAGGGGAAGTAAAATATTTGGTCAGAATACAGAGTAGTTTTAATTTTGCGACCGAAGAACTGAACGAGCGGTCCGCGAGGGTAACCGCACCGACCGCATAACAAACCGACCTTATGAAGAAAATTTCACTAACCTTACTGATGGCGGCCACGGCCGTCATAGCATCGTCGGCATCGACACCTCGGCAGCAGGCCGCACGCCTAATGGGCACGGCGGAACTCAAAGAAGTATACACCTCGGCCGACGGCCGCCTCACCGCCTTCAACCGCGCAGGCGGAGGATTCGTCCTCGCCACCGCCGACGCCGTGGCGGGCTACTCCGAAACCGGCGCTTTCGACCCCGCTGACATCCCGCCCGCGCTCGCCGCGCTCCTGCAAATGCAAAACGGCGCAGAGAAAGCGCCACAACACGTCTACAACTGCACGGCCGTCAAGCCGCTCTTAGGCGACATCGCCTTCGACCAGACGGAGCCTTACAACCTGCTCTGCCCCGTCTACACGGGTTACACGCGCTCCGCCACGGGCTGCGTGGCAACGGCCATGTCGCAGATAATGCGCTACCACCGTTTCCCCGAGTCGGGACTCGGCACACACAACTACATCCCCGAAACTCTCCCCGAAGCCGGAACGCTGACCGTCGACTTCACGCAGAGCCGCTACGACTGGGCAAACATCCTCCCCAGCTACGCACACACAGAGTACACGCAGGCACAGGCCGACGCCGTGTCGCGCCTCCTCTACGACGCCGGCGTCTCCGTCTCCATGGCCTACGGGCCGCAGTCGGGAGCCATGAACGAGGCGTGGCCCGAAGCCGTCACCTCGCACTTCGGTTATGACAAGGGAGTCACGCTCCGCCGGCGGCAGTATTACACCTCCGACGAATGGCTCGGCATAATCCACGCCGAACTCGCGGCCGGACGTCCCGTCTATGCCGGCGGCTACGCCACGGCCGGCGGACACGCCTTCGTCTTCGACGGAATAGACCAGTGCGGATTCATTCACGTAAACTGGGGATGGTCAGGCATGAGCAACGGCTACTTCTCCATCAACCTGCTCACCCCACCCACCCAGGGGACGGGCGGCGCCGACGGCGGCTTCAACGCACGACAGGTGATAGTCACCGGTATACAGCCGCCGACAGAAGGCACCGAACCGGCTGTGGAACTCGTGGCCGACGAGTCATTGCGGGCTCCGCGCTCACTCGACAAAAACGGCACCGCCGAACTGAAACTTAATGGAAATATACGCAACGTGGGCTGGCAACCCTCCACGGTAGACTTCGTGCTCACGCTCCTCGACGCCAACGGAAACACAGTAGCCTCCTGGGACGGCACCGCCGACGTCAACCTTAACCTTACGGACAAATACCGCGGCGTCTACTTCCCTGAGGTGAGCTTCGCCGACATTCCCGAGGGACGTTATACCCTCACGGCACAGGCACGCAACCACGGAGGGTCGCTGCTCTTCCCCATCCATGATTCGCAACTCGCATTCCCGCACCGCCTCGCCGTTACGGTAGAGGACGACGGCGTGAAGTTCGCGCAGCCGGAGATGTTCTCGCTCACCTGCCCCGCCCCGGCTACGGAAGGCAACCTCTACACCGGACTTCCGGCAGTTGTACGCGCCACGGTCACCAACAACGGCGAGAGCCACTACCGCGGCGAGCTGCGCCCCGCACTGCTCGATCCCTCTACGCGCAAAAGCGTGGAGACGGCGGCCGGAATCCCCGTGGACATAGCCCCCGGCACGACCGAAGAGATAGAGATACCGGTAACCTTCACGGCCGACGCCGGAGAGTATCTCCTGAGCTTCTATGACAGCGACACGGCCCTCGTAGGCCAGCCTGCCGAGGTTACATTGCAGTCGGCCGTCTTCGGCGCCCTGACAGCCGTCGGCGCACCCGACTTCGGCGACAATCTCAACGTTGACCCGCACAACATGCAGTGCACCGCCACAGTGAAGGGAGGCGACGGCACCTACAGCGGCTACGTGACGGTTTATCTCTACCGGGCCGAAACCATCGTCACCGAGAGCGTGATGGACCAGGTATTCCTCCAGGCCGCACCGGGCGAGCAGAAGACACTGACACTTCGCGGCGACTTCGAGAACGCAGTCCCCGGCGCCGAGTATGACGCCTGCCTCGTGGACGCCTCTTCCACCTCCTACGTACAGCCGCGCGAAGCCGGCCGCACACGCATCCGCATCTCCCCGTCAGCCTCGGTGACAGGCACTTACGGCGAGCACACCCCGGCACGCTACTACGACCTGCGCGGCAACCGTCTCCCTTCCGCCCCCCAGAAGGGCGTATACATCGAGGTGCGCGGCACCTCTGCAAGAAAAGTCATCAAATAATTAAAATCCATAAAATACTTTCTTATGAATAAAACCAACCGGGCCGTCACGGCTTGGGCGCTGGCAGCATCCATAGTGCTCCCCTGTGCCGCCGCGACACCGAAACAGAGTTACAATCCGGACGCAACGCCGCAGCGGCAGGAACTCCGCCAGCTCTCCGGATTCGCCAAATCAGCCGCCCCGGCATCGCGCAAGACCATGCGCGTGCGCCAGGCCGCTCCCGCAGAGTGGAACGGACGTAAGTTCAAAGGCGCCCTCATCATGAGCAACGCCTGGGCCGAAATGTCAATCACCGAAATCCCCTACGGTATCTACGACTTCACCGTGGGCGAGAGCATCACCTCCACGCCGCTCTACACACAGATGGTGGGCGACTGGATGAGCGGCGCACCCTACCGCGGCTCCTTCTACGGCATCCGCAACGTGAACATGTTCGGCACCCTCACAGGCTCCGTCAACGAGGTCATCGACCTTACTTCCTACACCCAGACCCACCAGTTCTTCGGGCCCGCCGAATACTCCGTCCTCCCCTCCTGCATGGCCTACGACTTCGTGGACGGCGAGATCTACGGCGCTTTCTATAACGACGACCTGAGCGGGCTCAACTGGGTTAAGTACGACACCAAGACGCTGCAGCCCGACATCGTGTGCAGCTTCCGCAACCGCTTCAACGTACTTGCCATGGCCGCCGCCCCCGACGGCAACCTCTACGCCATCAACACCGACGGCGACCTCTACACCTTAGACCGCAAGACCAGCCGCGCCTCGCTCGTGGGCTTTACCGGTGTAAACGTGGCCGCCTACACGCAGTCCATGACCTGGGACCCGCAGAGCAATACCCTGCTCTGGGCGGCTATCACCCCCACTGGCAGCGCCCTCTATTCGCTCGACCCGGTGAACCTTAGCTCCACCCTCATCAAGCGTTTCGCCGACAACGAGCAGATAGCCTCGCTGTGGATTGACACCGACACCCCGATGGCCGGCGCTCCCGCAGCACCGCAGCTCGCATGGAACTTCTCCTCTCCCGGCGCTTACGACGGCAACGTATCCGTCACCTGCCCCGGAGCCGGCAAACTCACCGTATGGCTCGACGGCGAGGCAGTGGTGGAAGAACAGAACGTAACCACCGGCCAGACCGTAAACATACCTTTCTCCAACCTTGACGAGCGGACCCATCACGTTTCGGCAGTAGTAAAGAACGATACCGGCTACTCCCCCGTGGGCGAAGCCTTCCGCTATGTCGGCAACGACGTGCCCCTGCCCGTCACCGACCTAAACTTCGCCGAGAACGAAGGCACCGCCACCGTGACCTGGACAGCTCCCGCCGTCGGCGTGGAGGGAGGTTACCTCAACCCCGCCGAACTCTTCTACAAGGTGGTACGCATCCCCGAGAACCTCGAAGTGGCCTCGCACCTCACAAGCACCACCTTCACCGAGCAGCTTCCGGACGGTGTTCGCCGCTATGCTTACCGCGTCACCCCGTGGAACGGCGTCAAGGAGGGAGAGTCAACACTCTCCAACTCAATCATCTACGGCCAGAGCTACACTGTCCCCTATGTCGACGACTTCTCGGCCGAGGGCGCACTCGACGTCTACACCATTCTGGACGTGGACGGAAACGGCGAGACCTGGCACATCAACCCCTACAGCGGCAACAACCTCGTGGAGGCCGCTGTCCCCTACGACGAGAACACCGCGCAGGCCAACGACTGGCTCCTGACCCCGAACGTTCGCCTCGAAGCAGGGCACGTCTACCGCGTCACCGCACACATGCGCAACATGTGGACCGGAACGCCCGAGAAGATAGCCTTCGGCTTCGTCCCAGGCACCGACCTCGACATCACCGACATGACCTCCATCAGGGAGTTCGAGTTCAACACCCCGTCGATGACCCTCGAAGACCAGAGCGCCGACTTCAGCGTACCGGCCGACGGCGACTATAAACTGGCCCTCGGTTACCTTTCGGAAAAAGGCGGCGGCCGCGGCGGCGTCTTCATGTCGCAGTTCCGCATTGAGGAAGTAGGCCTCGCCACGGCACCGGCAGCTCCCTCGGCCCTCACCGTAACCCCCGACCCCTCCAAGGCTCAGAAAGCCACCGTCGCCTTCACGGCACCGGCCCTCACCCTGGGCGGCGACGCGCTTAGCGGCAATCTCTCAGCCAGCATCTACCGCGACGGCGGCACGGAAGCCATCGGCACCGTCTCCGGCATCCAGCCCGGCGCACAGGCATCCTGGACCGACGACACCGACCCCGCTCCCGGATACCACACATATACCGTGCGTTGCTCCAATGCCTCCGGCCTTGGCGGCGACATCTCCGCACGCGAGTTCATCGGTATCTTCACGGCACCTTTCCATGACGACATCACTACCGAATCGCTGCCCCTCTACACCTTCAAGGCTGTCGGCTACACCCCGGACCCCAACTATCCGGAAATGAGCTACGGCACATACCCTGCCCCCTGCATCAGCGTCAGCCACTTCAACGACTCGCCCGACCGCCAGGACATCTATGTGGTATTCCCGCAGATGCGCCTCAACGACGAGAGCGTCTATAAACTGAAATTCAACCTCCAGGGCTCATATTACGCCGAAGGCTGCCGCTACGAAGTGACCTACGGCACAAGCCCGGAACCCGCCGACCAGACCAACGTGGCCTTCGCCGTAGACAAGACCGGCTACGGCATGGAAGAGCGCGAAGGTCTCATCGTGCTCCCCGAAGGGGGCGACTACTACATCGCTTTCCACATAGTATCGGCCGGCGGCGTATATGACTACGCCATGGTATCGCTGAACAACATCGATCTCCAGTACGAAGGCTCGGCCCTCGCACCCTCCGTTGTCACTGACCTCGTGGCCGCTTCCGAACTTACCTCGAAGCTCACCATGAAAGCGCCGGCCATCGATTATGCCGGACGTCCCCTCCAGGAACTCACCAAGGTAGAGGTTTACCGCAACGGCTCGCTTCTGCCCGTCCACACCTTCGAGAACCCGGCTCCAGGCGAAGAGCTCGAATGGATAGACGATAACGCCGTGCTCGGCGCCAACTCCTACTTCATCGTGCCCTCGAACAGCCACGGCCGCGGCAACGCCGTCACCGTCAAGTCGTTCATCGGCTACGACCAGCCCCTGGCTCCCTCCGACTTCTCCATCCTCCCGTCGGCCGACAACCAGACGGCCACCATCTCATGGACAGCTCCGCGCCGAGGCATCAACGGCGGCGTCGTTGACGAAGAGGAGATGACATACACACTGCTGCAACTCATCCCCGCCACCGACACCACAGAGGCCAAGACAGTGGTAATCAAGTCGGGCATCAAGGAGACTTCCTACACTCTGGAACGCACCCCGACCGACGCGCAGGCACTCGAGTTCTACGCCGTGGCAGCCATCACCCCGCAAGGTAACTCCGAGACAGCCATGAACTTCACGATCCTTGGCAAGCCCTACGCGCTTCCCTTCATCGAGACATTCCCCAACGGCGTGGCCTCCAACAACAACTGGATCAACGCCGGCAACACCAACTACGGAATCCAGGCGCTCCCCACCTCCGAGGCTATCCTCGAAGCAAACGGCTACACGGGCATCACCGACCAGAACGGCGACAACGGTGTGTTCCTGATGCTCAACGGCTACAACGGAACAAGCGAAAACCCCGTACCTTTCGCCGTGCTCTCGCCGAAGGTAACGCTGGGCGACTGCACCGACCCGATGCTCTCCTTCTACGTCTACAACATCGCAAGCGGCTACCAGACCGTCCCGAGCCTGCGGATTTTCGCCTCCAACGACGAGGCCGACTTCGCCGACCTCGGCACCACACAGCTCGACAACTCCCGCACCTGGACCAAGGTGACATACGACCTCGGCCAGTTCGCCGGACGTCCAGGAGCACTCCTCTTCCAGCTCGTGGCAACCGCCGGCGGCTACCTTGACCCCATCCTCATCGACAACTTCAGCGTCTACAGCAAGCAGAACGGCATCGAAGACATCCTCGGCAATGACAGCGACAGCAACGTCATGGCCCTGAGCGGCGCCATCCTGACACGCGGCGCCCTCGGACAGCAGGTCGACGTATTCGCCACCGACGGTACCCGCGTAGCCTCCTGGAAGGCCGACGACCGCAGCCGCGCTGTGGCTCCGGGCATCTACATCGTGCGCTTCGCAGGCCGCTCATACAAGGTCAACGTCAAGTAAGCACCGAACATAATTAAGACAGGCAACCCCCTTTACGAAAAGGCGACACACGGGTTGCCGCGGAGGACACCGGTTCTCCGCAGGACATATTCTTCCTAAGGAAGTTCTTCTGAATCCCGGCCGGGTAGCGACAAGCACCGACCGGGATTTTTTTATTTTGCCATATCGCGATTTTTATCTAAATTTGCGGCATGGAACACAACCCCGACAGCAGCAAAGAGGCACGCCGCCCGCTCATAGGCATGACCCTCCCGGAACTCGAACAGGTGGCCGCCGCAGGCCGTATGCCGCGTTTCGTGGCAAAGCAACTCGCTCAGTGGCTCTACGAAAAGCGCGTTACGTCATTCTCGCAGATGGCCAACATCTCCAAGAAAAACCAGGCATGGCTCGAACAGTTCTACACCATAGGGCGCGAAGAGCCGGCACGCGCACAGAAATCGAAAGACGGTACCGTGAAGTACCTCTTCCGCGCCGGGGCAGGACGATACATTGAGTCGGTCTATATCCCGGACCATGACCGCGCCACACTATGCGTCTCCTCGCAGGTGGGCTGCAAGATGAACTGCTACTTTTGCGCTACCGGCAAGCTCGGTTTCAAGGCCAACCTCTCAGCCGCGCAAATCATCAACCAGATTCTCAGCATTCCCCCGGAACCGCAGAAAGGGCACGAACCGATGACGCCGCTCACGAACGTAGTCTTCATGGGAATGGGCGAGCCGCTCGACAACCTCCCCGAACTCCTCAAGGTGATAGAAATCCTCACCGCCCCGTGGGGCCTGGCATGGAGCCCAAAGCGCATCACCGTCTCCACCGTGGGTAAACTGCCGCAACTCAAGGAGTTGCTGGACCGCACGCAGGTACACGTGGCGCTGAGCGTACACACGGCCGACCCGCAGCAACGCGAGTCCATGATGCCGGCGCAGAAGGCTTTCCCCCTGACGGCCGTCATGAAACTCCTCTCGGCCTACGACTTCGCCCACCAGCGCCGCCTGTCGCTCGAATACATAATGTGGCGCAACGTCAACGACGACATCGCACACGCCGACCAGCTCATTAAACTCATCGGCAAGACGCCGGCACGCGTCAACCTCATCCGCTTCCACCGGGTGGACGGCGTGGACCTGCATCCCGCCTCGGACGACCGTATGCTTATGTTCCGCAGCTACCTCAACGACCATGGCATCACGGCCACCATCCGCACCTCGCGCGGCGAAGACATAGACGCCGCCTGCGGACAATTGGCAGCAAAACGCTGACTCTTTAACAATATTTAACACCATCAAGTCGCGTCCGTCCGTTAATTTTCCTTAACTTTGCATACTTTACCGAGCATTTCCACACTCGTAATCTATTTTAAATCCATAAATAATATGAAGAAAACGACAATCTTTTCACTCTTCGCAGCGGCATCGCTCCTGACGCTTGCCTCCTGTTCCGGCGAAAACGACATCCCCGCAACCGGCGACGGCGTATCCATAACCGTAAACCTCCCGGCCGACCTCAGCCGCGGAACATTCGGCGACGGCACCGGAGAGGGCGACCGCGCCACCCTCGACAACCTCCAGTGGTCTGTCTTCGAGGTACTTGACAACGGTCAGCTCCGTTTCGTTTACTCCGACCAAAAGACAGCTTTCTCCGCTTCGCAGACACGCGAAACCGTGGAACTCCCCCTCGCAAAGGGCAAGACATACCAGGTGGCTTTCTATGCCGATGACAAGGACAACAACTTTGCCAGCTACACCGACGGCGTCATCAACGTTGACTACGCAAACGCAGCCAGCAACCGCGCTGCGGAAGACGCTTTCGTGGGCTACTCGCAGAAATTCACCGTGAAAGGCCCTTACAACGAGACCGTTACGCTCAACCGCCCCTTCGCACAGCTTAACTGGGGCACCGATGACCTCGGCGCGAAAGCCATAGAGCCGCTCATCAACCACCTCACCGCCGAAGTGCAGGTTACCTCCGGCCTCTACAAGAGCATGAACGTCATCACCGGCGAAATGAGCAACTCCATCGCCGCCGAAACCGTTACCTCGTTCGGCACAGTGAACCTCAACAACCTCCCCTCGCAGACCTTCCCCGTGGAGAAGCCCGCTGACGCCGCCGACAATACGCCCTACGCACTCATCGCCATGGACTACCTGCTCACCGGCAACGGCAACATCAACTGCCAGCTCGTATTCAACCAGGGCATCGACCCCGTGAAAGTGGACAACGCTCCGGTGAAACCCAACTACCGCACCAACATCTACGGCAGCCTCCTCGTCGAACCCAACACATTCCAGATTATCATCGACAACAACTTCGCCGGCGACAACAACCACGAGATTGTATCCTCGCAGACCGACCTCGAAACCGCAATGAAAGCAGGTAAGGAAGACATCACACTCGTTCCGGGCGAATACATCCTCCGCAACGACATGATGCCCAAGGGCAAGAAATTCAGAATCCACGGCACCGACAAGGAGAACACAAAGCTCACCGTCCCCACAAGCCTATACTCAGACAACGGCGGCGTAACACTCGAAAACCTCACATATACCGTCCCCACAGGACTTTCTTATAACGAATCTACTTTTGCTTTCATCCAGCGCGTCAAGAACGTGGAAATCAAGAACTGCATCATCGACGGCTCCCTGCGCCTTAACATCGTTGACGGCGGCGTGGCCAACATCGAAGGGTGTACTTTCAACGTAAATACCAAGAGCGGCTTCGACGGCTACGGTCTATTCTACTACGCGGCCTCCGGTTCGACAGTAAACGTAAAAGACTGCGAGTTCAACACCATGGGCAAAGCCATCGTCCTTTACAACGAAAGTCCGCAGGTCTACAACCTGAACGTTGACAACTGCAAGTTCGTAGCTTCCCAAACCAGCGACAAGTGCGCAATCCAGATGCACACCGAGTGGGGCATCTCCGGAACCGTTCGCATCAACAACTGCACCGCCACCGGATTCCTCGACAAGAACGGCGGCCTCTGGAACGAGCTGAACAACAACACCAAAGAAGAAACATATAAGTTCAACATCTTCGTAGACGGCGTGCAGGTACACACCGCCCGGTAAGCAAACTCCGAGTCATGGACCGGCGGCAGGAATGCCGCTGCCCGAAGCCGCGCAAGCGGCTGACCTCAAGTCATAAATACAGCAAAAGCAACCTCACGCGGGGTTGCTTTTTTTATCCCGGTTTGCCATGCGAGCGGCGTCCCGCGACCGCAGGAATGCTTCCGCTCCATAATTTTCACTGCGAATACTGCCGCAAAGCGTCCTCGAGGCTCGCCACCGTAGGCAGCCCCATCTTGGCACGCAGCCGGTAGCGGCTCTTCTTCACGCTGTCGTGCTCTATGCTCAGCACACGCGCTATCTGCTTGTTGGTCATACCCATGGAAATCAGAGACGCCAACCGTATGTGGCTTTCGCTCAGCGTGGGATAGTCGGCTTTCAGCCGCCGCACGAACTCCGGATGAAGCTCACGCTGCATGTCGCGAAACGACTCGCGTTCCGACCGCGACGACTTGTGGGCGCGTATCGTATTGGTTATCACGCGCCCTTCCCGCTCCCCGATAGTCCCTTCGTGGCACATCTTCTCCACGTCGGCCATCAGCGAGTCGAGCAGTTGCTCCTTCTGCTCGTTTTCTATGATAAAGGTCTGGAGGTAATTGGAGTTACGTTGCAGCTCCAACTGTGCCTTCTGGCTCTTGACGGTAGCCCGCTGGCTGCGGATATAGAAATAGGAGAGCACCGTTCCGCCGCTCAGCGCCACTATCAGCAGGATAATGATCCAGAGCGTGCGCGTCTCCACCACGCGGGCTTCCTCGCGCGCCTGGAGGCTGTCTATGACATTCTGCGTCTCGGCGCGGTTAATGGCCAGGGCGTTGGACTCGCGGATGAACTCCACGCCGGTCTCCAGATACTTGTCGTTGAAATAGAGCGCACTGTCGGAATCTCCTTTCCAGCGCATTATCGAGTCCATTATATAGTAAATGTCGGTGCGGGAGCGTTTGTTATCCGTCTTGTCGAGCGACGCGTATGCCAGATGGGCATACTTTATCACCGAATCGCGTGACAGGGCATTGTCGAGATAGTAACGCGCTATGGCAATCTCGCACGAAGCACGCGTATTGTCAGACCCTTTCAGGTCGGCCACATAATTATAGGCCTCCCTCAGGTGCGAGAATTTTCCTGTCTGGTTAAAGGAGTTCAGCAATACCTGATAGTAAAAGGCGCTGTCCTTCTGCGCCGGCCGCGAGGAGAGCAGCACGGCCATTATGGAATCGCACGTATGCTGGGCAGCCGGGTAGTTCAGCGTATTCGCGCGGTTCAGAAGGTTGCGCATACGGTACTGTTCGAGTTTCAGTTCGCGGTAAATGGCATCGGCACGCCCGTAGTAGCGCGAAGCGGTGAGGGTGTCCTCCACTTGCCAGAATATATTACCGAGCCTTACGAGGGCTTCGGCCGTCATCAGCGAGTCGCCCGTCTTCTCGAAATATGCCAGCTTGTTGCGGTAAGTGTGATACGTCTCCTCCACGCTGACAAAGCGCAGCGAGGCGCGGGCCAACGCTATGCGCGCGAACTGGTAAGGGGTCTTGGCCGAGTCGGTCAGCGAAAGGGCACGGCTGAACAGAACGTATGCCAGAGAGTCGTGTTCCAGCCGTTTCTGGTTCCTGCCCTGCCAGAAAAGCAGCTGTGCCTGCATATTTTTGCCCCCTTTTTCGGTGGACAATATGGTGGACAGACGCTGCAAAAGCGAGTCATGGAGGTTGGACGGCTCCTGGAAAAGGTAAGTGCGCTCCAGATGCACCACAGTGGAGTCGAAATCGGGGATGGTGGCCGGCCAGCGGAACATACGTCTATCGCTTGTATTAGAGATACATGCGGCCATAATCAACGCTAAAAGGAGCAACAGGAGCAAGAAGGGCTTTTTCATGGCGCAAAGTTACAAAAAAATTTCGGATTTCACACAAAAATCATCCTGTCCACCTATTGTCCACCATCATAAATGGCATTTTACCAAATGAATATAATATCTTTGCCACCGAAAGTCACAGCCGCACCTCGCGGGACTCACTCCGGTTGCACGGAAGTCACACTCGGCCGCAGCACTCCGAACACGATAACTCTAACCTTACTTCATATGACAAGATTTACACTCTCCATTTCGGCGATAGCCCTCGCGCTCACCGCCTTGGTACCGGCCACGGCACAGACGGCCACTGCCGGCCCACAGCTCTGCGAACCCGCCGATGGCACAGGCAACGCCACGGCACAGGCTCCGGCAGGAAATACACGCGCCGACGAAGCGCTCTACAAGCTTCCCGACCCGCTGCGCAACATAGGCCTGCTCAAAAACCAGGAGCCGCCTTACCCCTGCGCTTCGCTCTGCACGCGCAATCCAATGAACGAAGGCGCTTACCTCTGGGCTCCGAAAGGCGCCAAACTGCGCTACACGACCCTCAACAACGAGTCGGGGACATGGACCGTTCCCGGCGAACCCGACTACGACGGCACACGCGGCGCCGAAGTCGTGGTACAGTACCTCACTCCCGGAGTCTACGAGTTCCCGACCCTGACAATGGCCGACGGCCGCACATACCAGGCTCCAGGCAAGGTGAAGATAGGCGGCCGCGCCGAAATCTCGCATGCCGACACGCGCGAATGGCTAACCACCTACGCCCTCGGGCAGTTCCTCTTCGACCAGGACGGCGGATGGCTCGGAGGCACCAACAACCGCCAGATAAAGGGGGTCGGCAACTTCTACATGCACGGCGTGGAAGAAGGTTTCCTCGACGGCGTGAACGTTTACCTCCCCTCCCTGCCCACGCGCTGGGAAGAGGGTGCTAAAATCCGCGTCCGCGTATGGATGTCGATGATCACCGAGGACGCCCTCCTCTTCACCTATCTCCCCCTTGACGGCGACTACATAGCCTTCGAGGACATAATAGCCGACGGCGGCGAAGAGTGGGTGCCCGTAAAAGGGGGCGCAGTGATGAAACTTAAACTCTCTTCCCCCATCGACCTCTACGGCAAGCAATACCTCTTCATCGACGTCGACAGCTTCGGCGAAGATATGTCCAAGGAGGATTTCCGGCTGCTAATGGACGTTCAGCCCAACATTTCGATGGAGATAGAGGATTACAGCAACCTGCTGTCCCACAACAGCTTCGTGCGCTTCGGCAACGAGCAGGACTACCTGCGTCCGGTCAACATCTTCGGCGGCGGCTTCTCGAGTTTCATGATTTGCCCCGTCTTCCGCAGCGGCGAATATGTGGGCATCGACGGCATCGCGGCCGACGAAGGCAACTTCACCGTTGAGCGCGAAGGCCAGTTGCTCATCCTCGGCTCGACAACACCCTGCACGGCAACGCTTTACGGCATGGACGGCCGGCGAGTGGCACAGCTACGCGTAGACGGCCGCGCCGAGTATGACGCCTCCGGGCTGCCACACGGCATCTACCTCCTGCGCAGCTCCGCCGGCAAGACAGTGAAACTCGCCCTCTGACACGCACCCCTGAAAAAACAGTAACTTAAAATCCGGAAGGGCGGCAGCGAACGCCGCTTCTTCCCTAAAGAAATAAATTATGAAAAAACTCAGACTACTACTCGGCGCCGGTCTCTGCGCAGCCACGGCGGCTACGCTCCAGGCGCAATCTCCCACGTGGAAAGAGGTGACCGCCAGTGACGGCACCACCTACGCCATAAACACCGACGGCTCCCTATGGGCCTGGGGCTGGAACGAAGTGGGACAGCTCGGCATCGACAGCAAGACACCCGAAAAGACGTCCGTACCCCAGCGCATGGGCACCGCCGACAACTGGAAAACGATAGCCGGCGGCAAGGGCTACGCCTTCTTTATAGATAACGACGGCGCTCTCTGGGCAGTGGGTACCAACGAGTTCGGCGTACAGGGCGCCAACGACAGCGCCACCACACACAACGTGCTGACCCGCATCGGCACCGACAGCGACTGGGACTTCGTGGCCGCCGCACACTTCAACGAATATGTGGGCATAGCCCGCAAGACCGACGGCACCCTCTGGGCGTGGGGCCGCGGCAACTCGGGCCTGCTCGGCGACGGGACACTCAAGGATTCCGCTCCCGTGCCGCAGCAGATCGGCACCGACAAGGACTGGAAGACCGTCTCGATAGGCGCCACGCACGTCCTCGCCCTCAAGGAGGACGGCACGCTCTGGGGCTGGGGATGGAACACCCACGACTGCCTCATGGACGCCAAAGACCCCAAATCGGGTTCTTACGTAGTTAAAACGCCGGTACAACTCAGTACCGACACCGACTGGGACATCATCTTCGCCGTAAACGAAGCCTCATACGCCATCAAGAAAGACGGCACGCTCTGGACATGGGGCGACAACACCGAGAACCTGCTCGGCCTCAACTCCACGGCCGACGAGGACGGCGAATACCCGCGCGTAATACAGCCCACACAGATTACGGCCCTCACCGGTAAGGCACTGGCCGTCAGCGGCTGCGAGAACACACGCACCGTCGGCATAGGCGACGGCGGCGTCATCACCGCCGTCTATGCCTGGGGCAGCAACCGCGCCGGAGCGCTCGGCGACGACAAAGCCACCGATGCAACTACCGGAACTTACTCATATACCCCGGTTAAAGTCCTCCTCCCCGAGGGCGTCACCTACACCGAACTGAGCAGCGGCCAGCTCTACTCCGCAGTCCTGGCCGACGACGGCAAAATCTACGGATGGGGCATCAATATGGCCGGCCAGATGGGCAACTACGTCAGCGACGCAATGCTCGGCTTCGAGCCGAAACCTATACTCATGGCCACACACTACGAGGCCGGCGAGGGCGTCTACTCCTTCGATGCACAGAACGTCCCGGTGAAACTCGCCGACGCCAAACGCATAATCCTCACCGGCGAATGGACAACCGCCGACTTCGCCAAGATAACCACCGCCCTGGGCAACACGGTAGGATTCCCGCCCGCCGGCAACTCCACGCTCGAAGTCATTGACATGTCGGCAGTCACCTTCGCCCCGGAAACCTCTCTCTACGTCACCGCCGGCGGCTCCACCGTAGGCGCCTTCAAGATCTGCAAGGCCCTGCGCCAGGTAATAATGCCCTCCGACTGCTCCGGCCTCGTGAGCCTCCGCGAAGCATTCATGACCTGTACCTCCCTCGAAGACATCGACATCTCCGGATGCACCGACGTTCAGAACATCTCCGACGCTTTCTACCTCACCAAGATAACGCACGCCGACATGAGCAAATGGGGCGAAGTCACCGCCGCCGAAGACGCCTTCGGCAAGTGTGCCGACCTCGTGAGCATCTCGCTCCCCGCCAAGTTCAAGATGAGCCGCTACCTCTTCAACTCCTGCACGGCGCTCGAAACCATCGACTGGAGCACATATCCCGACACCGAATGTCCCGTCGTAACACCCGAAATGGAAGTATTCGAGGGAATGGGCGACGCCGAGCTGGCCGAAATAACCCTCAAGGTGCCCGAAGCCGCCTACGACTCGTTCGCCGCAGACCCCATCTGGTCCAAGCTCAACGTCACGGCCGTGACGCCGGAGGCAGGTGTCTACGAACTGACCGCCGACAAGATACCGGCATCCCTGGCCGACGCACGCCGACTCATCCTCAAGGGTGAATGGGCCACTGCCGATTTCCAGAAGCTGACCGCCGCCATGGGCAACAACGTGGGCTTCCCCGCCGCCGGCAACTCCACCCTCGAACTCGTGGACATGACCCAGGCTACGTTCGCTCCAGCGACGTCGCTCTTCGTAAGCACCGGCATCGCCTCCAAGGGTACGTTCTTCGGCTGCCGCGCACTGACACAGGTGCTCTTCCCCGCCGACGCCGCCAACCTCGAGAACATCTCCGGCGCCTTCCAGAACTGCACCTCCCTGCCCGAAATCGACCTCACGGCGCTCACGGGCCTTACCTCCACCACCGACGCCTTCTACGGCTGCGAGGCACTGGTGAAAGCCATCCTCCCCGGCGACTTCGTCTTCAAGAGCGGCACCTTCGAGAACTGCTCCGCAATGACCGACCTCGACTGGAGCGCATGCACACTCCCGGCGGCTCCCGACTTCGTGACCAACTCGCTGCCCACCCCGGCATCGGGCAACAAGAAAGACCTCATGATAACCGTCCCGCAGACCCTCGTGGCCTCCTTCACCGCCGACAGCTTCTGGAACGCCTATAATATAGTAGGCTCCGGCAACGGCATCGAAAGCGTGACGGTAGACCTGAATGCCCTGCGCACCGTCTACGACCTGGGCGGCCGCACACGCGCCATCCTGCTCCCGGGACAGAACACCCTGACGCTCCCCGCCGGTGTATACGTCATCAGCGACGGACGCAACTCGCAGAAAGTGATTGTCAAGTAATTGGCATAGAACATAAACAACAAAAGTGTTAGTCAAGCAAGCAACGGCTCTTGACACGGGATGTGCCGAGACAGACCACAGGAACTCGTTTCCTGCCCCTATACCCAGACGGGGAGCCACCGCTCCCCGCCACACGGAAGCGACCGTTAAGACTCATCCTCGCTTCTTGACATAAATTGAATTGGAATGTAAGTGAAGATTCCCGGACCGCCGCAAGGCAGCCCGGGAATCCTGCTTCTCAGGAGAGGGGGAGATGTGAGGTTTATAGGCCTGATAAACGCAGATTAGGATTAGCTAACATAGCTACTACGGCTATTTTAGCTAAGCTAACGCGCGGGCTTTACGCAGGCCTCCAGGCCTGCGCTCCATATAAGTTTACGCGGGCTTCTCCGGTTTCTCTCGCTTCCCGGGCGCAAAAAAGAGGAGCGGCGGCCGGCGGCTGTCACTCCTCTGTGTGGGTTATCCGTGTGTGTCGGTTACTCGGCTTTGCCTTCGCTGCCGAGCACGTTTATAATCTTGTGCTTGTAGAGACGTTCCATCTCGTCGCGGGCCGGACCGAGGTATTTACGCGGGTCGAACTCCGAGGGTTTGTCGTGGAACACCTTGCGGACGGTCGCCGTCATTGCCAGGCGGGAGTCTGAGTCGATGTTAATCTTGCAGACGTCCATGCGGGCGGCCTTGCGCAGCTCCTCTTCGGGAATACCGATGGCGTCCGGCATCTTGCCGCCGTATTCGTTGATTGTGTCCACATATTCCTGGGGCACCGACGACGAGCCGTGGAGCACGATGGGGAAGTCGGGGAGTTTCTTCTCCACGGCTTCGAGCACGTTGAAGGCCAGGGGCGGCGGAACGAGGCGGCCGGTCTCCGGGTCGCGGTGGCACTGTTCGGGTTTGAACTTGTAGGCGCCGTGCGACGTACCGATGGAGATGGCCAGCGAGTCGCAGCCGGTCTCTTTGACGAACTGTATCACCTCTTCGGGGTTGGTATAAGTGTGGTGTTCGTGGCTTACCTCATCCTCGACGCCGGCCAGGACGCCGAGTTCGCCTTCCACCGTAACGTCAAACTTGTGGGCGTAGTCAACCACCTTCTTGGTGAGGGCCACGTTCTCCTCGAAGGGGAGCGCCGAGCCGTCGATCATCACCGACGAGAAGCCGTTGTCGATACAGTCCTTGCAGAGCTCGAAAGTATCGCCGTGGTCGAGGTGCAGACAGATCTGGGGATGTTCCCAGCCCAGGGATTTGGCATATTCCACCGCGCCCTGTGCCATATAGCGGAGCAGTATGGGGTTGGCGTAGTTACGCGCGCCCTTCGACACCTGGAGGATGACGGGGCTCTTGGTATCGGCGGCTGCCTTGATAATGGCCTGCAGCTGCTCCATATTGTTAAAGTTGAACGCGGGGATGGCGTAACCGCCATGTACTGCCTTGGCGAACATTTCACGTGTGTTTACCAAGCCTAACTGTTTGTAGTCTGTCATAATTTAATCTTTTATAGCGGGAGGCGCCGGTTATATCCGCCCTCCGCACGTTTTTTTATCCTGTAGCTTTTTTCTCATAGAGAAACGGCGTATGTCCGCGGACGGTTCCCGTTCTCTCCCTTTATTACTCGCAAAGTTAACGAATTTCTTTGAGCCGCAAAACATTTCGGCCATTTATTTTACCTCTTTCATGTTTTTTTAGGAAAGATTCACCTTTTTATTGCCGTTTTTTTCTTACTTTTGTACTCTGAAAACCCAGACACTGCAAATCAGGATGAAAATATTCAACTCAGCGACCTTACGCGAGCTTGACAAGGCCACGTGCCGCGCGCAGGAAATCAGTTCGGTAGAACTCATGGAACGCGCCGCTTCGGCCGTCAGCTACGAAATCATATCCCGTTTCCTGCCAGGCAAGCGCATCGTGGTAATCGCCGGGCCGGGGAACAACGGCGGCGACGCCCTGGCCGTGGCCCGTATGCTCCTCGAGCAGGGTTACCGCAAGGTGGAGGTCTTCCTCTTCAACGTCAGCGGAAAGCTAAGCCACGACTGCGAAGAGGAACGCAAGCGCCTCATAACCGTCGACGGCGTGGACTTCACCGAGATTACACGCGAGTTCACCCCGCCCTACCTCGGCAAGGACGACGTGGTCATCGACGGTCTCTTCGGCTCGGGCCTGAACCAGCCCATGCAGGGAGGGTTCATCTCCGTGGCACGCATGATCAACGAGAGCGGCGCCTTCGTCATCTCCATCGACATCCCCTCCGGCCTCTTCGGGGAGTGGAACGACGACGTGCTGCGCCGCAACGTGGTGCACGCCAACCTCACCCTGGCCTTCCAGACACCGCGGCTCTCCTTCTTCCTCGAAGATAACCAGATATGCACCGGCGAGTGGAAACTCCTGGACCTCGACCTCGACGAGGAGGCCATGCGCAAGGCGCCGGCCGACTTCATGCTCGTGGACACGCGCAACGTGCGCCCCCTGCTGCGCAAGCGCCCCCTCTTCTCCAGCAAGCGCGACTACGGCTCGGTGCTGCTCTTCGCCGGGAGCATGGGGATGACGGGAGCCGCCGTCATGGCCTCGCGCTCCACCCTACGGTGCGGAGCGGGGCTGGCAACGGTCCACTCGGCGCGCTGCGGTATGCCCATAGTGCAGACGGCCGTCCCGGAAGTTATGTTCGAGCCGGACCGCGACGAACGTTTCATCTCAGACATGACGCTGAACCACGACCATCAGGCCGTGGTCTGCGGCCCCGGCATAGGCACCTCGGAGACCACCGCCGACGCCCTCGAAGGTCTCCTTGCCAACGTTAAATGCCCGCTCGTGCTCGACGCCGACGCACTCAACTGCATCTCGACGCGGCCGCACCTCCTGGAACTCCTGCCGCCGCAGACCGTCATGACGCCCCACGCCGGGGAGTTCGACCGCCTCTTCGGGCAGCACGACACGGCTGAAAACCGCCTCAAGAAAGCCATAGAGGTGGCGCGGCAATACAACATCGTAATCGTCCTGAAAGGGCATTACACGGCCACCGTGCGTCCCACGGGACGCGTCTACTTCAACTCCTCGGGCAACCCCGGCATGGCCACGGCGGGCGCCGGGGACGTCCTCGCAGGCGTAATAGGGGCCTTCATGGCACAGGGTTACCGCCCCGACCTGGCAGCCACAATCGGGGTATATATCCACGGCCTGGCGGGCGACCTCGCCGCCGAAGAACTCGGCGAGTTCGGCATGATGGCAGGCGACATCTCGGACCGCCTCGGACGCGCCATCCGAAAAGTAATGACCTCAAAAAACTGACACCTATATGACACGCAAGACGTTATTGACCGCCGTGACGGCGACGCTCCTTCTGCTCCTCCCCGCCGCAGCCCGTGCGCAGGCCACACAGGTGCTCCGCGGCGAGAAAAGCAACGAATACGGGCTGGTATACACTCTCCCCATGACGCAACTGCGCATCACCGTAGAGGCACGCTGCACACGCACAGTGGCAGGCCCGTTCGCCTCATACGCCAAGAAGTGCATCGGCGCCGACAATGCCGTGACGGCCAACACCACCGGGTGGCAGATTACGCAGGTCAGCGTCGCCCCCGAGGGTATCGCCGACACTTCCGTGAAATACCTGATGCAGCTCAAGCCGGGGATGAACACCTTCCTCACGGTGGCCGGGGACGGTATGCTCCGCACCGTCAACGCCGAGCTGCCGGAGCAGGAGCAGGAACCGCTCGTCACCTCGCGCACCGTAATGCCGGAATCGGACTTCGACCCCGACGCCTACCTTAAATATGTGACGGCCGATTTCCTCTCGGCACAGTCCACGGGGCGCCAGGCGCAGCTCCTGGCCGACGCCATCATGGAACTGCGCACACGCCGCCAGGAACTCACCATGGGGACGGCCGACGAGATGCCCCCGGATGGCAACGCCCTGAAGCATACCCTCGACGAGCTCGCCGCGCAGGAGAAAGCCCTCATGGACGCATTCCTCGGCCACACGGAGAGCTTCACACTGACGCGCAGTTACTCCTATCTCCCCGACAAGGAGGGACGGTCCGTATTACTCCGCGTCAGCGACTTCGACGGCCTCACGGAAGCCGACGACTATGCCGGCGAGCCACTATATATATCGGTGGAAGTGACCGACCGCCCCGGGCTCCCCAAAGATGAGAAGACGGGCGCCGACAAGGTGCTCCCCAAGGATGCGGTGTGCTACGTCATTCCCGGCGCAGCGCGCGTTACCCTCTCCTACCGCGGCCGCAACCTCTTCGACTCGGAGATGCGCATGGCGCAATACGGGATAGTCTTCGGCCTCAACCCGTTGCTCTTCACCGACCGCAAGAACCCCGCCTACGCCATCTTCGACCCCGCCACCGGCGCTGTCAGCGAGATAGGCCAGGTAGCCGACTTCGGAAAATGAATATGGAGCGCAGGCCTCCCGTAGAGGCATTCCTGCCTCCGCCTGAAGCCGCACAAGCGGCTATAAATAAGTGTTCAAATTAAACCGATAATAAGTGAAAGTATTAATCTCACATATCATAAACTTGGCATTTTTGGCGCTTTCATCCAAGTTTCCTCGGTTGCGATGCCCGCATCGCGCCCTCGTCAACTCGATGAAATCGCTCAAAAATGCCGGCGTTTCTGATATGTGTTTAATTTGAACACTTATTTAAGAATTAGATTTATACAACCACCACCGTGCCAACCCTCTTTGACCAACGTCCGCCGCAGATGACCCTCAGCCGGCTTACTACCCTGGTAGGCAACGCCCTGCGTGTGCGCCCCGAGCTGCAGAACGTATGGGTAGTGGCCGAGTTCTCCGACCTGCGCACCGCCGGAGGGCACTGCTACGTCAACCTCATAGAGAAAAACCAGGCGGGTACCACCGTGGCACGTATGAACGCCAACATCTGGGGTGGCACCTATGCGCAGCTCCGCGCAAAGTTCCATGCCGCCACCGGCTCGCAGCTCGCCTCCGGGATGAAAGTGCTCCTCTACGGCGCAGTCACGCACCACAACCTCTACGGCATAGCGTTCAATATCCGCGATATAGACCCCTCATATACCCTCGGCGATATGGAACGTCTGCGCCGCGAGATACTCGCGCAGCTGCAACGCGAGGGGCTCCTGGACCGCAACAAGGGCACATACCTGGCGCCCAACCCGCAGAAGATAGCGGTAATCTCGGCCGAAGGCGCGGCGGGCTACGGCGACTTCTGCAACCAGCTCGCCTCCAACCCCGGCGGTTTCAAGTTCTATCCCCACCTCTTCCCCGCCATACTCCAGGGGGAAAGGACCGTCCCCACCGTCATGGCTCAGCTGGCCGCCATCTCCGAGACCATCGACTTCTGGGATTGTGTGGTCATAATACGCGGCGGCGGCGCCACCTCCGACCTCAACTCCTTCGACAACCTCGACCTGGCACGCGCCGTGGCCACCTTCCCGCTGCCGGTGATAGTTGGCATCGGCCATGAGCGGGACAACACCGTGCTCGACTACATAGCCCACACACGCTGCAAGACGCCGACGGCCGTCGCCGAGTTCCTCGTGGAGCGCCTGCGCCAGTCATCGCTATACGCCAACACACTGGGCAACAACATCATACGCTACGTACAGGAGCGCATGACCGGCGAGCAGCGCCGCCTCGACTCGGCCGCCGCCATGATACGCACGCTCGCGGAAAGCCGCCTCACGCGCGCCGCGGACCGCCTTGATGCCCTGCGCCGCTCCACCGCCATCGTAGGACGCCAGCGCATAGCCCTCCACCGCGAACGCCTCGAAGGGATAATCCCGCGCCTAAGGCAGGCCGCCGACAACGCCTTACAGCAACGCAAGCAACGCATCGACGCCCTTTCCCGCCTGGTGGACGTCCTCAACCCCGTGGCCACCCTGCGCCGCGGATACACCATAACGCGCATCGACGGACACGCACTCAAATCGGCCGCCGACGCTACCTCCGGTGCCGTAATGGAAACCTACTTCCCCGACGGCACCATAAAATCAGAAGTAAAATGAGCAAACAAGAAGAAACCGAGAAACTGACTTACGCCGAGGCCGTAAAGGAACTCGAAGAGATAGTGGCCCGTATGCAGAGCGACAACTGCGACATAGACAAACTCTCCGCCTACACGCGCCGCGCCATAGAACTGCTACGCCTTTGCCGAGAACGCCTCACCGCCACCGACGAGGAGATTCAGAAATGCCTCGAAGAACTCTCATGACAACCCCGCAGCATAAGACCCGGCAGAACAAGGCAGGGCGCAGAGCGTTCGCAAGGGCATCGCGGCTGTTCCTCCTCTTCACCTTATTAATAACAGGGATAACGGCGCCCACACGGGCGCAGCTGGCCACCCCCGGCTCGCGCGCCGACAATATGGCCGTAGACTCCCTGAGGCAGAAGGAGCCGCAGAAGCACGACCGCGGGCCGCTCATCGGACAGATAGAAGCCCCGGCGTCCGACTCCATGACCGTCAGCCTCATAACTTGCTTCCCCGGCCCCGAAATATACGAACTTTGCGGACACAGCGCCATCCGCATACGCTCCGCGCAGATGGACTCCGTGTGGAACTACGGCCTCTTCGACTTCAACCAGCCCAACTTCGTATACCGCTTCGTAAAGGGGGAGACCGACTACCGCATGGGAGGGTATCCCTTCGCCTGGTTCCTCCCCGAATACGTGCAGCGAGGCTCGCGCGTAGTAGAGCAGGACCTCAACCTCACGCAGGGGGAAGCCCGCAGGCTCCTCGCAATGCTCCACGAGGAGGAAAAACCACAGAACGCCGTTTACCGTTATAACTACGTACGCGACAACTGCGCCACGCGTATCCGCGCGCGGCTCGACTCTGTGGCCGGACGTCCCGTGCTTTATCCCGGCGACCCTAAATATGCCTCCTTCCGCGACGAGATGCGCCACTACCACCGCGGTTATCCGTGGTACCAGTTCGGCATAGACCTGGCGCTCGGCGCCGGCCTCGACCAGCCCGTTACGGCCGGAGAGGAAATGTTCGTGCCCGTGGAGATGATGGAACGCGCCTCCACGGCAACGCTCCCCGACGGACGCCCGCTGGTCCGCGAGACGCGCGACCTCAACCCGGGACGCGACGACGCCACGCTCCCCGCCACGCCGTGGTACGGGGCGCCCCTCTTCTGGGCCTGGGTTCTCTTCCTGCTATGCGCCGCAACGGCCTTCATGGACTTGCGCCGAGGCAAGCCCGCGCGCTGGCTCCTCTCCCCCTACTGGCTCCTCACCGGACTCGCGGGATGCGTCGTATGGTTCCTCGTCACGGCCTCCTCGCACGAAGCCACGTCGCCGAATATCCTAATGTGGTGGCTCAACCCGCTCATGCTCATGGCCGCCGTTACGGTGTGCATCCCGCGCTGCGACCGCTTCACCAACGTACTCATGTGGATAGAAGCCATCCTAACGGCGTTCCTGCTCGTTTCGTGGCCCTTCCAGCACCAGAGCGCCAACGCGGCCATCTTCCCGCTAATGGGCAGCGCCGCCGTACTGAGCGCCGCCTACGCAATAATTTACGCCAAAAACTGTTATAATAAAGGGAAAAGCAAACGCAACGCGGCATCCAAACCCGCCGCGCGCCGCAAAGCTCCCGCCAAGAAATAAAGGATGAACAGACTACTCACATCGGTGTTATGCTCGCTCGTGGGCATCACTACGGTACTACAGGCCGACGCTTCGCGCCCGCGCCTCGTGGTAGGAATCGTCGTGGACCAGCTCCGCACCGACTACATCGAGTATCTGCGCGAACTCTTCGGGGAGCGCGGCTTCAACCTGCTGATGAACAAGGGGGCATATCTGCGCAACGTGGACTTCCCCACCGTGCATCCCGACGCCGTTTCGGCCACGGCCCTGCTCTACACCGGCAACTATCCGGCCACCAACGGCGTGGCCTCCGCCTACGTCTACGACCAGCAGCGCAACAAGCTGACCCCCACCCTCCGGGAGGGGGACTCGTTCTCCCCCGCCGCACTCCTGCTCTCCACCGTCAGCGACGAGGTGGCCATCGACAGCCGCGGCATAGGCTCGGTCTACAGCGTGGCCACCGACCCACAGCAGGCCGTCATCATGGCGGGGCACGCCGGCAACGGCGCCGCATGGATTTCGGACACTAACGGACGGTGGGAAGTTTCACCCTTCTACGGCAAGCACACCGCCAACTCGCCCGCAGCCCTCCGCAACGTGCGCAACGCCCCGGCGCAGCGCATCGACACCATGCAATGGCGCCCCGCCCTGCCCCCGGCACGATATCCCGGCATGGCCGACCGCAAAGACGGCTACGCCTTCAAATACACCTTCTCGCGCTCCGACCGCGAGGGATTCCGCAAGTTCCTCGCCTCCCCCCTGGCAAACCGCGAAGTCACCGACGTGGCAATCGATTATCTGCGTGACATGCACCTCGGCACACACGGAGGCACCGATATGCTCAACATAGCATACACCGCCGCCCCATACAAGTATGCCACCGACGGCGACGCGCGCGTTGAACTCCAGGACACATACGTCCGCCTCGACGCCGACCTCGGGCGCCTCTTCGACGCCATAGACAAGGCCGTGGGGCTCGACAATACACTCATATACCTCTCCTCCACAGGATATTACGACGAGACGGCACGCGACGACGCGCGCTACCGCATCCCCTCAGGCAACTTCTCGGTGAAACGCGCCGTATCCCTGCTAAACTCCTATCTCAGCGCCTCTTACGGCAACGGCACCTACGTAGCCGGATACAGCGACGGCCACTTCTACCTCAACCGCAAGGCCCTCGAAGGGAAGGACTACGCACGCATATCCGGCGACGCGCGCGACTTCCTGGTGCGCATGTCGGGCATCACCGATGCGCTGACCGTTGACGACATACTCTCGGGAGGCGACGCCACGGCCGCCCTGCGCCGAAGCCTCGACGTGAACCATTGCGGCGACATATACGTGGCATTCACTCCAGGATGGACCGTTACCGACGACACCGTATATCCCGCGCGAGTCCACAACGTGCGCCTCGCCTCCGTGGCGACCCCTTTCTTCCTGATGGCGCCCTCCGTGGCCCCCATGACCATAGGGGAACCCGTAGAGGCCACTGTGCTCGCCCCCACCGTAACCCAGACTTTGCGTATCCGCGCCCCCAACGGCGCCCTCTCGCGTCCTCTACTGCTCGACGCACCGCAGAAACGTTAAATCTTTCTTTTTTAGTCTTAAATTTCGCAAAGTCAAAACTTTATCGTAACTTTGCACGATAAATTATTTTTTTAACAATTCATGGGATTTACCAGCATACTTAAGAAAATGTTCGGCGACCAGAGCGAGCGCGCAGTGCGTCCCCTCTGGCAACGCCTCGAAAAAGAGATAAACCCTATTTCGGAACAGCTTCTGGGCGAGACTCCCGACCAGCTCCGCCACCGCATAGACCTCATCCGCGACGACATCCGCGGCGAAGCCAAAACCTACAAGGACCGCATGGACGAGATACGCGCCGAAATCGACACCCTCGACTACGACAAGCGCGAACCCCTCTGGAAGCAGATAGACGACCTCCGCGAGGACTGCTTCAAGATGTACGCCCAGAAACTTGACAAGGCCCTCCCCGAAGTCTTCGCCGTAGTCAAGGAGACGGCTCGCCGCTTCGCCGAGAACGACACTATCGAAGTGCAGGCTACAGACGCCGACCGCCGTCTCGCCGTGGCCGGGAAGGACTTCGTCACCATCGACGGCGACAAGGCCATTTACAAGAACGAATGGATGGCCGGAGGCAATATGATTAAGTGGGACATGGTACACTACGATGTGCAGCTCATAGGCGGCATGGTGCTCCACGGCATCCTCAACGGCGAGAAGGCGTCCAACAACATCGCCGAGATGGCCACCGGCGAGGGCAAGACCCTCGTGGCAACCCTCCCCGTGTTCCTCAACGCCCTCACCGGCGAAGGCGTGCACGTCGTCACCGTCAACGACTATCTGGCCAAGCGCGACTCCGAATGGATGGGTCCGCTATACCAGTTCCACGGCCTGACGGTAGACTGCATCGACAAGACCGAGCCCAACAGCTCAGAGCGCCGTGACGCTTACAACTGCGACATCACCTTCGGCACCAACAACGAGTTCGGTTTCGACTACCTGCGCGACAACATGGCCACACAGCCTTCCGACCTCGTGCAGCGCCACGAACACTACTACGCCATAGTCGACGAGGTGGACTCCGTGCTCATCGACGACGCCCGGACCCCTCTCATCATCTCAGGTCCCATCCCCAAGGGGGACGACCAGATGTTCAACGACTTCAAGCCCAACGTGGAGAAGGTAGTCAACGCGCAGCGCAAGCTCGCACAGGCCCTGCTCATAGAGGCCAAGGCCAAGATTACCGCCGCACAGAGCGGTGACCCCGAAGAGGTCAGGAAATACGACAAGCCCGACCCGGAGAACCCGAACAAGAAGCCGCTCACAGCCGAACAGCTCCTCGAGGACGGCGGACTCGCGCTCTTCCGCGTCTACAAGGCGCTCCCAAAATACAACCCACTTATCCGCTACCTCAGCGAGGAGGGCATCAAGCAGATTCTGCTCAAGGTTGAGGCCAAATACATGGCCGACAACAACCGCGAGATGCCAAAGGCCGTGGAGCCCCTCTACTTCGTCATCGACGAGAAGAACCACGGCATAGAGCTCACCGACAAGGGCATAGACGTGCTCACGGGCACCACACAGGACCCCGAGTTCTTCATACTCCCCGACATAGCCGCGCAGCTCTCCGCCGTCGAGAACGAGACCGACCTCGACGCCGACGGCAAGCAGGAGAAGAAGGACAGCCTCCTGCAGCAATACTCCGTGAAGGCAGAGCGCGTGCACACCGTGAACCAGCTCCTCAAGGCCTACACCCTCTTCGACAAGGATGTGGAATACGTCATCGACGACAACAAGATTAAAATCGTGGACGAGCAGACGGGCCGCATAATGGAGGGACGCCGCTACAGCGACGGCCTGCACCAGGCCATCGAAGCCAAGGAGGGCGTAAAGGTGGAAGCCGCCACGCAGACCTACGCCACCATCACGCTGCAGAACTACTTCCGCATGTACCGCAAGCTCGCCGGCATGACCGGTACCGCCATGACCGAGGCCGGCGAGTTCTACGACATCTATAAGCTCGAGGTTGTGGAAATCCCCACCAACCGCCCCGTTATCCGCAACGACCAGAACGACCGCGTCTACCGCACCAAGAAAGAGAAATACGCCGCCGTAATCGAAGAGGTTGAACTCATGGTAAGCCAGGGACGCCCGGTGCTCGTCGGCACCACGTCGGTGGAAATCTCCGAACTCCTCAGCAAGATGCTCAAATTGCGCCGCATACCCCACCAGGTGCTCAACGCCAAGCTGCACCAGCAGGAGGCCGAAATCGTGGCACAGGCCGGCAAGACAGGCACCGTCACCATAGCCACCAACATGGCCGGCCGCGGTACCGACATCAAGCTCACGCCTGAAGTCAAGGAGGCCGGAGGCCTGGCCATCATAGGCACCGAGCGCCATGAGTCGCGCCGCGTGGACCGCCAGCTACGGGGCCGTGCCGGACGCCAGGGAGACCCCGGCTCCTCCGTATTCTTCGTATCGTTCGAGGACCAGGTGATGCGCCTCTTCGCCAACGAACGCGTGGTCAAGACACTCGACAAACTCGGCTTCAAGGAGGGAGAGATGATTGAATCTAAGATGGTGACCCGCTCCATCGAGAACGCACAAAAACGCGTCGAGGAGAACAACTTCGGCATACGTAAGCGCCTCGTGGAATATGACGACGTCATGAACGCACAGCGCAAGGGCGTGTACGGCCGCCGCCAAAACGCCCTCAAAGGCGAACGCATCGGCACCGACATCGCAAACATGATATTCGAAGTCTCGCAGGAACTCGCCACGCGCGGATACGAGGGCGGCTTCGCAGAGTTCGACGCCGAACTGCTCAAGCAACTCGCCATCGAAAGCCCCGTCACCGAAGAGGAATACGGCAAGGTGGACGGCGACGAGCTCGCACAGCGCATCTTCGAGAGCGCCATGACCAACTACACCCGCAAGAAAGAGAAGATAGCACAGGCCGCCATGCCCTACGTCCGCGAGTTCGTGGAGGAGAAAGGCGCCAAAGGCCTCCTCGGCGTTCCCGTCACCGACGGCCGCCGCATATTCAACATACGCACCGACATCGAAGAAGCCTACGAGCATGAATGTGCCCCCATCTCCAAGGCATGGGAGAAAGCCGTGCTCCTCAGCTCCATAGACAAGGCATGGCAGGAACAGCTCCGCGAGATGGACGAGCTCCGCAAATCCGTGCAGAACGCCTCCTATGAGCAGAAAGACCCGCTGGTAATCTACAAGCTCGAAGCCTACGAACTGTGGAAAAAGATGCTCTGGGACATGAACTCCAAGTCCGTCTCCACGCTCATGCGCGGCCACCTCGCCGTTCCCGACTACGAGGAAGCCAAAGCCGCCGAAGAAGCACGCGCCGCGCAGGAAGCCGCACAGCAGGCCGAGGCGCAGCGCCAGCAGCAGATGGCTCAGGCATACCGCCAGGCTACGGCCATGAACCCCTACGCGGGCTACAGCACCACGCGCGACACCTACCCCGGCGAGAGCGCCCAACGCCAGGCCGCCATGAACACCAACCGCGGCGAACAGCGCCCCAACCAGCCCGCCAAAGCCGAGCCCAAGGTAGGCCGCAACGACCCGTGCCCCTGCGGCTCAGGCAAGAAGTACAAGAACTGCTGCGGAC